>Ga0207952_1001287_pt1 | contig 11170 bp, 9 predicted proteins | sample SubbioR12Aug_8Ca_FD_184831 | JGI IMG/M metagenome (GOLD analysis project Ga0207952, IMG submission 184831) | Serpentinite rock and fluid subsurface biosphere microbial communities from McLaughlin Reserve, California, USA - CR12Aug_8Ca (SPAdes) | ecosystem: Environmental > Terrestrial > Deep...
CTGCTTCATTGATGATTGACAGTTTCTCTGAAGCCGAGAAACTCCTTCTTGTTCTTGACATGATACCTAAATTTAGTGACTTAATTGTTGTTACAATCTTGTCCAGCTATTTAGGGGGTCAATACAATAAAGTATCATGTTGAATAATGGGATATCTACCTACAAAACCCACTCCACCTTGCCTTAGTTTAAATGGCCCTTCAAAATGAAGGCTATTTAAACTAGATGACAACATTATTTCCCGAATATGTTCATTGTTTGTAGTTAAATCGTATCCAATAGTTTGTTCATTCCCCTTTAAAGGATAGGTATTTATAATTACCATGTCTTGCACCAGCTGAATCGCGTCTAAATATTCGTTATGTTTCAGAAGCTCTTTTGCAACTTCTTCAAAATGGTCTTTTAGTAAATCATGCTCAATCATCATAGCAATTATACTGGTAACATTATTGCTTTGACTTACGGCAGATTCAATTCGTTGTTTAACATGTTCCGACTCATTCTGGACTAATTCAATCTCCCTACTTTTTTCAACAGTATATATAAACCAAGCAACTGTTTGAGTAATTGTAACTACTATTACAAAAACCCAAACAGCTGCATATTTATATTGAAAAAAGCGAAGCATGAACTATTTGTAACTAATCATTTGATAAATGCATTTTAAGTTATGCAAAATAGTTCAGATGATTCAACATTTTAGTATCCTAAACCCCAATCTCTCCCTTTTAGAACAGCTGGAACACCTTCAGCAATCCACTTAGCAGGCTTTTCGCCTTTTAATAAATAATCAAAAAACTGTTGCTCCCTTATTTGAATATCTTTCCTATTTCTGCGCTCCACTAAATTATGGTCTTCATTATTGTAATTCAGCATCCAAACTGGCTTACCCAACCTTCTAAGCGCAGTAAACATTTCAATTCCTTGATACCATGGAACTGCTCCGTCTGCATCATTGTGCATAATCACCACTGGTGTTTTTACTTTAGGGAAATGAAATAACGGCGAGTTCTCTATATACAAATTAGGCTTCTCCCATAAAGTAGCTCCAATTCTACTCTGTGTTTTTTCATATTGAAACTGCCTGTTTAATCCAGTACCCCAACGAATACCGCCATAAGCACTGGTCATATTTGCCACAGGAGCACCTGCCCAAGCCGCAGCATATAAATTGGTTCTAGTGATTAAATGTGCTATTTGATACCCACCCCAGCTTTGACCTTGTAAGCCTAACTTGGTGCTATCCACATATCCTTTTGCAACCAATGCCCTTGTTCCACTAACTATATAGTCATATGCTCCTTGCCCAGGATACCCTGTTTTATACCAAATATCTGGAACAAATACAATGTATCCTCTACTAACAAAAAATGGAATATTTAATCGAGATGGTGTTGGAGCAGGTGCACTATATCCATATAAGCCATCGCTACTTCTTTCATAGAAATAGGCAATCATTGGATATTTTTTGTTGGGATTAAAATCTTCTGGCTTATACACAATCCCTTCAGCTGTTTTCCCGGTATATGATTTCCAAGTAAATAATTCAGCAGTACCCCAATTATATTGAGACTGTTGTGGATTGGGCTGATGCATTGATTGTGCTGTTTGCACATCTTGTAAAAGGGAATTAGGCTTCCAATCAATCACAGAAATATTAGAAGAACGTTGAAAAGTTTCTGTTCCAAAACTTATTACAGCAGCATCCTTGGCTTTTAATACAGCAGAAATTCGCATAGGCAAAGTGGCAGAAGAAGCTGATATTTCAAACAAGGTCCCCATTATATGTGTCTTTAACCCACTACCCTTATTTTTTCGATTGAAAACATTTAAGAGCAAAGTCTGATTCTTTTTAATAAATCGATCTTCACGGTCCAGATTAATATTCCTTAAAACGAGGTTATTTTTTCTACCTAAGCCCCCTGTAATATTAATGGAAGGCTTTACTCCCATTGGGTCAATTTGCCAAATATCAAATTGATCATAAATCAAAAATGATTCGTCATTTTCTATCCAACCAACTAATCCGTATGCGTTAGGATCATCTGGAACATCATTTTCAATATCATATAAGGGCACTTTAATATCAGCTGCAATGTTGCCCATTTTTTGAGACTCACTATTATATGCGCTATACTTCTTTTTTACTTCATCATAAACAACTAGGAATTTACCTGTTGAAGACGGATAAGTGTTGCCTTTAATGTCACGCAGCATAAGTTGCTTATTCCCATTTAATGGATTGATGGCATAAAGGTCAGAAAATGATGCACCCTGCCACTGAGACGCAATTCTTTTTCCTTCGTCGGATACTCCATAAAAAACAGCCCCATCTCCTTCATTGGTTTGAATAATATTCCTAAAAGAAGGATTACCTATTTGAACCACTGAACCTTTTTCAAAATCAAACCTTGCCAAATAAGCTCGATTGAGTTCTTGCTGTAAATTTCGCAATTGCAAAGGCTGTAAATAATCGTCCTTATAATGCCAAACATCTACACTTACTCTTTCAAAATCAGGAGTAATAGTATCTTTCACAGGCAAAATTGGCGCAGTACCAAAAAATAAACGATTCCCTGATTTACTAAAACTAATTGCTTGTGCATTCTCACTTAAAGTGAAATTAGTAGGCATCCCACTGGTATTTTTTTGAACCAATAAAACAGCACTATCAGTACCATTTTTGTGGTAATATAATTTATAAAATTTTTGCAATGATTTAGCACTACTATCTCTTTCAGCAATAAAAGCCAATTGATTTCCAGCTTCGTCCATTCTGTATGCTTTAGCATCATTAAACCCTGTTAAAATCACCGCTTTTTTCTTATTCAATAAATCAACTTTAATCACTTGAGGCTTAATCTTGGCATCTCCAGTCTTTTTAGTGGTTTCGAGTAATAAAATATTCCCTTTTTTGTTAAAGAAATATTCACTTACTAAATTATATACCACGGTATCGCCTGTTAACAAATTTTGAACTATTAAATCGGTGCCCTCTTCAAAAGGTTCTGCAGTAGCCCTTGGTGTAGGAGGAGCAACGGGCGCTAAAGACTTGGCTGTGCTATCTGTTTGAGTACTCTTTGGTGCAGGTATTGCTGGTTTTTTCTCTAAATGGTAAGCCAAAAATTGTGCTTGCTCGTCGGCAATTTTAAAGCTTTTAATCTGAGCAACTTTGGTGATTTTACCTGAGTTTAAATTTACAATAGCTAATGAATCCTTAGGCATTTCATCAGGACGTTTCTTTTTTATTTTAGCATCTCGAGTATCTTTAAAAAACGGCTTAATTCTACAAATCAAAAATTGACTATTGTCGGTAATATTAGCATTGTACCCTCTAGCAATTTCAGCTATTGTAGTACCGTCTTTTTTCTTGATGTACAAGTGTCCATCTCCTTCTTGTGGTACAACAGTAAATGCAATAAAGTTTCCATTATCGCTAATTAAGCGTTCTGCAATATTTTGCCATCCATCGTAAACACTATGATCCAAAGGCTTTTTTTGTGCATAGCTAGCAACACTAAGGAATAACAAAACAATAAATAGGGAAATTCTCATGTTCATATTAATTTTGGGTATTCCGAAGATAATTAAACAATAGGCAAAACCTATTGTTGATGATAGGTATTTGATAAATGGATGAATTATGAAGCATTTTCCTTTTTTACTAGTTGTCTTGTTTTCTTTTATTCATGCTAATGCACAAAACACTGGTGTTTTTTCTGGGATAGTAATAGACAAACAATTACAAAAGCCTATTCAAGGTGCAGTGGTTAAATTGGTCCAATTAGAAAAATTGGTAGTTACAGATAGTGCAGGAAAGTTCCAATTTAATCAAATCAAATCTGGATACTATTCTTTCATTTTCAGCGCTTTAGGATACTCAACTCAATCAAAATTCAATGTTACTATTGCCAGTGGCAACGAAAATACCATGGTTATTGAGTTAGAATCAACTGTTCAAGAATTATCTGGAGTAACAGTGAATAGTACCAATAGAAACAAGTCGGCCAAAGCTGCAACTTTAGAAACCCCTTTAAGTGTTCAAAGACTAACCAGCGAAGAAATAAAAGCCAATCCAGGTGGAAATTTTGATATATCGAGAGTTATACAAGCATTACCGGGGGTAGGCGGATCTTCAAGTACTGCTGGATTTAGAAACGATATCATCATTAGAGGTGGCGCACCCAATGAAAACGTTTTTTACTTGGATGGCATAGAGATACCTGTAATCAACCACTTTGCAACACAAGGTAGTGCGGGTGGACCTACTGGAATTTTAAACGTCAGTTTTATTGAAGAAGTTAAACTTTCCTCATCAGCATTTGATGCAAGATTCGATAATACCCTTTCATCTGTGTTTGAGTTTAAACAGAAGCGAGGAAACAGTAATAGAGTTCAAGGGAACATTCGATTGAGTGGTACAGAATTAGCTACCACTTTTGATGGCCCTATTGGCAAATCAGGCAAAACCACTTTTCTTGCATCTGCAAGAAGAAGTTATTTACAACTACTGTTCAAAGCAATTGATTTACCCATCAGACCTAATTATTGGGATTTTCAATATAAAATTTCTCATCAGCTCAGTAAAAAAACAACCCTCACCTTATTGGGCGTAGGGGCAATAGATGAGTTTAATTTTGCTGCGCCTAAAGAAGCAACGCCAGAAAAATTATACGTTTTAAACAGCAACCCATCTATACAACAATGGAACTATACCATAGGAGCTTCAATAAGGCATCAATTAACGAATGGCTACTGGAATTTGGCAATAAGTAGAAACGCTTTCAATAATCAACTGGATAAATACGAGAATAATCTAGGCCCAATAAGAGGAAATAGAACCCTTGCGTTGAAATCTAGCGAGGTAGAAAACAAATTAAGATTTGATGTAAACCAAACATTCAATGGATTCAAATTAAGCTATGGAATAGTGGCTCAATTGGTTTCTTTCAACAACAATACCAATCAATTAATTAGCAACGCCATAGTAGACAACAATAACAATATTGTTCAACCTGCAGTTATCTACAACTTCAACAGCAATATTCAATTTGCAAAGATGGGTGCATTTACCCAAGTAGGAAAACGTTTTTTGGAGAACAAATTGGGGCTTAGTGCAGGCATTCGATTTGACCAGAATACATTTACTCAAACTGGAATGAATCCCTTAAAAACTTTATCGCCACGGGTTGCAGCCAGTTATGTTATAACAGATAAAATTACTTTTAATGCTTCTATAGGAACCTACTTTAAAATGCTTCCATATACTGCCCTGGGATATCAAAACAACAATAATGAATTGGTTAACAAAAACACCGACTATACAAGAAGCACTCATTATGTAGCGGGATTTGAATACTTGCCATCTTCTGCTACCCGATTTACTTTAGAAGGTTTTTACAAGCAATACAATAATGTACCCGTAAGTGTTATAAATGGTATAAGCTTATCAAATCAAGGTGCAGACTTCAATGTTTTAGGTAATGAAGCAGTGAATACAACAGGAAAAGGCAAAGCATATGGTTTTGAATTTTTTGCTCAACAAAAATTGACACAACGTTTTTATGGCGTATTAAGCTATACCTGGTTTGTAAGCAAGTATACTAATGCCAACAATACCTATACTTCAAGTTCTTGGGATAATCGTCACTTATTAAGTGCCGTAATTGGTTACAAAATGAAAAGAAACTGGGAAATTGGACTCAAATTCAGGTACCAAGGTGGAGTACCCTATACACCCTATGATTTAATCGCAAGTAGACAGAACTACCTAGCATTGGGAACTGGGATTCCTGATTACACTAATATCAATACACAACGATTAAACGCTTTCAATAGTAGTGATATCAGAATTGATAAAAAATGGTATTATAAGAGATTTACCTTAGACTTATTTGTAGATATTACCAATTGGTATTTGGCTAAAAGCCCTGCACAAGCATCTTATACATTTCAAAGAAATTCAACTAACACAGGTTTTCTTACTACAGATGGACAACCCATTCAAAATAATGGAAGCAATGCCATACCATTCCTGTTAAGTAATAATGACGCCAATGTTACACCAACCATTGGATTCATCATTGAGTTCTAATTTTATTCTTGTATACAATTCTAACCATTTGAAGTACAACTGATAAGATGATTAGTGCTACTCCGTAATAAAAACTATTTGAAAGGTGTTTATTTTCATCAAATAAAATAAATGCCATGATAATCGCATAAACTGGTTCTAAATTCAAACTTAAGTTTTGGGTAAATGCAGATACTTTTTTTAAAGAGTCTAACATGAGTTGCATAGCAACAATAGTACAAAGCCAACTCAATACCAATAACCATCCCCAATCTGATAGTGTAGGAATTAAACTCATTTCTGGAAAAAAATAACCATAAGCTGGCATCAATAAAGTCAGTACCAACAAACCTCCAGTTAATTCATATAACATAATAACTAATGGCTCTACTTTATCTACTTGTTTTTTATTCAATACCGAGAATAAGGCTGCTAAAAATGCAGAAATAATTCCCACTATAATTCCTGTTTGATAACGCTGGTCAAAATGGAATATCAAATAAATACCCAATAAACTAATTAACCCCAACCCTACTTCGGCCCATTGAATTTTTTTTGTAACTATTAATGGCTCTAATAAAGCGGTGAATAATCCAGTTGCAGAGAAACATACCAACCCAATAGATACATTCGACAACTTTATGCTTCCATAAAAAGCCACCCAATGCAATGCAATTAAGCAGCCAATTAATAGAAAACGAACAACCTTAGTTTTGGGAAGTTGAGCCGATTTACGGGTAATTTTAAATAGTACCGACAAGCTAACTACGGTAATCATGATTCTATACCAAACCAAACTCATTTCATTCAAACTAATCAAAACGCCCAATATACCAGTGAAGCCTGCTAAAAAGACGGAGATATGTAATTTGATAAGTGCTTGCTTCACAATTAGGTTTAACTCGCTTTAACTCGTTTCCGATAATTTTTAAACATACTTTGCCATTGAATACTAATTACCCCAAGCACCCCTTCTTTAATAATACCCTTATTCATTTTACTTACGCCTATTTTTCTATCCTTAAAGATGATTGGGACTTCTTTAATTATAAATCCAAGCTTCCATGCAGCAAATTTCATTTCAATTTGAAAAGCATAACCAACAAATGAAATCATGTCGAAATTAATGGCTTCTAATACTTCCCTTTTATAACAAACAAAACCCGCAGTAGGATCTTGCACGGGCATCCACGTAAGTATTTTTGTATAAAGTGCCCCTCCTCTAGAATACAATTGTCTATCCCAAGGCCAATTCTCCGTTTGACCTCCTTTTACATACCTACTTCCCACTGCTACCTGTGCACCGTCATTTTTACAAGATAAATACAATCTTTCTAAATCATTGGGGTCATGAGAAAAATCGGCATCCATTTCAAAAATAAATTGATAGTCTCTATTCAAACACCATTTAAACCCATGAATATAAGCAGTTCCTAGCCCAAGCTTTCCCTTTCGTTCTTCTAAAAACAATTGCTGAGGATATGATTGAATTAATTGCTTTACAATATCTGCAGTGCCATCAGGTGATCCATCGTCTATTACTAATATATGGTAACCTTGATCCAAGGAAAAAACTGCTTGAATAATGGAAGCGATATTATCCTTCTCATTAAAAGTGGGTATGATTACAATTTTTTCCAATGCCTATTTCTTCAGTAAAGTTCTATTTAAAATTTCGGTTAGCTTTTGTTTGGTATTCATTGCAAAATCACCTTTCATCATCCAATCATAATATTGTGGCTCTTCTTTTAATACTTGGGTAACTGGTTTCCCTTTATGTTTTCCAAAATTGAATACTTCTATTCCATTTTCTTTCACAAATCTTCTAGCAAAGTCAACAATATCGTCTTCGCCTGTAAACTTAACAATACTATCAACTGTATCACCTATTTGAGGATATCTTTCAATTTGAGCTTCTAATACTTCCCAGGTAGCTGTTGCATCTACTTCTGCACTATGTGCCCCATCTAGTACCTTATTACAATAAAACTTATATGCTGCACCAAGGGTTCTCTGTTCCATCATATGAAACACTTTTTGCACATCTACCAATTTTCTACCATCCACAGAAAATGAAACGCCCGCTCTTAAAAATTCTTCAATCAACATGGGCACATCAAATCGATTGCTATTATAACCACCCATATCACAATTGTCCATGAATTGTTTAATCTCATTAGCTACCTGCTTAAAACTTGGTGCGTCCTTCACCATTTCATCGGTAATTCCATGAACATCTGAAGCACCAGAAGGAATTGGAATAAGTGGGTTTATTAATTTACGCTTCACTTGTCTTGTTCCATCAGGCAAAATTTTTACAATGGCTATTTCAACAATTCTATCGTTACTGATATTAACACCAGTTGTTTCAAGATCAATAAATGCGATGGGTCTGGTTAAATTTAATTTCATTGTTATCCTTCAGAATTATTATGCATGATTACTTTAGCCAACGAATTTATGTTTAATCCATCATAATTACCACTACTCATGAATAGAATATTTGTGTCGTGATTAGGTATATTTAATAACCATTTTTCTAACTCACTCTTTTCATTCATTACTATAAGACCATATTTACCAAATCCTTCTATTACTTTTTCTGAAGGCAAATCGGGCATTTGCTTGATTTCCAATGCATGTTTCGCATAAAACACCACACTTTCATCTAACTCATCTAATGCCCCTCTATATTCATTCATAAATGCAACATTTAAGCTGCTGTAAGTATGCAACTCAAGTATTCCAAACAATCTTCGTTTAGGAAACTGTTGTTTAACTGCTTGCACTGTAGCTTTCACTTTGCTTGGTGCATGTGCAAAATCTCTATAGATACACATTGATTCATTAGACGCTAACAACTCTAATCGTTTAGATGCACCAGTGAAGTCTTTCATAGATTCTAAAAAATTATTCGCACTTACTCCCAATGACTTACATACATAATAGGCTGCCAAACAATTCATTAAATTATGATTACCGAAAACACTTAAGGTCCCTTTATGACTTTCAATTTGAATGGTAGTAATGCCATTTTCAATACTAAATGGTGGAACCTGGTAAGGTTGATAGCGAATATCGGATCGTTTACTTTTTTCAATAATATCTACCAATACTTTATCTGACTCATTATAAATTAACAAGCCACCTTTTTCGATTCGATTGATAAATACGGTGAATTGTTCTAAATAGAACTCAAAAGTGGGAAACACATTAATATGGTCCCAAGCAATACCAGTTAGTATGGCAATATGAGGATACAAAAAATGGAATTTTGGTTTTTTCTCTATTGCACTTGCTGGGTATTCGTCACCCTCACAAACTATAATAGGTGCCTCTGTAATATTTACAGACTGTTCGAAGCCCGACAGCTTTGCTCCCACTAAATAATCGAAATCGAGACCTTGTTTATTAAGTACATGCATGATCATGCTGGTAGTAGTGGTTTTACCATGACTACCCCCTACCACTATTCGCTGTTTATTTATAGACTCCTTATAAATATATGCTGGAAAAGAGTATATATTTAGACCTAAAGCCTTGGCTTTCAATAGTTCAGGATTATCTGCACGTGCATGCATCCCTAATATTACAGCATCCAAATCGGGTTGAATCTTATTTTCATTCCAACCAATTTGTTCAGGAAACAGCCCTGCTTCTTTTAAATTACTTAAGGCTGGTTCAAATATTTCATCATCTGTTCCAGTTACTTGGTAGCCTTTTTTGCTCAATGCAATGGCCAATTGGTGCATAACACTCCCTCCGATTGAAATAAAATGAACCTTCATACGTTTATATTTATAGAAATTTTTATTTTTAACAATCTCAATGGTATTTACAGGCTGCATATTCACCTGAATCAATATCTTTGTTTCACTGCAAAATACAGCTTCCAACACAAAGCCCAACGTATGAAAAAGATTAGCTTCATTATTTTACTTGCCGCTTTTACAAGTGTATTGGTGAGTTCTTGTGCATCGGTTAAAGGCAAAGGTTGTCCTACTACTAACCCTCGATATTTCAGAGGATAAGCTTTAAAAGAATTAATTTTGCAAAAAGTATTTGCATGAATTGGATTCCTTTAACAGAGATAGCTCAACTAGACAACATCAATAAAGCTTCGTTTGATATCCCTCAAGTTATTTTCAAACATAGTACTCGTTGCAGTATTAGTTCAATGGCTTTAAATAGATTAGAAAGAGATACTGCACCAACCAACACTGATTTCTACTACCTCGATTTAATAAAATATCGCGCTATTTCCAATGCAATAGCTGAGCAGTTTAATGTATATCATGAGTCTCCTCAAATATTGGTAATCAAAAATGGAGAATGTATTTACGACGAAAGTCACCAAGGCATTAGTATGAATGAAATTGCAGAACAAGTAGCATAAATCATTGTATAAATTGTTTAGTATGCATATTACTGTTTTTGGAGCTACGGGTCAAGTGGGCAAAAGAATTGTTCAGCAAGCATTGAACAAAGGATTTTTTGTTACTGCATTTGGACGAAATGTAGATTTGTTGATAGACCAGGACAACTTAAATGAACATTTAACTGCACAAAAAGGATACCTTTTTGATGAAAAAGATGTGGCAAAAGCAATTGACAAAGCTGATATAATTGTTTCAGTTTTAGGTGGGGCATCGGATGGTTCAGATAAAACAAGAAGCTTAGGTCTTAAGCAAATCATTACTCAAATGCAAAAAAAAGGGAAGAAAAGGATTATTGCATTAGGAGGAATGGGAGTATTAAACGCAGAAGACAATACACTTTTACTTCACGCAGAAGATTATCCAAATGAATACTTTGCCGTTGGAATGGAACACTTAAAAGCTTTTGAACTTTTGTCAGAAAGCAATTTAGATTGGACCTTTTTTTGTCCTGCAGATATTCATGATAAAGATGAAACAGGAATATTCATCACTAGTATCAACTATGCACCAGACCCTAATCATTTTAGGATAAACGCAGGTGACCTTGCAATGGCCATGCTAAAAGCAGGAACCAATCAAGAATATATTCAACAAAGAGTAGGAATCAGTAATTACTAAGCAAGTTCTATTACCATTGCACTTGCCCCTCCACCCCCAT
>Ga0207952_1001288_pt1 | contig 11154 bp, 10 predicted proteins | sample SubbioR12Aug_8Ca_FD_184831 | JGI IMG/M metagenome (GOLD analysis project Ga0207952, IMG submission 184831) | Serpentinite rock and fluid subsurface biosphere microbial communities from McLaughlin Reserve, California, USA - CR12Aug_8Ca (SPAdes) | ecosystem: Environmental > Terrestrial > Deep...
TCGTTCAAGAAAGGTTTTGATTTTAAAGGAATGATAGGAAAAAATTCTTCCGAAAATAACCCGATACGGACCCACGAAAAAAATAAGCAGGGCTCTCTTACCTTGCGGAGAGGGCGCGGAATGTGGGTTTAATCTTCCCACAACTGGAAATTTCGGGTTGAACGTCGTCCTAACCCCATCTGGGGTATATGCAAGCGAAAATAAACTTTTCGAATCCTTTGGGAAAGATATAGATGCTGGCAACCCCTTAGGGCTTCACTAAAGAGATGTCTAATACCAAACGCAACAAATAACTTCACATTTGAGCCGCGTCAAAGCGCCGAAAATCGGCGATCATAAACGGCATTGTATTGCATTAATACTATGCCGTTTATGATCGTCAATTTGTCGATAGCTTTCACGCAGCTCAAATGTGAAGTTATTTGTTGCGTTTGGTATAAATGCACGTCAAAAAGGCAAATTTCAAAAAAGAGCACTTCTGCATAACAATGCAGAGGTTTCAAGAGTTCTATTTCCAGAAAAATTCAGATCTGATACCCAAGTATTAGAGACTCAAAAATAGACAAACCCTTGGTTTTAGGACCACTTCTTAGTTATTGTAACACAGCCACACCCGACAGGGGCACTTGTGTACGATTTTATCACTTACCTGACGTTTCCAACGAACCACTAGTAAATCAAATTCCTTATGACTCAATATGCCGAGCAAAGTTTCCTCGAATGATCTACCTCGCACCACACTTGTGGAGACCGGAATGTCCCACTCTCTGGCAAGAGCCTCAGCACTTTGTAAAAAGGAGACTGCTTGTGAAGTTTTGCTGAGATACACAGCATCTAAGGGTACAGCAAAAGGAACTTCAAGAATATGTACGATCGTTACTTTTGCCTTATGGATTTTAGCTAATTCACAAGCTAACTGTACAGTTTCACTATCCTTAGCAGATTGCATAGGTACGAGAATATGCCCAACATCTAGCGAAGCAAATTTTGGTACCTTAACCTTTTGAATAGAAAGAGACCCTCTTGTTGCCAGCCCTTTTTTAGCCCGGTAAATAAGAAACATCAAGACCCCGGCTATCATCCATGCAAATCCTATGTAGCGTCCTTCAGGTTTTGTTATAACGACAAGAATCCAAATGCCAAGCGTTGCTATACAACCTATGATCGCAGAAATAGGAAAATGGTATCCACGGATGGTTATATTACATGGAATTTTGAAAGGACGAATGATATTTGGTTTCTTGACCCGTAATACAAGCAAAGAAAGGTTAGTCGAGAAAAATGCTATCATCACACCAAAGTTATAAATATCGGCAAGAAAGTCAAGTTGCCCTCGACTTGCAAGAATCAGAAGAATCGCTAAACTAGCAAAAACTAATAGAGAAACATAAGGAGAACGAAATTTAGGATGTATATGAGAGAAAAAACGGGGTAACTGATAGTACTCCCCCATATTATATGCTACCCTTGATGAACCCACAAGGCCTGCATTAGCAGCGACAAAAAGAAGTAGAGCTGCGAGTAACCCAATCCAAGGCTTTAACCACCCACCCCCCCAAGGGAATGCTTGTACAATGCCAGCAAGAGGATCATCGATAAACGTATGACTTAGTTCATAAGGGCTGATAACAGAAAGGCCGATAATAGAAACACCCACATATAGCGTGAGGAGAACGATAATATTAAGAAAAATTGCCCTAGGTAAATTCCTAGCAGGTTTTACAACTTCAGAACCTAACTGAGCCACTGACTCAATTCCTGTATAGGCAACCATGGCCATAGCTATGCCCCGCATGAACTGAGGCCAAGTTGGAGACCAATCGACCCCAGATACTCCAATGCGCAAATGCTCAATCACCTTAGGTAAATTTAAAACAAGAAAGATCCCGAGGACTATGATAACGATTTGCGTCAATAAAGCTATGCCCGCAAGGAATAGGCTAGTTCTGGTCGAGCGTCTAATACCAAAAAAATTGAGAAAGTATACAACTACAATCAAACATATAGCTACTCCGATATGTAAGTCTCGATCTTTTAGTGGAGCATAAAATACAGCAAGATAAGGTGAAATGGCAAAGATGGAAATAGCGATAGTGACTATATAGTCTAAAAGAAGCGCCCATCCAGCAATAAACGAGATGAGATCATTAAAGGCATGCCTAGCAAAACTCGCCGAACCACCCGATTCATGGTATATAGAACTTAATTCGGCATAACTGAGCGCCGTGCAAGTAAACACAAACCCCGCTATTCCAAGAGCTAAAGGCGTTGCTCCTAGGGCAAATACTGCCGTAATACCTAGAGCATAATAAATAGAAGAACCTAAATCACCATATCCGATAGCGAAGAGGTCCCAGAGACTAAGAACTCTTTTTATCCTAGCCCTCTCGGGAAGAACAACGCTAGTAGCCCTGTTATCCACCGATTCTTTATCCATAGACCCTGAGAGAGTTAGTTATCTATAATTTTCAACGTATTTTATCATTAAAAAAAAAGATACGGTTATTTCACCAATACACAAATTACTTGAGTCACCATCAGGTAGGGTCAAAAACTCTTTTCAACTGAGATTCTTCTGGCTGCGTTTTCGATAAAAAATGTTTTAAAATTTAAGAAATTAAAACATTTAATATTCAATTTACGATTTCTTTATTAAACAGGATTGCGGGAATGCCATTTTCTTGTTATGATGACCTCCTACTACAAGGAGATCATCATGTATTTAGGAATTAACCTCGGTACTCTTGCAGTTGGACTTTGTGAAGACAAATACCAAATAGAAGCTGGCCGTGTTGAAAAACACACACAGACAATGGAAGAAAGCCAGAAACAGTTTTCCAATCTGACTACACTGCTTACAGAAATGAATATCGCGCGTCAAAAAGACAAAAACTTCCTAGATCTTAGTGAGCACCGAGAACTGGTTGACTCTGCTCGATCCTACTCTTCATCTCTTGCTAAAATCTTGCCTGAGGGTGTCTACGAGTGGAACACTGAAGACTCTATCAAGATTCTCTCAGATACGATGACACAGGAATCTAAACGGATCGCCACAGTCGTCAATCCAGAAATGATGTATATCAATCAAGGATTGCAAGACATTGGAGAGCTTGTCAAAGTCTTCAGCAAAATCTTGGAAATTTTGTCCAGAGAAGGGCACACTTACGTCAATAACCAAACCAAACGATAAAGCAACTTCATGACAAGCACTTTGATCGCTTCTGAAGAGTTTCCATCTCTATATGCTGCAGCTTACGCCTTCTATGAAGCTGGTGACTATGAAAAAGCGGTAGAAATGTTCACGGCACTGACTCAATCTGCTCCCTTTGAGATCAATCATTGGAAGGGGCTAGCTTCTGCTCAACAGATGCGTCCTGACTATGAGGCGGCTCTTCACGCTTGGAGCATTGCCTCACTTCTTAATGAACAAGATCCATGGGTACATTTTCACGCAGCCGAATGTATGCTCTCCTTGGATAAACAACATGAAGCTGCCAAAGCTCTTGTTATGGCTGAGGCTAGAATCGATCCCGCTCTCCATGAAGGGTTACGTGATAAAATTGAACTCCTTAAAACGATTCATATGAGCTAATTCATGAGCTTTAGTGCCATTTCATCTATCCCCTCCCTTCAACATGTTACGGCGATCAAAGAGTTAGAAAAACAGCGGCTTAGAGCTGCCTATGATCCGACAGTAACAACGATAGCACCAGCTCAAGAAAGACCTTCTTTCTTTACTCCTTCCAAGCCACGCCTGGATCCTATGATCCGAGCTGTCAAAGCTTGTGATAGCGTATATAGAGCAGGTATGCGTATGCTCGACCTGAACTGTAAAGAGCTCGATCAAGAACAGAAAAGAATAGAAGAGCTGTGTCATCAAAATATCTCCAAGTTAGAAGATGCGGCAAAACGGAGCCAAGAGGCTGGTGTTTGGGACTACTTACAAAAAATTGGTTCTAGCGTTCTTTCTGCCATCTCCATTTTCTTAGGAATTTCTCTAGCAACAAGCACTTCCGCTGTATTCATTGGTGGAGCTTTAGTTGGCGCTGGGATTGCTATGCTTGCAAACCTGACGCTATCCGAAGCTGGGTTTTGGGATTGGGCAGCAGAAAAACTCGCCGTCGATAATGAGCTAGGAAGAAAGATCGTACGCGATCTGATTCCCTTAACAATTACCCTTATGGCAAGCGGCGTACAATTTCTAGGTCTCGGAGCTTTTTCTATTTTTGGAACGCTAGATCTAGTTCCTCAAGCACTATTGATTGCACAGACTGTAGCGAATATTATCACGACAACAGCGACGATCGGCAGTCAAATTACAGAGGCTAGAGTCGCCTGGTCTCAGGGCGCATTAACAGAGCTGCAAGGTAAGATTTCTGTCAGCCAGCATGAAGTTGAACAAATTACAAAAGAGATCGAAGAGGTGTTTTCAAGGCAGCAGCAAGCTCACCGCTGCGCAAAAAACATCGTCGACCTCTCTATAGAAACTAGAAGACAAGCAATGTATCCCATTTGAGGTCTATTATGAGTATTTATCGTGTTTTAGGTGTTCTTAGAGAATTCGCCCATACTGTACCCCAGGTAGAGTCTCTGCAAGCTATGATGTCTAAAGAACGTCTTGGCGAGATGGCAAGGTTATACAAACAAAACGTCAGCAATGCTAACTGGCAAGCAGGCTCTCACCTAGCCACAGCAGGCCTATGCCTAGCCGCTGGTGTTTTTGCAACGCAATTGCGTATGGATGCATCTTCTGCGATCACTGTTTCTTCTAAGTTAGGGGAAGCTGGAACTACTGTTGTACGTAGCTGGGAGACCGGTACTACTGGAGAGCTTCGTCGTGTAGAACATGATGTCAATAAAGGCTCCGATGCAGGAAAACGGTTCACTGAGTTTTTCCAACAATTCATGCGCAACGTCGAAACTATGTCTCAACATCGCAGTCGAGCCCGCCTAAGTCAATAAAACTACTGCAGACCCAGGCTTAAAATAGACATGCTTTAAGCTTGGGTCTTGACTGATCCGATAATTCAGGTACAATCCGCAATAGGGGCTTTAAGACCTTACGGATTGGGTATGTCTGAACCAAATAGTTCATTTCGTAAATTCTCCTCTAACGGGTTGCCAGCAAAATGGCTTTGGCTACAAATCTATTTGGGATTCATCATTCATCTTGGCGAATACGCCACCCTGATTGTCGATGTCGTCAAATGCACTATCAGACGCCCACCAACATTTTCTCTTGTCCTCAAACAGCTCTATGATATCGGCGTAGCCTCCCTTGTTGTTGTTGCTATCACAGGTTTTTCAACAGGACTTGTTCTTGCCGCTCAATCTTTTTACCAACTCCAAGATAAGGGATTAACAGGAGTTACTGGCATTATGGTTGCTAAAGCTATGATGACGGAATTAGGTCCTGTCCTTACAGGTTTTATGGTAACAGGTCGGGTCGGTGCTGCAATGTGTGCAGAACTCGGTACAATGCGCGTTACAGAACAAATCGATGCTTTGCAAACGATGTCTGTCAACCCTAATCGCTATCTCATTGCCCCCCGTTTTATAGCCGGTACCATCATGATGCCTCTACTTACTATCTTTGGCATTATGCTAGGGATTTATGGAGGCTATCTTATTTCGGTATATTATTTTGATATGCCTCCTTCTAACTATTTTGATCCAATGAAAGACCATGTTACTCTTTTCGATCTATTTATCGGTGTTATTAAGGCGTTTGTTTTTGGGATTTTCATCATTACTATTGCCTGTTATAAGGGAATCAATACCTCCGGAGGTGCTGAGGGTGTAGGTAGAGCAACAACGACAAGCGTTGTGATCACCTACTGCTGCATCTTGCTCGGTAATTTTTTCCTCACAGTAGCACTGAATATCTTACACGAGGAGCTGAGTTGGTTCTTATGATGACTATTCGTGGCCTTTCAAAACATTACGATAAACTACAAGTCCTCGATGAACTCGATCTCGATGTATATACAGGAGAAACTCTAGTTATTCTAGGTAGGTCGGGGGTTGGCAAAAGCGTCCTTCTTAAGCATATCATTGGGATCACTAAACCTGATGCTGGATACATTGATATCGATGGAGTGAGAATCACAGATCTTTCTGGGCCAGACCTTTACAAGGCCATCCTACACATGGGCATGCTTTTTCAAGGTTCCGCGTTATTTGATTCGATGAATTTAGAGGAGAATATCGCTTTCTATTTAGCACAACATGGCAATCTAGAGACAGGTAAACCTTATACAACACAACAGTTGGAAGAATTCGTTGAAAAAGCATTGGGTATGGTGGGACTACAAGGAGTTGGGAAAAAGATGCCGTCGGAGCTCTCCGGGGGAATGCGTAAAAGGGCAGCATTAGCAAGATTGATTGTTTACCGCCCTTCGGTTGTTCTTTATGATGAGCCTACTACGGGATTAGATCCCATCACTGCAATGACTATCAATCAACTCATTGTCAAAACGCAGCAAGAACTCAAAGCCACAAGCATCGTTGTTACCCATGATATCCTCTCTGCTCTTTACGTAGGCGATCGTCTTGCCTTGCATAAAGACGGTAAAATAGCCTATATCGCAAAACCAGAGGAGTTCTTAAAAATAGATGACCCAGTAATAGCTTTCTTAAAAAAGACCATTAGTCAAGATCCAAGAACTTTCAGAGCGGAACTGCAAGGAGAACTACTGTGAGCCAGACGATCAAAAACTTCCTCATCGGCCTCTTCATGATCGCGGCTTGTGCCTTTATTGTCTCTATAGTGCTATTTCTTCATCCGTCCGTGGGCGATGGGAAAAAAACTCTCTATGTTCGTTTTGCAAATATTAACCAAATTTCTATCGGCACTCGAGTGTTATTTGCCGGTAAGCCCGTTGGTGAAGTTGTCGCTATCAAAGAACTATATAATGCCCGCACTGAACCTACTGATGTTGATGGTCTAGTCTATTTTTACCAACTCACATTGAAAGTAGACTCTAGCGTTACCATCTTTAATACGGACGAAATTGCAATCCAAACCTCAGGACTTTTAGGTGAGAAATCCATAGCCATCATTCCCAAAGCACCCCCTCAAGGGGTCAAGTCCACAGCTATCACCGACCAGCCTATTTATGCCAGTTCCGAAGATCCTATACAAAAAACTCTACAGCAGCTCGGCGGTCTAGCTAAAAAGGCAGAAGCGGCGATGGATGGCATACAACACTGGATACATAACAATAGCGACAGTATCTCCTTTGCCATCAAATCCTTTGGTTGCGCTATGGACCAAATCTACATCACTGTATCTGATGTCAATCAGCAAAGAATCGTCGATGAATTAAAAGTGGCCGCACAAAACTTCACTCTTACAGCCCTCAAGATCCAGAATGCTATGCAGCAAATGGAAACTGACCGCGTCTTTAAAAATGCTGGCGTTGTTATGGAGAACCTCAAACATGCCACTCACTCTGTTGATCTCATTACTCAAGAAATTGCCGAAGGCAAAGGAACCGTTGGTCGCTTGATCAAGGGCGATGAGATGTATTTACGCTTTACTGCGATACTGAGCAAAGTGGATACCCTAATGAATGACATTAATCATTACGGGTTACTCTTTCACTTAAACAAAAGCTGGCAGCGATTAAGGACTCAGCGGGCAAGCCTTATGAATGCTTTAAAATCCCCTGGCGAATTTCGTGATTTTTTTGAGCAAGAGATCGATCAAATCAACACCTCGATGTCTCGTCTCTCTGAACTCATTCAAAAAGCTGATGAATCCTCTGAACGATCTCAGATCATGGACTCCGTACCCTTTAAACGCGATTTTAGCGAGCTATTACGTGAAGTCGATGAACTAAGCGATAATTTACGTTTGTATAATCAACAACTCGTAGAAACCCTAGGGCAATAACAGTGGATCACCTACCCTATTCTCATCTCGATCGAGGCACCTTGCTCATTGCCAGCCCTGATATCGATAGCGGATTGCTTTTTCGTAGTATTATTTTGCTTTGTGATCACAGTCCAGCAGGATCGTTTGGACTCGTCATTAATAAACCCCTCTCCATGGAACTTCCACAAGAAGTGCTGAAACTCGAAGAAATGACAAATCCCAACCTAGAGCTGCGCATTGGGGGTGTGATTCAACAAAACCAATTGATGCTTCTTCATGGTTTTAACGAAGCACAGGAACATTCGATTAAACTTTGTGATGGCGTCTATCTTGGCGGCGATCTTTTATTTCTTCAACAACTAGCCACTGATCCCTCCACTCCTCCTATCCGCCTCTGTTTTGGTTATTCAGGCTGGGGGCCAGGACAATTAGAACGAGAATTCCTAGGTGGCAACTGGCTTTTGCATCCTGCATCAAAAAAGCTTGTTTTTGAGACTCCCCCTGAAGAAGTGTGGCAGATAGCTTTGCGCGATATGGGTGGTAAATTCGCTTCTCTTTCGATGATTCCCGAAGATCTCTCTCTTAACTGATCTCTTCAAGATTGATAAGATGAAATATAGGCTCGTCAAAAAGCTGATCCAGTTCCTTACGCAATACCTCGCCTTTGGCTTCAAGCTCTGCCTGGACTAAGGATAAAGCACTCACAAACCTAAGCAACCGAGACTTGTCTACAGCCCGTTCACGCAGCATAAGAGAAGAGCCGTAGAGGAGATATAGCAATTGATGTTTCTCATGATCTTTCCATTCAGGATTACGACCCAACACCTTGAGTAATGAAAACATCGCAGCGCTCATCACAGCCCCAGTATCAATAGCATCTTTACAAGTATAGCTAGTAAAATCTGGGCGAATCTTTTCAATAAAATACAGAGTCAAGAAAAGATAGAACAATTCGATAAAATCAAGACGGTTTTTTCTTGTTAGCTGCTTTTTGTCCCCGAAGAACCAGTGATGGATCGTCGAACAGCACTTTTTAGAAAACTTTTCTAGTTCTTTACCAATCAACGGTGCTGGAAAGAAATAACCGCACCCCTCCCCGCTTGTCAACTGTTCGACCAACTGCCCTATAAAAATCTTAGCCTCATCAAGGGTCTCATAATTTTCTGATTGATTATAAAAATCGGTGTCCATTGGGAAAGTAATCACAACTAACTGTTCAGTGAATTCTGCATTCTTTTGCAACTCCTCTAAGGCATTTGCTCGTGCATGCTCCTGCCAGGAAGTGCGATTTTGAAGGTTTATAAGAAGGAGTTTTTCCTTTTTTCCTTTCTGCGCTAAGCCTCGTAAAAATGCCTGAAATTCTTTTAAAACTTGGACCTGGTCAATACGTGTTTGCACTAGAGGGGCTGGCAAATGTAGAAATTCTGTACTGATAACTCCTCCCTCAACTCTAAAAAGAACATAGGGGAAATTTCCGTTTGCGATGGAATCAAATCCTATTTGGCTGTCAATTTCACGCACTACATCTAACGTTTTCATAAGAGGGCCGTTTGGATAGTGCTTGAGAAAATTATGTAACGTTTCATCCTCTTCTAACAAATGGTTCCATAACCAAAGAGGATTTTTTCCTTCTTGAGGTAGAGGTTGACGATGCGTAGCTTTTTCAAAAATCTTTAAGAGAAACCCTGTAGCCTCATCGCGTCTTAGTTTTCTCAAAAAAAACTGCGCTGAAAGACGATGAGCAAGTTGCAATGCCATTGTTATGAAAGGTTCTATTTGCCCTGTCCGATTTTCAAGAGCTTCTTGATACTCTTGCACCTGTAATGCCCGACGTAAATATAAGTGAAAATCTGAAAAGTAAAGCACAGCAGATTTTCCAGTTGTATTTTGCATGAGGTTACGTGGATTTGCAGCAAGATATAAAGCCATCAGAGCTTTAGAAAGTTCTGCTATAAAAGCAGAATCCTTATGTTTGAATGCTTCCTTAAAAAACGCCTCCGTCAGTGATTTTGTCTCTTCTAAAAATTGCTTTGCTCCTGCATGTAACTGAACATCTTCAATGGCCTTAATTTTTAAAAAAGGGTCTTCCCCTGAAGGGTCGCTAATCGATTCATCAAGTTCCCCGACGAGTTTAATATGCCGCATCAAATTACGGTTAAAGAAAGGACGACCATCTTCTTTGCGAATAAAAAAAAGCTCATATTCTTTATCTCTTCTAACCGTTTCCAAATCCTTAAGCCCACGTCTTTGAATGTCTAGTAGATCGACCTCTTGCCCCCCCCACTCAGCTTGCCAAGCTTCTTCACTAGCTAGCGTGGCCTCAAATTTTTTCATGATTTTTGTTAAGTAAAAATCTTGCAAATCTTGAAATTCTTGAAGCTGTTGGACTCCCCCTTCACCATGAGCACCCTTGAAAAGCACTGTGAATCGATCGATCTTCTTCGCCGCTTCACTGGCCATGACCATAATTGCCTGCACCCCATGCCTAGTCTGCGGATCTTCCAGATGCTCTTTATCTTGTTCATACACATGTTTTAGGTAGTTATGAAGCACTCGGAATGTTTGTTTTACTTTTTCTTGTTTTATCTCACGATTTTCGAGTTCGGACCCAGTTAAGCTATGATCGATTTCGGCAATTTTGGAGAGTTCGTCAACAGCTTCTATAACCGAGAGCTCTTCCTTTGGCTTTTTCATAATAAATTAACCTGGTATTTGTTATTTTTATTATTATTTCTAACTAAAATTAATATCAAACAAATTTTCAAATATAACGCAAAAACTAAACGTGAAATTTATTTATAAATAAAAACACTACGATAAAACTTTTGAGTCGCCTAAAAATCAACAAATGGTTGATTTCAATACACTTGCATTGCAAAATGCATATGGAAACAAGATGTTTTCTCTGCTTTTTATAGTTACATTACTCTCACAACCAATACATTACGACTATGGAATGAAACTGTAATAATTAAAAAACCTAACAACTACAGATATTAGATATTTATATAATTTAAATGATAAACAAGAAACTAGCAATAAAAACATTGAAAAACACAACTAATGACAAAAATAATTACTTATTAAATAATAAGCATAAGATCAACAACTAGATTTCCTATAGCCTCAGTTGCTCAAGTACGAGGCTCTTAGAAGCTGTACTAAAACCTGGTTCAGTCGATTTTCGATCCAAATGATTGGGGGGCAATATCGACAAAGGTATATAGCCCCCAATTTTGGAGTCGAAAAGCGGCCAAAATAATCCACAAAAGCGA
>Ga0207952_1001290_pt1 | contig 11150 bp, 6 predicted proteins | sample SubbioR12Aug_8Ca_FD_184831 | JGI IMG/M metagenome (GOLD analysis project Ga0207952, IMG submission 184831) | Serpentinite rock and fluid subsurface biosphere microbial communities from McLaughlin Reserve, California, USA - CR12Aug_8Ca (SPAdes) | ecosystem: Environmental > Terrestrial > Deep...
GTTATGTGCATGCTGAAAAATATGTCTCCGACGTCGTCAGTGCATACCAACATAAGGCCTTTGATAAATTTAAACTTTATTACCACTCACTCGATCTTTTGATCGTCGATGACGTTCAGTTCTTCGGCGGTAAAAATCGTACTCAGGAAGAATTTTTCTACGCTTTTAATGCACTCATTGAAGCGCACAAACAAGTGATCATCACCTGTGACTCCTATCCTAAAGAAATTTCCGGACTGGAAGAACGGCTGGTATCGCGTTTCGGATGGGGACTAACCGTCGCCGTAGAGCCGCCGGAACTGGAAATGCGCGTTGCGATACTGTTAAAGAAAGCTGAGTTGGAAAAAATCAGGTTAGATGAAAATGTGGCTTTTTTTATCGCCAAACATATACGCTCCAACGTGCGCGAATTAGAAGGGGCATTAAAACGAGTGCTTGCTTTCTCGCGCTTCACCGGTCAGGAAATAACTCTCGATTTAGCCAAAGAGGCATTAAAGGATTTACTCGCTGTACAAAGCCGCCAGATATCGATCGAGAATATTCAGAAAACTGTCGCCGATTACTATAAAATCAAAGTATCTGAAATGTATTCAAAAAAACGTACACGCATTGTAGCAAGACCTCGCCAAATGGCTATGGCCATCGCCAAAGAACTCACCTCTCTCAGTTTGCCTGATATCGGCGAAGCTTTTGGCGGAAGAGATCACACCACCGTATTACATGGTTACCGGAAAATCGCCGAATTGCGTGTTTCCGATCCTATCGTAAACCGTGATTTCAATGCACTCATCCTCATTTTAAGAGGTTGATAACTGTCTAATAACTTGTGTATAACTTGTCTTTATAAAAATTAAATTTTTTTATCCACAAACTATCCAATTATTATACAGTTATCATACAAACGAAAAATTTATGCTATCTTGTTGATATTCATTTGATGTTAGAAAATATACAGAAGTATTGAAGACATTATCTAATTATTATTATCTTATATATATATAAATGCTTTTAATAAAAACTAACAGAGATACTCTGCTTAAACCGCTACAAACAGTCACGGGAATCGTGGAACGGCGTCAAACGTTACCCATCCTGTCGAATGTTTTAATCCGGCAAAACAACGAAAATCTTTCTTTTCTGGCAACGGATCTGGAAATACAAATAAAAACAGTCACTTCAAAAGATCCTTCCACCCAGAAAAATTTTTCTCTGACCGTCTCAGCCAAGAAGCTTCAGGATATCCTGCGTTCACTTTCATCCGATGCCGAAGTAGCATTAACAAAACAAGAAGATCATCTGCAGGTTAAATCCGGTAAAAGCGCGTTTAATCTGCAAATACTGCCGGCAGAGGATTTTCCGGAGATCATTGAAGACTCAAAACCCGATGTCTTTGTTACGCTTAAACAAAGTGAATTAAAAAACCTCTTGCACCATGTTCAGTTTTCAGTGGCGCAACAAGACATTCGCTATTACCTGAATGGACTTTTATTGCTGATAGAAAACAAACATTTAATTGGTGTTGGCACCGACGGGCACCGCTTGGCTTATATCGCAACGAATTTGGATAACGCCCAGAAACGGCAGGAAATTATTCTTCCTCGCAAAGCTGTTTTTGAACTGTCGAAACTGCTCAATGAGAGTGAAGATCCCGTAAATATAGAATATTTTCAGAACAAGGTTCGTTTTTCCTTTTCTGATGTTATCCTGATATCTAAAATTATTGATGGCAAGTTTCCGGATTACAACCGGGTTATTCCGGCGAATAATACCAAACTATTTGAAATAGACCGCCTAACCTTTCTACAAGCATTACAACGGGTATCCATTCTTTCCAATCAAGCTGAAAAATTCCGTGGCGTACGGTTAATCGTTAGTAAAAACAATCTATGTATCACCTGCAAAAACAATGAACAGGAAGAAGCCCAGGAAGAACTGGAAATTAAATACGATGATGAATCGGTTGATATCAGCCTCAACATTACGTATTTGCTGGATTTATTAAATAACGTCGATAGTGCAACAGTACAATGTGCCCTCGAAAACGCCAATAATAGTGTTCTGATAACAGTACCTGGAAATAAAGAATTTAAATACATCGTCATGCCGATGAGAATTTAATAATGCCTTTCAATAGGAATGAGTCAAAATTCTAAAAAGTTGAAACATCCCTTTCAAACTTCACAACCATAAAGCGCCCTAACGGATGAGTGATCACAATACCAACGTACCCAACGGAAATCAGAAAGACTACGATTCTGAAAGCATAAAAATATTAAAAGGCCTGGATGCGGTTCGCAAACGGCCGGGCATGTATATTGGCGACACCAGTGATGGAACCGGTTTACATCACATGGTATTTGAAGTCGTCGATAACGCCATTGATGAGGCTTTGGCAGGTCATTGCGATGAGATAACGGTCATTATCCATCCCGACAATTCGGTCAGCGTGCATGATAACGGACGGGGTATTCCGACCGGCATTAAACAGGATGATGAATTTAAACGCTCAGCGGCAGAAATCGTGATGACCGAATTACATGCCGGTGGCAAGTTTGATGATAATTCCTATAAGGTTTCCGGCGGCTTGCATGGTGTAGGTGTTTCAGTGGTTAATGCGCTGTCGGAATGGCTCAAGCTGACCATTCGCCGTGATGGGAAGATTAACCAGATGGAATTTCGTCTGGGTGTTCCGGTTAAACCCTTGGAAATTACCGGGGAAAGCGAACGCCATGGCACCGAAGTGCATTTCCTGGCGAGTAAGGAAATTTTTGGCAATATCGAATACCACTACGATATTTTTGCCAAACGCCTGCGCGAACTTTCTTTTCTTAACAATGGCGTAAAAATCCATCTGCTTGATCAGCGTACCGGAAAAGAAGAAAAATTTGCTTTTGTCGGTGGCATCAGAAATTTTGTTGAATATATCAACCGCTCAAAATCAGTGCTGCATTCCAACATTTTTTACACCATGGGCATCAAAGATAATATCTCCGTCGAAGTTTCGATGCAGTGGAATGACAGTTACACCGAACAGGTATTGTGTTTTACCAACAATATTCCGCAAAAAGATGGCGGTACCCATTTGACAGGCTTGCGAGCCGCGATGACGCGCACCCTCAACAACTACATTGAAAAAAATGAGCTGGCTAAAAAAGCCAAGATTGAAACGGCCGGTGATGACATGCGCGAAGGCTTGTCGTGTGTGTTGTCGGTAAAACTGTTTGAACCCAAGTTTTCCTCGCAAACCAAGGAAAAACTGGTGTCGTCAGAAGTTCGCCCAGTGGTGGAAGAAGTTGTATCGCAAAAGCTATCCGAGTTTTTACTGGAAAATCCTGCTGATGCAAAAACCATTTGCAACAAAGTGATTGATGCCGCCAGAGCCCGGGAGGCGGCGCGCAAAGCACGCGAATTAACCCGCCGGAAAGGCGTGCTCGACAGTATGGGGTTGCCGGGAAAACTGGCCGATTGTCAGGAAAAAAATCCAGCCTTGTGTGAACTCTACTTGGTTGAGGGTGATTCTGCAGGGGGTTCCGCCAAGCAAGGACGCGACCGGAAATTTCAGGCCATCATGCCGCTCAAGGGAAAAATCCTGAACGTTGAAAAAGCCCGTTTTGACAAGCTGATCTCGTCACAGGAAATCATTTCGCTGATTACCGCATTGGGAACCGGTATCGGCAAAGATGAATACAACCCGGATAAATTGCGCTATCACCGCATCATTATCATGACCGACGCGGACGTGGACGGCTCGCATATCCGTACCTTGCTATTGACTTTCTTTTACCGGCAAATGCCCGAGTTGATTGAGCGCGGCCATATTTATATTGCGCAACCGCCACTGTATAAAATCAAGCACGGCAAAAAGGAACGCTACGTCAAGGATGACCATGAGTTAAAACAATATATGCTGGGTCTGGCATTAACCGATGCCGAGCTGTATACCGATGACCAAAAGCCGCCTTTAACGGGTGAAACGCTGGAAAAACTCGCGAATGAATATATTTTGTCAGAAGCGGTCATTGAGCGCATGAGTCAAATGATTGACAGTCACGTGATGCATGCATTGCTGCGCCTGCCGGACGTCAATTTAAGCAGCGGACAAGCGGCGGCAGATAGCGCATCACGGCTTGCATTGCGGGTCAAAGACATAGAAATTGTCGCGGAATATGATGACGTGCATGAACGTTACCGGCTCAAAATAATGCGCCTGTCACATGGCAATGTGCTGACCAGTTACCTGGATAATGATTTCCTGGAAAGCGGCGACTATATTCAGATTCAGAAAACCGCTCAGGTATTTGAAGGTTTGCTGAGTCAGGGTGCCTACATACAACGCGGCGATCGAAAACAAAATATCAACGAATTCAAACAGGCGCTGGAATGGCTGTTGGAAGAAGCCAAGAAAGGCGTGAACGTGCAGCGCTACAAAGGCCTGGGTGAAATGAATCCCATCCAATTGTGGGAAACCACCATGGACCCGGCCAACCGCCGCCTGCTGCGCGCGCAAATCGAAGACAGCATACTGACTGACGAAATCTTCACCACGCTGATGGGCGATGTGGTGGAGCCGCGACGTGCGTTTATTGAGAAGAATGCGCTGAGGGCGACTAATATTGATATTTAAGGGAAAGAAGTAATCTATAAATAGAAAGTTTATCTTCATTTTTTATATTATCTAATCCCAAATGGTGCTATTACCAAATTGATTTATATGGTATCTAATACTGGTTGTAATATTATTGCAATTAATTGGGTACTAAGTTTCAACAATAACTCGAGCTGCTAATTCCACCTGTTGAGCGACCGCTTTGTAAATATCGACCCCGGTTTTAGGTGTACGAATCGAAACTATTAAGCTATATCTGACAGGAAGATTGTACCTTTCTAACCTTGGGCGAGTTCGCCACCAGCCCATTGCGGGGTATACAGCTAGAAATCCACGGCTAGCTAGGTCGGCTGCTGTGCCTTCCCAAATATCCTGATGAAGCGAACCTTTATGTCTATTTTGCTCTCCCAATTTCCAATCAGGGTCTTTGTTGCTAATTTGTTGCTCATCTTCTACGAGTATTATGGCTGCACTTATGCGAGCAAGAAAGTCTTCAGTTGATTCCAAAGCTCTACGAACGTCAAATCGTAAGCGGCAAGATGGATAATGGAATTTTGAGGCAGTGCCGCGAGCCGAAGGATTAGGCTCAATAAAATAAGACAAAGTGACACGCATCTCCACAGTTGTTGCTCCAAGCGCTTCAAGTTCTTCTTTTGGCCAGGGCAAGCTATGAAGATTCATATCCCTCGTTTTTATGCTGCTTTTTTCTTTTTTGTAAGGGTGAATTGCATCTTCGACGATGAGCGTTAATGAATTTGATGCACTCCATTTTGCAATCTCAATATCAGGCACGCCCCAACCACAATGCCTGATTAAGTTAACGTAATCATTTTTAGTCGGAGTCTTATTTGCAGGTAAGTATTTATGGCGCATTTTTTCTGTCCATGCTGCCGAATGGACAATTAAAGCCCGGATAGTTTCTGGGCTTAGTGATGGGTATGCCGTCATGAGCTTTGCAGCCATACGCGCGCACAGCGCGGATGCTGCACTGGTAGCATTGGTTGTTGTAAACAGCTTTTCGGAAGGCTTGTAGTGAGTGGTAAGTAAGCTGAGACTTGGTTCTGTTGAAATGAACCCATCTTGAATATTTTTTGCTAAATTACCACCTTCAAATACTACGTCTGGCTTTAATGGCCATGCTTTATCCCAACTAGCAGAGGTGGTGGTGAAGGGGCTTAGTTCGCCAGAGTTTGCTACTGCTTGTAAAGTAGGTTCTTGAATTTCAGTTTTTTCAGTAAATGCGCCAACGGTGATCGCATTCCAAGCTTGTCCTGGATCATGAATCAAGTTTGTTGAAAGGCTATCTGGGTAGCCAGTCCATGCATTTTGTTCTTTGATATTACCCGCAGAAAGAATGATTAAACGACGAAACTGGCCACCACCATCTGCATCCGATGTGAGCCGATCTACCATTGCAGACCATGAAGAAGGGCGGCCACGATCCCTGAAATCTGAAGCTGTTACAGCGGAGCTAAAAACACGAGGTCGATATGGCGCAACAACTTCTGGTTGGCTTACTGCATCCCCAAAAAGTTTAGCATGAAATGTAGAGTCACTACTATTATTACCCTCTCTTTGAATAATTTTTACAGACTCTAAAAGGAAATCAACCAGAACAGGTTCATTAGTTGACAGTGCTTCGGTTAAATCACCGTAAGTAGTGATGCCCGCTAGGCCTGTACCGTGGTTTGACTCGTCATTTGTACCCCACGTAGGTTCAACTGTAAATAAATCCATTGTAGCCATCACGGGAGCAAGTAAAGCATGGCCTCGATTGACCCCTGAATCAATCAAACACACTCTAGGGGTATTATCGTCATGATTAGGGAATATGCTACGTTCTAATAGATTATCTTGCCACTCTTGCTTTTCTTCATTGTTCATACCGTCGAAGAACTCTGCCGTTTCTTTTGCTCGTCTGAGCTCGGCAACGCAATTAAGTGTCATCACTGATTGAGATAACTGTTGCTCTGATCCATACATCAACACAACGGTTCGCTCAGGAAAATCAACTCTAGCGTCACTTACAGTGCAACCAGTAGGATTTGCCAGTTTTTTAAAATCTGCCACTATTGTTTCGCGATCACCTCGGTTTGTAAGCCAAACTTCCCACCAAAATGATTCCTCATGATTTTCGGGTAAAACATTTATATCATCAGTCCATAAAGCACGAAGTTCCGCAGTTCTTATTGCGCTGATGGTGTTTAAAAGTTTTTTATTGTCGATAGGCTTGCCGTTTTTATTTTTCTTCCCAGCAAGATAATCGATGATGCATTTTTCAAAGTGCGCTAACTTGCCATCAGGTACAAAAACATTTGCAATCGTGGTGTCGCCATCTTTTCGGATGCTAAGTAATTCAATATGTTTTGTATCGTTGCCAAGACTTTCGAAGGCCAGTTCGATGTCAGGCTGGCTTTGGAATTGGATTTGAAGACCTAATCCACTTTCAAGCCCTAGCTCTTGTTGCAATCCTATAGTTTGCTGAGCAATAGGTTTTATTATCTCTAGCTGGGCTAGAAGCGAAGTGCCATGTTGATTGCGGGGTAATTCAGGAATAACAGCATTAGAGCCACCACCAGTATTATGAGCGGTGAAATCTTTTGGTTCTGACGTTTGAGAAAGGATTAAATGAGGTCGTTTATCTTGAGGTTGATTTGCCATTATTTTCAAGCTCGCCATTATTTTTATTAATGAGCTTACCGCTTATGAGTTTTCGTTCTTCTAACATTCGTAGCAGGTCAATTTCTTCGACTGAAGTTTTGTCATGAATAATTGCGTCTTTTAATGACTCATCAATGGCTTTGGAAATTTCGGCATAACTCATTCCAATCGCAGTGACGGCCACTTTTTTCCACGCCAATCGTTTAGGCTTGAATCCAGCAAGTCTTGATTTAAGGATTGAAGTTACTTGATCTTCGTTTGGCAAACCGTATTGAATCATGTCATCAAAGCGACGAAATAAAGCGTAATCTAAGGCCTCTGGGTGATTGGTAGCAGCAATAATTACACTATTGGAATTGTCATGCTCAAGCATTTGCAGAAAGCTATTCAAGACCCTACGAATTTCACCTACATCATTGGCTTGTCCACGCTGTGAACCAATTGCATCAAATTCATCAAAAAAATATATGCCACGAACATTAGATATAGCATCGAATATTTGACGAAGCTTTGCGGCTGTTTCTCCCATAAATTTTGTTATAAGAGAATCAAGTCTTACAGAAAATAAGGGAATGCCGAGCTCGCCAGCTAATGCTGATGCAGTCATTGTTTTGCCAGTACCTGGAGGGCCTACTAAAAGTAGTTTTCGGCGAGGAGATAAACCGTATTCTCTAATTTTTTCAAAGAAACGTTGTTCTTTTATTATCCTACGAAGGCTATCCTCGATAGTTTTATCGAGAACCATATCAGATAATCTGGAATTCGGATATGAAGCTGTGAGTAGATTGGCTAATTCACCCTGAGGTTTATTTAATGGTACAAGTTTCTTAAAAGCATCATTTTTATTTGCTTTTGATTTAGCAGTATCAATTAAATCGCGTAACTCTAAAGCGAGCTTACCATGGCCAAGCTTAGCCTCGTGAGCGGCAATCTGCATGGCCACAGAGTAAAAATGACTATCATCACCGCTAACATGCGATTTTAATAATGCTTTAATTTGTTCTGAACTTGCCATTGCTGAACCAGAGTTCATTTGAAAATATACTGCATTATGCCAGCTTTTTGGCTAAGTAATTAAGCCTTCAGCTTTTGAGTGGGCATAGCGTTTTAGCAATTCAGGGTTTTATACCTAATAATGGTATAACTTAGCCAATAATAAATTATGATATTCGACACTCTGTGTAGGATTATCACCACTTTTTCCTGTGGTGATATGTTTATAGTATGATTTAAGCAGCTACCCGTGAAGCACGCTTACGTTCGTGTTCCAGCAGGAAGCGTTTGCGGATACGGATCGTTTTCGGCGTAATTTCCACCAGCTCGTCATCGGCGATGAATTCAATGGCGGATTCCAGTGTGAGCTGAATCGGCGGCGTCAAAGTCACCGCTTCATCGGTGCCTGATGCGCGGATATTGGTCAATTGCTTGCCTTTGATCGGATTGACCACCAGATCATTATCGCGGCTGTGGATGCCGATCACCATGCCTTCATACAGACGGTCGCCCGGACTGACGAACATGCGGCCACGTTCCTGTAACTTCCATAGCGCATAAGCAACCGCTTCACCTTTTTCGGCAGAAATTAAAACGCCATTTCTGCGCGGTGGAATTTCCGGGCGCATCGGTGCAAATTCATCAAACACATGGCTCATCAGACCCGTGCCGCGTGTCATGGTCATGAATTCGGATTGAAAGCCGATCAAGCCGCGCGCGGGGATGCGATAATCCAGTCGAACCCGTCCTTTTGCATCCGATACCATATCCAGCAAATCGCCACGACGTGCGCCTAATGCTTCCATCACAGCGCCCTGATTGGCATCCTCAACATCTACCGTCAGCATTTCAAAGGGTTCGCATTTAACACCATCAATTTCACGAATGACAACATGTGGGCGGGATACTGCAAGCTCATAGCCTTCCCGGCGCATATTTTCCAGTAAGATGGTTAGATGTAGCTCGCCTCGTCCGGAGATCAGGAATGAATCGGTTTCGTTGGTTTCTTCCAGTCTCATCGCGACATTGATTAACAATTCTTTTTCCAGGCGTTCGCGTAGCTGGCGGCTGGTGACGAATTTGCCTTCCTGTCCTGCAAAAGGGGAAGTATTGACCTGAAAAGTCATGGTCAATGTCGGTTCATCCACAGCATGGATGGGTAATGCTTCGGGCTTGTCGACATCGGCCAGCGTGGTGCCGATACTGAGATCTTCCACGCCATTGATCAGTACAATATCACCCGCCAGGGCTTCTTTCATTTGTATCCGCTCCAGACCCTGAAAACCGAGCACTTGATTGACTTTTGCTTTTTTAGGGGGTTTGTCGCCCAGTAATATCATCACTTCCTGGCCTGGTCTCAGTTTGCCGCGACGGATACGTCCAATACCGATACGGCCGACAAAACTGGAATAATCCAACGCGCTGATTTGCAGTTGCAGAGGTTCATCAGGATTGCCTTCAGGGGCAGGGACATGTTTGATAATGGTGTCAAACAGCGGACGCATATCCGTGCTTGGCTTCTCAAGTTCCAGAGTGGCAAAACCATTCAAGGCAGAAGCATAAACGACAGGAAAATCAAGTTGTTCATCACTGGCGCCCAGTTTGTCGAACAAGTCAAACGTTTGATCGACCACCCATTCGGCACGGGCGCCAGGCCGGTCAATCTTGTTAATCACAACAATGGGACGCAAGCCCAGCGCGAGCGCCTTCTTGGTGACAAAACGGGTTTGCGGCATGGGGCCTTCGACTGCATCAACCAGCAGCAATACACCATCCACCATGGACAAAACACGCTCCACCTCGCCACCAAAATCGGCATGGCCGGGGGTATCGACGATATTGATATGGATGCCTTCATAATCAATGGCACAATTTTTGGCTAAAATGGTAATGCCTCGCTCGCGCTCGATATCATTGGAGTCCATCACTCGCTCGGAAATCTGTTGGTGTGCGGCAAAGGTGCCGGCTTGATGTAAAAGTTTGTCGACCATGGTGGTTTTACCATGGTCGACGTGAGCGATGATGGCGATGTTGCGGATAGGGCGAGACATAAAATAATTCCTCAAAAATAAGCTGTTAGTTGCGGCGGCGGGGGCGACATTATAACAGTTGACTGTTAATATAGCCAATTTTCAAATAATTCAACACAGGTAACGCAAAATGCAGCAAAGTTCTTACCATGAGTGATAGCAAAAACACAGCGATCCCTTTGTTGCCTTCGGTCATTCGTTACCTGTCTCGAAATTCACTACAGTCTCTGCAACTGACACCGCAGGAGATTGTTGCCAGCATCGAGCACCTGATCCTTGGCCGCAACCGGCAGCAAGTCTGGAATGCACCCAAGGCGGTCATTACGCCGCCGGACGGCCGGTATATGATGACCACGCTGGCTGCTGCTGATGATCCTCCGTTTCTTGCGGTCAAGGCCTTGGTGCTCAATCCGGATAATCCAAAGCATGGTCTTCAAAGTATCAACGCGCTGGTGACATTGCTGGATAGCCGCTTGCCATACTGGACGGTAACTGGGTAACCGCGGCGCGTACAGCAGGATTGAGTGCTGTCGCGGCCAAGCGGCTTGCCAAACCCGATGCATCCACAGCGGCCTTTATCGGCTGTGGCGTGCAAGCGCAGAGTCATTTGCAGGCATTGGCTGAATTATTTCCGTTAAAACACATTCGCGCATTTGGGCGTGGGACGGCGAATCGGGACGCATTGTGTCAGAGTGCTGAAGCAATGGGTTTAACGGCAATTGCCAGTAAATCGGCACAGGAGGCTGTGCGCGATGCGGATTTGGTCGTCACTTCCGTCACGCTATCACCACAACTTGTACCATTTTTGGACGCGCGTTGGTTAAAACCGGGAGTTTTTGTCACAATGACGGATCTGGCTG
>Ga0207952_1001291_pt1 | contig 11138 bp, 10 predicted proteins | sample SubbioR12Aug_8Ca_FD_184831 | JGI IMG/M metagenome (GOLD analysis project Ga0207952, IMG submission 184831) | Serpentinite rock and fluid subsurface biosphere microbial communities from McLaughlin Reserve, California, USA - CR12Aug_8Ca (SPAdes) | ecosystem: Environmental > Terrestrial > Deep...
CAAAAAGTGGAAAACAAAAGAGTAGAAAAGCAAACCAGGATATGTGTAGCCACAGACCTGCCTTATTCATGATGTAAATATTGTAACATTGATGTTTTTCACAATGCAAGAAAAAATACGAATTCGGTGCCCGGTGTCTGAAAATAAACCGAATTTAAAGTTAACAACTATCTTTTCGACACCCGATTTTATGCTTTTTCAACAGAAAAATTGGGTTGTATTTTTGCTTTGATTTGCGAAGCCCTTCGATACCCAGGTCCTGTTCCCAGTTGAAATACTTAACTCCCAAGGAGTCCAGGATCTTGGCCTCCTCCCAGTTCAGCACGTCATTTACCGCCTGGTGGTGTTCTTTGTCGGACTTGGCAAAGTGAGACACAGCATAGTCTTTGGAGATAACTTCATAGATAGTGAAGCCGACCAAAAGGTCTTTGAGATAGAGGGTCACCACCCGAAGCTCGTCGACACCGGAATTGAATACCCTCTCGGCGGCTTTGTATTCATTCAAATCAGTATGGTTCATGTCGCGCACTTTGGCCCATTTTCGAAATAGGCTCAGACATTCTTTGACTGGGGCGTCCTTTATCGGGAAATGTCGGATAGAGTATTCGGGGTATTCTTTGGTGAAACGACGGACGTTTTTGCCAGAAGTGTGTTTGGGCCATTTGTGCATGTCTGCCAAGTGTTCTACCTCATAGACATAGTCAAAGGCATCCTGGTCCAACTGCATCTCGAAACCGTTTTTCGAATGCTTTGCTACTTCTTCTGGAACCAGTTTCAGGCAAGTTTGACCGTACTTTTCTTTGGAATAGTCCATGAGCTCCTGTATAGTTTCATCTACCTTGTTATCCCCCAAAAAAGAAAAAAACGGATTGCCACTGAGGTAATCCGTAAATCTAACCACTAAATTATTATTCAATTGAGAAATGCGCATTTCGCCTTTTGTATCCCAAGACCAAATTGATACAAAATTAAAATCTGAATACGGGGGGAATTTCGACGTGAATTTCTCGACATCCTTTTTGTCTTCAAGTTCAAGCTTTTTGAATTGTGGGAATTCTGGAATCATCGGTTATTCAAAATCAACGATACCCCTATCATAACACATATCTGATAAAAATCAAGTTCGACTCTACAGAAACAAAATATAGCTGCCGACAATCATCACTGCGATGGCTAGAACCTTGGGAATCAGGACTTTGCTGGAAATGTTTTCGGTGACTATTTTTGGGAAAAATAAAGTACCCAAAATGGTAAAAAGTAGTACGAAAGCCGGTTGGAAACTTTCAAACAAATACACTATGGTGACCGGCGCCAAGAGCGTAGCAAAGCTCGCCAACAAGTTCCCGGCTGATGTTACGAGCTCACTGCTGATGTTTAGGGTGAGTATTTGTTTGCCACCGACTTTGTACATGTGGGTGAAGCCTCGGCGGTATTTGGGCACAAAAATTAAAATGGAAACTCCAGAAAGTCCGAGCCCCAGGTATTGCCAGAAAGACGAAATCCAAAAGTCGTCAACAACGGTAACGTATTTAAACATGATCCCCTGGATAGCTATGATGATACACGCAACCATCATGTACCAAAAGACTTTCGGCTTGAAACTTACTTTTTTCTGACCATGGTAATTTAACTGCAGGAGCACAAGCCCGACGAGCACGATCAGCGATCCGAGTTTTTGAAATGAAGTTAACTCTTCTCCCAAGAAAAGATAGCCGAATATGTATCCGAAAATAGGCACCGTCAAAAACCAAGGAATAACCGCGGAGACGTCTTCCACTTCAAGTGAAAAAAGATAAAGTATTATCCACGCCACCGACAATGCCCCAGAGAGTAACAATATCAATATGTCGGGGGTTGGGGTATTCCCTAGCCCACCGGTCCAAACAAGAATCAACAGAGAAATCACGAGTCCTATCAGGCTGGAAAACAATACCAAGGCACCGGATGTATGCCGGCCGGTTTTGTATTTAGTGACTAGATATTTGTCAGAGATGTTAACCAAAGACCAAAGTAATGATGCACCGATTGCGTAAATTGCCCAAATTTCCATATGTTTAAAGTATTACAGAAGACATAATAAAGTCATCGATGCTATCTTAGTTTGTCCGGGACCTGGTGTAGTTGCATGTTTTTGGTAATGCGATAAGTGTTGCGCTTGGCTACATACAACGCCGTCGGGCCGAATACTTTGAAGAATTTTTCCAGTAGCGCGTCGATGGCTTCTTTGGGGTCGCCAGATATTTCAAGCTCGATATTTTCTTTATTTTTTATAACAATGTTTCTGATCTGCGCAACTTCGGTCCAAGCGAGCGGGCCGATGATCTCTTCTTGGCTTTTGATAATAGTTCGAAGCAGATTAATGTATGTTACATTCAGCTCCTCTACACTCTCTGACTCGAACCCAGCTTCTTTGGATAGACCTTCGTTTTTTGCATGGATATCTCGGATGACCTCGTCGATATAGATAATCGAGAGCGCTAAAACAAAGTAAGCTACCAAGTAGAAATAATCATTAAAGTTCGCGTTGTACCACTTGTCTTGGTTGAACTCGTAAACAAAATATGAATCAGCAATATATTGCAAAATAAGTGCAGCAACGAGAAAAGATATCGGGCGACGCAAGACTCCGCCTTGAATATTCCGGGACCGTATCAACACATATACTGCTAGTGCTACGTAAATCGACTGCAGTATCGGATACCCGAAATCAAAGATGATGTGAATAGTTTCTGAATTCGCAAAATCGTAACCGTGCAAATATGTAAAATACGAGAGTGCGAACATGCCGACAGGGATGAACCACACGAGCCTGCTCTTTGCAAAGTTTCTGACCGATGGGTTTATGCCAATATAGCGAGCCAAAAGATAAGATCCATAAATGTAGACCAAGATACTGCCGGTATAACCGATCTCGGCGATCGACGGGTAAAAGATATATACGTTACCAACCGCAGATAAATACGAATCGATTATTTGGCCAAGAGCTTGTAGAAGTAGCCCAGCAGAAAAAGCCAGCACCGCGCGGCCGATAACACTGCGCCAGAAACCGAGTTCCCGACTGGCGAAAATTCCAAAAAGGCCGCCAAAAGCGGCGAAGGTCCAGTAAAATGCGGACCAGGTTTCTTTTTGCTCCATGAGCACATTGGGATCAAAAGGCTTGAGTGAAATCCACCAAGCTGTAAAAGCAAGGAACAAAACAAAGGTTAAATGGAAAAAATGATTCTTGAGCAAAAAGTTTTTCATAAAAATATAAGCAAAAATACGCTAGTATCTTAGGTTTTATTATAGCAAAGGGTTACTGATTTTAACAACCTACTTTATAAAGTCTTCAGCTCCGACAGAAGTATAAATTCGAAGAAGCGAAATCGTGAAGTAAGCAACCAAAAAAGCTATCAAAATTAAAATATGGATTGAATAGACAACCCAGGGTTTCGCCCGCATATGACGTAAAACATAAACTGGAATGAAAAATGAAATTAACGGTACTAAAACAAAGATGTAAACAGACATAAATATGCCGGCTTTCTCAGCGATAAATAAAGCCCAGCTCTCTGGCAAGATTATCTGACTGCCGTAAAACACACACCAAAATAGCATGTAAACTCCCGCCACGGCGAGCATGCGCATAGGGCGACTTTTTGAATTTGAAATCCGTTTGAATACTTTCTGCATTGGACTGATTATATCATGAAAAACTTTTGGGAATTCACCAGAATCTGATCTCTAACTTCGTATGCTGACAGGCCTTTTATCTCGGCGATTTTTTTGACTATCTCGGTAACCATGTATGGTTCACAAGTTCCCCCGCGATGTGGTGTCGGTGCCGCAAAGGGGGCGTCGGTCTCGGCCATAATCGACTCCAAGGGTAAGAATTTTATAACTTCGTCATAATCCCTAGCAAAGGTTATCGGACCATCGAAGGACATAGTAAAGCCGAGTGCTAGTGCGCGCTTGGCCACCTCCATGTCACCAACAAAGAAATGGAAATTGGCCCGCAAATCTGGACTGTCTTTCTTTGCTTCTTCTAGAATATTTAAAACATCAATATACGCGTCCATACTTCCCTTGCTCGGCCTGGCGTGAATCATCAGTGGTTTACCTACCGCTTCTGCTATCTCTATGTGTTGTCTGAACAACTTTTCTTGTCTTTGTTTGGTTTCGGGACTCTGATCGCGATAATAGTCGACTCCGCATTCTCCGATACACACTACCCTGCTCCCCTTGGCCAGTTCTGTGTATTTTTCTATATCGAATTCCTCGATAGTGTTGTCCGTCGGATGCATGCCGACACCAGCCCAGACAAAGTCATATTTCTCTGCCAAAGCAACCGCCTCACAGGAGGTTTCATAATCTACCCCGATACTAATAGTCCCGACTTCGTGTTCTATCATGCGGGAGATGACCTTGTCCTGGTCCTGCTTTAAAGGATTTAAATTTAAATGAGAATGTATGTCGATATATTTCATAATTTTATATTAAACTGCTAATGACAATACTGCAAACAAGGTCACCAGCCCTGAAAGCAGGTGCCAAGTACCGTGGAAAAACTCATATTTATTTTGTTGTTTTGGAAAGTATAGAAAAACTAGACCGACGAGGGCCACAGCCATGGCATACCAGAAATACAAGGCAAAACCGTTCACCCAAAAAACATACAGGTTAAATAGGATCAAACAGTAGGCTAGGATTTCATCTACCCGTAGAAAGAGCCTTTGTGTCTTGTTTAGTTTATACACCTCACTAGGCCAGACTGTGCCGGGTGGTTTGGTTATATGAAATATAGAAGAAAATAAGAAAACTATAAAAATAGTTACTGCATAAAAATACGCCTGTTGCACGAGAGCAAAATATAAAGGAATGATGAACACCAAGTTAGTAAAAACTACAAATGGTTCTCGGATTTTCATACGTCAATCTTTTCTTAAAAACAGTGGGGCTTCGGGTTTCTTGTTTGATTTAATCAGTTGTTTTAGCTTTTCGTTTGTCTCCGGCATGACTGGGTTTAACATGCGAGCTATTTGGTAAAGGCGGAGTACCATGGTGGTTATGAGTTCCTTGCCTTTTACTTCATCTGTTTTTATGACCTTGAACGGTTCTGTCTCTTGGATAAATTTGTCCAAGGATTCCACTTCGCCCCAGATGTAATCCATCACTTTTTTGAAATCAAAAGTTTCATACAGGGCAAAGTATTCACTGAAGTCGGACACTTCTGGAATGGGTGGGCATTTATCCAAATATTTTTCGGAAAGAGTCAGTATGCGTGAAGCCAAGTTTCCGAGTCCGTTGGCCAAACTAGCATTGTAAGCTTCTTTGAAACGATCACGAGAAAAAGGGCTGTCTTCAAATGCAGAAATCTCTCGAAGCATAAAGTAACGCAGAGGCTCGGTGCCGTATTCGTCGACGATTTCTTTGGGGTTGACTACATTACCCAAGGTCTTAGACATTTTCACCCCTCCCTCACCCATCACGAAACCATTCACTATTATTTGGTAGGAATTTGGCACACCGGCGGCCATGAGCATAGCTTGCCACATCGCAGATTGGAAACGAGTGTTGTCTTTGCCACAGTATTGCGTCGGTGTACCGTTCACCCAATATTTTTCAAAAAGATTTTCTTCGGGGTCGCCTTCGCTACTAGCTTCAGCGGACCGAGGCCAACCTAGAGTATTGATATAATTCGTCAGCGCATCGAACCACACATACATCACGTGTTCATCGTCCCCTGGTACTGGAATTCCCCACGGCATTTTGCTTTTCAATCTGGAGATAGAAAAATCCTGAAGTCCCCTTTCGACAAAAGCCTTTACTTCATTGAAACGAAATTCGGGGATCACGAAGTCTGGACGTTTAGCATACAAATCCAAAAGCTTCTGACCAAATTCGCTGTATTTAAAGAAATAATTTTCTTCTTCGATTATCTGGAGTGGCCGCCCTGGATGGTCTGGGCATTCGCCGTCTGCATTTAAATCCGAATCAGTCTTCTCGCTTTCACAACCGACGCAGTATTTCGAAGCATAATTCTTTTTATAAATGAATCCGTTTTCTTTTACTTTATTCCAAAATGCTTGTGCGGATGCAATATGATTTAGGTCGGTAGTACGAATAAAATGCACCTCGTCTGTGACTCCGAACATTTTCAAACTTCTTTTGAAGTTTTCAAATCCTTGGTCCACGAAACTCTGAGGATCCATTCCGGACTCCACTGCTTTTTCATAAATCTTGAAACCGTGTTCGTCTGTACCAGTGTTGAAAAAAACATTGAAGCCTGCGAGTTTCTTGTACCGAGCAATAGAGTCAGTGCGTATGAATTCGAGAGCATGCCCCAAATGCAATTCGGCATTTACGTATGGCAGTGTAGTGGTGATATAAAAGTTTTTACTCTGATTTTCTTGCATATTATTTCCTGCTTGGATGTTATTTCTTTTCTCCTACCCTAGCCCGAACTATGGTTTTCCTTTTTTCTAAGTCGTTCATGATTTCCATCACAATCACCGCGATCGGAATAGCGATCACTACACCCCAAATACCCGCCAGTTCAAAACCAATCAGCGCAGAGATTATGACTACCAGCGGAGAGAGTCCTACTACCCGTTTTACTATAAGTGGAGTAAACAGGAAAACTTCAAATTGGTGAATGATCAGGTAGGCACCGGCTACGAGAAACGCCGAAGATGCGCCGCCGGATATGTACGAAAACGAAACCGCAGGCACTAAAGCAAGTATTACCCCATATGGTATGAGCTCCATGACGCCGGCGATGATAGCCAGGAGTAGTGCATATTGGATACCTAAAATAGAAAGAACCAAATAAGTAAGGACAGCAACCAAAAGCCCCAGGAACATCTGGCCTTTTATCCAGTAGGCAATTTTCTTTTGTGAACGTTCCCACAGATCAACAGCATAGTCTTCGACTGAAACCGGTAACACAATGCGTAGGAAATTTTCGATACCTTTTTCTTGCACCGATAAGTAAAAAGATATAACGATAATGAGGATGAAGTTAAATATGCTTCCGAAAGCTGAGGCCAGGGTTTGAAAGAATCCACTAGACAGGTTGCTGATAAAGCTTTTAGATATTTCGAGGAGCGACCCTACAGACAAGTTATCTGAGAGCTTGTTTACTACGTCTTTGGCGCCGGCAAATTCCTTGCTCTGGAAATAATCCAAGAAATTGAAATCAGGAATATAAGAAGAAAGGAAAGTGGCGAAATTGTAAACCTCGGTTATAAGAAGTGGCGCAAACAAGTAAAACAGTGATGCGAAAAGCAACAACGATACAACATAAAATATAATCACCCCGAGTAGTCGCCCGATTCGTATCTTTTTAAAATATGGGATGGTTGATTCGACAAAAGAAGCAAAAATAATAGCGGTGAAAACTACCATCAGCAGGTCCCGCAAAAACCAAAACAAATATACTCCGACGCCTACCAAGACCGCACGGATCATAGTACCAGTTGAGATAGAGATTTTGGTTGTATTACTACCGCCTTCCATATGCATATAATAACATAAAAAACTTGAAATTAGAATTTGAATATTTTACTGAAGCCGGCCTTGCTTTTCGCGGGACCGACTATGGCCAAGTTCATGCCTTCATTTCGGAATATCTCTCTACTAACATTTTGTATGTCTTCCACGGTGACGGCGTTTATCTCTGTTGCTTTTTCGTTCATGGTTTTTATATCCTTTTTCAATACTTCCTGAAGTCCATGAAACTGGGCAATACTGTCAGAGGACTCTAGGTCGAGTTTCATATTACCGATCAGATAATCTTTTACTTTTTGTAATTCATCTGCTGGCACTGGCTCGTCCACAATTTTTTTACATTCAGCCAAGACCGCCTCCAAGACTTCGGCTATACGCTTGTTGTCCACTCCGGCTGAAATCTCGAAATATCCATGGTCAGTATACGCGTCACCACTAGCGCGAACATAGTACCCTACCCCCATTTCCTCACGCAGTTTTTGGAACAGACGAGAACTCATACCACCGCCCAAGATGCTACCCAAAACTGAAAGCGATGCATTCTTTTTGCTGAACAGGTCGAAACTCCTGAAAGCCATGACGAAATGCGACTGGTCTGTTTTCTTGTACTTGAGCAAAATCTCTGGCTTTTTCTGAACTTCTTTTACTTTAACTTTTTTGCTTTTTTTATCCTGCAATAATTTACCAAATATCTTGTTTACTTCTGTTTGAACTTCCTTGTCTGTCACATGACCCGACACCACGATAGTTGTGGCATTCGGTACATAGTGAGCTTTTTTGTATTTTACAAAGTCACTGCGACGCATGGACCTAACATTCTCCCGAGTGCCAGCTATGTTCCAACCGGCAGGCTGGTCCCCGTAAAGCAACTCCATGATCAAGTCTTGTACATGGCGATGTGGCATGTCCTCATACATGTTTATCTCTTCCACTATGACGCCTTTTTCTTTTTCAATTTCTGCTTCCGGGAAAGTGGAATTCAGATATATGTCTGACACCACATCTAGTATTTGCTTGAAATGACGTGCCTCAGACTTGGCGTAATACCCGGTGAATTCCTGTGAAGTAAAAGCGTTGTATTGGCTACCGAGGGCATCGAGTTCACGGGAGATGTCTATGGCCTTGGGCCGGCGGGTAGTACCCTTGAAGCACATATGCTCCAGAAAGTGCGAAATACCGTTTAATTTCTTGGTTTCGTATTTGGAACCAGTTTCTACCAACACCAGCACCGTTACCGTCGGGTTGTCCGTCATCGGCACCGTCACCAAAGTCAGCCCATTCTTTAGTTTTTTCTTTGAAAATTTCATACGACGTATTGTAGCACAAGACGGGATTTAGTTTGACTTTGAATAAAGACTCTGTATACTTGAGACACATGTTTACAGTTATAAAAGCTTTGAAGACAAAGAAGGACGCCAAGCGTGGCGTGATGCTTTTGTCTTAGACTTCTATTTATTGTAACGTATTAGTCATTAGGCAAGGCATCCACAGAATGGATGTTTTTTTATTTTAAAGTTTTAAAAATTATGGCAAAACAAAAAAAACTAAAGATAGGGATCTTGAAACACAAAGAAGTTGGCTACGCTGAGGAAATACTAACGGAGGTTCTAAGAAACAGAGGACATGTAGTGTCGACGGTAAATCCAACGAAAGTGGTTTTCGATTTAGAAAACAACTTTCCGGATGTTGTGGTTGCTAGGTGCGAATTGAATTCTTTTTCAGAGGATGTTTTCACTGCATACCTGATCTACCTTGAAGAATGCAGAAAAAGGTCAATCCCGGTGATAAATTGTACCGATTTTTTGCTGGCAGGACAAAACAAATACCTTTCTCATCTGACTCTAAGAAAGTATTCGGAAAATAAAAAAATAAAAGATACTCTAAATCCGAGAACATACCTGACTTTTGATGTGAAACAAGCAATGGTCATCGGTGCAGAAGAAATACAAAAATTTGGCTCTGTGGTTATAAAACACCCTGCGTCCGGACGTGGTGACGGTGTATATTTATGCAGTAATTTAAAAGGTTTGAAAAAGATTGTGGTGGAAAAGTTTAAAAAAGAAGAACCTATCTTGCTGCAGCAAACGATCGACAAAGAAAAAGGAGTGAATGGCGGATACCGGGATATTCGTGTTTGGGTATGCCGAAATGCACAAACAAACAAGCCCGAGGTTGTTTCTGCGTATTACCGAAATGCACCAGAAGGACAATTTCTAACCAATCAAAGTCGAGGTGCTTTTATCTACAAAATGCCTAGTATAGACAAAGAACTTATCCGTAACTCCAAGCTAGTACTAGAAGCAACGGGTGGCGACGTAACTGGTATGGATTTTGCCATCGATGCCAAAGGTCATTATTGGTTTGAGGAAGTAAACATTGCGTTTGAAACATTAAAAAGTCAGGTTGATTTGGTTGGAGACACTATTTGGCACCGGGTGGCAGACCTGGTCGAATCAAGATACAAAATCAAAACAAAGAAAGCACAAGGTTAAATTATTATAAATATAAAAAATAATCATTATGAAAATAAACAATGTAGAAGTGAGGGATTTAGCAGCACGGTATGGTACACCGATATTCGTCTATGACGAGTTGAAAATTAAAGAGAATTTTAGAAGAGTAAAAACAGCCTTCACTTCTAAATATCCTAACTTTAAACTGTACTACGCAGTAAAGGCTAACAACAATCCGAGTATCGTGAAAATGTTACTAGACGAAGGTGCGGGTATCGATGCGTCCAGTGCCAATGAAATCCTCTTGGCAAAACACCTGGGGCTCTCTGGGCCTGACATAATATTCTCTGGTAATTTTCTCGGAGATGAAGATATAAAAACCGGCATAGAAAATAACGTGCTTTTTAACCTGGACGATGTTTCCCTACTACCCCGAGTGCTAGCTTTCGGCCAACCGGAAGTGCTCTCGTTTCGTATCAACCCAGGCATTGGCAAAAGTAATGTCGGGCACTTTGATATCACTGGTGGACCGGAGGCAAAGTTCGGCATACACATGGACCAAGCAGTCGAAGCCTACAGGCAGGCCAAAGAAGCTGGAATAAAAAGATTTGGTATCCATATGATGGCAGGAAGTTGTGTAACTGATGCGTCATATTTTAAAGAAATAACCTTGAGGCTTTTTGATGTCATCGGCAGGATAAAAAAAGAATTAGCTATTGATTTTGAATTTGTAGATTTAGGAGGTGGGCTCGGCATCGCCTATGAGCCAGAAGAATCCGAGCTCGACCTCGATGCAGCAGTTACCGGAATCGTAGAAGCCATAGAAGCAAAGTGCAGCGAATACGGTATGCCCCACCCTCGGGTGGTCATGGAACCGGGCAGGTATTTCGTAGCTAACGCTGGCTACCTCATAGGCAAAGTAGAAGCCAAGAAAAATGCTTACAGAGAAATCTGGGGTACAGATTTGGGAATGAACATAGTACCTAGGGTGATACTTTACGATGCATACCATGCGCTCTCGATCGACGGTAAAGAAAATGAAAAGAAGTTCCCGAAGAAACCTACACTTCTAACCGGGCAAATCTGCGAACAAACTGACCTGTGGTGGAAAGGTCGCCCGCTACCAGAGCTCGCCCTCGGTGACATAGTCATCATGCACAATGCAGGTGCCTACTGCTTTGGAATGAGTTATCGCTA
>Ga0207952_1001292_pt1 | contig 11119 bp, 8 predicted proteins | sample SubbioR12Aug_8Ca_FD_184831 | JGI IMG/M metagenome (GOLD analysis project Ga0207952, IMG submission 184831) | Serpentinite rock and fluid subsurface biosphere microbial communities from McLaughlin Reserve, California, USA - CR12Aug_8Ca (SPAdes) | ecosystem: Environmental > Terrestrial > Deep...
AGAAATGGCTGATGATGCAGCTCGATTAAGCAAATTGCGCGATAAATTAGAATCTGCATTGGTGCAATTAGAAGAAGCGTATGTAAACGGAAACCGTGAACATCGTTTGCCACATGTTGCTAATATTTCATTTAAATATGTAGAGGGAGAAGGTTTATTGATGGGCTTTAATAAAAACATTGCCTTATCATCTGGATCTGCTTGTACCTCAGCATCACTTGAGCCTAGCTATGTATTAAAAGCATTAGGATTAGGAGATGACTTGGCACATAGCTCATTGCGTTTTGGTTTAGGAAGATTTACTACCGAAGACCAAATTGATTATACCATTAAATCGGTTAGCGAAACAGTATTGAAACTAAGAGACATGAGCCCATTATGGGAAATGTTTAAGGAAGGAGTAGATATGGATAAAATTGAGTGGGCTCACCATTAGTAGTGGCTTGAATCTCTCAGTAAAAAAATATATTTAAAATTAAATAAACATACCATGGCATATTCGGAAAAAGTAATTGATCACTACAGTAATCCTAAGAACGTAGGAACGCTAGACAAATCTAAAACAAATGTTGGTACTGGTTTAGTAGGGGCTCCTGAGTGTGGAGACGTGATGCGTTTACAAATTGAGGTAGACGATGCAACTGGTGTAATCACTGATGCAAAATTCAAAACATTTGGATGTGGATCTGCAATTGCTTCTTCATCATTAGCAACAGAATGGTTAAAGGGCAAAACCCTTGATCAGGCAGTAGCTATTGATAATATGGAGTTAGTTGAAGAACTAAACTTACCTCCAGTAAAAATCCATTGCTCTGTATTGGCAGAAGACGCCATCAAAAGCGCCATCAACGATTACAGAAAAAAGAATGGTTTAGAAGAGTTGGTGTTCGAAGAAAGAATTCACTAATACCATTAATAAAAGTGTATGAGCGAAACAGCAACAGAAAATAGTATTTACGTAAGCGATAAAGCCAAGGCTAAAGTAAAACAGCTGATGGAAGAAGCAGGTGTGGTTGGAGATGAAAGCTATTTCTTAAGAGTAGGTGTAGTTGGTGGAGGTTGTTCAGGGTTGAGTTATAAGCTAGACTTCGACAACGAAATCAAACCAATGGACCAAGTGTTTGAAGACAATGGGGTGAAAGTGGTAACCGATTTAAAAAGCTTTCTTTACTTAGTAAATACAGAACTAGATTTTTCAGATGGCTTAAATGGCAAAGGATTTTATTTCAATAACCCCAATGCCAGCCGTAGTTGCGGATGTGGAGAAAGTTTTGCCGTATAACTTTGTTAAATAAATTTAATTGCAATAGTAAAACCCCGATTCGTCGGGGTTTTTGCATATAAAAACTTTAGTTTTGAGGCATGTGGATGATCTGTAAAAAAGAGTGGCAACAATTTTTTGCTTCCTTAACCGGATACCTAGTCTTGGGCGTTTTTTTAGGGCTCACTGGATTGTTGTTTTTTGTTTTCCCCGATACCAGTTTGCTCAATTTTGGGTATGCCAGTTTATCTCCCTTTTTTCAGTTAATGCCATGGTTATTATTGTTTTTAATTCCGGCAATTACCATGCGCAGCATTTCAGAAGAAATACGAACAGGTACTTATGAAATATTGCAAACCCTCCCACTTAGTTTAAGGCAAATTATTATTGGGAAATACTTAGGCGCACTATTTGTTGTTTTAATAGCATTGGTGCCCACTATTGTTTATGCATTCTCTATGCAAGCATTAAGTATTACTGGTGGTATTGATATTGGTGCAACTGTTGGAAGTTATATCAGTTTGTTTTTATTGGCAGGAGTGTTTGCAGCTATTGGTATTTATGCGAGTAGTGTAACCAATAATACCATTGCTGCATTTGGGTTAGGGGGCTTACTTTCGTTTGCTTTATTTGCAGGATTTACTGCAATTGCTAAGCTTTCTTTATTTAGTGGGGGAGCAGATTATTATATAGAGTTAATGGGTATTCAACTGCATGCAGCCAATATTAGTAGAGGTGTATTAGCGGCTTCCGATATTATTTATTTTATAGCAGTGATTGGGTTCTTTTTGTATATGACTCAACTACAATTAACCAAACAGCCCAAAAAGGCACCAAAGGCAATCGTTGCAGTTGCACTGTTGGTAAGCATTACAGTGGCAGGGTCATTAATTAGTAATCGATTAGATTTAACTGAAGACAAAAGATTTACACTAAGTAATTCAACAATTGAATTGCTGGAAAATATAGACTCTACCATAACAGTAGAAGTTTTTTTAACAGGTGAATTACCCACTGACTATAAAAAGTTGAGCATAGCCACTAGCGATATTTTGGCATCTTTTAATAATTATGCCAACAATCAAATCAGGGTTGTTTTTCGCAATCCAGGCGAGGGTTTGCCCAATGATACCGCTAAAGCTGTTTTGTACGACAGCTTACAAAAAATGGGCGTAGTATTTGAGCAATTGAACGTTGAACAATCAACGGGTGATGCTACTATTAACCAATTGATTATCCCGAGCGCATTGGTTTACTATCAAAAAAATCAGCTGCCAATTGCGGTAGATTTAAGAAGTAGTAGAAAAATCTATAAACAGTTTAATGTACTAGCAGAAGAGCCACAAGAAGATGTTGAAGCAACAAGAAATGCAGCAGAAGCATTGCTCGAAAATAAATTTGCAACAGCCATTGATAAGTTGATTCGAAAAGAAGTGCCTACCATTGCTTATGTAGTTGGGAATGGCGAACCTACCGATTTAACAGTGAACGATTTGGGAGAAAGTTTGCGCAATGATTATCGCTTAGGAATATTCGATTTAAAACAAGCATATCCAGATGCAGCTGTTATCAAAACAATGATAATAGTAAAACCCAAACAAGCTTTTACTGAAGAAGACCTTTTGAAGTTAGACCAGTATGTAATGAACGGAGGTAATATCATATGGTTCATCGATAAATTACATGCGGAATTAGATAGTTTAAAAAGAACCGAAGGACAGTATACCGCTTTCGATAGAGGACTGGGTTTAGATGAATTGTTATTTAAGTATGGAGTAAGAATTAATGGAGATTTATTGCAAGACCTCAACTGTTCAAAGATACCTTTGGTGATAGGAAAAAATCCAGATGGTAGCATCCGAATGCAACGAGTGCCATGGCCATATTATCCATTGTTGTCTGCAAGAACACCCAATCCTATCTCGGCAAATTTAGACAGGGTATTACCCATTTTTCCATCGAGCATAGATACCGTAATGGCAAAGGGGATACAGAAAACCATTTTGTTGGCTTCGGATACCAATAGTAGAATATTGCCATCCCCTGCATTGGTTTCATTAAACAGTGTACAAAGTCAGGAAGACTTATACAGCTTCAATAAAAGTTTTGTACCTGTAGCCGTTTTATTAGAAGGTAAATTTAGTTCGCTGTTTAGCAATCGATTGCCCAAGGCGGTGATGGATTCTGTAGCAGCCAATACAGGAAGACCTTATTTGTCTAAAGCCACTAAAGCTGGAAAGCAGATAGTAGTAGCAGACGGAGATATTGTTACCAATGAAGTTAGCAATACAACCGGACCCTTGCCGATGGGACTTATACAAATGGAAAATTATCGCTTTGCCAATAAAGCATTTTTTCTGAATAGTATAGATTATCTTTCATCTGATAATTCATTGTTTGAGAGTAGAAATAAAACCGTGGTTTTAAGACTACTCAATAAGCAAAAATTACAGGAGCAAAAAACATTGTGGCAAATGATTAATGTATTATTACCTGTAGTATTGATATTGGTAATAGGTTATTTATTTCAGTGGTGGCGTAAAAAGCGCTACAGCATTTAATATTGAACGATTATTATGAACGCACATCAAATTGTTTATTTAGTATTTGGAATTGTATTGTCAGTTGCATTGATATTTGATCTAGGGTTACTGAGCAAAAAAAATAAAAGCATCACTATTAAGCAAGCACTAAACCAAACCATGTTTTGGGTAGGCCTAGCAATTGCTTTCTTTGTTTTTTTGTGGATAGAAGGACCTGCATTAGCAGCAGACAGCGGCGGAGCAGATGTGAGCAAGCACCAATTGCCATTTGAGTTTTTAAGTGCTTATTTAATGGAGTGGAGCTTAAGTATTGATAATATTTTTGTATTCATTTTAATCTTCAATTCATTTGGTGTAAAGGAAGCATATTATTCAAGGGTATTGCTTTTAGGAATTTTAATGGCCATTATTTTCAGGGTAATATTTATTACGTTGGGAGTAGCACTAGTAGCTAAGTTTTCTTGGTTGCTGTATATTTTTGGCGGGTTTTTAATTTATACTGGCTATCATATGTTTAAAGCCAACGAAGAAGAACAGTTTGATCCGCACAATTCTAAAATTTATAAGTTTTTAAAATCTTTCTTGCCATTGGTAAACCACGATGGCGGTGGAAAGTATATGATACGTGAAAATGGAAAGCCTGCTTATACAACATTGTTTGTAGTTGTTATCTTATTGGCTGCCATAGATTTGGTATTTGCACTAGACTCAATTCCAGCAGTAATGGGTATTTCAAAAGACCCATTGATCATTTATACTTCTAATATTTTTGCCGTATTAGGATTGCGTTCTTTATTCTTTTTGTTGCGGGGAGCGGTTACTAAATTTGATTACTTACAACAAGGTATTGCCATTGTGTTGGTATTTATTGGAGTGAAAATGTTGGGTGAACACTACTTGAGTATGTGGATGAGCAAGACCAGTCAGGTAGCGTTGTCATTAGGCGTAATTGTATTATGTATTTCAGGCTCTATTTTATATTCTATTGTATTAGAAAAGAGAGGAACTCCTAAAGACGTAGTAGATGATTCAGTTAAATGATATAGCGGCAATTTTGCAACAGCCTATTCAAGGCCAAGGCAATGCAATTATTCAATACCTGGTAACCGATAGTAGAAATATAGTAGATCCTGCACAGAGTATATTCTTTGCCATTAAAGGGCCTAGAAGAACTGGTGCTTCCTATATTCCAGACGTTTACCAACAAGGAGTGCGAGCATTTGTAATAGACGAAGCTGTTTATACGAATGAATATAAAGAGGCAGTATTTTTTACAGTACCCAATACCATTAAAGCGTTGCAAGCTATTGCAGCCTATCATCGAACAAAATTTACTATTCCGGTAATTGGAATAACAGGAAGTAATGGAAAGACCATTGTAAAAGAATGGTTGTATCAGTTATTACAACCCGATTTTAATATTGTAAGAAGCCCAAGAAGTTACAACTCACAAATAGGCGTTCCCTTAAGTGTATGGCAAATGAATGAACAACATGAGTTGGGCATTTTTGAAGTGGGTATTTCAGCAAAAGGAGAAATGCAAGCATTGGCAGAAGTAGTTCAACCAACTGTTGGAGTATTCACCAATATTGGCGATGCCCACAATGAAGGGTTTGCCAATGTAACAGAAAAAGTAGCAGAGAAAACAAAATTATTTGCCAATGCAAGTAAAATAATAATAGCATCCGATTATATACCCTATTCATTGCCAACAAAGGCAAGCATTGTTTCGTGGGGATCAAAGCCGCAGCACGATTTACAGTTGATCTCGCAACACAAAGAAAACAATAGTACCCGGCTGGTTTTGCAATACCAGCAAGAACAATTTCCATTACAAGTCCCATTCACAGACGAAGCCTCTTTACAAAATTTACTAACCTGTGTTTTGGTTTTATTGCAACTGAATTATCGTATTTCGGTAATACAACAAAGAGTGTTACAACTAACAGCTGTTGAAATGCGCATGCAGTTGAGGAGGGCAATTAATCAGAGTTATTTATTAAATGATAGTTATAGTAACGACAAAATTTCGTTATCGTTGGCATTACAATTTCTTAAAGAGCAAGCCAATCAACAACCCATTATTGCTATAGTATCGGATATTGTAGATACAGGTGAACCAGCTGAACAGTTGTATCATCAAGTTGCGCAAATGTTGAGTAGTAGTGGGGTTAAGCAATTATTTGCAGTAGGTAGGGAGATCAGTCATTATTTTACACAGCATCAAAACGAAACCTACCCATTCAGTATACAATTATTTGTAAGTACCCAAGATGTATTGCATCATTTGCAGGAGACTATGTTTCAGCAAAGTTATATTTTACTAAAGGGGGCTAGGAAATTTGCATTTGAGCAATTGGCGCATTGGTTAGAACAACAGGTGCACCAAACCATCATGGAAATTAATTTAACTGCCATGGTGCACAACTTAAAAGCTTACCAATCATTGCTACAACCCAATACCAAATTAATGGCCATGGTAAAGGCATTTGGTTATGGAAGTGGAGCAGGAGAAGTAGCTAGAAGATTACAACAACAGCAAGTAGATTATTTAACAGTAGCTTATGCAGACGAAGGAGTAACATTGCGCAAAGCAGGAATTCATTTACCCATCATGGTAATGAGTGCAGATGAATATTCATTTGATGCAATGGTGAATTATTCTTTAGAGCCAGAACTATTTTCCTTTCAAATACTCAACGCTTTTCAACAATACATAACCCAGCAAGGACTTCAGCAGTATCCAATACATATAAAATTGAATACGGGGATGAATCGTTTGGGCTTTGATGTAGCAGAAATAGATCAACTGGCTAAATGGTTGAGTAGCCAACAAACACTAAGAGTAAAATCGGTATTAAGTCATTTGGCAGCGAGTGAAGAGGAGAAAGAAGATGCATTTACCGAGCATCAAGTAGCTCTTTTTAGCAATGCTTGTAATCGGATAGAGCAAGCTATAGGATATGGTTTTATAAAACATATTGCTAATACAGCAGCCATACGTCGAAATCCAAACTGGCAATTCAATATGGTGCGATTAGGAATTGGCTTATATGGAGGAGATAATGTACATCAGGCGAATTTGCCTCTACAAACAGTAGCTACACTCAAAACAACAGTGGCACAAGTGAGGGCATTAAAAGCTGGAGATACAGTAAGTTATAATAGATCAGGCATATTGAATAGAGACAGCATTATTGCAACAGTTAGAATTGGTTATGCAGACGGATACCCAAGAAGAATGGGAAATGGTATAGGAAAAATGTGGGTCAAAGGAGCATTGGCTCCAACTGTTGGGAAAATATGTATGGATATGTGTATGGTGGATGTTACAGATATACCGAATGTACAAGCAGGAGACACGGTAGAAATTTTTGGAAAACATATTTCAATTCAGGAAGTAGCTAAAAGTGCGGAAACCATTTCTTATGAAATAATGACTGGAATCAGCTTAAGGGTTAAGAGAGTGTATATAGAAGAATAATTATTTACAAGATTGCTTTTTAATATAATCTGCTTGAATGCTACCTAATCTAACAGCTGTAGAAAAATCTGCACAACTGCCAGGCTTGTCATTCAATTTTTGTTTAGCTAATCCACGCTGTAAAAAAAAGCTGGCATCTTTATTATTAAATGTAATGGCTTTGGAATAAAATTTAATTGCGTTTTTAAAGTCGGAGGCGCTAAAGTAAGTATTACCCAATTGAAAGAATATAAATTCGTTGCTGTCTTCAATTTCGAGGGCGTGATTCAAGTCTAAAATAGCAGCACCAGGATTGCCTAAAGCCAATCTTATATTGGCTCTGATCATATAAGCTTCAGTAGCATTCTCGTCTTCGTCAATTGCTTTGGTACAATCTTGTAAAGCCCCATTAATATCGTCTAAGCCACGTTTAATTGAAGCTCTAAGTAGCAGAGCATCAACATAAGTTGGATTTGCCTTAACTACTTTATTTAAGTCTTCTAAAGCTAGCGCATGTCTATTTAACTTCAACAAAACTTTACCTCTGTTCATATAGGCATCCAAATAAGTCATATTTTTTTGGATGGCTAAATTAAACTCGGCTAGCGCTTCTTCTAATTTTTCATTATCCATTAACAATACCCCTTTGTTTTGAATGGCTTCCACGTTATTAGGGTCTAATTGAATGGCATAATTATAATCGGCTAAGGCATCTTTAAACATTTTTAATCCTGCATGCGCTTTCCCTCTTAAACAATATGCTTGGGTAGCAAAAGTACCAGCGGTTTCCTTTGCTACTATTTTATTAAGATTAGCAATGGCTTCTTTGTAGTTTTTAAATAGGATTTTGTTGTTAGCGGCCCTAATTAAATCGGCTGTAGTTTGAGCATACACCCAATGCCCCAAGAATAGGATGCTACAAATTAATAGCAGGTACTTTTTTCTCATAGTACTAAACGTATCAATAAAGTGGCCGGGGGGTGGTCTTTACCTAATTAACATTACCTAGATATAGGTAAATCAGCGACAAAATATCAAAAATCCTTGAGAAGTTAACTAAATTTTATATTTTTAAGCCATATTCAATTAATTATGAAATTACATATTCTGCTTACAGCAACTGTTTTAGCTTGTACTACCCTTGGTGTTTTAGCACAGGATAAAGACAAAAAAAGAAAGGAAATTGGATTTATTGTTGGATTGCAAAGATCAAATTTAGATTACAACTCAATTATCACAACCAACGTTTCTGAAGAGGCCAAAACGAATATTGGAGGATCAATCTTTTTAAACTCAAGATTGATTGGCCATTTTATTACACTAAGAACAGAATTAGGGTTTTATTCAAAGGGAGGCACTTATACGGGAGCAGGAGCTGCTTTTTCTGAAACCAATTTATCTTATGTAGCTGCGCCTGCATTGTTATTGCAAACCAAAATTGGATTTTTGAAAGCATATGCAGGTCCTCAAATGGGCTTCTTAATTACCGCAAAATCTAAGACAGGTAATATTGAAAATGACGTTAAAGCGGCTTTTAAAACGACAGAATTATCTGGTGTTATAGGAGCTGAAATGAATTTGCCATTACGTTTGATGGTAGGAGCAAGGTATAATTTTGCAATCAATAATATCAGCGAAATTCCACAAGGTACCAGCAGACCAGGTATGTATATGATCTATGTAGGTCTTAGATTACGCAAATAATTGGCCCTCCCCCCAGGCTGGAACATGTTAAGAAAAATATATGAAGATTAGTAAGCTTTTAATGCTTGTATTTTGCGCAGCATGCTCAATAGCGCAAGTAAGTGCACAAAAAAAGGTTCAGATAAGTATTGTAGTAACCGATGTTCACTTAAAGTATTCCAATAAAAGCGGAACAGATCCTAGGATAAAATTTTTTAACAAGCAAGACAATGCTTTACTGAATAATACAGACAGTGAAGGGTTCAATTGTTTTCATTTGGTCGATTTTAAGCAAACCGATGCAATGGTAGATTACCCATTGAAAAATATAGAATGGGACCTAAGCAATGGCACAGCGGTCGGTTTAAAAATGGAAGCATTTGAAAAGAATAAAAAGAAAGGCAATTGTGAATTTGATGGAAGCGGCTTATTCAATAAAGACAAAATGCATGAGTTTGGGGAGTGGGTCATCGACTTAAAAACCATCAAGCCGGGCGTGTTTTCTAATAAAATGACTGCAACCACAGCAGGTGGGAATTTCTCAATTGAGTACAAAGTCAAGTATACATTGCCTTCTGCAGATGACATAAGTACGGATATTGCTTCAGCAAAATATTGCAGTAATAACAAAGTAAAGTTAACCACAGGTGGTTCTTTATTGCCCAATAAAGAAGACGTTTTATATAAATGGGAATACCAATTAGAAGGTTCAGCCGACTGGAGTTTATTGAGTACTACAGGAGCGCCTGAATTACAAATTTCATTGGCCGATGTGTTAAAAGCCGAGCCAATGGCCAATCAAAAAGTGAATACCAGGGTATCCTTAATGGTGGGTACAGAATTAGGCATGCCTACTGCAAAATCTTTTATATTCATGCCAGCAGCGCCTTCTATTCAACTAAGCGATATTATTACCAGCAATACTTGTAAAGATCTAAGTGAAGGAATTGTGACCATTAATAATATCAAAGGATTCACCGAGAAATATTTATTACAACTAAAGCCTTCTGACAAAATAGTACGTAGTACTGATGGAACAGCCAAATTCACGGGTGTTGCAAAAGGCAGCTATCAATTGTTTTTGACGAATGACGATGACAATGCAGGGGCTTGTAGTGTAAACTACCCTGTAGTTATTAATGAACATCCAAAATTAGAAGAAGTCAATAAAAAAATTGCTGCTATTACTTGTAATGGTTTGTCTGATGGGTCGGTGACCATAACACTTAGAGGCGGTAATCCAGCAGCGCTAAACGCTACTATATTGCCACAAGCAGGTACATTAACAATAAAAAATAGAGAAGTCGTATTTAGTGGTTTGTCTGCAGGAAAGTATGTGATACAAGTGATGGACTCTTGTAACAATAAAATTGAATTTGCTGCAACATTAACTGAGCCAGTTGCTGCAAAAATAAATGTAACCAATATTGTAAAAAGTAGTTGTACAGAAACACCCAATGGATCTTTTACCGTAAGCATTACACAAGGGGTAGGGCCATTTAGGTATGTTTTAATGAAGCGCGACAATAACAAAGAAATTTTCCGTTCAGAGTTTACCAACCTGCCCACTTGGATGTTTAATAATTTGGCAGCAGGTGAATACAGTGTTTTAGTGTATTCTAATAACAGTGATGTATGTAAGCCAGTAGAAAGAAAATTACGTATAGAAGAATCAGTGTTAGAAGTAGAGGTGAAAATGACCAAGAGTGTTTCCGCCACAAGTGAGGATGCAAAAAATGGTGTTTTGCATTTTGCTATTACTGATGCTAAAGTATCCGTGCAATTTATATTAACCAATTTGGTCAATAACCAAGTTTACAGTAATACTACTGGCTTATTCGACAATATACCAGCCGGCCGCTATTCATTAGCATTAAAACGTGCTGATACCAATTGTGGAGATATGCAAAAAATAACTGAAACGTTTACCATAACATCTACGCCAGTTCAAATTATAGAAGATACAACTGTTAAAAAAGATACTACAGGAACAGGTGGTAATTAAAGCAACCACCTTTCCTTATCTTTGTTTTTACGATAAAATTGAACCGTGAAAGCAAAGCAAATTATTCTAATTATACTGACCATCATTTTAGTAGACCAGGCGTCTAAATTTTACATTAAACTGAACTATTACACAGGCGAAGAACACAATGTGTTGGGCACCTG
>Ga0207952_1001293_pt1 | contig 11119 bp, 10 predicted proteins | sample SubbioR12Aug_8Ca_FD_184831 | JGI IMG/M metagenome (GOLD analysis project Ga0207952, IMG submission 184831) | Serpentinite rock and fluid subsurface biosphere microbial communities from McLaughlin Reserve, California, USA - CR12Aug_8Ca (SPAdes) | ecosystem: Environmental > Terrestrial > Deep...
GCAAGGGCAGCTATCGCAGCGTCGTCGCCCGCGTCGGCCGCCTGCTGGCGCGCTACGACGCGCTGCCGGTGGCGGCGCGCGTCACGCTCGGGCGCGGCAACACCGACGTCGAAAGCATCTACCGCCACCTGCACGACGAGATCGGCTTTGCCGAGGTCGGCTTCGCGCCGGTTACCGCCAGCCCGACCTCGCCGATCGGCCTGGCGCCCGACGAGATGGAGCAGGTTTTCGCGGCCATGCAGCGCCTCGGCAGGAACTACACGGCGCTCGCCAAGCGCGGCGAGCGGCATGGTTTCGCCAACATGAACCAGATGCTCTTCGACCTCTGGAACGGCACGCGCAAGACGCTGCCCTGCGGCGCCGGCGTCGGCCTGCTGGCGGTCGGCGCGAGCGGCAAGCTGTCGCTCTGTCATCGTTTCACCGGCGGGCCGACCGGCCATTACGGCGACCTCGACAAGGGCATCGCGCGGCCGCAACTCGACCAGTTCCTCAACGAGGCGCAACGCGGCCACGTCGATTGTTCGTCGTGTTCGGCACGCTCGATCTGCGCCGGCGGCTGCTACCACGAGGCCTGGCAGCGCAACGGCGATCCGCTCTCGCCGACCTTTGATCACTGCGACCATATCCGTTCCTGGCTGGCCTTCGGGCTGGCCTGCTACGGCGAAATCATGCTCGCCAATCCCGATTTCTTCCGCTCGCCGAAGTCCACCCGGAGACCCCTGCAATGAAGCATCTGCGCCCGCTCAACGTCAAGGCGGCCACGCTGGCCGAATTGTCCGAATTGTCCGAATCTTCAGCCTTGCCGGCCGAAGTCCAGCCGATGAACGCCGTCGTCGGCTGTACGACGACCTTCGACCCCGGCTGGGAGATCGACGCCTTTGGCGGCTTCGCCAGCCTCTGCCAGCCGATGGAAGCCGACCTCTACGGTTGTACCGATCCGTGCTGGTGGCCGGCGCAGCTTGCCGACAGCATGAACACCGCGCGTGACTGGACCGAGGGCAAGAACTCGGCGCTGCGCGATTGGCGCGAACTGCAAACCCTGTTTCCGGAGGATTGACCATGCTGCGCTGGATCTTCGCGGCCGTCATCGGCCTGTTCACGGTCGCCGCCCCGGCGGCCGACTATCTGCTGGTCGCCAGCCGGCCGAACCAGCTGCACCTGATCGACGCGGCGGCGCGCCGCGTCGTGAAAACCATCGATATCCCAGGTGACGGACTGCCGTCCACGTTGTCGATCGCGCGCGACGGCAAGGTCGCCTACGTGCTGACCAACCGTGGCGAGAGTGTTTCCGGCATCGAACTTGAGAGCGGCAAGGAAGTGTTCCGCGCCGATTTCTCGCACGGCAACCTGCGCGTCAAGGATATGTTCGGCATGACGGTGAGCGACGACGGGCAGTATCTTTACGCCCACCTGCTGCCGGTGCGCCTGCTGCAGGACCGCTACGAAGCGCTCGACACGCAGTTCGCCGTTTACCGGACGGCCGACGGTGTCGGCGCCAAGCCCTTGCGCACGATTCCGGCACCGCGCCGGATCAGCATGCTGCTGCCCGGCACGAGCAACGACCACTTCGTCGCCATGGGCTGGGATTTCTACGTCATCGACGCGCAGAACGGCGCCGTCCGCAAGACGCTGCCCTTGCGCAACTGGCAGCGCCCGGGCGTCGGCGAGCCCGATATCCTGGCCTTCTGGCCGCAGTTCGAGCAGGCGCGCATGATGTCCACGCCTTACGGCGTGCCGATGACCGGCGTCGATCCGAAGTCGCCGGAAGCTTTCAAATCCGGCATCCTGACTTTCGATCTCGACAGCCAGACGGTCGGTAGCTACGAGTTCGAGAACGCATCGCGCGCCCTGTTCTCGTCGGTGGTCAGCCCGATCAACCGCAATCACGTTTTTGCCGTGTTCAATCAGCTGCTGCGTATCGATCTTGCCGAGAAGCGCGTCGTTCATACCGGCGCGGTGAAGCAGTCGTTCTATGCGATCAATATTTCCAGCGACGGGCGCGAAGTCTACCTGGGCGGCGCGCTCGACACGATCGCCGTGCACGACGCGACGACGCTGCAGCAGATCGGCGAGATCGCCATCCCCGGCGGCAGCGATCAGGGAACGTCTTCCCTGCGTGTAATCCGGCGCTAGCGCGAGATTCCCGACATGCAGGCAGTGCGCGGCAGCTCCTCCCGAGGCCAGACGCTGCAGTTCGCGCGCTGGGTGTGGCCGCTGCTGCGCGAGCGGCGGCGGCAGGCGCTGGTCGTCGTCGTCCTGTCGCTGGCGAGCAGCACGCTGGTCCTCCTGCAGCCCTGGCTGCTGCGCATCCTGATCGACGAGGGCGCCTTGCGCGCCGACGTCGGCACCATCGTCCGGGTCTGTCTGTTCATGGTCGCCGCCAGCCTGATCGGACTGGCCATCGAAGCGGTCAGCCGTTTCGATTATCTCGCGCTCTCGTCGCACGTCCTGTTCCGTCTGCGCGAGCGGGTGTTCACCAAGCTGCAGGGCCTGCCGCCGACCTATTACGCGCGCACGGCGCAGGGTGACATCCTGGCGCGCTTCGACGGCGACGTCGCCGAGGTCCAGCGTTTCTTTGTCGATGCGCCGCTGGCGCTGTGCAACGGGCTGTTCTCGCTGCTGGTCGGCATCGTCATCATGGCCTCGATGAGTCCGGCGCTGACGCTGCTGGTGCTCGTCGTCGCCCCCTTCCAGATCGGCGCCGGGCTGGCCATGCGTGGCCGCGTCGAGCTGGCGACGCGCGGCGTGCGCGAACAGGCGACGCGGCTGTCCAGCCATTTTCTCGATTCCCTGCGCGCCATGAAATTCGTTCAGACGACGCACACCGGTGACGCGCGCCTGTCCGGCCTGCGCGCGCTGCACGGCGACTACCACCAGGCGCTGCACGGCAACCAGCTGGCCGGTTTCCAGCTGAACGCCGTGCAGAAAATGATCGGCACGCTCGGCAACGTCGCCTTGCTCGGCGTCGGCGGTTATTTTCTGGCGAACGGTTCGCTCAGCGTCGGCGTGCTGGTCGCCTTCGTCGTTCTGGCGCCGCGCGTCGCCGGGCCGCTGCAGACGATCAGCGGCGTGCTCACCGGCTGGCAGCGTTGCCGCGTCAGCGTCGAGCGCCTCGATGAGATTCTCGGCCAGCCCGAGCGGATCGCTACGCCGGGGCGGGCGCTGCCGCCGGAACTGCTGCGCGGCGACATCGTCCTCGACCGCGTGACCTTCGCCTACGACGCGCAGAATTTTGTCCTGCAGGACGCTTCGGCGTGCTTTCCCGGCGGCCATAAAACGCTGCTGCTCGGCCCGTCCGGCGAAGGGAAATCGACCCTGATCGACCTGCTGCTCGGGCACTTCCTGCCGGCCAGCGGCGAGATCCGCATCGCCGGGCAGGAGATCGGCCAGTTTGACCGCGCCGGCTGGCGCCAGCGCGTTGCCGTGGTCGATCAGGAGCCGGTGTTCTTCACCGGCAACGTGCGCGACAACCTGCTGCACGTGCGCCCGGACGCCGGCGACGAGGCGCTGCTCGCCGCCCTGCTGGCCAGCGGTTATGCCAGCCAGCCGCTGCCGCCGGATCTGCTCGATACGCCGGTCGGCGCCGCCGCCAACCGCCTGTCGCGCGGCCAGCGCATGCGCCTGGCGCTGGCGCGCGCCGTTCTGCAGCAGCCGGACATCCTGATTCTCGATGAAACGACGAGCGCCGTAGACCACGAGATGGGCTGGCGGATGATGGCGGCCGTCGACCGCATTTTTGCCAGCGCGACGCGCATCGTCATCACGCATCAGTCGCAGACGGTGAGCGCCGGCGATCACGCCTATCTGCTGCGCGACGGCCAGCTCTTCGACTGGCGCAGCGGGGTTCCTGCCAGCTGCGCGCCACCGGAGCTGCGCCATGTCTGCTGAATTCAGACCGGTACGCGTCGGGGTCGTCGACAGCGGCATCGATCGTGCTGATCCTGCGTTGCTGCCGACCGTTATGGCGGCGCGGGCTTTTCTGCGCAGCCCGGACGGCCTGGTGCAGCGCGTCGCGCCGTGCGACGACAGCGTCGGGCACGGCAGCGCGGTGGCCGCCCTGATCGCCGACGGCGCCGGGCAAAGGGTCGAATTCGTCGACGCGCAGGTCTTTGCCGCAGCGCAGGCGATCGACGCCGGGCTGCTTGCCGATGCCATCGACTGGTGTGTCGAAAACTCGGTACGCGTACTCAATCTCAGCCTCGGTCTGCACGCCGACCGCCCGCTGCTGCGTGACGCCTGCGCGCGGGCCAGCGCGGCCGGCGTGACGCTGGTGGCGGCCTGCCCGGCGCGCGGCGGTGCGACTTTTCCGGCGGCTTACCCAGAGGTCGTCGCCGTGTCGGGTGATGCGCGCTGCGTCGCCGGTGGCTGGTCGCTGCTCGCCGACCGGCCGCATTTCGGCGCCTCGCCGTGTGCGCTGAGCCCGGCGGCGGGAGGCGGCGCGAGCTACGCCGCCGCGCGTATTTCCGGCGTCGCCGCAGCGTTTTTTTCCCGGCAGCCGGCGGCCGGCTACGCCGATCTGCTGGCGCATCTGCGCGCCGGCGCCGGCTTCGTCGGCCGCGAGTGCCGCAGCTGATGAGCGCCGCCATGACTGAAGCATCGCCGCTCGAATTCGGCCTGTCGGTCAGCGATCCGCGCCATCTGGCGCAGCTGGCCGGCGAGGGGCCGCTCCTGGCGCCGGCGGTCGCGGCCTTTCTTGGCGATGCCGAGGTGCTGGCGCTGTTGCCGGCTGACTGCGCCGTTTCGCATCTCTATTTCGGCAGCGAGTTCTGCGAGCATCTGCTGCCCGACGCGGCGGATCTTGAGCGGGCGCTGACGCTGGCGCGGCAGCGCGCGCTGCACCTGGTGCTGGCGACGCCGGTGGCCAACGACGCCCTGCTCGAACGGCTCGCCGAGTTGCTGCCGCTGCTGCCGGCGGGCAGCGAGGTGCTGGCCAACGACTGGGGCGTGGCTAGTCTCGTGCATGGCGATTTTCCCGCGCTGCGCGTCGTCGCCGGCCGCCAGCTGTCGAAGATGATCAAGGATCCGCGCCTGCCCGGCGAGCAGTGGGCGCAGCTCTACCCGGCCGGTTTTCGTGCCGAACGGCAGTTGCGCATCCTGCATTCGCTCGGCATCGAGCGCATCGAACTCGACGTGCCGCCGTTTGCCGGCAGCGATTTCTTCTCTTCGCCCGGCGTCGCGCTCGCCCTGCACGCGCCGTACGCCTACGTCGCCAAGGGGCGGCTGTGCAAGGTCGGTTCGCTGGCCCAGCCGGCCGCGCTGAAGTTCGCGCCGGGCGGCGCCTGCCGGCGCGAGTGCCTGGGCGTCGTCGAAGTGGAGGGTGGTCAGCCCGGCGCAGGCGGCAAGTGCGGCGCCTCGCGCAACAGCCTGCGCACCGCGCAGCGCGGCACGACGATGTTCTATCGCTATGATGCGGCGCTGCTCGCGGCCGCCGCCGAGGCGGTGCGCGAACGCCGCGTCTCGCGCCTGGTGCTCTCGTCGCTATGAAAATCACTGCGCCGATCAGCCGTCTGGAAGAGATTCCGCTGCTCCTGCAGGCCGGCGCCAGCGAGCTCTACTGCGGCATCGTGCCGCCGGACTGGGTGGCGCGCTTCAACACCGGCGCGGTGAATCGCCGCTACTTCGGCAACCTGCCGAATTACGCGGCGCTCGAACAGGCGGTGCAGAGCGCGCATGCCGGCGCCGGCGAGCTGTTTCTGGTGCTCAACGCGCAGCACTACGGCGAGAATTTTCATGGTGCGCTGATCGAAATCGCGGCGCGTTTCCACGGCATGGGCGGCGATGCGGTGATCGTCGCCGACCTGCCGCTGATCACCGCACTGCACGACGAGGTGCCGGATCTGGCGATTCACGCCAGCTCGGTGGCCAACTGCCGCAATTCCGCCGCCATCGCGCTGCTGCGCGATCTTGGCGTGCGCCGGGTGATCCTGCCGCGCGACGTGACGCTGGCCGAAATCGAGCGCATGGCGCGCGCCGCGCCCGACGTCGAGATCGAGGCCTTCGTTCTCAACGACGGCTGCGTCTTCGAGGAAGGGCTGTGCCACACCGTGCACCTGCCGTCGCGCCTCGGCGGGCCGATCTGCGTCGACAGCTACGCAATGGATTATCAGGACCCGGCCGGGCAGCCCCTGTCGACCCGCCTGCTGCGCCGGCACGCACAGAACGACGCCGATTACAAACGCTGGCTGTGGTATCGCTTCGGCTGCGGCTTCTCGACGACCGATGAAGGCTACCCGTTCGGCCCCTGTGGCCTGTGCGCCATGCAGCGCATGCACCAGGCCGGCGTCACGTCGGTCAAGGTCGCCGGACGCGAAGGCGCCACCGAACGCAAGATCAAGAGTGTCGAAATGGTCCGCCAGGTGCTCGACGGCGTCAATCAGGGCGCCGACGAAGCCAGCGCGGCCGCGCTGGCGGTGAGTATCCGCAAGGTGCCGGGACACTGCGCCAGCGGTTATATGTGCTATTACCCGGAGGTGCGCTGGACTGGGCCGGAGTAGCCTGCCGCCCGACGGTCAGTGCCAGACGGTCGGTGTCGTCTGGCGCAGGGTCTGCGACGGCAGTTCGCCGAACATCAGCTTGTAGTCGGCGGCGAAGGCCGACAGGTGCCAGAAGCCCCAGCGCGCGGCGATGTCGGAGACTGTCGCGCGCGGGTCGTGACGCGCTGCCTTCAGCGAGCGCCGGACGCCGTTCAGGCGGGTGGCGCGCAGCCAGGCCACCGGGTTGACGTTGAGCACCGCCTGGAAGCTGTATTGCAGCGTGCGCCGCGAGACCTTCAGCGCCGTGCACAGGTCGGCGACGGTGACCGGTTCTTCGCTGTGGGCCAGCTGATAGTCGCGCGCCAGCGCGACGATGCGGTGCCGCGAGCCGGGTTCCGGTGCCGGGCGCTGCTCGGGGGCTTCGTTGACCGTGCACACGATCTTGTTGAAAACTTCCTGTTCGATTCCCTTGCGGATCGGCGCGTAGTTGAGCAGCTTCGGGCTGGCTTCCAGCGTCGATAGGAGCATCAGGAGAAACTGGCGCAGCGCGTTGGTGGCTTCGGCCGGCGGCGCGATCAGGCCGGAACGCGGCATTTTCTGTTCGGTATCGACCTGCCAGATCTGTTCGCCGTATTCGCGCAGGCTGGCGGCGTCGACTGTGACGGCGAGCACGTCGAGATGCTGCGGTGTGCGGAAATTCAGCTCGCCGCCGTCGCCGAGGGTGATTAGCGAATTGGGCAGGATCTGATTGCCCGAGAAGGAGCCGTCATTACCCAGCCAGATCGGGACGCCGACCGTGCGGGATCCCTCCCAGGCCTGCCCGGTTTCGTGCACCACCTGATCGGTTCTTTCGCGGAAAAACTGGATGTTGTCGAACCAGATTTCTTCCAGCGTGCCGTGGAAAAGCCCGGCCGACAACTGTTCGTAATCCTGTTTCCAGTGGTTCAGGCCGGCGGCGTGCTCGTCGGCGTCAAGCGCCCGCGTGGCGCAGATCGAGTAGCAGTCCTCGGGTGACGAGGTCTCGATTGCAGGAATTTCGTGGTTGAAGATACCCGACATGAACGTCTCCTCCGGTGCAGCTTGCGGCCGAGTGCAGCAGCCGGATGCCGGGCTGATCTGCAGGATGCTTATTCTTGTTTTTTGCGATTGAGCACTATACAACACATTACGCAAAGGGGAATAGGGGGTGCGTCAGGGCAATCGCATTTAGCCCAGCGGGGTGAGGCCAAGCAATGAAGCGCGATAGTCAGGAATTCGATCAGCCGTTTTTCGGCGGCTGCGCAAGCTTCGCTTGGCGTATGTCTGATCCTGTCGCAACAAGGTCAAGGCGAACTTGCGCAAGGCGGAGAGGTTTTGCGGCGCGTGACCTTTTCGGACTCGGCAATCGTCTTCGCGGAAAGTGACATCGAGAACCCAATGCAGACTATTTTCGATTCCCCAATGACTGCGCACTGCTTTAGCAAAGGTTTCGGCGTTGGCGACGCCCTTCGAGCCGATATAAAACGCCCGCTCGTTCGAGACCTTGCCATTGATCTCACGCCGGCGCTCGATCATGCCCACCCCCGCGAGTTTCGGCCAGCGTTGCTGAATGGTTTGATCCAGCCAGGACAGGTCGGTTATCCACAGGGCGCGACGGGTCTCGATTCGGCCATGATCTTTTTCGATGGTTTCGGATCTGTTGATAGGCAATTTTCCAAAGCCGCTGAGTTGTCCGTCAGCGAAAAAATCCCGCAAGGCCTCAGCCAAAGTTCCTTGATTGTCTTTAACTGCCAAGAGATAGTCGGCGCCCTGATCCACAATTTTCTGGGCAATTTCGGTCTGGCAGCCAATGGCATCAATGGTGACGATGCAGCCTTTGAGCATGAGGGTATCCAGCAGGGCCTTGATGGCAGCAATCTCGTTGCCTTTGCCTCGGGTGCCTTCTTGTCCCAGGCACAAGCCACTGCCGGTGGCAAATGCACTGATCATGTGCAGTGCCGTATTCTCCCCATCCCGAGAACCACAGACCGTCTTGCCATCCAGAGCAACGACGCCGTCGATCACGCCAACCAGCGCACTGATCCAACGACGGAAACACTGCTCGAACACTTTGGCATCGAAAATCCGAAAAACTCGACCGAACGTGTCATGGGACGGCGTGCCATGTGGAAGTGTCAAATACCGCCGCAACCACGCTTCGTTGTCCTCAGCCCATTCCGCCACATCCACCCACGTATCCGCTCCACACAACACGGCGCACAGCGCCATCAGGATCATCTCGCGCAGATCATGCCGTTGCGCCGGCCCGGTTCGTGGATCTTGCAGCTCCGAAAATGCGTCCGTCAGCGTCATTTGCAGCCTCGACAAAAATCGAGAGTAAACGCTATTTCAACTGAGTTTACAAGCCCGTGTCATAAGCCATTGTCTGTAAACGGCTTTTCTTCAGGGTTTACGACATTTGCGTATGCGATAGCCCTGTGCAGGCAATAAGCCCGTCAGGATCCAGAAAATCCAGGAAGTACGCCATTGGCGTCGAGCTGCTCGAGGTCTTCACAACCACCGATATGCTCTCCGTCGATGAAGATTTGCGGAATGCTGCGGGCAAGAGGAAGGCGCTGCCGCATCTCGTTCCGGCCGTTCCCGACCGATACATCGATTTCTCGGTACTTGAGATTCCGTCTGGCCAGCACGCCCTTCGCGCGTTGGCAATAACTGCAGTTCGGTCCGGTGAATATTTCGACCTCCAGATCCGGTTGAGCCTGTGAATTCATGGTTCGGTTCCTTTTAGTTGTACTTCGATTGAGCTTCGGCTTGGCTGACGCAGGGCAACGGCATGCGAGCCGTCGCCCTGTCGAGCCCCGTTCAAGCCTTTGCGGTTAGCCGGTCAACAGCTTGGCTGGTGTTCCAGACCGCGTTCGCGATGAACCGGAAATTGGTCAGCGCAGCGAGATAACCATCGCCTTCAGGAAGAATCGCGGCGGCGGTTGCATCCTTCACCACCGCGACTTCGAAGCCCAATTCCAGCAGCTCACGCAAGTGCGACTCGACGCAAAGGTTTGCCGACATGCCCGCAAGCACCACCTGATCGATGCGCTGCTTGCGCAATTGCAGCGCAAGATCGTTGTGCTCAGGCCCATATATCTTGTGCGGCGATGCAATGATGGTCTTGCCGTCGAGGATGTACTTTTTGTACTCCGGCATGAAATCCGCGCCGGATGCCTCGAAGCCGTCCATCGAATACGCGCTCTTGCGGTCGAACATGTTGATCTTGTGCATCAGTTTCTCGAGCGCGCCTTCGAACTTCCAGCCCTTGTCGTTCGGGTAGTAATAGTGCGGCGATACCGCCACCGTGATACCGGCGGCTTTGGCTGCCGCGAACAGGCGCCCAATGTTTTCTACCGTGTTGTGCTCTTGGACGCTGGCGCCTACAGCACCCCAGGCAACGCCCTGGGGGCTCAGGAAATCGACCTGAGGATCGATGACGACCAGGGCCGTGCGCGAGAGATCAAGCTTCATGCTGGACGGCGGCAGCATAGGCTTTGCCGGATCGGCGTACTTGTCAGCCGTAGCCACGGCAGGGGCTGCCTTGGCCGAGGTGGCGACGGTAGCGGTTGCCAGTGCGGTCGCTACGACAGCCCCGTTCGCCAGGAACTTGCGTCGGCCGGCAATACTCGTTTCGTCGGGAATTGCGGGTTGGTTTAAGGGCATTTTTCTTCTCCTTGAATGATTGCGAAATGCAGCGAGTGGGTGTTACAGGGCAGGCGCCGCAGGGAAATCAAGCGCAGTCGGATTCGCACGGTTGAACAGCTTGGTGAAGGCCGTGCCGATGGCGCCTTGGATTGCCGCATTCAGGCCCTTGGTTTGGCCGGTAGCCTGCGCGGGGGGGGTTGAGTCTTGCCATTTCAGCGCTCCTTTGCGTTCGGTTGATAAACAGTCACGATTTCGTTCGTTGGCTGACTTCTGCGTTCAGAAGGTGGAGCAACTTTATTCCATGGAAAAAGAACGATAAATGCCTTAAAGTTCATTAATTATGTTCATTCGTACAGGAATTTCTAAGTGGATGTACTAAGCGATGTCCTGACTTCGATCCGTCTAGGTGGCGGCGTGCACTTCCGCTGCGAGATGTCTGCGCCCTGGGGGATGGCGATGCCGTCCACCTCGGTGGCCGAATTTCATGTGATCGTTCGTGGCCATTGCTGGCTGCGTATCGCAGACCAGCGGGAGTTGATCGCCCTGCAAGGTGGCGATGTGGTGGCTTTCCCTCATGGAGGCGCGCATGGTCTCGTCGACACGCCAGAGTGCGAGGAACGCGCCGTTGCCGAAATTATCGAAGGGCAGAGTCTTGAGCACTTCGGGCCGATAGCCCACGGTGGCGGAGGACAGCCCGCCTCCATCCTGTGCGGTTACTTCGAGTTTGACCGCGACAGCCTGCATCCGCTGGTCGCTGCGCTACCACAAGTCATTCATCTGCGGGGCACCGATATTTCCGGATTTGCCTGGTTGCAGACCGCGCTCAATTTCATGATTCACGAGACGCTTTCGGCCAAACCCGGCGCCGAAGCCGTGGTCAGTCGTCTTGCCGGTGTCCTGTTCGTGCAGATGGTACGTGCCTATCTGGAGCAATCAAAGTCACCGCCGGCGATACTGGCTGCGATCGCGGACAAGCA
>Ga0207952_1001294_pt1 | contig 11102 bp, 16 predicted proteins | sample SubbioR12Aug_8Ca_FD_184831 | JGI IMG/M metagenome (GOLD analysis project Ga0207952, IMG submission 184831) | Serpentinite rock and fluid subsurface biosphere microbial communities from McLaughlin Reserve, California, USA - CR12Aug_8Ca (SPAdes) | ecosystem: Environmental > Terrestrial > Deep...
CTTTCCGATCCCGATGCATGATGAGAAGTTCTACGAACACTTTTTCAACTCAGACGCGCTGTTGTTTGCCAAGCAGTTCATTCTGGCCAACACGATGGTGCCATTCAAGATCCCCACGCCATCACTCTACTGCATGCTGGTGGGCAGCCGACATCCCGAGAGCATTCTAAGCACGGATGTGGCACTGCTCTATTTGGTTGTGATATTCAACCTGAGTCCGCCAGAAGGCTCTGCACCAGGCATGCAGCCGAGCCAGATCATTGAGATGATGCAGTCACTGGGTGATCGCGAGGCAAATCCCCTGGCTGCCGCGCTGTTTAGCAACCTGATGCGGTCCGGCATGATGCAGCACTACTTCATGGCCGATCGCCATGCCGATGCACCAGACTGGCTGTGCCGCTTGTTTGCCATGTACACTCTGCGCATGATGCAGGTGCTTGAGCGGCAAGTGCTGCGCCTCAGCCCACTCGGCTATGTGGAGAACGAGTCAGCTCAGATGGCCATGTCCACAGTGCAGAGCAACGATACCACCGGTGTCACGGCTGGGTGTGTGCAACTCTACCAGCTGCAAATGGTGGATGATCACTTTGAAAAGCCCGAGAATCGACCTGCTGAGATGACTGCACTGCCATCTCTTGAAGAGATCAAGGAGAGCAACTTCTTGCACGGCATCAATGTGAAGTATGCCGAGTCGGTGCTGTGGTACTTGCAGGCCCGCCTGCGCTTTCCTCCGCCCATGACTGAAGAGCCAAAGCCTCTTCCAGAGGAAACAAAGTCTCCAGAAGAGGCGGTGCCTCTTGAAGAGTCAACAACTCTAGTTTCAGAGTAAAAAGCAGGTTTACTAGTCCAGGTCCAGCGCTTCAGAGTCTTCGGCTTCGGCAGATTCCTCCTTGGAAGTGTGGCGGACATAGCGCAACAAGAGTGGGTAGAAAATGTCTTGGTGCTCACCTAGCCATTTGCCAATGTCCTGAACTTCAATGCCAGCTGCGTTCCAGAAGCCGACAAAGGTCCGCGAGGCGCCTTTGATGATGAACTCGGCCAGCTTCTCGCAAGACATTGAGTCGGTTGGCAGAGTTGGCTGTGTGAACTCCTTCTGAATGCGCTCAATCTCCTTCACATACTCTTCGACTGCAGTTTCATGGGCACGCTTGAAGATCTTGACATTACGCTTGATCTCCTTGTAATTGCTTCCGCCCCCAAAGACAGGACAAACCAGACTTGGAAATGTGGGCTTAGTTGGAAATGTAGCTGTCAACACGGTTCCGGGTTGCTGGAACTCAATGCAAAGCATGATGTTCAACCAGACGCCAATCATTTCCGGCGTGATTTTGTCGTGGTCTGACTCTAGCCAAGCTAGATCGTAGACTTCAGCCAGGGGCTTGTCCTTCTGCTCGATGGCATCGAGTTTGGTCATTATCCTGACAAGGTAGGCGGCCGGTTTCGTTTGCTTCCATTTGGCGAGGGTATCAGAGAGTTTTTTGGCCACAAAGTAGGAGAGTTGTTGCTCGTTTTTGTTCTTCTTTGCTTCCACGGCCTTGGGCGGCTCTTCTGCTTTGCGCTTTTCCTTCTTGACTGGGATTGGCGGCGGTGTGGCTGGCTCTTCGGCGGCCTTGCGCTTCTCCTTTTTGCTGGGCGGTGGTGTGGCTGATTCAGCTGGTTCGGCAGGCTTTTTCTTGCGTTTGAGGGAAAGCTCAGGTTCGCGAACAGGAGACGCATCGCGCTTGCTCGGCTTCTTGGGAGAGGCAACCACAGGCACGGGTGCAGCAGCAGCGCGGTTGGCAGTGGTGCTGCTCTCGTTCAAGGTATGGAGAGTGTTGATGTTGTTTTGTTTTCGGGTTTTTTCCATGTATTTCACCATCTTCTCAATGCTTTCAAATTCCCGTAGTTTGCCACACTCGCTGCGCCGGTGCTCATAACACCAGAAGAGATACCAATCATCAACAATGTTACCCTTGGGGTCTCGGGGGCCGGGTACATGCTGATTACCGCGCTCAAAAATTTGAGCCAACGTGAACTTTGTAGCTTTGAGCAACTCCTCAAGTTGTTCTTTGCTGGGAATGTGCAGGACATAGTCGCCTTCTGGTTGTTTGACCACCCATGCGCGCAGGGTTTCCTTGAAGGGGCCATCAATCGCAACCACGACCCAAGCCAGTGTTGAGGGGTCCAACACATCAGGCAATCGAGTGAGTGTACCCTCTTTGTGATGAATCTCGACAGTTGGCACGCGAATGAGACCACCGTTGGCTGAGCGATCAGGGGCTTTCACCATTATGCGAAAATTTCGAATGACTCCACGGATCGAAGTTCATGCATATTTTGCATATTTCATGCATTTTTTCACAAAAATGCAAACGAGGGCGCTTCGAGTCCGACCTAATTCTGAACCACTAACTGCTGCTAAACGCTACTGGAGCAAGGAGGAACATCGTCATCTCAAACAGCTCATAAAGCTGCATGGGCACAAGAATGCCAAGTTCCTCGCGGCTGAAGTGGGCAAAACACCCACCCAAGTTCGTACACACTGGCAGAAATGGCAACTGCGGCGCCGGAAAAAGGAAGAGGCACGCGCAGCCTGGCAGGCAGCATGTGAGAGTCTGCCAATGACTCAGGAACCGACCGAAGAAGCACAAGAGGCTGATTTTTACGAGTGTCTGCCAATGTTCCAAGAGCCAGAAGTGGTTGATTTTTACGGGAGCATGTACTGCGATGAGAATGTGAAGGATCTACTCAACTGTGTTCGCATGGATGACATCCTAGCATTTAACAATGATCATTATTTTCCCGTCGGTTCCGCGCCCTCCACTCAGTGAGTAAACAGTGCGACCGGCTTTTGTGATAGCTTCAGCAATGGTTCCGGCCACTAGCTTGAGGTCGGCACCTTTCTCCAGCAGCAATGCGTATTCATTGACAGCGCGCTGCAGCCGGTGTATTGAATCGAGTTCTCTCTGCAGGCGCTCAAGCACAGAAACCACTTCTTGATCCAGATCCGCCATTTTGTCCTATTCGTGAGGCGTACACAGTGCTTTCGAAAGTAAAGAATGGCCGACAGCCGGCCTACGCTTTCGGGGAAAACCACCACGATTGTGCACAAGAGCCGCACGACAATATGGCTCGTGGGCAGCGCGTTCAGCGCTTCGCTGCTGCCGATGCTAATTTGCACTGTCTGGACTGTGGTGTGGTTCATAATGTTCGCACTGCCTTTTGCTGACTGGTTCCCGGCACTGTTTCCCGTGGCTCAGTTCATGTGGATCGTGCTACTCTATGCGATTGCACAGTCCGGCATTGTAATGCACTTGCGCCGCCTGCAAGATGACATCCATCGGCGCGGTTTGTTCTCACAGTTCCGAAGTCGCATTTTGGGCCTTGCAATGGCGGATACTTCGATGGCTACGAATGTACAGAATGCGCTGCGGAAGCTGCCTTCCATGTATGTTATGGCACACCGAGAGATGCATGATTCCAGCCGCGAAACCAAAGATGCCACACAACGCAGCTTGATCAATGCTTTCAGTGTTCTTGGCAATGTTGATTCGGCGGCACCAGGCGAGCTAGTCCGCCTGTGGTTCGACTCGGTCTCCATTGAACAACAGAGCAGACCGGTCATTCTCTACACACTCGGCTATGTCAGCGTGTGGCTGTTTGTGCTGTCAGTGCCGCTGGTGCTGTGGGGCGCATACAACTGGTATGGCCTCTTTGGCCTGCTGCTGGTCGATTGGCCCCTGTTGGCGTTCATTCATGGCGCCGGACGCAAGACACATGCCTACGAAAGCTATGAGCGGAGTGCATTCATCACCACCGATTATGATGCGCTGGCCCGAGAGTGCACGGATCTAGTCAATATGCGGCTTTCTTCCAATTAAAGACAATATGCCAGAAGAGGTGAAAGAGCGGCCACTTTGGGTCGTGCTTTTCCGCTATGGGTTTGTGATATTTCTAGCAGTCTCTCTGTGGTGGATGTTCCCAGACAAGACACAGCCCCGGGATCCCACTGAGCGCTGGACACGCGATGTCTACTTGATTCCACCGAGCCAGTATCGGGCACGCCGCTGCACAGAGATCGCTCCTCACGAGACCGACAAGTACACTGCCATCGGCAACAAGCTGGTCAGCCTGGCAGTGGAACGGGGCTTCTCATTGCTGACTGCAGCACACGCAGGGGATCCAGCCTGTTTAATTGTCACATCGCTGCTGAGTGGCGAGTTCGAGTTGATTGTCAATCCGCGTCTGCTTTCCACGGAAGGCAGCCAGTTTGTGCAAGAGGAGAGCATTTTGTGTCGCCGGGCTGCACAGCGCAGGAAAGCGGTGACACGACTCAAGTTGCAGTACAGCAACTGGACAGAGAGTCGAACACGCGAAGTCTCCTGTTCCAGTGTTGAGTGCGCCACACATCTCTACACCGCTTTTCAACTGCTCAATGGCAGCTACTCGTGTTCAAAGTAAAGGATTTATTTAGCATCCGCCTCCTGCCGCTAGAGTTGCAGTTGGTAACACTAGATAGGGAAGGTCAATGCGATTTCCGTCTAGAGAAAGCGACATAACCACTACAATACCGACTTGTAGCAGCAGTCCATCGGCAATTGTATGCACTTGATGCACCGTCTCGTCGGGAACAATCACATCGGCATTAGCAGCAAGCTCGTCTGCACCGAGAACAGAGAACCCATGGGTAGTGCATCGTGCACGCCATATCTGATTCAACTCGGCGAAACGCATTACTTCGGCCTATTGTTTAGTAAATGCTCTGACCTGTGTTAAATTACTGGCGCCTCCAGGGCCAGCTCATAGAGGCGTTCCACAATCATGTTAACTTTGAGTCCACACCTCTGGCGGTCGCGGCGAATGTGGTTGAGACAGGGCACCAACTCGGACTTGCGTGGGTCTTTTTCTATGTAACGTTTCATTTGTTTCACGATGCGATAGGCTACAGCCACATCATTCTCATATCTTCGGGTCGTCGTGATTAAATAGACACGCACTATCTTCTTGTAGGCGAGTGCAGTAGAAAGAGCATTGAATGGCAGAGAAGTTAACATCTCCAAATCACACCAAGTCACCTCAAAATTCTTCAAAATCCAAGTGATTAGTTTGGTGCGCCCAGTCTGCATTGCTTTGAACAGACAGTAGTCGGCGGGTAGATAGCGATGGAATCCGCGCCAAACACCAATTGTGCTCACTGTGCCATCTCTCCGGTAAAGTAGTGGTTTCAGATCTTCTATGGTTATTTCGCTCCACATCACACCAAAGAACTGACTCCAAAAGGGTTGAATCTGCACATTGGGCTCCTCTGGGTTGGGTGTGTGGTTGAAGAGCAGTAGCGCATATTCTGGCACCATGACCAGAATATCAAGACCAGATTGACACATCCGCGGCGTGGGCGGGTGTTGCTTGACATAGCGGGCCAATGCTCTGTACTGACACAAAGCTGGTGCTGCCATCGGCCGGTCACTGGTGTTGAGCATCTTCTCCCAGACCAGCGCACGATCCGTGTTGTATGCTGCGAGAACAGCAAAGTAGTCACGCGAACGTTCATCGGGATATTGAAATACATAGCGCAGACGCTTGGCCAGTAATGAGTGACTGATGGATTCCGGTAGTTGTTGTAGGTCTTCCAGTGTGAATTCAGTGCGTTGATAGAGTTGTGGTGTCATGGAAAAGAAGGGCGAGTGAGGGTTTCCCGGCAAGAAGAGCAGTATGCGTTTGCCATACACTTTCCAAATCTTCAGGGGAAATGTGCGACGCCAGGTCCGCTGCGCCACACGAGTGTTGTGCAAGAGATTGTGCGGTGGCCGCAGTATTGTTTTCTCCTGCTCAACGAGTCGAATTACAGCAGTCAGTGCCCATTCGCAGTCGAGGCGCACCAGGTGCTTGAGTAAACGCTGCATGCGACAGGAGCTTGGAAAGGCATGCGAGCAGTCCCAGAACAAATGTTGGTCTTGCAGCAGCATGTCAAAGAGGAAACGGTAGTTCTTCTCGCTGATTTGTTTGAGTAGCAGGAACTGTCGCATTTCTGGCAGCAGTGCATCTCTTGGCAACAGAAAGTACCACTGGCAGAGTCGCTTCTCCTCAGCGCTCAACACTCGATCCGCTTTGTGCAGATACACATCAAAAAAGGGCAGTGTTGTTGCACCGTGCCAGCGGAAGAACTGCTGCACATACTTGAGATCAGTGCGCAAGTAGTCGACAAGCGATTGCTGATAGGAATTGAGCACTTCGGGCAGCTGGCGCTTCGATGCTTTCCTCGAGCTTTGCTGCAGCCGTCGCTTCATGTTCTGAGGACAGCGCGGAGTTGGGCTGCGAAAATATGCAGCGACTTTTTCTATTATTATTTATTCGTGCCCCAAGAACTTTTTCTTCGCTTGTATATTTAAGCGTGACTTAGGTCTGGTGCAAACCTCTCAAAATCTCGTCCTTTAAAGTGAAAGCGCTCCGACAATTTCGATGTCGTCAATAAACTCGTGTCTGTGATATTTTAGGAAAGGTTATGCCAGACGCTCTCGGCAATGGGCATGTCGCAGTCCAGCGCGAGGAAGAGATACTGAATCAACCAGCGGCGGTGACTGCAATCACAATCCAAACAGCGAGCAGTAGTTCTGGAATATCGAACAAGGCAAGCCTCACAATGTTCATATTCACATCGTGCACATTCTGATATGCAGTCAGTGCAATAAAGCTTTTGACATACGACACAACACCCAAGCTTGTATGAACAAATCTTGACGCCACATTCTTTGTTTTCACAATGACTGTCACAGAATGGGCAAACATCATGCGGGCTCCCAGGGCATTCACATTTGCTTAGAGGCTCACATACGCTGCAAACCTTTGATCCACAATCCCTACACAGCCAGTCCATACAGGCAGGGCATTTGGGTGGATCGCAATAGCAAAGATCACAGTCAACACAAGCAAGTCGATTGCATTTTCCACACCACTCAGACGCAGGATCATCGCACCCGTCACAGCTCCAGTCATCTTCTTCGTGCTTTTGCACTTTGGCACGGAGTTGTTGGACTTCGACTTCCAGCTCCCCAATGCGCCGTTTCAAAGCATCATCCCCGCTCATGATGCGTTTGAAGTGATGTTTGCTAAATTTTCATATTTTACTGCGAAGACGTAGGCGCACATTGCGCATGAAGCCTTCAATTGTGGGCCGATCGAGTCCACCCTCCTTGAAACGATCACAGAATTCCAGCACAAGCATGTTCTCTAGTAAAAAAGCGAATATCGGATCATACAGCGGGCTGGCTGCCTCTTCCGTGGCTAAAGTGCGGCAAATTGGAGCGTAGAAAGTAAGTGCAGACATGATCTGCAGTAGCCACGGGTGCCGCAGGACATGAGCAAGGCCATCTTCAGAGTAAACCAAACGCATGATGTGCTTATTTTGCGTCACACCAAAAAACATTATCTGATCTCGCAACATCTTAGCGGCTTCCTCAACACGGACAAAATCCATCAAATCCAAACAGTTGTATTGTTGTTTGATTGTTTGTGGGGTGTGGTACCAATAATTCGCCGCGTAAAGATCCTTGATCAAACTAAGAGAGCGCCCTTGCAATGCCAGCTCAGTAAGACAATTTCCGCTGAGATTTTCGACGTGGAAATTGGGTGGTGTTGGAAGAAGTTGGCAAGCTATTTTTTCATCAGTAACCATCATTCGCCACTGTTCCCTACACCAGGAAAGGTCGTTACTCGGAGTCCAGTTTGATACCCAACCATATTTCGTCATTAGCATGTCGACAAAGTTCCAGTTTTGTTCAAGAGTTATCAATCCAGCATCACGGAGATATTCGCACTGGCACATTACAATGCGTGCCTCGTATGAGTTCGGTGGATTTTGCTTGAGTTTGAGCCACTTTTTCACTTGCAGCGGCCGTGTCGGCAGCAGGCAGTCGCGCCAGCGCCGGCAAACTCGCGAGAGTTGCCGATAGGTCTGCAGATCGATGCACTCGGCAAAGTGCTGAAACAGGAACTCATTCTTTGTGATCCAGTTCACAATAGCCAGCGAATCGTGCTTCACTTTCTGCGCTTCCGGTCCGCGCTCTTCACACTTTCGCTTCATGTTTTCTGTGAAAATTTCACATTTTTACTTTGAAATTTCGCGCACCACTCGATCAATCATCATTCGAGCGGAGGAGGGGCTGCTGCGCCCAAACTCAGAGCAAAAGAATACAAAGTATACCCGTTTGTAGAAGTACTCAGGAAGTTTTGGTGGACCTAGGTCACAAGCAATATGAAGGGCCTCAAGGATTGGCGCATCGCACACCAATGCTATCCCAAAGTAAAAATGTATCCAAGAAGTCTTTGCTGTGTGAGTGATCACCCACTCATAAATAGAAATGCGCAGCAGCTCTTCTCTGTATTGCCATCCAAACATCCTCTCAAAGGCATTTTTGTGCTCAATGAGCTGACGCCCGCCAATTGGTGTCGGGTCTAATAGCCTACGCAGCGCGTACGACATGGTTGCCCTGTTCATTGCATCAGTGATAGCGCGTTCGGTCTTTTGTTGCTTGGCTGGGTGTTCCAGAGCAGCACCTATCCGTTTCATGTCTGCGTATAATTATTACAAGAAATCGCAGAAATTGTGATATTTTCACATAACATGGACGCCTTTGTAGATACGCATTGCGATGAAGGAGGCCAGTGGGTGGTTCTTTTCTTCGGCACGCTACTCAATTGTTCGCCGCCCATTCTCAACGCATTGCTCTTTTCTAATCCTGTTGGAACTGGGCTTAAGCCCAGTTCTGATCTCACCAAACCCTACTGGAATCATGAGTTTCTTCTCTTTCTTTTCGGTCTTTTTGTGGATCAATTATGCGTGAAGTATCCAGAGGCACACCTCATTGATTCCACTCCAGATGTACGGTTGCTTATCATTCCTACGGCTGACATCATCCCTTTGATGCTCAGAATATGCATTACCGAGAGCGACACCATGCAGAAACTGGAGCTTAAAGCTGTTGAGCGCAATGCGACTGAGTTACCTCATCTGTTCTGGACTGCCAACGCGCCACAATTGTTCTGCTTTCGCAATCGCGTCGTGGAGGGCATTGATTGGCGCAACTTTTCCGAGTTTGTCGAAGAACAGATGCGCGCTGTGGAGACCATTGTCAAAGCCATGAAATAAAGCAGTGGTTTACTGAGGCCTTGTGTATTTAGATCCATGTAGATTGAACGCGCGTAATTTGTTCTAGATGTCGCGGACTGGGCCGAGGGTCTTTCCATTCCATGTGATTGCCAGGGGATGCGATGCCGTAGCGCCGCCATATTCCCTGTCGTGCGGTGCCATTGTCACGCCAGCACGGGTGATCTCTGTAATAGGTACATTTCTGGCACTGCTTGCCTGACATTGGTAATAAATGATTTTACTTCACAAAGGGGAAGCCAATTGCTTGATCACCAAATAGAGTTGACCGCACGACACTGTGACGCGGAAAGAACTGCGACCCGATTTCCTGCGGCGTGGGTGTTCTTCCGCTGAATGTGTAGCCATCGGGCAGCATTCGAACAATGTAATCCGTCTCCTCTGGTGTTATGGGGCGCAGGTAGAAGTCCACTCCATAGGCCGCAGGGCTCAGAAGACATGAGTAGCTCGGCCCGCTGCTCGGACACAGGCGCAGAAACTCCAATCCATCCTGAGTCAGCATACGCGTACTCACAAAGCCGAGACAAGACGGCTGATTGCCGGTGTAGACATTGTTCCATGTTCGAGTCGGATTGATCCACAGCTTGACCAGCTGGCCTTGGTAGGCATACAACCCACTCATGTGTTCGTGAAAATATAGAAGTCTGCGAAATTTTGCATGTTTTACTCGCGGAATTGCACATCCAGCCACTTGGACACATCCCAGCCATAGTAGAACAAACTGGCTGGCCAGCACATCACCCGTGCTACCAAGATCGGCAGCTTGAACTGAAACAGAGTGTGTGAACGGATACGTCCGCGATTATCGAAATTCCAGTGGTAGCTGACGTATGCCCAGCACGCAGCGATCACACTCAGCATCATCAGCATCGCCCACAGCACACCCAGCACCAGTTGCGGCTCGCTCTGCCACAACTTTACGCAGCCATCAATAGCCACTGCAACGTTGCGAGCCAGCACCCACAGTAGTTTTGCAATGGCCGGCGCGGCGCTTGCAATCGCCTCGAGACTGTCGTTCCAGTTCAACACTAGATTCTTCTCATTGCAGTGCCAGCGCTCCCACTCGCGCCCAGTCGGTGCGGCCGCTTCGGTCGCCACAATGTAGATGTTGAAGAGCTCGCTCAAGTGCATTTGTGTTTTATTGTTCACACGAAATGATGAGTTCCTTTAGCAAGGTTTCAAACTGCAGCGCCACTGTATGCGCATACAACGGTTCCCGTCGGGGTTCTTCAAACGCAGTTCTCCTTATGATCAAGGTGTCCGACAAAGTCAATGCTTGCCAAGCCCAATTAATGTCATTTCCTGGCTCGAATTTTGGATGACCCACCTGCCGACACCAGACAGCATGATCTGTGTTCTCCATCGCAGGTCCAAAATCAATTCCTCGGTTGTTTGTATGTGTCCAACCGCCCGTTTGCGGTCTCCAATTCGTTCGGCCTGTCAGTTGCCATTGCATAAACCTGCTTATTCTGTCATACAATACGCTGCGGGGGTAGTTCTGTATGCGCAACGGAGCACAGCGATGGTGATACGCATCGAGGATTGGCACAGCGCAGTCTAGTGCCAGCGCCAAGTAGCACACCACGAATCGATCGTGTGTCTTCTCGCGGAACTCTCTTGGCAGCCAGTATTCATTCGAGAGCATTGTCATCGACAATGCCTAAAAACTGTGACCGCTTATCTTTGCTAAAATATCGCAATCGAGTTGCATTTATGTTGTTTGTTCACACCAATTGATCAGCTCCCACAGCGAGGCCTCCAGCTGTTGTGCGATTGTACGCATATACAACTTCTCTGAAATGACAAGGAACGCGTGAAGGTTATTCTGTGTCATCAGCATCAACTCGCCGTCGCTAATCAGCAGCTTCCATGCTATCCAAAAGCTATAGACAAACGCGCCCGGTGGATAACCTGGCTCTTTCTTTGAGATACAGGATGTCATGTAATCTCTCTTGGGTGC
>Ga0207952_1001295_pt1 | contig 11100 bp, 9 predicted proteins | sample SubbioR12Aug_8Ca_FD_184831 | JGI IMG/M metagenome (GOLD analysis project Ga0207952, IMG submission 184831) | Serpentinite rock and fluid subsurface biosphere microbial communities from McLaughlin Reserve, California, USA - CR12Aug_8Ca (SPAdes) | ecosystem: Environmental > Terrestrial > Deep...
CCTGGCGTTGAGCCACGTTTTCATGTCGTCGCTTACGATTTTGGCGTCAAGCAAAATATCCTCCGGATGTTGGCTCAGCGCGGCTGCAAACTGACTGTTGTACCGGCGCAAACGCCGGCTGCCGATGTGCTGGCGATGCAGCCGGACGGGATTTTCCTGTCGAATGGCCCGGGAGACCCGGAGCCGTGCGACTATGCGATTGCCGCCATTCGTGAATTTCTCGAGCGTGGCATTCCCGTTTTTGGCATCTGTCTCGGCCATCAGTTGTTGGCTCTGGCTTCGGGAGCAAAAACCCTGAAGATGAAATTTGGCCACCATGGTGCCAATCATCCGGTCAAGGACATGGATACCGGCCAGGTCGTGATCACCAGCCAGAACCACGGTTTTGCGGTCGACATCGATTCCTTGCCGAAAAACCTGCGGGTCACTCACGTGTCCTTGTTCGACGGCTCCTTGCAGGGCGTTGCCCGCACCGACGTGCCGGCTTACTCGTTCCAGGGGCATCCGGAAGCCAGCCCGGGGCCACACGATTTGGCCTATCTTTTCGATCGCTTCCTCGACACCATGACGCGTAGCGCTGCTGCGCCGCAAGCGGCGCAATAAGGCCTTGCAGGAATAACCATGCCCAAACGTACAGACATAAAAAGTGTTTTGATTATTGGCGCCGGCCCGATCATTATTGGTCAGGCCTGCGAATTCGATTACTCCGGTGCCCAGGCCTGCAAGGCTTTGCGCGAAGAGGGTTACAAGGTCATCCTGGTCAATTCGAACCCGGCGACCATCATGACCGATCCGGAAATGGCCGATGTCACCTACATCGAGCCGATCACCTGGCAGGTTGTGGCCAAGATCATCGAAAAAGAACGCCCGGATGTGCTGTTGCCGACCATGGGCGGCCAAACGGCGCTGAACTGCGCCCTCGATCTCGACCGCGAAGGGGTGCTGGAAAAGTTCAATGTCGAATTGATCGGTGCTTCCAAGGAGGCGATCGACAAGGCTGAGGATCGTCAGAAGTTCAAGGACGCGATGACCAAGATTGGTCTGGGTTCCGCCCGCTCGGCAGTCGCGCACAGCATGGAAGAGGCTTATCAGGTGCAGGCCGCGATCGGCTTCCCGACCATTATTCGGCCATCATTTACGCTCGGCGGTTCCGGTGGCGGCATCGCCTACAACACCGAAGAGTTCGAGACCATCTGCAAACGCGGCCTTGAGGCTTCGCCGACTCATGAGTTGTTGATTGAAGAGTCCCTGCTCGGCTGGAAAGAGTACGAGATGGAAGTGGTTCGCGACAAGGCGGACAACTGCATCATTGTCTGCTCCATCGAAAACCTCGATCCGATGGGCGTGCACACCGGTGACTCGATCACCGTCGCGCCGGCACAGACGCTGACCGACAAGGAATACCAGATCCTGCGCAACGCGTCGATTGCCGTGCTGCGCGAGATCGGCGTCGATACTGGCGGTTCCAACGTGCAGTTCTCGATCAATCCGGTGGATGGCCGGATGATCGTTATCGAAATGAATCCGCGTGTCTCGCGCTCTTCGGCGCTAGCTTCCAAGGCGACCGGCTTCCCGATCGCCAAGATTGCCGCCAAGCTGGCCATCGGCTATACGCTGGATGAACTGGCCAACGACATCACCGGCGGCAAGACGCCGGCCTCGTTCGAGCCGTCCATCGACTATGTCGTTACCAAAGTGCCGCGTTTTGCCTTCGAGAAATTCCCGCAGGCCGATTCGACGCTAACCACGCAGATGAAATCGGTCGGCGAGGTGATGGCGATTGGTCGCACGTTCCAGGAATCGCTGCAGAAAGCCTTGCGTGGCCTGGAGGTCGGTGTCGATGGCTTTAATCTGAAGTCGGTCGATCCGGAAACCATCGACGAGCAACTGGCTCGCCCGACGCCGGACCGCCTGTGGTATGTCGCCGATGCCTTCGGTGTCGGCATGTCGATCGAAAAGGTTTTCGATCTGACCAAGATTGATCCGTGGTTCCTGGTTCAGATCAAGGAACTCGTCGATCTTGAACTGGAAATCGAAAAACGCGAGTTTTCGACGTTGACCGCGGAAGAGTTGCGTTTCCTCAAGCGTAAAGGTTTTGCCGATCGTCGCCTGGCGCATTTGACCCAAATCAGCGAAACGGCGGTGCGTGAGCGTCGCCATGCGCTTGGCGTGCGTCCGGTCTACAAGCGTGTCGATACCTGCGCAGCCGAGTTTTCGACCGGTACGGCTTATATGTACTCGACCTACGAGGACGAGTGCGAGGCCAATCCGACTGACAAGAAAAAGATCATGGTGCTGGGCGGTGGCCCGAACCGTATCGGTCAGGGCATCGAATTTGACTACTGCTGTGTTCATGCGGCGATGGCGATGCGCGAAGATGGTTACGAAACCATCATGGTCAACTGTAATCCGGAAACCGTTTCTACCGATTACGATACCTCGGATCGCCTCTACTTCGAGCCGCTGACGCTGGAAGACGTACTGGAAATTGTCGCCATCGAAAAGCCGGTTGGCGTTATCGTGCAGTACGGTGGCCAGACGCCGCTAAAATTGGCGCTGGCCCTCGAAGCGAACGGTGTTCCAATCATCGGCACGTCGCCAGAGTCGATCGATATCGCCGAAGATCGCGAGCGTTTCCAGAAGTTGTTGCACGATATTGGCCTCAAACAACCACCCAATCGGACGGCGCGGACTGAAGCCGATGCGCTGCGTCTGGCCGTCGAAATTGGTTATCCGCTGGTTGTTCGGCCGTCATATGTGCTGGGCGGTCGGGCCATGGAAATTGTTCATGAACAAAAAGATCTTGAACGTTACATGCGCGAAGCCGTCAACGTTTCCCATGATTCGCCGGTTTTGCTGGACCGTTTCCTGAATGACGCCTGTGAAGTCGACGTCGATGCGCTTTCCGATGGTGTCGAAGTCATCATCGGCGGCGTCATGGAGCATATCGAACAGGCGGGTGTGCACTCGGGTGATTCGGCCTGCTCGTTGCCGCCATATTCGCTGAGCAATGCGGTACAGGATGAGTTGCGTCGTCAAACCAAGTTGATGGCCAAGGCCTTGAATGTTTGCGGTTTGATGAACGTCCAGTTTGCGATCAAGGATGAGGTTGTCTACGTGCTGGAAGTGAATCCGCGTGCCTCGCGCACGGTGCCCTTCGTCTCCAAGGCAACCGGCATGCAGCTGGCAAAAATTGCGGCCCGCTGCATGGCTGGTCGTAGCCTGAAAGACCAGGGAATTACCGGTGAAGTGGTGCCGCCTTACTTCTCGGTCAAGGAAGCCGTATTTCCCTTCGCAAAGTTCCCGGGGGTTGATACCATTTTGGGTCCTGAAATGAAGTCGACCGGAGAAGTGATGGGTGTTGGCGTGACTTTTGCCGAGGCTTTCATCAAATCCCAGTTGGCGGCCAGCGTCAAACTGCCGTCATCCGGCAAGGCTTTCCTGTCAGTCAAGGATAGCGACAAGGCGAAGGCGGTCGAGATTGCACGGCATCTGCATGAAGCCGGTTTCCAGTTGGTTGCAACACGCGGTACGGCACACGCTATCGAAGCGGCCGGATTGGCTGTTCATATGGCCAACAAGGTCACTGAAGGCCGTCCGCACATTGTTGATATGATCAAGAACAACGAAATTTCCTTGATCATCAATACCGTTGAAGAAAAGCGCCTGGCGATCAACGACTCGCGTTCCATTAGAACCTCCGGCCTGCAGGCGCGGGTGACGATGTATACGACAATCTGGGGCGCCGAGGCCGCTGCTGAAGGTATTCGCAACCGAGGTGAGCTCGTGGTCTATCCGATTCAGACGCTACACAAACAGCTTCACTAAAACCCATTTAAACCGCCGGGCAGCCTTGTTCGGGCGCCGGCGGTTTTGCTTTTGCTGAAAGAAAAAATGAGCAAAGTTCCGTTGACCGTAGCTGGTGCCGAAAGATTGCGCGAAGAGTTGCATCGACTCAAGACTGTTGATCGTCCAAACGTCATCGCCGCCATTGCCGAAGCGCGTTCGCATGGTGATCTTTCCGAGAATGCCGAATACGATGCTGCCAAAGAGCGGCAGGGTTTCGTCGAAGGGCGTATTCAGGAAGTCGAGGGCAAACTCTCGAATGCTCAGGTTATTGATCCCAAGCTGCTTGATGCTGATGGCCGCTGCGTCTTCGGGGCGACGGTGGAGATCGAGGATCAGGACTCCGGCAATAGCGTGACTTATCAGATTGTTGGCGAGGATGAGGCCGATATCAAGGTCGGCAAAGTTTCGGTCAGCTCTCCCATGGCACGTGCCCTGATCGGCAAGTATGTCGGCGATGTTGCACAGGTGCAGGCGCCAGGGGGGATTCGCGAATACGAAATCATAGATGTTCGCTACGAATAGGGGTTTTGTTCCATGTGTTCACGTAAATTTTCATCGGTAACTGATTTTTTTCGTATATTGTGATGTCAAATATTCAGAGTTGTGCGTAAACTTTCTGAATCCCTCTATCTTGTCGCCATCACCCTATGGGTTGGCGGCTTGTGGGCAATTGGCTATGTGGCGGCACCTGTCCTGTTTTCCGGCCTTGGTGATCGCCAGTTGGCAGGAATGATCGCTGGCAAGTTGTTTGCTTTGATTGGTTGGGTCGGCCTAGGGTGTGCAGGCTACCTGCTGATTTTTCTGCTCGCTCGCTTGAGGAGTCGGTTTTTTCGTAGCGCAGTGTTCTGGTTGGTGCTGCTGATGCTGTTGATGACAGTTGCCAGTCAGTTTGGCATCCAGCCGCTCATGGCACAGTTGAAAGCTGATGCATTATCGCGGGAAGTCATGGAAAGTGTGCTGCGCGACCGCTTTGCTACTTGGCATGGTGCTTCCAGCATCCTCTATCTGATGCAGAGTTTGCTGGGGTTGTGGCTGGTCGTTTGGGTCAATCGAGGGCTGAAATAATCAGCCTTGAAAGCTGCGTTTGGTGCGCCGTGGTTCGCTAGCCGGGTTGCGCAGTTTTGATCCTTTTCCCCCATTGACCGCAGCATTGCCGGCGGGGTCAGGGCGATAAATGACAAGCAATTTGCCGATGTGCTGAACCGGAGCGGCATCAAGTTCGCTGCAGATTTGCGCAAAATAGGCTTCGCGGTTTTCGCGGCTGTCGCCGTACACGCGAATTTTGATCAGTTCGTGGGCTTTGAGGCAAACCTCAATTTCCTTGAGTACCGACTCAGTCAGGCCGCTTTCGGCAATTGAGACGACAGGATTGAGATTATGAGCACGAGCCCGCAATTCGCGGCGCTCGTCGGAGGATAATGGCAACATGAGAAAACCTTTCAAAAGCGGCATTTTACCGAATGGCTAGAACCAGGACCAGTAAAGCTTGGATGCGCGAGCATTTCAACGACCCATATGTGCAACTTGCCAGAAAAGAAGGTTGGCGCTCGCGTGCAGCTTTCAAGCTAATGGAAATTGACGACAAGGACAAGTTGCTAAAAAGGGGTGAGGTGGTGGTCGATTTGGGCGCAACCCCGGGCGGTTGGTCGCAGGTCGCCGTCAAGCGCGTTGGTGACGGTGGTTTGGTCTTTGCGCTTGATCTGCTGGAGATGGAGCCGATTCATGGCGTTGAATTCATTCAAGGGGATTTTCGCGAAGATGATGTTCTGGCTAAACTGAAGGAAAAGCTGAATGGACGCCAGGTTGGGCTTGTAATGTCCGATATGGCCCCCAATATGTCAGGGGTGCCGCTGGTCGATCAGGCGCGAATCATGCATCTTGCCGAATTGGGTCTTGAATTTGCCCTTGCCCATATGAAACCTGATGGGGCTTTTTTGGTCAAAGTTTTTCAAGGGACGGACTATGAGAATTTTTTCCGTTCGATGCGTGAGGCGTTCAAGACGGTTGTTGTACGAAAACCAGATGCTTCTCGCGACAGGAGTGCGGAGCTTTATTTGCTCGGTCACACATTGCGCTGAAACTTTTGTTTAGAATGGCGCTTTTATCGCTCGAAGCTGTAGAAGGAGAGCAAGCTTGAACAATACGTTCAAAAACCTCGCAATCTGGTTGGTCATAGGCCTTGTGCTGATGACGGTATTCAATCAATTCAATACCCGCCAGGTCGCCCAGGGTTCCATCGAATATTCCCAGTTCATCGAAGAGGTGAAACAGGGCCGTATCAGTAAAGTGGTGATGGAAGGTCGTACCTTGAAGGCCACAACCACTGAAGGAAAACGCATTACTTCCTATGCGCCGCCCGATCTCTGGCTGGTTTCCGACCTGCTGAAAAATGGTGTCAAGATTGAGGCTAAGCCAGAAGAAGAGCAATCCTTCCTGATGAGTCTTTTCGTTAGCTGGTTTCCGATGTTGCTGTTGATTGGTGTTTGGGTCTTTTTCATGCGGCAAATGCAGGGCGGCGGCAAGGGCGGTGCCTTTTCCTTCGGCAAATCCCGCGCCCGGATGACAGATGAGGCGCAGAACACCATTACTTTTGCTGATGTGGCCGGTTGCGATGAAGCCAAGGAAGAAGTCCAGGAACTGGTGGATTTTTTGCGCGACCCCTCAAAGTTCCAAAAACTTGGAGGCCGTGTTCCGAAAGGTGTACTTCTAGTTGGCAATCCAGGTACGGGCAAAACATTGCTCGCTAGGGCGGTTGCTGGCGAAGCCAAAGTGCCGTTCTTCAGTATCTCCGGTTCGGATTTTGTCGAAATGTTTGTCGGCGTCGGTGCAGCACGTGTTCGCGACATGTTCGAAAATGCCAAGAAACACTCGCCATGTATCATCTTTATCGATGAAATAGATGCAGTCGGGCGTCATCGTGGCGCCGGTGTTGGCGGCGGTAACGACGAACGGGAGCAGACCTTGAATCAGTTGCTCGTCGAAATGGATGGCTTTGAAGGTCACGCCGGCATCATCGTGGTGGCAGCAACCAATCGCCCGGATATTCTTGATCCTGCCTTGCTTCGTCCGGGGCGTTTCGACCGTCAAGTCGTTGTGCCGCTCCCGGATATCCGCGGCCGTGAGGAAATTCTTAAGGTACACATGCGCAAGGTACCCATCTCCGGTGATGTCAGGCCTGATGTGATTGCCCGTGGCACGCCTGGTTTTTCGGGTGCGGATTTGGCTAATCTCGTCAACGAGGCGGCCTTGTTTGCTGCTCGAGGCAATAAGCGCCTGGTCGATATGGATGATTTCGAGAAGGCCAAAGACAAAATCATGATGGGCGCCGAGCGCCGTAGCATGGTGATGAACGAGGATGAAAAGAGAAACACGGCTTACCATGAATCGGGTCACGTGGTGGTCGCGAAGCTTGTGCCGAAGTCCGATCCGGTTCACAAGGTCACCATCATTCCGCGCGGCCGCGCTTTGGGCCTGACGATGCAATTGCCGGAAGAGGATCGCTATGCTTATGATCGTCAATATTTGATGAGTCGCATCGCTGTACTGTTTGGTGGACGTATTGCCGAAGAGCTATTCATGAATCAGATGACAACAGGTGCTTCAAACGACTTTGAGCGTGCCACATCAATGGCTCGAGACATGGTCACCCGATATGGTATGTCCGATCTCGGCGTGATGGTTTACGGCGAAAATGAGGGTGAAGTTTTCCTTGGTCGTTCAGTGACGCAGCACAAGAATCTTTCTGAAGCCACGATGCAGAAGGTCGATACTGAGATGCGCCGGATTATTGATGAACAATACGGGCTTGCCCGCAAGTTGCTGGAAGAGAATCGGGAGAAGGTAGAAGTAATGGCGCAAGCGTTGCTTGAATGGGAAACCTTAGATTCCGACCAGATCGACGATATTATGGCAGGAAAGTTTCCTCGTCCCCCGAAGCCATCTCAAAGTACTGTTCGTTCATCGGCGCCTAGTGATACGCCCGGTGCCGAGCCTACAGCTCCAGCTACGGCGTAATTTGACTAATGTTTAATTTGGCCGGGAATTTTCTCCCGGCCTTTTTCTTTTAAGCCATGACAATTTTTCACTGCGGCCCTTACCGCTTGCCTTTGAACAATCCATTGCTTATGGGTATCGTGAACCTGACACCTGATTCGTTTTCGGGTGATGGTTTGGTCGACGATGTTAATCGGGCCATCGCGCATGCCCGTCTGCAATTCGAGGCAGGCTCAGACATCCTTGATGTTGGTGCCGAGTCATCGCGCCCGGGGGCGATACCTACATCCGAAGATGAAGAGCTTCGACGGCTGATTCCCGTGTTGGAGGAGATTTCTACTTGGGGTATCCCCGTTTCGGTTGATACCTATAAACCGGTCGTGATGCGTGCTGCACTGGCAGCAGGCGCCACAATGATTAACGACATTACCGGCATGATAAATCCGGATGCCATTTCGGTTGTTGCTGCGACTGATTGTGCTGTTTGTGTGATGCACATGCAAGGCTTGCCAGGTACGATGCAGCAAGCACCTTACTATCGGGATGTAATCGATGAGGTGCATAATTTCTTGTCGTCGGCTGTTGATCGTTGCCGCCGAGTTGGAATTGTCGATAGCCGCATTGTTCTTGATCCTGGTTTTGGCTTTGGCAAGACACTGAATCATAATTTGGCTCTTTTTAGAGCGTTGACCGCAGCGGGTTGTCACGACCTGCCAATCTTGGTTGGTGTTTCGCGAAAGTCGATGCTGGGGGCGATTACCGATCGCCCGATCGAACAGCGTCAGGCAGCGAGCGTAGCTGCTGCTCTTATTGCAGCGCAAAAGGGAGCAAAAATTTTGCGCGTGCATGATGTTGGCGCTACAAAGGATGCCTTGGCGGTTTGGAAAGCAATCGAACAGGAGGAATATAGTGAGCAGAAAATATTTCGGTACTGATGGAGTCCGTGGCTGTGTCGGTCAGTCACCTATTACACCGGATTTTGTTATGCGTCTGGGGTATGCGTCCGGCGTTGTGCTGCTTGGCCAAAACAATATGCCGATCGGGGAGCGCCCTACCGTATTGATTGGCAAAGACACACGAATCTCTGGTTATATGCTTGAGTCGGCCTTGGAGGCGGGTTTTTCAGCTGCTGGCGTCGATGTGTGTCTGGTTGGCCCCTTGCCAACGCCTGCTGTTGCTTATCTGACACGTGCTCTTCGCTTACAGGCGGGGATCGTAATTTCTGCCTCCCATAATCCGTATTACGATAATGGCATAAAATTTTTCTCAGCTCAGGGTACCAAGTTGCCGGATGAGGTTGAGCAGGCCATCGAAGATGGTATTGATAAGCCGATGGCTTGTGTCTCGTCGGCTAATCTTGGTAGAGTCAAGCGGATCGATGATGCGCGGGGACGCTATATCGAGTTTTGTAAGAGTGTCTTTCCCAATGAGTATGATTTGCGGGGCCTGAAAATCGTTATTGATTGTGCTCATGGCGCGGCTTACCACACTGCACCCAACGTCTTTCATGAGCTCGGCGCTGATATAGTTACTATCGGGACTCAGCCCAACGGATTGAATATCAACGATGGTTTTGGAGCTACGGAACCTCGCGCTTTATGCGAGGCTGTTCTGGCGCATCGTGCGGATATTGGTGTGGCGCTCGATGGTGATGCTGATCGTATTCTTATGGTTGACGCCGAAGGTAATCTTTATGACGGCGATCAATTGTTATTTGCCATTGTTCGGAGTCGTGCTCGGAGCACCCTCGTCAAGGGGGTGGTGGGTACATTGATGACCAATTTGGCGCTGGAGCACGCTTTAGGCAAAATGGGTATACCATTTGAGCGGGCTGCAGTCGGCGATCGCTACGTGGTTGAGATGCTTAATGAGCGAGGTTGGCTTTACGGCGGCGAAAATTCTGGGCACATACTTACCTTGGATCGACATACAACGGGAGATGGAATTGTTGCAGCGCTTCAGGTGCTGGCCGCATTAAAGGAGTCTGGGGGCGATTTGAAAAGCTTGCTGAGTGCCTTCCAACTCTATCCGCAAAAACTCATTAATCTTCCGATGGCTAAGGGTTTTCCCTGGAAAGATGATCCACGTATAGTCTTGGCGATCGCTGATGTTGAAGCGCGGCTTGATGGCAAGGGGAGGGTGCTACTGCGTGCCTCAGGTACCGAGCCTCTTTTGCGTGTCATGGTAGAGGGTGAGAGTGCTCTTGAAGTCACGGCAGCGGCTGAGGAGCTTGCTGGGGTTGTACGTGAGGTTGCACGATAACTGTCGCTCAATGGGTGTCAATATTGACCGGGAATTGTCTCCGCCGCTATAATTAGCAGGTTTGCACCTTCAGAACTGCTTGGCTTATGCGCAAAAAGCTTGTCGCTGGAAATTGGAAAATGCATGGCAATCTTCAGCAAAATGAGGCTTTGCTTGAGAAAGTCAGGTCTGAGGCTACCGGGCTTGGGTGTGAAATAATTATTTTTGCACCTTATCCCTACCTTCCGCAACTACAGTCCATTCTGTCTGGTTCAGCAGTTGCATGGGGGGCGCAGTCAGTGAGTGAGCATTCGGCAGGGGCTTTTACCGGTGAGGTTTCGGCATCAATGCTGCTTGAATTTGGCTGTCGGTATGTATTAGTCGGTCATTCGGAGCGGCGAAATCTGTTTGGTGAGACCGACGAAGAGGTGGCTGCCAAGTTTGAGGTGGCTCAACAGGCTGGCTTGATACCGGTTCTATGCGTTGGTGAAACCTTGGCAGAACGAGAGTTGGGGGCTACCGCTGAAGTGGTGTCGCGGCAGATAAGCGCGGTGTTGAATCGTGTTGGTGCTGAAGCTCTTGGGTTATCCGTGCTTGCTTATGAGCCGGTATGGGCCATAGGTACCGGTGTGACCGCCTCGCCGCAACAGGCGCAGGAAGTGCATGCTGCGATACGCGCTCGGGTGTCTCTGCAAAGTGTTAGTGTGGCAAAAGGTTTGCGTATTCTGTACGGTGGTAGTGTTAAACCGCAGAATGCTGAGGAATTGTTTGCGCAGAGTGATATTGATGGAGGTTTGATCGGTGGCGCTGCGCTGGTTGCGGATGATTTTTTGGCAATTTGCCGTTTGGCAAATTGATAGGCTTAAAAATGAATTGGTTTTTTTCTGTAGTTTTGACTGTGCATATTCTGGTTGCGTTATCCATTATTGGCTTGGTGTTAATGCAGCACGGCAAAGGAGCTGACATGGGGGCTGCATTTGGAAGCGGTGCGTCCGGTAGTCTTTTTGGTGCCAGTGG
>Ga0207952_1001296_pt1 | contig 11092 bp, 11 predicted proteins | sample SubbioR12Aug_8Ca_FD_184831 | JGI IMG/M metagenome (GOLD analysis project Ga0207952, IMG submission 184831) | Serpentinite rock and fluid subsurface biosphere microbial communities from McLaughlin Reserve, California, USA - CR12Aug_8Ca (SPAdes) | ecosystem: Environmental > Terrestrial > Deep...
ACCTGCCGAGAAAGTGGCCGACTTGCGCGCCGAGGCCATCGTCCGCCTGCGCGGCTACCGCGAGAAGCCGGAAACCAACAATGTGCCGCGCTACCTGTTGCAAATGCAGCCGGATCAACGCCATGCGATTGTTGTCGACACCAAGCGTTCGCGCCTCTATCTGTATGAGAACGACCTGACTAACGGCGGACGGCCGCGTTTTGTCGCCGATTACTACGTCACTCAGGGCAAGTTGGGCGCCGAAAAGCTGTCGGAGGGTGACAAGAAGACACCGATCGGTGTTTATCACGTGACCAGTAGCGTGCCGCGTCAAAAGCTGGCCGACCTTTATGGCAGTGGCGCCTTTCCGATCAATTACCCCAACGAATGGGACAAGCGCCAGGGGCGGAATGGCAGCGGTATCTGGCTGCACGGCACGCCTTCCAATACGTTTGCCCGCCCGCCGAAGGCTTCGGAAGGCTGTGTCGTGTTGACCAATCAGGACCTCGATATCGTTGCCAAGAGCCTGCAGGTCGGTTTGACGCCGGTGATCATCAGCAACTCGGTCGAATGGCTGTCGTTCGACGACTGGGCCAGGGAGCGCAGCGAACTGAACAAGAGTATCGACGCCTGGCGCTCTGATTGGGAAAGCCGCGACACCGAACGCCTTCTGAAGCATTATTCGAGGCGCTTCAAAACCAACGACCAGAGCCTCGAACAGTTCGCCGCCCAGAAAAAACAGGCCAATGCCGGCAAGGAGTGGATCAAGATCAAAACCGACAATCTCTCCGTATTCCGCAACCCGGGCAAGGAAGAAGTCGTCGTTGTCACGTTTGATCAGGACTACCGCAGCAACAACCTGAATAATGTGATGAAAAAACGCCAGTACTGGCTGCGCGAGGATGGCAATTGGAAAATTATTTATGAAGGAAGTGCATGATGTTGAAGAAAATTACCACCCTGACGGCAGGCCTGCTGTTTTCGCTAGCGACATGGGCCGTGCCGACAGTCGAAATCACCACGTCGCTGGGCGCCATTACTCTTGAGCTTTTTCCGGAAAAAGCGCCGAGAACCGTTGAAATGTTTCTCTACAATGCCAAGCACGGTTTTTACGAGTCGACTATTTTTCACCGCGTGATTGACGGCTTCATGATTCAAGGCGGCGGGTTCAATCAGGCTATGACCGAGAAAAAGACACTGACACCCGCTTTGAAAAACGAAGCGGACAATGGTGTGAACAACGACCGAGGCACCATCGCCATGGCCCGCACATCCGACCCGCACTCGGCCAGGGTTCAGTTCTTTATTAACCTGAGGGACAACGCCGCCCTCAACCACAGCAGCAAGTCCGATCCGCGCGGCTGGGGCTACACCGTTTTCGGCAAGGTTAGCCAGGGCATGGACGTGGTGGACAAGATTGCCAAGACCCCTACCGGCAATGCCGGCTATTACGAAAATGTTCCAACGACGCCGGTCATCATTCAAAGCGTCAAAATCATCTCCGAAAAATAAGGATTTCCCATGATTAAACTCACCACCAACCACGGTGTTATCGGCCTCGAACTGAATGCCGAAAAAGCCCCGAAAACAGTCGCCAACTTTCTCGCCTACGTTGAAGCCGGCCATTACAACAACACCGTTTTTCACCGTGTAATCAAGAACTTCATGATTCAGGGCGGCGGCATGGAGCCGGGCATGAATCAGAAGCCGTGCAATGCACCGATTGAAAACGAAGCTGCCAATGGTCTGAAGAACAAGCGTGGTACCGTCGCCATGGCGCGGACCAACGATCCGCATTCGGCGACGGCCCAGTTCTTCATCAATACCGTCGATAACGATTTCCTCGACTTCAAATCGCCGTCCGGCCAAGGCTGGGGCTATTGCGTATTTGCCGAAGTCGTCGAAGGCATGGATGTGGTCGACAAGATCCGCGCCGTCAAAACCGGCAACAAGGGCTTCCATCAGGATGTGCCGGTTGACGACGTGATCATCGAAAAAGCAGAAGTCGTTTGATTCTTTTCATTTCCGATCTGCACCTGTCGCCCCGGTCACCCGGGGCGACTCGTTTGTTTCTGCAGTTTCTCGGCGGACGTGCCCGTCAGGCTGATGAACTGTTTATCCTCGGCGACCTCTTCGAAGCCTGGATCGGCGATGACGATCGCAACGATCCATTCAATGCCGACGTCCTTGCCGCCTTGCGGCTAGCCACCGAGAACGGACTGAAGATCAGCGCCATGCATGGCAATCGCGATTTTTTGCTTGGTTCAGGGTTCACCGCAGCAAGCGGCGTCAAGCTGCTGAGCGACCCCTACATCCTGTCCACCGCCGAATGGCAATTCGTGCTCTCGCACGGCGATATGCTCTGCCTTGACGATACGGCCTACATGGCCTTTCGTGCCCAGGTACGCAATCCGGAATGGCAGGCGGCCTTGCTCGCCAAGCCGCTGGCCGAACGTCGGGCCATCGCTGCCCACATGCGCGAGGTCAGCGAATCCAGTCAGCGCGGCAAGGAAAACCCCTACACCGATCTGCAGCCAGCCGCGACCGACGACTTTTTGCGTGAACACGGTTACGCTACCTTCATCCACGGCCACACGCACCAGCCAGCCAAACATGACCACATCGTCGACGGTATTCACGTCGAGCGCTGGGTCCTGGCCGACTGGCACGAAGATCGCGGCGAATGCCTGGTCTGGGATGGCGAGGCCTTGAGCCGCGAAGCCGTCACCCACGAAAATCGGCCTTAAATCAGTGTCGACCGCAGCAATGACCAACGCGCCCGCGCTGCAGATCCTGCGCGACGTTTTCGGCTACCCAGCCTTTCGCGGCGCCCAGGCCGAAATCATCGACCATATCGAGCGTGGCGGCGACGCCCTCGTTCTGATGCCGACCGGCGGCGGCAAGAGCCTTTGCTTCCAGATTCCCGCCCTACTCCGTCCGGGTTGCGCCGTGGTCGTTTCACCGCTGATTGCATTGATGCAAGATCAGGTCGATGCCCTGACCCAGCTCGGCGTTCGTGCCGCCTGCCTGAATTCGACGGTCGACTGGCGCGAAGCGCAGAGCATCGAGCAGAAAATATTCGGCGGCCAGCTCGATCTGGTCTACATCGCCCCCGAGCGCCTGCTGCTCGACCGCACGCTGGCCATGCTGGATGCCCTCGGCGACGCCGGCAAACTGGCACTGTTCGCCATCGACGAAGCACATTGCGTCTCGCAGTGGGGCCATGATTTCCGGCCGGAATACCTGCAACTCTCAGCGCTGCACGAACGCTATCCGAACGTACCGCGCATCGCGCTGACCGCGACCGCCGACCAGGCGACACGCAGTGAAATTCTGACCCGTCTTGGTTTAAATGAGGCGCGCGTCTTTCTCTCCAGTTTCGACCGCCCGAACATCCGCTACACCGTGGTCGAAAAGGACAATGCCAAAAAGCAGTTGCTCGGCTTTCTGAGCGGCCGCAAAGGCCAGGCCGGCATCGTCTATTGCCTGTCGCGCAAGAAGGTCGAAGAAACTGCCGAGTGGCTCTCCGCCCAGGGTTACCCGGCGCTGCCCTATCACGCCGGCCTGCCCGTCCAGACCCGCGCCGCCAACCAGCGCCGTTTCCTCCGCGAAGAAGGTCTGGTCATGTGCGCCACCATCGCTTTCGGCATGGGGATCGACAAACCGGATGTGCGCTTCGTCGCCCACCTCGATTTGCCGAAAAGCATCGAGGCCTACTATCAGGAAACCGGCCGCGCCGGCCGTGATGGTGAACCGGCCGAAGCCTGGATGGCCTACGGCATGCAGGACGTCGCGCTGCAACATGCCCGGATTGCCGAATCGGGCGCCGGCGATAACCAGAAAATTCTCGAATCCCAACGGTTGACCGCACTACTGGCCTATTGCGAGGCGCCACGCTGCCGGCGCCAGGTGCTGCTCGACTATTTCGGGGAAGACCGCGCCGCCTGCCACAACTGCGACGTCTGCCAGGACCCGCCGGAACTCTGGGACGGCACACTGGCGGCACAAAAGGCGCTCTCCGCCATCTTCCGCACCGGCATGCGCTTTGGCGTCACCCACCTGACCGACATCCTGCGCGGCAAGGCCACCGACAAGATCAAACAATGGAAGCATGAGCAGCTACCGACTTTCGGCGTCGGCGGCGACCTTGATGACCACGGCTGGAAAAGTGTTTTCCGCCAGTTGGCGGCCGCCGGTCTGGTCCATGTCGATATGGCCGAGTATGGCGCCCTGCAACTGACCGATGCCGCCCGCAAAGTTTTGAAAGGCGAACAGCGCGTCGAACTGCGCCGCCCGGCTGCACGCAAGAAGGTCCAGGCCAGGACGGCAACGATCGCTCATAGCGACCTCTCTTCCGCCGACGAGGCGCTATTTCAGATTCTCCGCCAATGGCGCAGCGATACCGCCAAGGAACAGGGTGTCCCGGCCTACGTCATCCTGCACGACAAAACCCTGCGCGAACTGGCTGAAGTCCGCCCGGTCAGCCGGGGCTTGCTGGCCACCGTCATTGGCATGGGCAGTGCAAAAATCGAGCATTACGGCGCCGAGTTGCTTTCGATCATTTCTGCCGAGTCGATTTCGGCCTAAGCTTTCGCCATGCTCATTACCCGCCGCCGACTCCTGCTCGCTGCTGCCTGCACCTTGGGTGCGCCAACTATTGTGGCGAAGCCGGCTCGGCCAAAAGTGGTCATCGTGGGCGGCGGCTGGGGCGGACTGTCGGCTGCCCGCCAGTTGGCAAATAGCTGCGATGTGCTGCTCATCGAGCGCAACGCCGAATTCATTTCCCTGCCGCTGAGCAACCGCTGGCTGGCCGGCCTCGATGATGGCCGGCGGATGCGTCAGAACTATCAAACGGCAGCCGACCGGCTGGGCTATCGCTTCCGCCGTGCCGAGGTCAAAGGCATCGACATGGCTCGCCGTTTGGTCAGCAGTTCGGCCGGCGATTTCACCTATGACTGGTTGATCGTCGCCGCCGGCATCAGCGAGGCCGATCACGAACTGGTGGAGGGTGATCGCGCAGCCGCAGCCCATATGCGCCAGCACTTTCCCAGCGGCTTTACGGCCGGCCAGGAACTGAACGCCCTCAAGACAAAACTGGCTGCTTTTTCCGGCGGCGAATTTTTACTCAACCTGCCGTTAGCCCCCTATCGCTGCCCACCTGCACCCTATGAACGGGCCGTATTCATTGCCCAGACCATCAAATCGCGCGGTCTCAAGGCCCGCCTCACCGTCGTCGAACCGAATGCACCATGGGCGGGTTACCAACGTATATTCAGCGAACAATTCCGCGATCAGGTCAATTACCTGCCGAACACCCGGCTGCGCAAGATCGACCCTTACCAGCGCATCGCCAGCCTCGACATCGACGACATTCACTTTGACGACGCCATCCTGATGCCGCAGCAGCAGGCCGCCGATATTTGCCGCAACAATGGCTTGAATGGCAGCAATAGCGCCTGGGCTACGGTCAACCCGAAAAATTTCGCTTTTTTGGGCGACGAACGGGTATTCGTCATCGGCGATAGCGTCGGCGCAGTTTCACCGCTTTTTGGTCACTACCCGAAAACCGGCGAACTGGCCAGCCGGATGGGCAGCATCGTCGCCACCGAGATCATCGGGCGCATGACCGACAAACCCATCGAACCCGTCCTGCCGGAAGGCACCTGCTTTGCCTACCTCAGCATGGTCCCGCCGCAAGTCGTCCGGATCGAGAGCCGTTACCGGATGCGTGGCGATGGCAACCTATTGCAGAACGTCAGCCAACGACGCGAAAACAATCCTCAGGGCGAAGAAGATGCCTGGCTGAATGCCTGGCATGAAGAACTCTTCGGCATCGCTGCCAAGCGCTGATCGCCCCTGCCAACTCGGGTTCAATCAACGCTTGAGCGATCTTGAGGCGAGCGTTCAGTGCCGGGCGTAAATCGAGGTATCGCCGTCCGGCTTGACCAACAGCGTGTCATACAGTTCGCGGCGTACCCTGCCCTGACCGGTATCCCCGTCAAGCACCGTGCACGCCGTATCGCAGGTGGGACTGGAGAACTCCCGCCCCGGCGCACCCAGCGGCAAGCCCGGTACCGCCAGGCCACGCGCCTTGCGCTTCTCGCGCAGCAATTCCTTGATGTCATCGGCCGGCACATGCCCTTCGACAAAATAAGCGCCCACCATCGCACTGGGCTCGGCTTGAAGGTGCTTCGGGACTTTCAGGCGGCGCTTCACCGCCATCATGTCGTCCGTCGGTTTCACCGTTACCGTAAAGCCGTTTTGACGCAGGTGGTCCGCGTAATCAACGCAAGCCAAACAAACAACGGGCGAATAGAGTGTCACGGGCGGCAGACTTTCTTCCGCAACCGCGTGGCCCGCCATGACGGCCAAGGACAACAAGGCCAGCATCCTTATTAACATGGCTTGCCCGCCTTGCAGCCCTTGAGCATCCATAGCGAAATCACTCCGGCAGCCTCATCGGCCTTTACCTTGCGTGCCATGGCTGCGGCATCGCGTCCGGCATTATTTTTCAATAAGGGGTCTGCGCCCGCCTCGAGCAATTGCTGGACGTTCTGTGCCTTGCTGGCATAGGCAGCCATATGGAGCGGCGTTGAGCCTTCCCCGTCTCGCGCATTGGGATCGGCGCCTGCTGCCAACAAAACAGTCATCGCACTACGGTCCGGATTGGTTGCCGCAAAATGCAACGGCGTCGAACCGAGCTGCGTACGCATATCCCGGGCGGCCGGGTCAGACTTGAGCAGTTGCAACAACTGGCTTCCAGCACCATCCCGAGCGATTTGATGCACCAGCAAATCGGTCGTCACGGTCTGAGCAGTCGCGGTTGAAAGGAGCAGAAAAAATGCCACCAGAAGTGAAATAATGGAAGTCACAAGTAATGCCTCATCGGAAAAATCGATAGCGAGAAATGATAGCCCAAGGCTTGAGTCCGGCTTTAGTAGTCTTTAATCCGAGTAAAGCCTTGATCGTTTGGTTCAACGCAGATGTTGCTCGGCCAATGCGGCAAGTTCGGAAGAAAGCGTCGTTGTCGCCAGCGCTTGACGCAGCGCGGCCTTGCCATCCGCGATCCGCTCGTCTGCTTCCAGCGCCACCCCCAGGCCAAACCACCAACGACCCTCCGCAGGAGAAAGTCGGGTCGCACGTAAATAGTGAACGGCAGCCTGCCGGTGTTCTCCGAGCCGGGATTTCAGGTGTCCCTGAAATCCGGCGTAATCGGCATTGGCTTCGGCGTAGCCCTGGCTGCGCGCCAACGTGCTATCGGCTGCTGCGATATCGCCCCGCTCCAGTTGCAGTCGAGCCAACGACATCGCCCAGCCAACCTGGGCCGGCTGAATTTCCAGCCCCTCGTGCAGGACCGTCATCGCCTCTTCGAGCTTCTGCTGGCCAAGCAATTGGCGCAACAAGGACTGACGAACCTGAGCATGCGTTGGATCCTGTTTCAATGCAGCATACAGCGATGTCATTGCTTCACCGCTACGTCCGGCAGACATCGCATTTTCAGCCTTGCGATATTCGGCATCGGCTCGATCTCTGGGCGTTGCCAGCACAACGCTCTTTTCGATTTTCACGGGCCCGGCAAAAATAGCCGGTGCCGGCTTCACCATGTCGACCTCGGCCTTGATGCCATCAGTAACAGGGGGAACCACCGGGTCGGGAACTGCAAGCATGGGAACAGCCGGCATGGGCGGCACCGTCAAATCGTTTGCCATAGGCAGACTATCTGAAACGGTTTCAGGCTGAATGTCGGCCGCAACATTCGGCAATGCGGGCACTGCTTCCGGCTGAATGGCGGAAACTGCGACGATTGGCGCCGATCTTTCCTGAGCGGCCAGCCAAGGCAACAATAATTCTCCGCTTTGTTGTAACCAATAAGCGCTCAGGCTGATCGACACCAGTACCAACAGCAGAACCAGCCAGCGCAGACCGCGCCGGGGTGGCGAGAGCGCAGGTAGAGTGCGAATCTCACGTTGCAAATTTTGCCTGGCCAGATCGTCGGGGCGTTTAGCCTCAAGATTGCGCAGCATTTCGTTGATCAAACTCATTTCACCACCACCCGGGCGACGCCGCGCCCTCGGTATCGGCTGCGGCCTTTCGAACATGGCTGGCACGCACGCTGTGCCTGCCTTCGCCGAAGATGGCGAGGAGTGATTTATGCGCAAGAATATTGAGCAGGCGCGGTGTGCCTCGACTGGCCCGATGCAGACAGCGAACCGCCGGTCCAGCAAAAACGCCCTCACCCCGGTACCCGGCAACCCGCAGGCGGTGTGTCAGATAGTTCGCGACCTCCTGACGATCCAGGCCGTTGAGGCAGTAATGAAAGGCAATGCGCTGCAATAACTGGCGAACAGACGGTTCGGCTAGTTTGCGATCAAGTTCGGGCTGGCCGAAGAGGACGATTTGCAACAATTTGCGCTTTTCGGTTTCAAGATTGGAGAGCAGACGCAGCGACTCCAGCGTTTCCAACGGCATGGCCTGCGCCTCGTCAATACAGAGTACAACCTGAAGACCGGCAGCAGCATGTTCGATCAGGGCACGATTGACACTTTTCAGCAGGTGGTAATCATCGCTATTGATACTTAAACCGAGACCGAGTTCTTCGGCGAGTGCCAGCAAGAGCGTGCGTGGCGCAAGATAGGGATTGGGCAAATAGGCCGAGACGCTACCTTCCGGCAGCGCTTGCAAGAGACGGCGGCAGAGCAGCGTCTTGCCGGTCCCGACTTCGCCAGTAATCTTGATGAACCCTTCGCCGCTGGCCAGCGCGATGAGAAGGGTATTAAGCGCCTCCTGATGGCTGCGCGTGAGTACGGTATAACTGGTATCCGGCGTAATGCCGAAAGGCAGTTCGCTCAGTCCGAAATGATCGAGATACACTACAGCACGCTCCTGTTTGCCGCTTTACAACCAGCTAGTGCCAGCCGGTACTGCGCTGATTACGCGGATCAAGCCCGGGCAGACGACTCTGGCTATCCGAGGCAGCTTCACGCCATGATTCTTCGCCATGGATCACCGTCGACCGCATCAAGATAACCAGTTCACGCTTGCGATGCGCAGCGCTCTTCTCGCCAAAGAGCAGGCCAAGACCCGATACGCCGCTGATGCCGGGCAGACCGGAACGAGTTGTCGACTGTTCCTGACTCATCAAGCCGCCGATAGCGACGATACTGCCATCCTGAACACGCACAATGCTGTCTGTCTCGTTGATACTGCTTGAGGCCAACGGCAAGGTAAACGTACCGAGGTCACCCAGATTGACATTCTTGGTTTTCTCTTCCACTACGCTTACCGACGGATGAACATGCAAAATAATATTGCCATCCGCATCGATCTGAGGTGTTACATCAAGTGCTATACCGGAGAAAAACGGTTGCAGGGTGATGTTAGGGGTAACCACGTTACCGGAGGCGCTGGTCGTCGTATTGGTACTGATGCCGGTTACGAAATAATCATCCGTACCAACCTTGAGCACGGCTTTCTGATTATTGGTAGTTGCGATACGTGGACTCGACAGCACCTGAACATCACCCTGCCCCTCCAGGAAAGAAAGCAGCGCAGCAAAATTGTTGGACTGGAAAGCGATGCCAAAGAAACCTTTTCCGGCATTCGAGGTAGCCATCGCACCACCGGCCCCCGGAACCACACCTGCCACCGTGCCGGCCGTTAGCCCGGCTGCCGAACCGACAAGCGCACCAGTCGCACCAATCGTTGCCCCCGGCGACATGACGCCGAGTGCAAACCGGTTGGCGGCACCGCCAAACTGACTCCAGTTGATGCCGGTCTGGTACGAATCACTGAGCGAGACCTCAATAATCTTTGCCTCAAGCATGACCTGACGCTCGACAATCAGCTGGGTTGCCTTCAGATAGGTCTCAACTGATCGCAAATCGGCAGGCATAGCCTTGATCAATACAACGCCGGATGCCGCATTGACAATCACACTCCGACCATCCTGGGAGCCGACGATGGCATTCAGGGCAGTACCAATATCCTTCCAGAAATCATAGTCCGAGGTGGTTTGAATTCGGGCGCTATCATTCGCTTTTTGCCCCTGATTTCCCGTTGTCCCTCCCGAGTTATTTGTCGTTTGACCAGTCGACGAACTACCACTTGTCGTCGGACCTGAAGTCGAAGGCGAACTACCCGTCACCCGCATTTCACTGACTCCCTGGCGCCGGTTGGCCAGATAGTTGATCTTGAAAATCCTTGTTTGAATGCTGTTAGGCTGGACATAAATGCGCTTGTCCTGAATCCGGTAATCGTAGCCGAATACATCGCGCAAGGTGTCCAGGGCTTCACGCAGTGAGGCGTTTTTCAGGTTGAGACTCACCGTACCCGACAAATCGGGTGGAAAAATCATGCTGTACGAGGTACCCGAAACCAGGGCTGTCAACACCTGGCTTACAGGTGCATTGTTGACCGCCAGATTGAAACGCGCCTCCGGCAACACTGCCGCCGGCAGTTCCAGTTGCAGCGGCGGCAACATCGCCTGGTTGACGACTTCACTTTGCATTCGCTTGGTCTTGCTCGCCGACGCAGCGGCGAGTTCCTGCTCAATACGATCAAAGGCTTCTCCGCGCTTGGCAAACTGGTTACTACACCCACCCAGCACCAACCCGGATAATAGAATTATAAAAACATTATTCATGGCAAACCCTTCATATTCCCGGACTTCCCTGTCTTGTGGGATTGGGGTATTTCTATCATGCGTTTTTCCACGTCCGGCGTCAGATAAAGACGTGTCATGCCATCAGGTCCCTGCAAGATTGCCTCGCGTTCGTTCAGATGAATCAGCGTCATGGCGCCCACGCGGTCGCCAAGGATCATCGTCTTGCCGCCAATCACCGCCACCGGCCGGCCTCGCTGCGGTATCAGCACAGACTGCAAGCGCAGCACAGCAATTTCCTCTGCCCCGACGCTCCCGGCATCGCCTGAACGCAACCAGCTAGCGGGCGGTGCGGTCGGGTCGATTGACTGAGCCAGAGCGGTAGAGGCCACGAAAGAGGAAAGAGCGATAACAATCACCTTCACAAGGCGAGCCATGTCCGCTCCGGACTCAGGGTGTAAACAGTTAGCGTCATTTCGGCCCGCGGATGCTCGACGACCTGATAATTCAAGT
>Ga0207952_1001297_pt1 | contig 11083 bp, 7 predicted proteins | sample SubbioR12Aug_8Ca_FD_184831 | JGI IMG/M metagenome (GOLD analysis project Ga0207952, IMG submission 184831) | Serpentinite rock and fluid subsurface biosphere microbial communities from McLaughlin Reserve, California, USA - CR12Aug_8Ca (SPAdes) | ecosystem: Environmental > Terrestrial > Deep...
TTTGTTTCTTGCCATTTTTTATAGTAGATCCTGCCGCAAATATTGCAACTACTTTATCTGCAAGTACAATCCATTCTCTAGACTTATTCAACTTATCCATAGCTGGGGCTTCAATAATGATAATATCAAACACATCTCGCAAGAATGCTAACTTAGGCTTTACAATAGACTCATCACAAAATTCAAAAATAGAAGTATCTCCACCCCTATTTCCCAATACACTAACCCTGCCTTCCTTGATAATTTCAGAAAGAGTAATTCTATTTTTTAAATAGTCCTCTAAATAACAATTGGTACCAGTTGTTGCTGTAATAGTGGGTTGATCAAAGTTTCCATCTATGACTAATACGCGCTTATTTACCATTGAATATGCATAAGCAAGGCCTAATGAAATCAACGTTTTACCTTCGCCATCCGACAAGCTAGTAATCACTAGTTGCTTTTTGTGCCCCATTTCTCTTTCAATTTCAAAACGAAGAGATCGTAACAAATTTTTAAAAGCAATGGTGACTTTATTTCCCTCTCCATTCTTCCATAGATTAGTCAAATCTAACATTGAAGTGTTGATATAAGGAAGGTAGGCTAATACCGACAAATTAGTCTTATTGGCTAAATCTGTTGCGTTTTGAATACTATCATCTAGGTAGAAAATAACAAACAAGGCAGCTAAGCAAAATATGAAACTGATTATACCAGCTAATGCAACAAGTATTAATTTTTTTGACGGTTGAGCAGGTCCAGGCATTGCCATTTCAATTTGCCTCAATTGAACGGTCATACTCGACTCCAATGAAGTTTGATTAAACCTATTTTGAATATCAAGGTATTCTTTACCAGCAACATCTACCAAGCCTTCGTAGTTCTGAATAAGTGCTTCATGGGGAACAAGCATGTCAAACTTTTCGTTAAGCCTTCTTAACTCATCAGAGAGTGGAGCTATACTGCTCTTAGATTGGTCTAATGCAATTTCTAAATTAAATCTTTGCTGTACCAATAATTGCTTATTGGCTAAAGGACTTACTAATAACCGATCGGTAGATTGTAAAACTTGCTGTTCTAATAATGCTTTTAATGAGTCTTGCTTTTGTTTGATTTTTGGATCAAAATTACTTTTCACTAAATCATTGGTAACTACACGGAGTCGTTCTCTTGTGGCTAAAACTGATTGATTAATATCTACCACTACACTTTCCAAATACCGCCGATCTTGGGGGCTAAACTTTTGGTCAATTCCTTTTATTGCTCCTTCATATGACTCAACATCTTTTTTTGCCACTTGAAGTCTTGATTCAAAATCGGCAATCTGCATATACAAGCTCTTGGCTTGTTCATTTAAATTTAAAACCCTATTTCTGATTTTATAATCACGCAATAAACGAGTTTTAGCAGATAAGGAATCAAACTTCTTTTTCATCAACATGTCTAAGAAGTTCACTGCTTTTTCTTGATTCCCTTTTATATAGCTAGAGTAAAAGTCAATAAATTCACTAATAAGGGTATTAATAACAAAAGCAGATAAAAATGGATTCTCCGACTCATACTCAAAGTCTATAAAGTCACTGTTATTAACTCTATAAATAAATACTTTTTTTTGTAAAGTGGCTTCATCATATCCCATCGAAATGAGTAACTGATTAATCCCAAACTGATCTTTATCAAACAAAGAAAGGGGTTGTTTTGAAGCAATATGTGCTTTAAACACTTCCAAAGCATGCGCCCGTGCTTCAGGTCCAATTTCTGTTACTAACTTACTTAACGGTCGAAAAGGCTTGTTACTAGTTAAATCATGAACCATTAATTGAAATGAAACTTGATCAAAATTTCTTTTCAGCCTATTCATTTCAATTAGGTTACTGAACTGTTGCGAAGCTTTGTTTTCATCCTGTCCACTATTTTTTTCTAGAAACTGTTGAGACTGATCTACCAAACCGGTGGATATTCTAGATCGAGACTTAAAAGTATCCGGAAGCTTACGTACTAGAAAATAGGTTATAAAGACTGCTATCATTGGAACAATGACCAGTATATATTTCCTTTTGTATAGCAGTAATAAAAACTTCTGTAATTCCATTTACTTTATCTCTTCCAATTTTTTCCCAACTAATTCTTCTAATGTGGTCTTAGCAATTAAAACTGTGCTTTCCGCATCAATTATTTTTTGCTTCTGATCGGCATTTTGAATCATTAGTTTTGTATAATTCTCCAATGTTTCCTCCCCCCTTTCGTATTTAAATTTTATCTGTTTAAACAATGCTTCAATATCAATGGCGTTCTGATTTTGAACCCTTAATACACTTAAAGCTTGCATATACCTAAAATACCTATTTTTCACGTCTGTTTCTAAGGTTATTACATATTGGTCAGCAGTTAATTGGGCTATTGCCAATTCTTCTCGTGATTGCTTGATAAGGGTGGGTTTCTGGATAATATTGCTAAAATTGATGAACAGACCAATTTGAACCCCAGTTAGTGTAGCATTGGTTAATGTAACAGAAGTGCTAGGGCTATAAAAAGCGGATAATGTAAAAAAATCAAACCAGGAAAGTTTGGCTTTTTTAAGATTATAATTGGCAAAATTGACCTTCCGCAAATTTGCCGCCATCAAAGGATAATTTTGTTTTGCGGAATAAATAAGTTTCTCTAAAAAGGGGTAAGACAATTCTGGAATCATAGACTCTTGAGCAGAAGATTCCTTTGTATTGAGTAACAACAAACAAGCAAATAGTAAACTAATACAACCCTTTTTAGAGGCATGAAACAAATAACCGAATTTAGAATACGGTGAAAAGGCATTATTTATATCTAAACCAATGATTTTCATAAAGATTAAAGATAAATAATATAGTTAAAACCAAGGCCTTAGATATCCCCACTTTATTCAATAAATGAATAAAAAAACAAGAAGTTAAAAGAAATCAGCAAAAGCTTACACAGATTCTTTTTGTAATAACGCGGGTATCGTTCTTAGAATCAATTTAATATCGTACCAAAAACTATGATTTTCTGCGTATTTGTTATCTAACATTAATCTTTCTTCTTCAGACATTTCTCCCTTTCCTCTTTTCTCAACTTGCCATAATCCAGTAATCCCAGCTGGTGCCATAAAACGCATAGCATATTTATCGGTAGTCAATTTTTCAGCTTCATACAAAGGCAAAGGCCTATTTCCGACTATGCTCATATCTCCAATAATCACATTCCATAACTGAGGTAATTCATCAATACTGCTATTTCGAATGAACTTACCTACTTTGGTAATTCGAGGGTCGTCTTTTAATTTAAAAAAGGCTGACCCTGCTTTTGCCTTTCTATTTTCACTGTATTGTTTTTCGCACCATTGAATCGTATCAGAATAAATAGGGAACCTACATCCTGTTCCAGCTGCTTTACACTCATCGCATAAATACTCTTCTTCTTCGGCTTTATCAATTGTATCATCAGCGCTAGGTGCATATTGATTTAAATGCTTCAAATCCTTCAAACGCTTGTCGGCATTCACATACATAGACCTAAACTTATAAAACTTAAACGTTCTATAACCAGAACCTACCCTTAATGCATAATAAAAAATAGGACCTTTCGACTCTAACCTCAGCAAAATACAAATAATGAGTAGAAGTGGAGAAAGCATTATCAATGCTAAGCCAGCAAAGAAAATATCAAAAACCCTTTTTATAAATGGGGTTTTATATTTATGAAAATCTAATACATTATTGGTATGTTTTAATTGACTCCATTTATCAATCAAAAAAGGGATTCTTATTTCAATATTTTCTTTTTTAATGGGTAGCTTAAAAACATCTGCAACACCCGCTTTTAAAGTCATTTTGACGGTGCTTTCACTTAATTGCTGACTAATTAAAAAAAAGGGAACTGCTATATTCTTCTTACTTACTAAGGTTTCCAATAATGAGATGCCCCCAGTACCTAAGACTTCGCTTTGCGAAACAATGGCTACAAGATTGAATTTATTTTTTTCCCAATCAGCAAAAAAAAGAAGAGGGTTAGCAAATCTTTTGAGTTCTCTTCCTCCCAAATTTGCTTGTGAAAAAATACTAAATATAATGTCATCACAATTGAGAAGTACAATAACTTGATCTTGGGGAGGTAGTTGGGTGTTCATTGTAGCAATTTGGTGAAATTATTTTCTAATCCTACGTAAAACCACTCTAAGTCTTGCTTCGAGTTCTTTTGGATTGAAGGGTTTTACTAGGTAATCATCTGCTCCTGCTTCCAAACATTGAATAATCATTTCTGAGCTTTCTTCACCAGACAGAATAATAATTGGAATAGCATTAAAAAAATCACTAGCACGAAGTTGCTTAGTTAATGCAAGCCCCCCCATAACTGGAGTATTTAAATCGGAGATTATTAAATCTGGCACATTACCCTGTTGTAAAAAAGCCATTGCATCAACCCCATCTTTAAATATTTCTACTTGATAATGGGTACTTAAATATTTTTTTAAAATCAATTGCATGGTCATCTCATCTTCAACCACAACAATTTTTAAAGTATCAGAATCGGTGAATGCCATATTTTAAAATTTTGCTAATGTAAGAAATCTAAATATATTTAAATATGTAATAAGCGAATTTATATAGTTTTTATTCATTCTGATGCTTAATTTTTAAAATTCATGAGACCCATTTCAATCCCCCAGTATATTAATCAATTATTCAACACTAATCCCACAGATGCTAGTACAAGCGCTTTGATTAAAGAAAGATACCATATTTTATCAAAGGGTGAGCCAGTTGTATCCATTGTTATGCCTGCTTATAATGAGGAAGCCAATATTTTACAAACCCTATTATCATTAAGTAATAATGAAACCCAATGGCCTGTAGAAATAATTGTTGTGAACAATAATTCAAAAGATAAAACAGAGGAAATGGTCCTTTCTGCTGGTATTCCTTGTATTAGAGAAACTCAACAAGGCATAACCAATGCTAGGAATGCTGGTTTGGCTGTAGCTAAAGGCATATATATACTTAACGCTGATGCAGATACTATATACCCAAAAGATTGGATTGAGGAAATGGTAAAACCTTTGGCCAATGACAATAATATTTGTTCTGTTTATGGAAGATTCTCATTTATTCCGATTGGGAACACTGGTAGATTTACCTACTTTTTTTATGAATATTTTGCTGATTTAATGAGATGGATCAATAAAATATTTAGGGATGAAGCAATGAATGCCTACGGCTTTAACTCTGGTTTTAGGAGAGAACAAGGCCTTACTGTTGATGGATTTAATCACCCACCGGGCACTAATGAAGACGGATGGTTAGCCCTGAAATTAAGAGAAAAAGGATACGGGAAACTCTTTTATGTTACCAATATTAAAGCCTTGGTTTGGACAACCGATAGAAGAATCCAAATTGATGGGGGACTTTTAAAAGGAACAATCAAAAGACTTAAAAGAATGATTGGGCTATAAATTGCAGGAATGGTTGTACATTAACTGCACTTATGAAAGCGATTATTTGCTCCCAATATGGAGGCCCTGAATTATTAAAATTAATTGAAACAAAAATCCCTGAAATTGGAGAAGATCAAGTTTTAATTGATGTCCATTATTGTGGGGTTAATTTCCCCGACACCCTCATAATTCAAAACAAATACCAATTTAAACCGCCACTACCCTTTTCTCCGGGAGGCGAAATAGCTGGAATTGTTAGCCATATTGGCCGAAGGGTGAATAATTTCAAAGTGGGTGACAGAGTGGTTGCACTTTGTGGTTGGGGCGGAATGGCAGAACAGGTATGTGTAAAAGCTACCCATGTATTTCCTATTCCTTCAAGCTTAGACATGTTAAATGCCTCCATCTGTATGTATACTTTTGGAACAGCATTTTATGCTTTAAAAAATAAAGCACAATTAAAAGCAGGTCAAACTGTATTGGTATTGGGAGCTGGTGGTGGTGTTGGATCCGCAGCCATCATGATAGCCAAGTTAATGGGAGCAAGTGTAATTGCTGCTGCATCAAACAAAGAAAAATTAGCCTATTGTAAAATGTTGGCTGCGGATGAAACCATAGATTATAGTACTGAAAATCTTAGAGACAAGATTAAAGAAATTACCAGCAATAGAGGAGTTGAAGTTGTTGTTGATACCATTGGAGGACCTTTAGCAGAAGAAGCATTAAAAAGTGTATCGTGGAATGGTCATTATTTGATAGTAGGTTTTGCCTCTGGAATTATACCACAAATCCCATTTAACCTTGCTTTACTTAAAGGATGCTCAGTGCATGGAATTTTTTGGGGTTCATTTGCCGAAAAAGAGTCCAATTCAAACAACACAAATTTTATTCAAATTATACAGTGGATTTTACAAGGAAAATTAAAGCAACATATTCATCAAATCTATTCTCTTGAAGAGGCACCGAAAGCGATAGATGATATGATTCAAAGGAAAATTAACGGGAAAGCGGTTATTCAAATTAAAGCAGAACAATTCAGCTCTCCTACTATAAATAATGGTATTAATTCGAGTGAACTAACCAAAAAGACAAATAAATCAAGCAATGATGGCCATAAACTAATCATTAATGGTAAGGATGCGATTCATCAATTTATTGGAAGTAACATTGGACCTGGGAAATGGATAACTATAACACAAAAAATGATTAATGATTTTGCTTCTACAACACAAGACAACCAGTGGGTACATATAGATGAAGTAAAAGCAGCTAAATATTTACCTGAAGGAAAAACAGTTGCGCATGGATACCTTACTATGTCAATGGTTTCACATTTACTTTTTGAATTGATAGAATTAAATGAAGTGAATTCGTTTTACAATTACGGATTAAATAAAGCTCGTTTCATTAATCCTGTTAAGGTAAATGATAATATAAGATTAAAAGCTATTTTAGAGAATGTGGAATCTCAATCTAATGGCTCAATAAAATTATTTTTAAGCTGCATCATAGAAATAGAAGGAATTGAAAAGCCTGCTTATGTTGCAGAAATAATCAGTATCATCAATTAAATTTTTAGCAATGGCTAAGTATACAAATATGGAATTCTTGAAATTCCTATTATTTAAAGTTCACCCCATTAATGAATTATTTACACGTGAACGTTTTGCTCATTTAAATGAAGAACAAGCATGGATGATGATTGAATCAGCAAAGCAATTGGCCGACCAAGAATTTGCCCCATTTTTTAAAGAAATGGATACAACCCCAGCTACTTATGATGGCAAAGGAAATGTTTTGACTCATCCAGCCCTAAAGAAAATGATCAACAAGGCAGCAGAACAAGGTTGGATTGGAGGTAGCGCAATGTTTGAACACGGCGGTATGCAATTACCCGAAATGATTTTTGGTACAGCCCATCATTTATTTCAAGCTGCCAATAACGGAGTACAAGGTTATTTAGGATTATCTGCAGGAGCAGCCGGACTAATAACCAGCTTTGGAAATATTGAACAATTGGAACAATACGTTCCAAAAATATATTCAGGCGAATGGCAAGGAACAATGGCACTTACAGAACCACAAGCGGGAAGTTCTTTAACGGATATTACCACTTCTGCAAAACCATTATCTGAAAACAGTTACTTAATAAAAGGACAAAAAATATTTATTTCTGGCGGACAACATGAAGCATGCGAAAATTTTATTCATCTCACACTTGCAAGAATAGAGGGTGCACCAGCTGGAGTAAAAGGCATCTCTCTCTTTATTGTTCCAAAATTCAGGCCAAATAAAGATGGCAGCTTAGTATATAACGATGTTTATTGCGCAGGTGATTTTCAAAAAATGGGGCAAAGAGGATATGCCACCACTCACCTTTCATTTGGTGACAATAATAACTGTATTGGGTATTTAGTGGGAGAACCACATAAAGGATTGAGTTATATGTTTCAAATGATGAATGGCGCAAGAATAAGTGTTGGCCTTTGCGCAGCATCGGTAGCTATGGCAGCCTATCAAGCTTCCCTTCAATATTGCACCGAACGCCCACAAGGCAGATTACCAAGTGAAAAAGACCCAAACAAACCTCCTGTAAATATTATTCAGCATGCCGATATTCAAAGAATGTTGTTTACTCAAAAAGCCATTTCCGAGGGATCTATATCATTAGGAATTGAATGTAATAAACTCTACGACTTATATCATTCAAGCAATGATGAGGCAGAAAAAAATAAGTACCTATTTTTATTAGAAATTTTAACTCCTATTGTAAAAAGCTATCCCTCAGAACAAGGCAGTAGATCTGCAGCTTTAGCAATTCAAACATTAGGAGGTTATGGTTTTACAACTGATTTTCCTGTACAACAACATTATAGAGATTTAAAAATCATGTCTTTGTATGAAGGAACCACTGGTATTCAATCAATCGATTTATTAGGCAGGAAAGTATTAATGGAAAAAGGGAAAGCCTTGCAACTGTTATTAGATGAAATTCAACTATCTATAAAAAATGCCAGTCAGTTCGATACGTTAAAAAAGAACGCTGACTCATTGAATAATGAAATATCTAGAATTAATTGGATCATTAAACACTTGAATAAATATTTAGTAGAAGGCAAAATTGAAAAATACCTTGCTGATGCTACTGTATTTTTAGAGATGATGAGCTACAGTGTAATTGGCTGGCAATGGCTTAAAATGGCATCAAAAGCTGCGGAATTATTGAAATCTGGTACTATCCCTGCTAATAATAGCGCCTTTTATGAAGGAAAAATTCATACTTGTCAATTTTTCTTTAAGTATGAAATGCCACATGCAGCAGCATGTGCTGCCACGTTACTTGAAGAATCTGAATTAACTTTCATTAGCAATTTTGAGGCATTCCATTGATATTTTGCAATATGGGTGTTGATTTATTTATATTTACCAATCATTTGATACAATAATTTATGCTGAAAGTAGGCGTTTTTGGAGTAGGTCACTTAGGTAAATTCCACCTAAACAATTGGAAAGAGATTGAAGGGATTAAGTTGGTCGGATTTTTTGATCCGAACAATGACAATGCTAAAGAGGTAACTGAAAAATATGGCCTTAAGCGATATATGGATGAAGACAAGCTAATGGATGCTTGTGATATCATTGATGTGATTACTCCTACCAATCAACACTACGATATATGCATGAAAGCAGTTAGAAAAGGCAAACATGTTTTTGTAGAAAAACCAATCACCCATACTTTACAAGAAGGTAAAAACCTTGTAAATATGGTTAGAGAGGCTAATGTAAAATTACAAGTAGGCCACGTTGAAAGATTTAATCCTGCCTATTTAGCGGTAAAGGACCTCAATTTAAACCCAATGTTTATTGAAGTTCATAGATTGGCGCAATTTAATCCTAGAGGAACTGAAGTAAGCGTGATTTTAGATTTAATGATTCATGATATAGACATTATTTTGAGTTTGGTAAAAAGTGATGTTAAAAGTATAGCAGCAAGTGGAGTTGCGGTAATGACAGAAACACCGGATATTGCTAATGTAAGAATTGAATTCAATAATGGTTGTGTAGCTAATTTAACTAGTAGTAGAATTAGCATGAAAAAAATGAGAAAGATGCGTCTTTTTCAAAAAGACGCTTATATAGGAATCGACTTTTTAGAAAAGAAGACTGAAATTATTAAGCTTAAGCAACCTGAAGATGAGAATGTATTTTCATTTGATATTGATACCCCAAATGGGAAAAAAACCATTGCGATTGCAACACCTTCTATTGAGCCATTAAATGCAATAAAGTTAGAGTTAACTTCATTTGTAGATGCAATATTAAATAACAAGCCAACTCAGGTAAATGAAATTGATGGATATCTTGCTATGGAAGTAGCTCATCAAATTTTAGAAAAAATAAACAATACCAGCATACTGGTTTAATTGTTATTAAGAAAGTATGCAAACCAGAAGAAGAAATATTAGTTTATACATACTTAGCGATTTCGTTTTATCCTTGGTTGTACTGATAGTGTATTTTCTAATTTACCCTGAAAAAAACCATAGTTCCTTTTCTTTTTTAGAGATTAAAATTGTTGGGGTCGATACTATCCTAAGTTTAATCCTTATCCCAATATTTTGGATTTGCTTTTACTTTATCACTGGAAGTTACAATAGGTCTCTATACGATAAATCTAGACTGAGCGAACTAACAGCAACCTTATTGCATTCAATGTTAGGGACACTATTATTGTACTTCTTTCCAAGTTATAGTCATATTGTATTTGCCAATCAGTTTTTTGTTTATTTTATTTTACAATTTTTACTAGTTGCAAGTGCTAGAACACTCTTATTGTTTCAAACTAAAAAAACACTTAAAAGAGGGGAAGTATATTTTAAAACGTTAATCGCTGGAAATAATAGCAATGCAATAAAAGTATTCGAAGCGCTTAATCGAAACTTTAAATACTTAGGCTTTAAAACAGTTGGATTTGTTTCAGTTTATGGAGAGGATTCAAAAAATGGATTATCTAAATGGATACCACACCTAGGGCCAGTTCAATTGATTAAGAAAATTGTTGAAGAACATCAAATTGAAAGAGTTATTATTTCGATTGAAAAAAAAGACAAACAAATAATTGAGGAATTAGTAAGTGCTTTAACTGAAAAAGAGATTGATATTAAAATGGTACCTGACACAATTGACATATTAGCTGGCTCAGTCAAAACCAGTAATGTTTTAGGCGCTATGTTAATGGATATTCAAACTGCAGCTATGTCGCCAGAAGAGCAACATATTAAGCGCTTAATGGATTTAATTGTAGCAATATTTGGCCTAATTCTATTAAGCCCATTAATGTTATATTTAGCTTTAAGGACTGCCTTTAGCACTAAGGGTGGAGCTATATACAAGCAGGAACGTATTGGTTTTAGGGGTGAACCATTTATCATTTATAAGTTTAGAAGCATGTATGAAAATGCTGAGCAAGATGGCCCTGCACTATCAAGCGACCATGATCCAAGAATAACCCCATGGGGAAAATTCATGAGAAAATGGAGACTAGATGAATTACCACAACTATGGAATATACTAAGAGGAGACATGAGCTTAGTAGGGCCAAGACCAGAAAGAAAAACCTATATTGATTTGTTATTAAAAAAATCACCTTATTAC
>Ga0207952_1001299_pt1 | contig 11069 bp, 15 predicted proteins | sample SubbioR12Aug_8Ca_FD_184831 | JGI IMG/M metagenome (GOLD analysis project Ga0207952, IMG submission 184831) | Serpentinite rock and fluid subsurface biosphere microbial communities from McLaughlin Reserve, California, USA - CR12Aug_8Ca (SPAdes) | ecosystem: Environmental > Terrestrial > Deep...
GACTCAAAATCAATCGGGGGCAACCCCTTGGGAGTTCAAGTCTCCCCCCCGGCACAATGGCTAAATCTAAAAAACCAACAGTCTTGGTAATAGTCGGCACCACAGCCTCTGGAAAAAGCGACCTAGCGGTAGAGGTGGCTCAAAAGCTAAATGGTGAAGTTATCTCTGCCGACTCACGCCAAGTCTACCGTGGTCTCAATATCGGAACTGGTAAAATATCCAAGCGTGAAATGCGTGGTATTCCGCATCACCTGCTCGATGTTGTGAGCCCTAGAAAAGTATTCACAGTAACTGACTTCAAAAGACTGGCCGAAGGAAAAATTGACGACATCTTGAGCCGTGGCAAACTGCCCATCATCGCTGGTGGTAGCGGGTTTTATATTGAAGCTGTTACAGAAAACAAACTCCTCCCTCAGGTGGAACCAAACATAAAACTCCGGAATCGACTAGCCCAAAAAGAAGCATCTGTGTTGCTTAAAATACTGGCAAAGTTGGACCCACGTCGTGCCGAAGATATCAAAAATAAAAACGAAGTCAATAATAAATTACGCCTGATCCGAGCTATCGAGATCGCCAAAGTTTTGGGCCGCGTACCCGAGGTAGCGGAAACTACACCCAAGTATGAATTTATAAAAGTTGGCATCCTTTTGTCTGACAGAGTTCTGAAAAATAGAATTGAAACTAGGGTTAAAAAGATGTTCAAACGGGGACTTTTAAAAGAAATTCAGAAACTTAAAAAATCCGGCGTCTCAAAAAAGAGGCTGTCTGAGTTCGGTTTTGAATACAACAACCCCACACCGGAAAGCGTAATCCTAGAAAGTATCAAATACTCAAAAAGACAAAAGACTTGGTGGAAACGCTATACAGATATTACTTGGCTTCCACCTCGGCGGATTTATCCTTTTTTAAGAAGGAAAGTATCATCGGCAAAATCGAAATAAAAACTACTCCGATTAAAAGCCAGTGTAGCTGATCTTTTATATTGGGAAAAATCCTTCCCAGAAAAAACCCGACCAGAGTAACCGAAGTTGACCAAACGATAGATCCAATAAGGTTGTATTTTAAGTATTTTTTAAAATCCATAGATGCTACCCCTGCCACTATCGGCACAAAGGTTCGCACTATTGGTACAAAGCGCCCAGCAACAACTGCCAGGTTTCCATACTTTTCCATAAATATGTGAGTTTTGTCTATATGTTCTTTTTTCAAAAATTTTGCAAAAAAACGATACTTCCTCAATTTTTCAATATAAGATCCTACATAATAACCCACAATTCCTCCAAAAAAAGTGGCGACGAAAATGAGGGGAATTACATACCATATTTTCAAAAAACCCGCCGCGGCCAGTATCCCGGCTGTAAACAAAAATGAGTCCCCCGGCAAGGCAAAAAATATTCCTGATTCCAAGAATACAACCACGAAAATACCTATGTACCCATAAGTTGCTATGAGCGTTTGAATATCAAAAAGAAAGTCCATGTTATTCCTCTACCGCGTCTTCGGGTTCAGTTCGGACAACACGATGGTCCCCATCAGCGCAGTTGCACTCTACGAGCTTCTGCTCAAAATGGCTGCAATCTGGTGCCTGACAAACGCCAGGTAGGCCGGTAACACCTTCGCACTCCCCCAAACATATAAAATGGTTTTTATCCATAAGTTTATTATAACATCATAATGAGATAGTCAATATATGTTTACTACTTTATCATCATGCTTGTCAGACTATTATTTTCCCCCGTAGTGTAAACAAACTCTCTTTTCTGTTGGGTATGTCCATCTTCGTAGACCACAGTACCGGAATTTTTGGTCATATCCACAAATACACCTACGACGTACCATGTTCCACCCAGTGATGCTTTCACCGGCGAGAGCGTCGCGATATCGAGCCTCAAATTATTATCTACAATTTCTCTTTCATCTATGTCACCACAAGGTATAGTCACGAGGTCTAGAGAATATGCAATCTTTGAAGGATCTTTGTACCCATACACTCCGTCGCCACGAACTACCATTTCTCCGAAACCTATACTTGCCTTACCTTCTCCAAGCATAATCCGAAGTTCTTCTTTATTGCTCGTACCTTCTGCAAAAACTTCCCAAATAGCACTCACAATTTTCGGAGATCCCGCTTCATCTACCTCAGTTACGGTGCCTTCGAATTTACCTAATTTACTGTCTTTCTCTGCGGGTAAAAATTTCAACTCTCCATTCACCTTATCGCCGTTGAACAACATCTTGAGGGTGTATTTGTCGTACAAATTTTGTTTATCAACTTTTCCAAATTGCGCCAGACACCTAGGTACACCCGGGTTAGGACTCGTATCTAGTTCCGCTATTTTGTCTTGAGAACTCTTGTACCAAAGCGCTCCGACAATTATGATTATTAATAAACTGATAACTATGTATGTTGTTTTTTTGTTCATGATTTTTATTTGAGCAACGATAAACCACCGTGCCGCATAGCTGACACCACCACATGCACTGACATGGCAAAGTGTATATGCGTTTACTTCTTTGCCTTCTTCTTTGGTTTCTTAACCTCCTTTTTTGGGTGTGAATTACCTTTAGCCATAAAATTTATTTTTTTACTTATTTATTGATAATCTATTTATTATAACATGTGCAGGCGTTGATACCATACATAGTTTATAAATTTATTTTTTAAATCTTCCCTTCGATGAATTTTAGGGAGATTGAATTTACGCAATGTCGGATGTCTTTTTCAGTCAAATGCTCACCTTCAAACACATGGCCTAGATGTCCGCCGCAATTTGCACAAGTGATCTCTGTGCGCCTGCCATCAGAGTCTACGGTCCGCTTTACCGCGCCTTTTATTTCATCATCAAAACTCGGCCAGCCACAGGTGGACTCAAATTTATCTTTGGAATTATACAGCGGGGCATTGCATTGCCTGCAGACATAGACCCCATGGGCGGTGTTGTTCACATACTCACCCACAAAAGGCGCTTCTGTCCCCTTGTCTATGATGACCCTCTTTTCTTCTTCGGTTAGTTCGTTTAGTTGCATGGTTTATATGTGAATCGTATCCTTGCTAAACATTTCAAAATCTTTCTTGGACGATATTCCAATTCCACGATCTTTCTTTTTTTCATAATCAGACCAAGCAAAAATCGTAGTATGGGGTACTGGAATTTCTATTTCAATATTCAACAACTCGGAAACTTTATTATAAAAAATTTCCACGTCTGGCATGTCTACTACCTGAACGACAGATCTACGCAAATGCACAGGCTCATCTTGTAACCCACGCTCATCGAGCTCTTCGCGAGTATATGATTTTTCTTGAAAACTATAATCATTAGTCAGATCATATTCAAAATTTAAGCTATTAAACAAATCTAGTATTTCTGCTTTTACTCTTTCTGGATTACCCGATTTGGCTAAACCTTCGCGGATTTTTACTGCACTTTTTTCTACAACCAAACTTACATGACATTCAGTTTTTTCATACAAGCCTTTCTCCTGGGCAACAGCCGAAATCCGTTCTGGAACTACAGGCTTTTCAATTGGAAGCAAGAAATAAAACTTCTCCTCTGCGTATTTTTTTTGAATTGGTGTGGACATAGAAACATTATACCATTTCCTTCTCCTTGGTTAAATTATCTAATTTCATTTTGTCTTTATTGACTATAACATTCTCACATTCTGCAGAATGCAAGAATATCATTTGAAAGACTTGATAAATGTGACAATCTTATCTCCATATGGTGACAGTGAGTGCGTGACATTACGCCCTTGGTATTTTTTATTTAATAATCCAGCTTGGACTAGTTTGCGAGTATGTTCAGAAATTGTTTTAAAATTTCCACTTAATTCACCGACTATGCCATCCAAAGTAATCTCAGGACTCTTTTTAACTAAAAGCAAGATGCTGATTCGCCAATGGTTGGCTATGCCTTTGAAATGCCTCTCCATTTGCTTGGCTGTTTTCATATATAAATTATACTACTCCCTCGTTAAAAATCCATAAACATTTCAACCTAAAACATTCTGGTATTCTGCAGAATATTGGAGTATTAATATAAGGGGTTATTCAAACTGTAATACGTACATACCTTTGTCCAATAATTCGGGTTGTTTATTTACCCAATCTTTCAAATCTATTTTTCGTAAGTAAGTAACCTGCTTTTCTAAGTACCTACCTGTGAATTTACGCTCTGCGCCCCCACCCACCCATTCTTCAAGCCGAAGGATGTCCCCTTCAGCAATATCAAAATCCGCCAGCCTGAGCTCAAACTTTTTCCTCCCAGCGAGAATATTTTCGAACCAGATGGTGTCTATTTTTTTAGTGATAACTTTTGTTAACATAAATTACTCTTCAAAGAAGTCATTATCTAATTCTTTAACTTCGTATACAGTTTTGGCTTGTACTCCAACATTGTTTTTAATCATAAGCTCAGTTAAATAAGCACCATCAATAAGTATTATTTTATGATTATGTGCATCACGAGCCTTTTGCATCGCACCCTCATCAAAAGATGAGGTGGTAACAAATATACCTTTATGCACACCACCGCTCATGGCCCCAATAAAGTTTCTTATTGCAGGCTCCCTTACCTTGTTTTCAGTAGCATACCTTTTTGCTTGAATATAAATTTTTTCCAAACCTAACTTGTCTTGACTTATTATTCCATCTACTCCACCATCTCCGGATTTTGGTGTTTCTTGAAAGTCGCCATAACCCATTTTTTGAAATAAAATCAAAACAACCTTTTCAAAAAAATAAGGATTAGTATTTTGTAGCTTTTCTAATAAGTCGCTTTCTAGACTTGCCATTATGTTATTAAAACCAATATCAACAAAATCTTGAGGAGTAAATCGCTCCATGATTCGTTGTTCAAATTCAGCATCAATCTCATTGGATTCTTTAGATCCGCTCGACTTAAAACTCACAAAAGAAGGATATTGTTTTAACAAATCTACGGTAATTTCTTTTGGGTTAGATTCAAGAACCTTACGACCTTCTTCTGTTATAGATAGGTTACCACCTCTTTTTCTTTGTATTACAAGCCCTGCTTTTTTCAGATATGTCCTACCCCATCCAACACGGTCAAAGAAACGAGTATATCCATTTGAAACTTGTTCTCTTTTTTCTTCTTCGGTAAGCGTGAAATATTTAGATAATAAATTATCTGCAAGTTCCTGCATGCTGAGCTCTGTGTTAATACTGAGTTCCTGCAATATTGGAAGCATCGTTTCGTTAAATTTCGGTATAGCCATATAAATATATAATCACTAATTCTTCTGAAACACGAACAAATGCTCGTGCATAATTAATAAGAAATTTGCTTCTTTGGACTTATTTACCCAGAAGCCTGTGGCCTTGCAGTTAAATTGTCTTTTAATAATGTCTTCCTTTAACTCAAAGCCTACTTTCAAGAATCTATCCATTACCTTGAAAGCTAGCGGTTGATACATTTTATTTCTCCTTGTGTCACCCATCAAAATTGCACAATACTTTCCTTTATTTAAAACTCTGAACAATTCCTTTGCTACTTTTTCTATCTCATCCACAAATGCATCTATGTTGTGAATATTAGATAAATCATCGATCAGTTGCCCGTCGCTGTATTTTATAATGTCTGCGTAAGGTGGATGGGTTAAAACGAAATCTATTTCAGCATCCTTGATAAAGCTCATATTTCGAGCATCTGACTTTATTATTCTTTGTTTTGCTTTGTTTGGAACTTCGAAATTCAAAGCATTCTTGGTCCGCCCCAAAGCCTCCTCATTTACATCGAGGCAGGTTATGTGTCTATTTAAAATCTTGGCTTCTATTGCTGTAGTGCCTCCACCTATCATACAGTCCAGCAAATGGTCGCCTTCTTTCGAATACCTTAGAATCAAATTCCTCACTACCTCTGGTGCCCAATTCCCCCGCCAGTCTGAAGCATGAGTAGCCCAGTTCCCCCTTCTAGGAAAAGCCCAGACAGTTGTGCATTCCATCTCAAAGTTTTCAGGATGAAGTTTTAATTCTTTTGTAGACATATTTTACCAGTTTAAATTTTCTAAAATTCCTTCTTCAAGCATGGCAAGGTTAAAAACATAGTCGTTATGATTATACGTCTCTTCAAGAGGACGTTTTGCCGTTTGCCAACCTAATCCGTCTGTTATCCATATAAAATCTATATCTTGTTCTTTAAGTTCAGCATATAAACTTCTAAATTCACCACAAACTGCTTTGAGCTTAGAACCACCTCCATTATAAAAATTTGTCTCAAATAATTTAATCTTCTTACTTGTTGGATTATATACAGCAAAGTCAAAACTGCGTTCAGATTTATCAACTCTTACGGTCACATTCCATTTACTTTTTATTAGTTTTGCACGAGCCTGAGCTACATATTCAAAGTTATTCTTAAGGCAAAAATCTTTGATAAAAGTTTCAACTATTTCTTCCATTAAAGTTCCACCTCTGTTTTTGCGACCATTACTGTCTAGCCCAACTTCAATACCTATAACATAATCCACCAAATTCTTTATTCCATCTTTTTGAAACAAACGAGCTAACCCAGATTTTACTAAAAAACCATAAAACTTATCTGAATTCCGCTCCTCCTCAGAGAAATTAAAAAATTCAGAATTCTTAGTAAGTTTATCAAAAATCTCTAGTTTTCGTTCCCTAACAGCAAGAAGTACTGGAAAAGCCTTTATGATATCTGGATTTGTGGAGTACAAAATTTTAAATTCTTTTTCTAAATCATCTTTCCCAAGTAAATAATTAAGTTTATTCAAAATAATTTCTAACTCTGAACTATTTGTAAAAACCTTGTTCCAATTAACAAAATAGTCCCAAGTTTTAATTGAATTCTTTAACGTACTGATAAAATTTTTAAAATCTTTTTCCATATAATTATTTCCATTTACCTGTTTTTAACGTGATTAAAAATATAGCATAAAGTTCCCTTGCGATATATTCCCCTCTTAATTTTATAGCTTCTTGAGGGTTATTCTTGAAGTCAAAATTAGCAATCTCTTTATTCCCAATAAATAATTCATTTGAATATAGTGGAAATTTGTCAAAAAAAGGTTGATTAAACTTTCCTGTACCTGAATTGTCTTCTTTTTCTAAAATAGTTAAGTTACCAATACTATTTACTAACTTGTTTATCTCTTTCTTATCGCAACTAAATTTTTTGTAAATTTCATCTTTTTCATTTTGGGGAATAATATGTTCTATCGTAGGTGATTCAAACTTTTTAGACCCACCCTTATTATAAAGAAACTTTTCAAGTACAAACTGAACATCACCACTCTTTTTTTCAAAAAATTTAATTTTATCAGTAGTTTTTTTTACAAATTGAACTTCTTGTTTTTCACACAAACTAAACAATCCATCAAACAACTTAGTACTATCAATTTTTCCTAAACAATAATTAGCGAAATATTTTTTTTCAGGAGTACTGGGACTACCTGGAACATATTTATATAAAAATTGAAATGCTGTTAACCTTGAAAGGTCTTTACTAAAATCTTCAATTTTATTATTGTAAATAAACAACAAAACAGAATATACTTGATCTACCCCTAAGTAACTAAGAAACTCCAAAACTTCTCTAATTTGATTCCTCTTATTTCTTACTTTTGGTAAATTAACAAGGTTATCTATTGAATGTGTTCTTAATGCTAAATAGGAGGAGGAATTTTGAAATAAAGACTTTGAGTAAATTAGAACTTTGGATTCTTTCTTGTATTTTTTTAAAAATAGACTAAACAACTTTGAGTGACTTGTGTAGCCAACAGTGCTGATCCAGTGATGCCTGATATATGTTTTTAAAAAACCGCTTTTCTCATTAAATCTTTCGTACATTAAATTCCATTCTTTTTCAGCATAATCTAGGTCCTTACTATTTTTATAAAGTGATTCAAATATAGAATTTTTAATAAGATCGGTTGTGGCTAGAGTTACGGCCGTTGCATTAATACTTTCAAACAATTTATAGGCTGCCGATTTATCCTTGCAAGTGATTGATATTATTTGTAAATTTTTAATTTTTTCAAATAAAATATTTATTTTTTTTAACTCACATTTCGGAGTATATTTAGCCAGCTTTTCATTAATATTTTCAAGATTATTTAAAAATCTATTCTGTGTTTCTTTTTCAGATTCGTCCAAAGGCTCATTATAAACAAGTTTTTCATAAATAGAATTAGAGTTTTTATTTAGAAACAAAAGGCGTATAAATCTCTTTCCATCCTCGTCACCAGTTAGAATACTTGAGATTTCTTTTTTTAAACTACTAACTTTTTTTGCTTTCTTTAGATTTAAATAGTTTCTAATAGAAATAAGAAACAATGCAAGAGTTGTTAGCCGTTGTTGACCATCAATTATTTGATCAGTGCTAGTACTACCCCCAACCTTAACAACTACAATACTACCTATATAATACAAAGGCTCATTTTCAATTAAATCTTCCCATAACTTATCAACTTCATTTGAGTCCCAAGTATACGGCCTTTGTAGAGTAGGAATTTCAAATTTTTTTGATACTTTCTCATGAAATTCACCAAAAGTTGTATTCTCAGATTCAATTATTGTATTCATGCAAAAATTTAATAATTAGTCACCAGCACCTCCGTAATTTTTCCTCTTTTAGAAGCATTTGAGTTAATGGCGCGACCGGCGAGGACTTTGGTAATTGTAATATGAGCACCTTTGGCCTCTGAGTAAATTTTATTTATAAATGGAGTATCAGAATTTGAAAGCATTACAAAACAACCCCTCTTATCAAGCTCTAAGAATGTGTCTCTAAGTTCTATTTGCTCTTTTTCTAAGAACGCTTCGTTGGTATATGTAGTAAAAGAAGCAGTCTTGCTGACTGGAAAGTATGGTGGATCAAAATACACAAAGTCGCCTTTGCGAGCTTTCTTTAAAACTTCTTTATAATCTTGATGTTTTATTTCTACGTTTTGAAGTGCTTTAGAAACTTTTCGTAGGTTGTCTTCGTCACAGATCAAAGGATTGGAGTATTTACCGAAAGGCACGTTGAATTGTCCACTACTATTTACTCTGTACATGCCGTTGAAACAAGTTCTGTTTAAGAAAATAAATCTTGAAGCAATTTCTATGTCTGAAAGTTTCTTTGAGTCCTTCGCACGAACTTTTAGGAAATATTCTTTCTCATATGCATGTTTTTTAAGGGATCTTATTAACGCATCGATATTGTTTTTGATGACGTTGTAAGTGACCATTAAGTCATAATTTAAGTCCGAAAGAAAAGCCTTTTTAGGAAGCAGGTCAAAGAATACTGCCCCACCACCAACGAATGGCTCAAAGTATCTACCTTTCTCAAAACTAAATCTCTCGGGAGGATACAAGTTCATGGAGCGAAACTGCTTGAGTAATTGCCTCTTGCCACCCACCCATTTTACAAAAGGTTTTGGCCTTTCTTCTTTGTTGGGTTCGTCTTTCCAGACAGGCAAGTCTCTTGTAGGTGCAAAAGATGCATTCTTTATGGTTTTCTTAAGACTTTGAGTACTTTGCATAACTTTATTTTAGCATATTTTAAATTAAAAATAGCAACAAATACGTGCAATAATACTGCTTCTTGTCTATTCAAATACGTAATAGTCAGCTGTAGAACTGTGGCGAAAGATACCCAAAGGAGATAAGGGATGTTAATGTAAGTGACCCAACATAGGTCGGGCCTATTATTTGTATGTTCTTTTTGTAACTCTTTCTAGCCAGTCGTTGTAATCCTTTGGAGTGTTGGCCTTGCCGGCGCCCCAGGCCCATGGCTTTGTTAATAAGGTTATAACTTCTTTTTCTGTCATCCTGGTCTTTATATGAGCAAACTCACTCTTTTTCTTCCAGAAGAGAAACAATTTGTCAAAAGCATCAAAGGCTTCATTTAAATTCCTGAATTGATAAAAATCATATGTCGTACCATCGTCGTTCCATTTGATAGTGGAGGTGTAGTCCTTCAGAACTTCTGTTTTACCATTCACATTAATATTGAAAGGGTTGCCCGCTACCTGTGCCAAGAAAGAGGTTCCGAAGTTGGATTCTTTGGCAGCCATCATTATGTAAATATCTTTTGGTATGCCGATCTTGTTTGCATGGGCTACTGCTATGGGTTCGATGTTTTTGTAAAAATATTCCCGTACTTTCGTGCGTTCTGCCTGTGGAGCCGTCTTGCTGGCCCACTGGTCGTTGGTCAGGAAATATTTATGACGTAAAGTATCATAAGAATTTTTATCTTTCCAGGAAGGGCCTTTCAAATTAGTTTGAACCTCGGGGAAAATATTGCTTTCGTAATTTTCAGCCAAGGCGTCTAATCCCAGAGCCTTACCTGCTACAACTGCCGTCCCTTTTTTAAGAAATTCTCTTCTATCCATCATTTGTTTAAAATTGTAACATTTTTTGGGTAAAAAAATTGCCAGGTCCTTGGGAAAGGACCTGGCGTTTCTCATTTGGGTTTTGTTTTATCCATAGTGATTCTGGGAATCAGGGATGGTTGGGGTTTCGTTTGCAACCTCTTCGGTTGCGGGGCTTTCTTGGTTTTGGTTTTCTACAACTTCGACCGAATCACGGCTTCGATAGGAAGTGGTTTTAACCAGGACACCATTTACAAATTCTTCTGTTTTTTCAACAACCATAAGGCGTATAAAACTTTAAAAGATGAAACAAAAAAGGACTATTACAGCTGAGAATTAGAACATATTTTGACGAATAAAACAACCCCTATTTCAGGAAAACCTCGAGCGATCCTTCCCCGCCGTCTTGAATTTTGGATTGGTTCCAGCGGATGTTTTGCGAGGTGAGGTAGTTTTTCACAAAATCTGGCAGCACTGGACCATTGGCGCTTCTTTTGCCTCGGCCTATGATCATCCTTACTTTTTTATACTTACCTTCGCGTATCAGCTGGTCTATGGTCTCCTGGCATTCGAAAGTAGTATACCCATGAAAGTCTATTATGAGGTCCGGAACCTGGGCGTATTTGTTACCTTTGTCTGCATAGTAACTCATGTGACATTATATATTTTCTATTTCCTTTAGATTTTTGTCTGGGATATAAAGAATCAACAGTCCGACAACAAACCCCACG
>Ga0207952_1001300_pt1 | contig 11064 bp, 4 predicted proteins | sample SubbioR12Aug_8Ca_FD_184831 | JGI IMG/M metagenome (GOLD analysis project Ga0207952, IMG submission 184831) | Serpentinite rock and fluid subsurface biosphere microbial communities from McLaughlin Reserve, California, USA - CR12Aug_8Ca (SPAdes) | ecosystem: Environmental > Terrestrial > Deep...
TGGAAGAAGGAGCCCACGAAATCCAATTCGATGCGAACGCATTAACAAGCGGAGTATATTTCTATCGTATCACCGCTTCCACCAACGAAAGAAATTTTGTTGAAGTGAAGAAGATGGTGCTGATGAAATAAGAATATTGTCATTTCCTCGCAAGAGGGAATCCATTGAAAATAGATTCCGCATCAAGTGCGGAATGACAAATTGCTTAAGGCGATTTCAGTAATGAAGTCGCCTTTTTGATTTTTAATAAAAAACTTTCTACTTTCTTCAGCAATTTTTTGAAATGAAAAACGTCTGTTTATATATCGTTGCTTTTCTTATCTCGGTGGAAAATGTAATTTCGCAAGTCCAACGGCTTACCATTGACGACGGTCTTTCCCAGAACTTTATTTATGATGTTTTTCAGGATAACCGGGGATTCATCTGGGTGGGAACGAAGGATGGGCTTAATCGTTATGACGGCAACAATGTTGTTATCTATCGCCATGACCCGTTTGATTCATTATCAATTTCCGATAATAACATCTCTAAAATTTTTGAAGACCGGAACGGTGTATTATGGCTGGGAACGGTTGGAGGAGGATTGAATCGTTTCGACCGTGCGACGGAGCGGTTTACTCATTATTCAACAATCATCAATGATACATTTTCTCTGAGTTATTATAATTTTACCTCGATGTACGATGGAGGACATCAAAGCTTATGGATAGGAACGAATGAAGGTCTCCTCAAATTCGACAAAGGAACTGGAGCATCGGAATTTTTCCCTCCGCAGCAATATGACTCACTGAATCTGAAAGGTCAAAATATTGCTCAGGTCTTTGAAGAGCAGGAAGGCGTGCTTTGGCTTACTGCCTCAGAATCGGGGCTTGTTCGGATAGACCTTCGAGAACAACCAGTGAGGCAACAGTTGATAAGTCGAAAATCAAAAATAGGGGAGGAGAAGTTCGGCAGAAAATTTCAATTCGATGAACAAACGAAAATGCTGTACTCAAGTACCTCAATGAGTATAGTCGAATTGAATACAACAAACAATACATTTCGAACATTAGCAAATGTGGAAGAGGAATCGAAAACGTTCATCGGAGAAATCGTGCGAGAAGACGAAAAGTATTTATACTTTAACAATAGTCTCAGTCTGTTTGAACTTGATTTGCAGAGCCACACCAAACGAACCATTGTAAGTATTCAGGGCGGACAATTTGGGGTAACACTCTTTCAAGACAAATCCGGAATACTTTGGTTTGCTTCGAATGGCTTGGGTGTGTATAAATATAATCTGCGAGCAGAGCGTTTTCACCATACGGAAGGAACATTCCTGACTCGAGTGTACGAAAAAGAAATCGTTGCATGCAGACATCAGGGTATGAATTTGGATTTATTTTTATCGGGACACGCTGCATGGTTTCCGCCGATGTTGAAGGATTCGAAAGGAAGTTTTTGGATTGAATATGGTGGCGCAATACAGAGAATGGATTCTTCACTCACTCACATCAAAAAACTCGTTACGCCTGTTATTGATAACAATACGAGCTCCCTTGGAGTAGCCGATATGTATTTTGAAGATAGAGATGGTAATATTTGGATTGGCACGTCAAGAGGCATCGGTTTTTTCGACACTCAAGATTCGTTTCACTATATAAATCTCTATCCTGCTGAAGAACTTTTCAATAGAACCGGTATGACGATGTTGGGTTATCAGGATATAACCTGTATTTTTCAGGACAAGAATCGAACATTTTGGTTAGGAACACCGGTGCTTGGACTTATTCAATTTGTACCTTCAACAAAAGAGATTCGATATTACCAACAGCAACGCTCGAATCCGAAAAGTCTCAGCAACAACCATATTCTTTCCATCTGTGAAGACCCCGATGGTGATGAAAATATTTTGTGGATTGGGACAGACGGTGGAGGTCTGAACAGATTCGATAAAACGACTGGCGAGTGTGAACATTTTACAGAAAAAAATGGAATGCCAAACAATGTTGTGTATGCAGTTCTTTCGGACTCAACGGGAAATTTATGGATGAGCACAAACAACGGAATATGTAAATTCAATCCACGCAACAATTCATTTCGCACGTATGATGTGAGCGATGGTTTGCAAAGTAACGAGTTCAACAGGAGGGAGTATTTCAAGTCACATTCGGGGGAATTGTATTTTGGCGGTGTGAATGGTTACAATCATTTTTTTCCTGAAGTAATACAGGACAATCAGCACAAGCCCAACATTGAGTTTACCGATTTCAAATTATTCAACCGAAGCGTTTCGTTTCTCCAGCAGAACTCTCCGCTGAAGCGAGCAATTGGAGAAACCGATTCCATAATTCTTGAATACTCTCAAAATATGTTCACGCTGGAATTTTCCGCTCTCGATTTTTCTTCTCCGGCAAAAAATCAGTATGCGTATATGTTAGAAGGATTTGATGAAAAATGGAATGACGTTGGAAGCGTGCGTTCAGCAACATACACAAACATTGACCCCGGCGAGTACGTGTTCCGCGTGAAAGCATCGAACAGCGACGGTGTATGGAATGAACAGGGTGTTGCAATGACGATTCTCATTCTTCCGCCATATTGGGCAACATGGTGGTTTCGTGGAATTGGTATTCTGTTATTTCTCACCATTGGACCGATAGTATATTCTCGTCGTGTCCAGCAATTGAAACGTGAACATCGTCAGCAACAAAAGTTTTCTCAACAATTAATAGAAAGTCAGGAACAAGAACGCAAACGCATTGCTAATGAACTGCACGACGGCGTGGGGCAAGAACTTTTATTGATAAGAAATAAACTCCTACTTGCTTCGGATTCGGTTGAGCAAGGCAAAGTAAATGTTCAGCATTTACAGGACGCAACACAGTTCTCGTCAAAAGCGATTGAAGAAGTGCGGGCGATTTCCCACAACTTGCGTCCAAGCAATCTCGACCAACTCGGATTAACAATGGCGATGGAATCTGCAGTGGAAAGTGTTGCTGAATCTTCGAACATAAAATTTTCAATGAAGGTAGAGAACATTGATGGACTTGTTGCTTCGGAAAATGAAATCAATGTGTACAGAATTGTGCAAGAAGCGCTGAACAACATTATCAAACACTCACAGGCGACTGAAGTTTCGGTGGAAGTTCATCAGGAACGTGATTCCATTCTTTTGAAAATTGAAGACAACGGCGTTGGGATTTCTGCTGATGTGAGTACGCGCAGCGAAAAGAAAGAACGTTTCGGAATTTCGGGAATGTATGAACGGGCAAATGGAATTTCTGGAACATTGACCATTCTGCCGCGAGAAACCGGCGGGACTATTGTGCAATTAATAATCCCCAAAAATTCAACATATGCAAACAGTTAACCAACCAATCACGCTGATTATTGCGGACGACCATCCCATTTTTCGCGCGGGACTTCGACAAAGCATCGAACGGGAATCTTCCATTCACATCATTGACGAAGCAGAAGATGGTGAACAAGCGTTGGAAAAAATTCTCTCACAGAGGCCGGGCGTTGCGTTACTCGATATTCAGATGCCAAAACTTACCGGATTGCAAATCGCCGAACAATTACTGAATCGTCCCATCGAAACGAAAATCATTCTTCTTACAATGTTGAGAGATGATAAAACACTTTTGAAAGCGATTGACCTCGGCGTGTTCGGTTATGTGTTGAAAGATTCTGCCGTTCGTGAAGTGGTGAAAGCAATTCATACGGTTGCTGAAAACGAATTTTATATCAGTTCCGAACTCTCTTCGGTGATATTGAAAAGAAAAAAAGTAATCTCGCAAGCAACAGAGAAATCTCCGTTGCAGCAACTTACAGAAACGGAGCGCCGTATTCTGTTCTTCATCGCCGATTTAAAATCAAACAAAGAAATTTCTGAATTGATGTTCATCAGCAAAAGGACTGTAGAAAATCATCGCGTGAGTATCAGCAAAAAATTAGGCGTGCAAGGGACAAATGCTTTGCTGAAATTTGCTTTGGAGAAAAAGGAGATGCTGTAAAAGTAATAACACGATTTCCGAGATGAAATTCTAAATAACAAGCAACAAGTTCCAAACAAATTCAAATTATCAAAATCCAACAATTCAAAATTTTTTGGATTTTTTCATTTGGATTTAGTATTTGTTTGTGATTTAGTATTTGGAATTTAGAATTTAAAAAAAAGGATTGCGTAACATCTGTTCCTAACTTCCTTCCCTCCAATCCCAAACCCCCAACCGATTCCCTTCCTATCCGTGCGTGAACGCACAAAAGAACGTGCGTTCTCCTCTATTTACTTATATCGCTCCAAACGATAAATTGTACACCAGATTTTTGAAACTATTTTTTAACTGGTATGAAAGTATTCATCGTTGACGACAATGCAGAGATTCGCCACCTCGTTCATTCGATTATCGGCGACTTGACAGAACAAATCTTTGAGTATGATTCTGCTGAAAATATTGTCGCAATGTATGAATTACACAAACCCGATTGGATATTCATGGATATAAAAATGAAACCGCTCAACGGTATTACGGCAACGGCGTTACTGAAACACAAGTTCCCGGAAGCGCGTGTGGTTATCCTCACGAACTACGGCGAGCAAACATACCGCATCGCAGCCAAAAAAGCCGGTGTGAGCGGATTTTTTCTCAAAGACGATTTGCGACAAATACGAACAATTTTTTCTGATATCCTTGAACCGATGTAACACAACTGAATGAGTCATCAACAAGTTTTTTTAACTCACTATTATTTTATTCACAACTTATAGAAAGACACAACAATGAAACAATCTTTTTTTAATTTAGTATTAGCATTATACACATTCTTCATATTTTCATACAATGCGGATGGGCAATCATTACCTACCATCACCTGCCCGGACAACATTACCGTCAACAGTTCGACAGGATTTATTTATGTCGGAGAAAGGGGTGGTTCTGTTTCTAAGATTTCCACATCAGGAACCAGAACGGTGTTAGCCGGTGTATCGAGTGCAGATGGCGTTGTCTTTGACAATTTTAATTCTATTTTGGTATCACGATTTGATGGAAGCGGTACAACCATCGTTCGAGTACATCGGACAACTGGGGCACAAACGAATATCGTTACGCTTGGCGGTGCCGCCCAGGGAATGAGCGTGGACGGTTTGGGTAATGTGTATGTTGCCAATCCGGGGCTTAACACGATTCAGAAGATAAATCTTTCCACCAGTGCATTTTCAGATGTGCTAACAGGGCTGAACAATCCAGCGGATGTGGTAGTTGAGAATGACACAAGCTTATTGATATCCGAATACAATACGGGCTTAATCAAACGCCGAAATTTATCGTCCAACACCACTTCAACATTGGCGAGTGGATTAAACGCGCCTACCGATATCTTTCGGGAGTCTGACACCACAATCCTCGTTGCAGAATATGATGGAGGGAAGATTACACGCGTGCATCTCACAAGCGGTGTAAAAACGACCGTCGTTACTCCCGGCGGAGGTCCCCACGGGATAGCACGGGATATGTCCGGTAACCTGTACGTAACTCAACTCAACCTTGGCAAAATATTGAAATTTACACCATCTCTGGACACGAGTACCTTTGCAACCGGTCTATCAAGTCCAGCGTTCATCGAGCTCAGTAATGGAGGACTCTCTGGAACTGATGTAGTGTTTTCTTCATCGGTAACCGGAACGCCAACACCCACGGTTACATACTCTCACGCTTCGGGAAGTTTTTTCTCTGTTGGAACAACAACAGTAACTGCAACAGCGACAAACAATAGCGGGTCAGTAAATTGCTCGTTTACTGTTACGGTTAATCCAACCATAACAGCAACTGCCGGAGCAAACGGAAGTATAAATCCGTCGGGAGATGTTATAGTCAATTCAGGAGCGAATCAGCAATTTACTCTCTTTGCAAATACCGGTTATCACGTTGACAGTGTTATTGTAAATGGAGTGAAAGTGGATTCAATGACGAGTTATACATTCACTAATGTTACAGCAAATCACACGATTCGAGCGGTGTTTGCAATCAATACTTACACGTTGACTTACACAGCAGGAGCTAACGGAACACTCACCGGAACTTTATCGCAAACGGTAAATCACGGTGCAAGTGGTACACAAGTAGCAGCAGTACCGAACACAGGGTATCACTTCGTCAATTGGAGTGACAACTCAACAAGTAATCCGAGAACCGATGCAAATGTTACAGCGAACATTTCTGTAACGGCAAACTTTGCCATCAATACATTTTCCGTTACAGCATCTGTAACAGGAGGAAACGGAACGATTACTCCGGAAAGTCAAACAGTGAATTACAATGCAAATGCAACAGTAACGATTTCACCTGCAACGGGATATCATCTTGCAACGCTGACGGATAATGCTAATGATGTGTTCTCGCAAGTATCAAACAATCAATACACAATATCGAATGTTACAGCAAATCATTCCATCGTTGGAACGTTTGCAATCAACACGTATTCAGTTACAGCATCTGTAACAGGAGGAAACGGAACAATTACGCCGGCAAGTCAAACGGTGGATTTCAATACAAGTGCTACGGTAACGAGTTCACCTGCAACGGGATATCACCTTGCAACACTTACTGATAATGCTAATGATGTGTTTTCGCAAGTATCGAACAATCAATACACAATATCGAATGTAACAGCGAATCATACTATTGTTGGAACATTTGCAATCATCACGTATTCAGTTACAGCATCGGTAACCGGAGGAAACGGAACGATTACTCCGACAGGTCAAACGGTGAATTACAATGCAAATGCAACGGTAACGATTTCACCATCAACGGGATATCATCTTGCATCGCTGACAGATAATACACAAGATGTGTTCTCGCAAGTATCGAGCAATCAATACACAGTATCGAATGTAACAGCGGATCATTCGATTGTCGGAACATTTGCGATTAATACATACACACTCACGGTGAATGCAACAAACGGAACGGTTACAAAAAATCTCGACCAACCAAATTACAATCACGGAACACAGGTTATTCTCACCGCAAATCCAGCGATCGGCTACCACTTCGTAGATTGGAAGGACGATTTATCAGGAACAGAAAATCCCGATACGATTATAATGGATGGAAATAAAACTGTAACCGCTAACTTTGAGATTAATACTTATGCTATTATCGCAGACGTTGTAGGAAATGGTGATATTGACCCATCAGATACTACCGAAGTTGACTATGGCGATTTGCAAATGTACGAAGTTACTCCTGGTGATGATTCTCATCTCGATAGTATTGTCGTAGATGGAGTAAGAACAGATTCACTTGAGAGTTACACGTTTGATAATGTTTCATCCGCTCATACCATTACCGCATATTTTTCTATCAATTACTATACTCTGACAACACAAATAACGGGTGGAGGAACAATAACACCCGTTCCTTCGGGAAATACATACGCTCACGGAACAGAAGTAATGCTTGTTGCAACGCCGAATGCAAATTTCAATTTTGCGGGATGGAGCGGTGATACTGCAGAAACTACACGACGTAATGACACACTCATTGTAACGATGGATTCAGCGAAAGCCATACGAGCAATCTTTACCATTCAAACATTTACTATCACCGTAACGCAGGGAGCGAACGGAACAATTTCTCCCGTAACAACAACGGTAAATTATGGAACAAATCAAACGTTCACGATTACTCCCGATTCAAATTTTAAAATTGACAAGGTCCTCGTGGATGGAAACGATGTTGGAAAAGAAAATACCTATACATTTTCCAACGTTACAACAAACCACATAATCACTGCGACATTTAAATCCGGCACTCAACCCCCTTCCATTACTGTTCTCGTACCCAATGGAAGGGAAGTGTGGAGAGTGGGGGAAACATACACGATAAGTTGGTCAAAAGTGAATGTAACTTCAGTGAAAGTAGAATATTCCATTGATACTGCAAGGACATGGATTGTTATAATTTCTTCTACTACTGCTACAGACATGTCTTGGACAATTCCTAATTTACCGGCTGGAGTGACTCTACGAAGTGCGCTTGTGCGAATCTCCAGTGAAAGTAACAGTATGGTAAAAGATGAGAGTAACGCGCCGTTTATCATTCAAACTCTTATCCAGCAATCAAACTCCGGCACAAATAGACACCTTAACGACGTATTTTTCTTCCCTAAATCTTCTGTAGGGTGGGCAGTAGGAGATGGTGCTACGATTCTCAAAACGACCGATTACGGGATAACGTGGATTTCTCAAACGAGTAATACTGGTGTTAGTCCAAACGTAGAATGGATTGGAGTTGGCACAACCTCAACAGTAGGAAATTTAAATTCAGGCATAGTTGTTGGTAGAGAAGGAAATAGCGCTATTATTATGCGAACAGGTGACGGTGGTTCTTCGTGGGGACAGAGTGTAACAATACCGGAATTTCGACCAAATGGTTTTGGCTCTGGCTTTCAATCTTACATTTCTGGGGGCGCTACCAATATTAAGGGAGGTTACTATATTGTTGCTGATAGTGGAAAAATATACAGATCGGAATATGGAGATATCTGGACAAAGGATGTTTCCCCCACGAGAAAAAAATTAACGGGCGTAAGTTATGCTGGAACTTTCAATACGTATTATACACCGGTGTTTTTTGCCGTTGGCGATGATTCTGTCGTTCTAAGAGTTACAGTAAATCCGGGCATAACCCCTAAATGGAACCTATACGGTAATACTTATCAAAAGCACGTCAACGATGTGAGTTTTCCTAATGTCCACAATCAAGATGCTGGCAAAAAAACAGGTTGGATAGTCGGTAATAACGGAACAATTTTGAAAACAATTAATGGCGCGCAAAGTTGGACACTACACCCAAGCGTAACAGATAAACATCTTAATGGTATCACTATGTCTGTAGATGATAATGGTATAATACGAGGATGGATAGTTGGAAACAATGGAACCATCCTCAAATACACGCCGTCAACTGCGAAAGCAAAATGGAGAACTGGTGTGCAATCTGATGAAAATGAATGGACGCAAGTTGAAAGCGGAACGGATAAAGATTTAACTGTCGCTACCGTTACGGAAAATGGCTCATTTGTAACAGTGGGCGATTCGGGAGTTGCGCTCAACAGTCAAGCAAAAACGCTTATTCTTTCTTCTCCAATCGGGGGAGGAAATTATATCGCAGGTCAATCGCTTCCTATTACGTGGTCGAGCGATGGAGTTGAATTTGTCAAAATAGAATACTCCGCCGATTCCGGACAAACGTGGCTCTCCGTTGCTGATGTGGTTTCTGCATCTGCGGGAAGTTACAATTGGATAACGCCGAGTACTGCAATTCAAAATGCGCTCGTCTCGATTACTGATATTGAGGATTTATCCGTCAATACAACAAGCGCATCAACGTTCTCGCTTTCTCCCGATATATCGCAATTCCGTACGTTCAGAGAATCAGTAAGTGATTTCACTACCAAGGCGGTGAAGTTAAAATACAAGAAAGGAACGCTCGCTGCGCAGCCAAACGTGATGACCGCAGTGGAAAATGTTTTCTCCAAACAAGTATCGAAAGCGTTATATCCGAAAGGAAGAACATTTCTCGGTATTGAACAGACAAACAAAGATTCCGCAAAGCAATATGCGTGGATGTTGTTAAAGAAAGCAAGCGAGTTCACGGCAGGATTCAAGAGTGAACATACGGGACAATCGTATCCACTCGATTATTTGCGCAATGCCGCCAAGGGAACGAAGAAAAAACTATCCAAAGCGGTGAAGTTCACGAGCGCATTGAACAATCCTGCAGTTGCCCAGGGAATTCTTCTTAAACTGAACATTCTTGCAAGCGATAGCGGTGTAACTCCAACGGGATTTGGCGCGCTCGAGATGGATACGAATGTTGTTCTTGCAGGAAGAAATCTCAAAGGACAAACGCTCACAGAAGTTTCATTGTATCTCGACAGTATTATGACGTATTGGAAAGCGCTTGGTGTTGATACCACAGAAGAACACCAGAAACTCGGCAACTTCGCATTATTTATTTTGAAACCCATCAACGACGGATTTTATGCCGCGATGACAAGTGGAAATTATACGGTTGATTCTGCGCAAGTTGTTGCAAAAAAATCGTATGCCGTAACATTATCTGGTGTAAAATCTGCAGAAGAACTTGGCATTGTAAAACGTAATCCGAATGCGCGACAAACTCCGTTACAATTTACACCGCAAACAAATGCACCGACACGATTTGCGTTGGAACAAAACTATCCCAATCCGTTTAACCCGATGACGACGATACGGTTTGAGGTTGGAGGTTCGGGGTTGGTGTCGTTGAAGATTTACAACATTCTTGGGCAGGAAGTTGCGACGCTGTTAAATAACGAAGCAATGGAAGAAGGGGAACACGAAATACAATTTGATGCAAGTAAGTTGACGAGTGGTGTGTATTTTTATCGGTTGACCTCAACCTCAATTGAAAATAACACCACAACTTCTCTTGTAAAGAAAATGGTGCTGATGAAGTAGAATTATTTTCAAATTAACTTTCTCAAAACCCACTCGCGTAACTGCCAATGGCTCGTAGAGCGGGTGGGTTTTTTATTTTCTCACTGTTCTCCACACTTTGCGGGGAAGTTCTCCTCTTTGCGAAAACCTTCCCGGAATCTTCAGGAACTCTCCAATCGTAATATTCCATTTCTGCGAAACACAATGACGGTACTTCCTTTCGATTCACAGAATTTTTCTAGAATGAAAGAATTCCCACGGAGAAATAATCGGTTCTCCCGCCTAATGCAAACTTTCTTCCCCCGCTTTACAAACCTTCCCCCCAAGAAAGAAAACAACTTTCCAAACTCAGAGGAAATGGGATGAAAGTGTTGGGGACTGTAACGCTTACTTCAGGGAGTTCCCTCACGCTTCGGCACATATTTTTCGAATCATGAGGGACACTCTCGGAAATTTTGTAGGCGGTGCAAAATAGAATTGCACCATCTACGACTACTCCGTTGTGAGTTTTTGAACGAAAAAAGGCGGTGCAATTCTAAATTGCACCCTCAACAAAGTGCTGGAAGAGTCCAACGATAGTATGGATAATG
>Ga0207952_1001302_pt1 | contig 11055 bp, 12 predicted proteins | sample SubbioR12Aug_8Ca_FD_184831 | JGI IMG/M metagenome (GOLD analysis project Ga0207952, IMG submission 184831) | Serpentinite rock and fluid subsurface biosphere microbial communities from McLaughlin Reserve, California, USA - CR12Aug_8Ca (SPAdes) | ecosystem: Environmental > Terrestrial > Deep...
AGCGTCTACCCCTGGGGAATTGCCTGTAATGCGCAAAACATCCTTATCTATCTTGCCAAGCTCTTTGTGCCCTGTGTTGTAGTGGTTCACCGCCACCCCTAAAGCATTGCCCAACTTTCGGTAGTACTCATCGTATGTTTTAATGTGACGCCCTAGGTCTTCCACTTTCTTTATTATCTCTTGGGCCTTCTCCTCTATCTGCAGAGCCTTAAGACCTTGAAGAACTGTTTGAAGGTAAGCTAGAAAAGATGTGGGAGAGACGATGATGACCTTGTACCTCGAGGCAGCGCGTTGTATAAGACTCTCCGTCTCCTCTTGGAGAGCACCAATTTTGTTGACTATAAGATCGTAGTAGATAGCTTCGTGAGGGATGAACATAAAGGCAAAATCCATCGTCCCCTTCTCTGGTCTGATGTATTTTGAGGTCTCTTGGATCCTAAGTTTGAGATCGTTTACAAAAGATTTCTCTAGTTTGGCTTTTTCTGTTGGATCCTTCTCCTCTACCAACCTATTATAATTTTCTAGAGAGAACTTTGAGTCTACAGGAATGATCTTCTCTTTAACAAACACCACAGCGTCAGGTACCAATCTATTTCCCTCATCATCCATCCCTAACTCAAATTGCATCTCATAGCTCCCAGGAGGCATTACATTCTTGAGCAATGTTTCTAAGTAATACTCACCCAACACACCTCTCTGTTTCGGATTTTTCAATATATCTTGGAGACTTTCAAGTTGCTCAGCAAAGCCAACCATCTGCTTACCCGTCTCGTCCACTCTCGTCACCTTCTCTATGATCTCCTTGATGTTGGTGTTGACGGAACGAGAGAGCTCTTGCATCTGATTTTGGATAAGGAGCATGCCTTGGCTGTCATCCACCTTTTTCTCCTCCTTTTTTCTTAAAATTATGAAAAACAATGCAAAATTAGACACCACAAGTACCAAAAGAAGAAGGAAAATCCAGTCCATGCTACAATCATATCATGTCGCTACAAACAGATATAAAATCTCAAATAAAGGAAGCTATGATCGCTAAAGATGCTCTTAAACTCTCGGTCCTACGTGGTCTCTCCGCCGCTTTCGTCAACGAACTCGTTGCTAAAAAAAGAAAGCCAGACGAAGAGCTAGGTGATGAAGATGTGCTCTCTGTTATAAGCAAGGAAGCAAGGAAAAGGAAGGATTCTATAGAACAATTTGAGAAAGGTGGAAGACAAGACCTAGCAGAATCAGAAAAAGCAGAGCTTGTAATACTTGAAGCTTTCCTCCCTAAACAAATGCCTTACGAAGAAGTGCTTGAGTATGTAAAGCAAAAACAAGTGGAAACAGGTATGAACGACAAATCAAAGACAGGACAATTTACCGGATTTATAATGAAGGACCTCAAAGGTAAGGCCGATGGCCAAATGGTCAAGAAGGCTATTGACTCTCTCTTCGTTTAAGGCTCTATTTAGCCACTTATCCACACTTTCCTTGACTTTTTGTATTGTTTGTGATAATCTTAAAAGCGGAAGTAAGTACTGTACATCTATCAACCACCTTCTATAAGGGGGAACCGTGAGACTCACGGTAAAGCGACTCGAGGAACTACTCAGGGAGCACAAAGTGACCCTGAGTATCGAAGGGCTGACAGAAAAGGTTCTGGAAGCTCGCAAGACGGATCCAGACCTCCATCTCTGCGAAAATTGCAGACAGGTGGTGGTCAAGATCTTGCGTCGGAACCACGTTCCAGAAGCTCTCCTCGGGCAAGTCGCTTCGGAAGTCGGAGTACTCCTCACTGAGAAGAAGGAGGCGGAGTTCTTGAGTCACTTCACCGTGACCCAGGGGAACCCGCTCGGCTCTCGGAAGGAGGACCAACGTCCTCCAACGACCTTCGAGGACACGATGGAAGGAGTCACCCTCGACGCCGTCGCTCTCGGGTACGTGAACGAGGATCTCCAAGAGAAGGAAGCTCGCGCCTAGCGCGAGTGCTCTACCAAAGGGCAGGTACCAAAAGTACCTGCCCTTTATTTTTATAAATATCCTTCTTCTTTCAAACGTTTAATCTTGAAAGTGCTTCCATCTCTGTATCCTCCTATCTTTCCATTGCTTCGGATCACTCTATGGCACGGCACCTTGGAATCAACATTTTTATTCAAAACATTTCCTACTGCTCGGAAGGCTAGAGGTCGTCCAACCTTCCCTGCCACCTCTTTATATGTCAAAACTTTTCCTCTAGGAATCTTCTTCACCACCGCGTAAACCTTCTCCTTAAAATTCATTTTGTGACCCTACAGGGAGTCGAACCCTGCTTCCATCCTTGAGAAGGATGTGTCCTAGCCGATAGACGATAGGGCCAAAGCTAAAAAAGAATAGCAAAATTTGAGTATTTTTCAAAGTTTGATATTGTAGATGCATGAAGAAAATAATAATACTTTTGATCGTCATCGGGGCCGTAGTTTTCTATATGACTAAGGGAGGAAGCGAGGGAGAGCCAGCAGACAAGAACACCTCTATCCAATCTTATATAACCCAAAACATCTCCAACCTCTCACCAGAAAAAGAAACACTCGGAGGTAAGTTTTATATCACAGAAATTGAAGCAATGGATGGTAAGGGTATCGTTTGGTACGAAGATGGACACAACGCCTTCAGAGCCGATTTCACCTACAAGTCTAGTAAAAAGGGTTACGAAATAACTTCGTTTACAATTAGATAAACTCCTTCTATCTTTCCTTCCACTCCTCTTCTTGACGAACAAGAAGGTTTTTCTTTTTTTCTGGATTAGCCATCAACTCTTCCACCGCTTTCTCCATCCTCATGCCTTGAGAACCTTTGACCAAAACGATATCCCCCTTCTTCACCAAATCTTTTATAAACTTCCCTGCTTCTAGAGAGTCGTCAAATTGGAAGACCTTCTCTTTATCCATTCCTGAATTTAGCGCTTCTTCGGCGATGAGCCTACTTCTCACACCAACCGTAACCAAAATATTCACCGTACTTGAAGCTTTCTTGCCGATGTTTCTATGAGCTTCTCCGGTGTAGATACCAAGCTCTAGCATGTCGCCCAAGATCGCGATCCTTCTTGCCCCTCGACTGCTCAATTTGACCGATTTGAGAGCTTTGAGAGCCTCTTCTTGCGCTACTGGAGAGGAGTTATACGTGTCATCTATGAGTATGGAGTTGTTTATCCCCTTCAAAATCCTCATCCTACCCGGGGCAGGAACCTCATCCTTAAAAACTTTGGTAGCAACAACGACATCTTCTCCAAAATATTTGATCAAAGCCAAAGTAGATAAAATATGGTAAATGTGTTGCTCTCCTAAGGTGTCTTTCAAGAAAATCTTTATAGGTTCCCTGCCCTCTAAGGCCACATCAAACATTATCCCTTGGGGAAACTTTTCTTCATCGTAAGAGATCTCATAATTCTTAGCGCTCACATCTCCGCCTTCTGAATTGCCAAAGAGGATCACTCTCCCAGCAAAGAGATCCTTATAGAGTAAAACATTTTTATCATCCGCGTTTAAAAAAAGAGCGCCTTCTGGTTTGAGAGCTTTTACCAAGTTCCCCTTCTCGGCAAAAAGTTCTTCTTTAGAAGGAAAGTTCTCTACATGCACCGGTATCTCGGAAAGCTTGGTGACGATGACTACATCGGGTTTGAGCCATTTTGTGAGTTCTTTGATATCTCCCGGTTTATCCGTCCCCACTTCCAAAACAAGCCACTTTGGGTAATAACTTGGAAAGACGATAAGCATCACCCCTTCGAGTAAAACTTTCACCCAGCCAGAAATATTTTTTGCAGGATTCTTAACCCCAAAGATAGTGAGAGGTACCCCGAATTCGCTATTGTAGCTCTTTGGACTCTTTCGCACGCTTTCAAACTTGGATAATGCCGAATACACAGCATCTTTGGTTGAGGTTTTGCCCACCGTGCCGGTGATAGCGACTATCTTTGGATTATGTTTCTTAAGTACAGCCTCGGAGAGTCTGTAGAGGATCTTTATCAAAATTATCTTAAAAGTATCGGTCATTCCTTATATTGAAGGCGGTGGAGGTACTTCTCTGTCTGGAGGTATGTTGTAATAGTTTATCAAAAATTTGGTTAGAGAAAAGAAGCTATCCGTCAAAGTCTCTGAAGCATACTGTACCCCTTGTGGACGATAAGTATAGAGGAAGATCAAGAAACGAGAGTCAAAAGAAGGAAAGTATCCAAAGAAAGAGTGGAGGTACTGGTCGCTGAAGTATCCTCCTTCCTTCGGGTTTGCGATTTGAGCTGTGCCGGTCTTGGCAGCTACAGAGTAATTTTGAATCTTTACCTTTCCGTCCTTTAGGGCGGTGTCGACCACCTCGGTAAGCATCCTAGAGATCTCTTCACTGGTGCCTTCTTTAAAAATCTTTTCCCCAATGGGAAAATCTGTATCCTTCTTTATGCCAATCTTATAATTTATCCTTTTCGTAAGATGTGGGGTAATGAGATGTCCACCATTGGCTAAAGTAGATAAGGCTCTAACCATCTGTATGGGAGTAAAGGCTACACCTTGACCGAAAGACGCTTGAGCATACTCTAGATCTCTTGGAGAGTTGAGGTTGGACACCAAACCAAAACCTTCGTTGGGAAGATCTATACCTGTTGTAGATGCTAGACCGAAAGAATACATATATTGTCTGAAAACATCATTACCCATTTTTTTGACCACAAAAGCTACCCCGGTATTGAGAGATTTGTTTAAAACTTGTTGCATAGAGACTCTCGTGCCATGACTTGTGCGGTCAAAGTTGCAGAAAGTTTTTTTGTCTATCGTTTGGCAACCAGGATCGTTGTAAACACTCTTCCTCGTGATTGCTCCAGAGTCTACCCCGGCTGCCATAGTAAGAGCTTTGACGATAGAGCCCATCTCATATCTATCCTCAACAAGTTTGTTGGAAAAAACATCGACCGAACCAGCTGACTGTAGAGAGTTGGGGTCAAAAGTTGGGTCTATGGCCATAGCCACTATCTCTCCATTCTTTGGGTTTATTATCACACCTCCAGAAAATTCTGAAGAATACTTCTTCATCACCTTACCAAGCTCTTCTTCTAGCATGGCTTGCACCGTAGGCTCTATGGTGGTGACGATATCTCCTTCTGGACTTTCTCCCGAAGTAATACTCTTTTTAATATCGGAAAAAACTTCGGCAAAAAAGTTTACAAAAGCTTTATCCCCCTTCCTTTCTAGAACCTTTTCGTAATAACGCTCTAAACCGTATCTTCCCGCCATCTCCTTATCGTCCTCTCCACCATAACCTATAAACCCCACTGCATGCGAAGCCATCTGACCTCCTGGGTAAATTCTCCAGTCTTCTTTATAAACCGACACTCCGGGAATATCTAACTCTCTTATTGCTTGGGCTACTTCTGGAGAAAGTCTTTTAACCAGCTCTTCATACGGGTCATAATCGCGAGAAGCTCTTGTGTCCCAAATACCTTTGTCTATCGGGGTAATAGCATTGATCTTGTTGTAAATATCTTCCTTATTGGAGTTGTTTTGACGGAAAAGCTGTGGGTCAATCGCAAGGAAGAAGCCCCCCTTAACGGAAGCTGCTGGTACCAAATTATCTTCTTTAGTGGTGAAGTAGATAGAACCCCTATCAAAGAAGTTTATCGAGTCGACATATTGGTGATCAGCTTTGGCTTTGTATATCTCCCCCCTTACTATCTGCACACGGTACAGATTGCCAATAAGGATAAGACCAAAAAGAATAACGAGGACAGAAAGAAGTCTTAGTCGTCCTTGATGAGACATTAAGATATTCTACCTTCCTTCTGTGTTTAGAGTAAGAGAGACACTGCTTCTGGATACATACAGAGCATTTTTGACTTCGCTAAAACCGCGAGCCACAGCAAACTCAATATTGATCTTATTTTTCAAAGCGACATTTTTGAACTCAAGCTCACTAACTTTTTGAGTGAGTAGGTTGTTACTCTTAACCAAAGACTCTTTGACCACCACGTGGTTGATTATAGAAAGTAGAGAGTGAACATATAAACCTAAAGACACCACAAACACACTTAACATCGTCCAAAATATTTTTTCTCTTATTTTTATTGAAAGGACTTTTGATTTCATTTCTTCTCTAATATTCTTAACTTCGCACTTCTGGCTCTCGGATTCTCTCTCACCTCTATATCTGTAGGGATTATAGGTTTTTTGGTTATAGAGTTGGCCTCTTCGTTTTTTACCCTATCTCTTACAAAATTTTTGACGATCCTATCTTCAAGGCTATGGAAGGAGATAACAGCGAGTCTACCTCCGCTACTTAAGAGGGAGAAAGCTTTAGCAAGTCCCTCCTCCAAAGCATCGAGTTCTTCATTCACCGCGATCCTTATAGCTTGGAAGGTTTTGGTGGCAGGATGGATCTTGCCTTGTTTACCCCCAACCACTTCTACTAGATCGTTTGTGGTTTTGAAAGGTTTTTCCTTTCTTCTCTCCACTATCCTCTTAGCAATAATTTTTGCGTGCCTCTCCTCGCCAAAACCTTTGAGAATGAGCGCAATGGCTCGCTCACTCCAGGAGTTTAAGATTTCAGCTGCACTCAACCCCTCTCCAGACATTCTCATATCAAGTGGTTCCTCTTTTTTGAAAGAAAAACCTCTTCCCGAATCCTCTAGTTGATCGGAGGAGATCCCAAGATCTAAAAGCACTGCGTTTACCTGATTTATACCAAGAGATTGAAGCACCTTATCCATATTTCTGAAACTTTCTTTTTTAAGAAATAGGTTTTGAGAGAGAGTCCGCAACCTCTCCTCGCTTCTTTTGAGTGCTTCTTGATCTCGATCCAACCCCACAACTTCTACATCTTTGTACTTCTCTAGGACTGCTAAGGTGTGCCCAGCAGAACCTAAGGTACCATCTAGAAAGATGTCCCCATCGTGGAGGTTAAGACCCGTCAAAACTTCTTGTAAAAGAACTGGTTTGTGCCTCATTTGAGCCCTATGGAGGAAAGCTTCTCTGCCATCTCTTCTGCTTGGGACTCTATCTTCTTTTTGTAAGTGTCCCAACGCTTGTCGTTCCAGATTTCGATGCGATTATGCACTCCAGCATATACGACCATGCTCTTGAGCCCAGCAAACTCTCGCAGATAGTCTGGGATAAGTATGCGACCCATAGAGTCCACATCTATCTCCGACGCTCCGCTAAACATAAAACGGGTGAAGCCTCTGGTGTCGTGTTGCATGAGTCCAAGCTTGGCTGTCTCCTCAGAGATCGAAGCCCAAACTTTGTGAGGAAAGAGGAAGAGACAATTATCCAGCCCACGAGTAACTACAACTTTATTCCCTAGTTCTTTTTTGAACTTGGATGGGAGCGAGATTCTTTTTTTCTCGTCGATAGTGTGTAGATATTCGCCTATAAACATGTTTTGTCTTCATTACCACTTTCTCCCACTTAGTTGATATTTTATCCCACTACTGGCCACTCTCCTAATAAAGTTATCCACACTTCACCCCAAGCCCATTTCTAAAACAAAAAAGGCGTGAAATTCTTTAAGGAATTCCACGCCTTACCACTTATGAACCACCCCCTCGAAGCACCAACTGCGCTCCAAAAATGTGGTTCCACCCTCTCGACTCAAGATCGTAGAGTGCCGGAGCAGCCCAGACCTCTAGAGGCAAGTCACTAGAGAGTCTAAGTACAACTCTAGGGCCAGTGCCTGCATAACGTTGAGAGTAGATGCCGAAGCCTAAGCCATCGCTTGGAGTGCAGAGGAGATCGGCTAGATACCAATACTTCCCACTCGCACCATTCTCGTAGTAAAGCTCGGTTTGGCACACACTCTCACCAAAAAGAAGGAGCGAACCAGCAAATCGGCTATAGATATCCTTCTCATCGGTGAATTCTTCGATTCCAACTGCAAGAGCTAACTCGAACCAGCTCGTGAAGTCGTAGTAGAGACCGGCTGTAGTAGAGATGTAGTGCTCCTCACCGTAGGCGAAGCCCCAAATACCCACTTTCTCACTCACGTATCTCCAACCACGAAACTGGAAGTTTGTGAGAGGGATACCTTCTACCGAAGTCTCGTGTGTACCAACCCTTTGGTAGAGAAGACCTATCTCCCACTCTTGAGAAACTGCCGCCGTAGGTACTACCGAGAAAGAGAGGAGCACAAAAGCAAAAACTTTCTTCATACGCCCCCTTAGTTAAAGTTCAAACCCTTTTCTTTCTATAAAATATCATAAAAACCATCTTTGTCAATTCTATTCAAAATACAAAAGAAAAAGCTCCTGTGTAAGCGAGCCTTCTTCGCTCTCACAAGAGCTTGGGTTACCAACTGAGTCCTTTGTTCAGTCTACCTATACTCGAAAATCCAAAAAAGACAAATTGAGTTGCCAAGACAGTAAAAGCTGGGAAAACATGGAGCATGTCCCAACTCTCGACTGCAAGCAGGTTCGTCAACCCCCCGAGGAAGAAATACCCCCACACCCGGTTGTCCTCGAGCTCTGGTTGAAAAATTGTCTGTATCAGGGTTGGTATGGAGGCAACTGTCAGCACCACCACATTGAGATAGACTGCAATCTTCGGGTCATTCGTCGCTATCCAAGCGACAAGAGCGGTGAAGCTCACGACCAAAGAAGCCTGATCCAACACCGAGAGCTTGATCTCTCCTTTTTGGAAAAGAAGAGAGATGACAGAGAAGGAACCAAAAGCGAAGATACCAAAGATGATCCCCTCTCTCACCGCACCCGCGTACATCGAAGCAGCCAACAGAGAGACGTCGACCGCAAGCCAAGTAAACCAACTTGCGATGTTGGGTCTCACCCCCGAATCTTCTTCTTGGAGTAAAAGCCGAATCAGGCGAACGTAGGCTATGATGGTGAAGACCACCATAAGAACCGTAAATACCATGACCAAGCTGTACCTCCTATAATTGAGCGTGTTTCGAAGATCTTTCTACCATTTATAATATCACACCTACCCCATTTGTCAAAAAATCAAAAACTACTTCTTCGGCTTAAGTGTTGGGAAAAGGATAACTTCTTTGATGTTAGAAACATTGGTCAGAAGCATTACGAGTCTGTCTATGCCGATACCTACTCCACCAGCTGGGGGGATACCATACTCCATCGCTTCTAAGAAGTCTTCATCCAAGACTTGCGCTTCTGTGTCTCCTGCTTTCTTGTTCTTCTCTTGTTTTTCAAATCTCTCTCTTTGGTCTAGTGGATCGTTGAGTTCCGAAAAGGCTTTGACCAGCTCTATCCCACCCGCATAAAGTTGGAAGGCATCTACTACTCCCACATCATCATCCTTACGTTTCGTTAAAGGCAACATATCTACTGGGTAATCCACAACAAAGGTTGGATCGATAATCTTTGGTCTTATTTTCTTAAACATTTCATCTAGCTCTTTGGGTGGTAGAGAGAAAGGGTTTTTTGTCCCCGTTTCTTCGGTGATGATGTCGGCGTACTTCTTCACCGTAAAAGGCTTTTCGAAATCTACTTTGCACTCGGGAGCAAGACTGGCAAGGCGTCTTATCATCTTTTCTACAAAAGCTCTTTGTTTCTTAGCGTCGCTATAAGCTTCGTAAAACTCAAGCATCGTAAACTCCGGGTTGTGGGTTGTGTCTATCCCCTCGTTTCTAAAATCACGAGCTATCTCATAAACTTTTGAGAAGCCTCCAGTAAGCAAACGCTTAAGGTAGAGCTCGTCGGAAATTCTAAGATAGAAATCCTTATCTAATGCGTTGTGATGGGTGGTAAAAGGCTCTGCCGAGGCTCCACCATAGAGCGGTTGAAGGACAGGTGTCTCAACTTCAAGGAAACCCTTTTCATCTAAAATTTTTCTTATCTCTGAAACTATCTTTGTCCTTAGAATGAATCTCTCTTTAACCTCTGGATTAGAGAGGATATCTAAGAAACGTTTTCTAAATCTCTCTTCGATATCTGAGAGACCATGCCATTTCTCAGGGAGGGGTCGCAGAGATTTGGAGAGCATTCTCAAGCTCTCTACAAGCATCGTCTTCTCGTTTTGTTTGGTAAGGAAGAGTGTCCCCCTGATTTCTATAAAGTCTCCAATATCAAAGAGCTCATTGAACATATCGAAATCTTCTTCCTTTGTTGGCTCACCTTTTTTGAGCAGAGCTTGGAACTTACCAGTACCGTCGTCTAGATCAAAGAAAATTATTTTTCCCTGACCTCTTACTCCCAATATCCTACCTACCAAATACAAGTCTTTGCTCTCTTTAGACAGCTCATCAAACTCTTGAGACACCTCAAGAAGAGTTTTGTCCTGCTTGGATTCTATCGGGTAGGGATTAAAACCAAGCTCTCTTAATTTCTGGAGCTTCTTTAAGCGCGCTTCGCGTATTTCGTCTATACTTGCCACAAATCTATTCTATATCAATCACCTTATAGGTCATAGCACCACTTGGTGTATCAAAAGAAAAACTCTCCCCCTTCTTCTTACCAACAGCAGCCAACCCCAATGGAGACCTCACAGAGATCTTACCTGAAGCTGCATCAGATTCTTCAGACCCGACAAAGGTGAAATCTTTTTTTATCCCATCACTCTCTCTTTTCAATGTAGCCACGGTGCCGACAGCAATGACATCAGATTTGTGAGAAGAGACAATAGAAGAAGATCTCAAAAGATTTTCTAGGTGGTTAATGCGATCTTCAACAATAGCTTGGGTATTTCTCGCTTCGTGGTACTCTGCATTCTCCGAAAGATCTCCAAGACTTTTAGCATACTCAAGTTGCTTGGCGATCTCTGTTCTCTTCTCAGACTTCAACATCTTAAGCTCCTTCTCAAATTCGTCGTATTTTGCCTGTGTTAGGTATTCAGTACCCATAAAATTATGAGGCATATATTACCAAAAATAAAAAATTTTTCAAGTCTCCAGACTCACATCTTTACAAACTACTCAAAATATTCTGTAGTATTTTGCGCCATCCAATCTATAAGACTCCTCATGACAAAGACTCCTCCGGTTGTGTTCGTTGCTGGCCCGCTCTCCATGATGATGGCAAACGCATACTTAGGCTCTTCGTATGGAAAGAAACCAACTATCCAAGAATTTGTCCTGTCTTTTTTTACACCAAGCTCG
>Ga0207952_1001303_pt1 | contig 11051 bp, 9 predicted proteins | sample SubbioR12Aug_8Ca_FD_184831 | JGI IMG/M metagenome (GOLD analysis project Ga0207952, IMG submission 184831) | Serpentinite rock and fluid subsurface biosphere microbial communities from McLaughlin Reserve, California, USA - CR12Aug_8Ca (SPAdes) | ecosystem: Environmental > Terrestrial > Deep...
CACACTCTGGCGGGTTTTTTATTGATTCAGCTTATTTATTTAGCTTATTGACTCGGATTAATTGATCCACTTGCACGAGGAAGAATTGATGGCAAGCACACACAGATGCATCTTTTGCGACATCCTGAATGGGCAGAGTGAAGCTGCCGTGGTTTACCGCGACCAGCATTGCATTGCCATACTTGATGCCTTTCCACTGACGCGTGGACATTTGCTGGTGATACCGCATCAGCATCAGCAGCATATAGAAGAATTGCCGGAAGAAACCGTCGCTTACCTGTTTGCGCTGGCGAGCCGTTTTTCATCAGCCCTGCGCCTGGGCGGCGAAAGTGAAGCGACTGCAGTGGTCCTGAACAATGGCAAGGCTGCCAATCAGCATGTGGCGCATGTACACCTGCATGTAATACCCCGCAGGCAAGGTGATACCGCGCTGGTGGTGTGGCGTTATGTGACGCGCTTCATCAATCCATGGTCGTATATAGGCCGCAGCAAACGACTAGGTCAGCAAGCTATGCGCTGGCAGAGCCTTTTGCAAAAAGCGGGGACTGCTTCCTGACATAAAAAAACACCTGAGAATGGGTTGAACCCAAAAACAGGCGTTTTTGTGTTATCTTTTGAAGGGAAATGCGCAATGCTTTTCCTTCAGATTACTTACGCGACTTTTTTCTCGTCACGCAATTCGCGTCGCAAAATCTTGCCTACGTTCGATTTCGGCAATTCAGTGCGGAACTCTATGTATTTAGGTTTCTTGTAAGAAGTCAGTTGCTCCTTGCAATAAGTCATCAACTGGTCATCGGTCAACTGCGCATCTTTTTTGACGACATACAGTTTCACGGCTTCACCAGAATTGGCATCTGGCACACCTATGCATGCGCATTCCAGCACGCCAGGATGACCGGCAACCACGCCTTCAATTTCATTCGGGTACACATTGAAACCGGACACCAGTATCATGTCTTTCTTGCGGTCGACAACCCGGATAAAGCCATTGGCTTCCATGATGCCTACGTCGCCTGATTTAAAGAAACCATCGGCTGTCATTACCTTCTCGGTTTCATCCGGACGGTTCCAGTAACCTACCATGGTTTGCGGGCCGCGGATGGCAATTTCACCTGGCTCACCCAGAGGAACACGGTTGCCGGCGTCATCAAGGATGGCGATTTCTGTCGATGGCAGTGGCAAGCCTATGGTGCCGCTGAAGACGGCTGAGTCAGTTGGGTTGCAAGTCGCAACGGGCGAAGTCTCGGACAGGCCATAACCTTCGATGATAGGGCAGCCAGTGACGGCTTGCCAGCGTTCTGCCACTGATTTTTGCACGGCAGTACCACCACCATTACAAGCTTTCAGCAAAGAGAAATCGAGCTTGGCAAAATCAGGATTATTCAACAAACCGTTGTACAGGGTATTGACGGCTGGCAGCATGCTGATCTGGTGGCTGGACAAGGTTTTCACCAGACCAGGAATATCGCGAGGATTAGGGATAAGGATATTCAAACCACCCAGGCGCGTACCCATCAGGCAGCAACTTGTCAGCGCGAAGATATGGTACAGCGGCAGGGCACAGACGATGGTCATGGACTCTACCTTGGGCGCTTTGCTCAGTGCAGGCTGTGCCCAGGCTTCATTTTGCAGGACATTCGCGGTGACATTGCGGTGCGACAAGGTAGCACCCTTGGAGACGCCGGTAGTGCCGCCTGTATATTGCAGGAAGGCGATATCATCATGCGTAATGGTCACAGGCTTGAGCTGCAGGGACGCACCGTCTGCCAGCACTTTCTTGAAGCTGATGGCAGTTGGCAGAGAAAATTCCGGCACCATTTTCTTGATATGGCGTACTGCGAAATTAACGATGGTACCCTTCAGGCCGCCCAGCAAATCACCCATGCTGGTGACGACGACATGCTTGATTTTTGTTTTGCTCAAGACCTGTTGCAAGGTCGTGGCAAAATTTTCCAGGATGATGATGGCTTCTGCACCTGAGTCATTCAATTGATGCTCAAGTTCACGCGGCGTATACAGGGGATTGACGTTGACGGCGGTATAACCCGCACGCAAGACTGCGGCGATGACAACAGGATATTGCAAGACATTTGGCATCATGATGGCGACACGTGCACCTTTTTCCAGCCCCTTGCTTTGCAGCCAGGCACCAAATTTTTTCGACAAGTCATCCACCTCGCCATAGGTCAGATATTTGTCCATGCAAACATAGGCCTTGCGCGCTGCGTATTTCTGGAAAGACTCTTCCAGCATATGCACCAGGGAAGTGTATTGTTGATAGTCGATTTCTGCGGGTACGCCCTTGGGGTAGGATTGCAGCCAAAATTTATCCATGCTTTTACCTCTTGTCTCTGATTGTTATAGAAATCTGGCAATGCAGGGCGGGCTGTAACAGCTGCCTGCATCTTGATATTGGCAAACTTATTATTGTTCTAAAAGCATGCTAGCGGGAAGCGGGGATGGCGGGCAAGGATTATTCTTGGTATTTGAATAAAACTTCTAATTCGTGAGTGTGTGGTTTTTTATGATGGGATGAGCTATCTGAGCTTAAGGCACTATGCAGCAGGGAGTAATACCAGTCATGGCCAGCAGGTGGGATCTGGCCATGTATCTGGCAAGTCAGGTGTCTTTTTTATGCATTTTTTCTTCAAATTACTTCACTACCAATTTCTCGGTTTTGCTGTCGCGTGACATCATGAAGCGGGCTATGGACTCTACCGTGACGGTATCAATTTGCCCTGCCATGCGACGATCAAAGGGGTGATCATCAAACGCCACATTGGCGCGGAACATGCGTGCGCCCAGGCGTGTCAGTGAAGGGATGTGCAGGGTATCAGGTTTATACGATGCCGACTTCAGCCAGGCTTGTGCCTGCGTGCGGTTTTCTATGCGCACATCATTGGCCTGTGCTGCCGCGATGACTTCCAGCGCCCACTGGTTTGAATTTTGGTAGGTGGTGGAATAGGCATAGGACAGCATGTTATAACGTGCTGCATGCAGGTTTTTGGCGCGGCCATCAGCCATGACTTGCTGAATTTTTTGCTGCAATTCCGGGTTGGGGATGAGGATCAGGGTTTCAAAGGCGAACATGTCGTCCATGAAAAAATTACCCAGTCCTTCCCTGAATAATTCTGAATTGGCCGTGCCACACTGGTTCAACTCATGCATGACTGACCAGGTGTCGTCAGGCAGACGTTCTATCAAACCCAGATGTGAATAGCGCAAATTGTATTTGGATAAATCCTGGCCTACGCGGGCAATGATGGCTACCTTGGCCTGGCTTTCATCCAGCTTGATTTGCGTCTTGTGCGCAAACTCCAGCGCCTGCATGACTTTCTTGGGGTCATAAACATTTTCCTCACAGGAGCGTCCGGCAAATGCCGGGGCCGCGCAAGCTAGTGTGAGGATAATTAAGACACGCTGTAACAGCACCAGCGTGGTAGGGGACGTTAGTGAGTTTTTGCGCATATGAAGTGATCAGACCTTGTTGTGATGCATCAGGGCAGTACCTATTTCGTTAGGGATAAACGCGATTACCTTGCCAGCGCTGACCAGCAGATAGCCAGTTGTGGTGGCACTGACTTCGACCACAGCACCGCTGACCAGGCCGACTTTTTCTATGCCCTTGCCGGATAACCTGACCGTGGTACTGACGGCCTGGGTAGATCCTTTAAGTACAACGGTCACGCCATCTGCGCCAGCCTTGACGGTATCAACGATCATCTCACCTGATCCGGCCACCATGGAAAAACCACCGAGCATGATAATGCCTACGCCCATGGACAGGGCTTCAGAACCGCCTGAGGGGCCGCAAGAGATGCAACCACGGCCAGCATGTGCGGAAAGCGGTAACAGGCTGCTGGTACAAAGGGCAGCAATGAGGGCGATTTTACGGAAAGCTAATGACATTTGGTCTCCTGATTAGTAGATGAAAGTACATCTACAATAATATAAGACCATAAAATCACAAGCTATTTGTCGTCAGTAGCAAATAGTTACAGAAGAAGTCGTGGAATGTGATACCCGAATAGTCTGGATTCCTATTGGCAAATGAGTTCCTGAAATCGTACTTGAAGGGAAAATAGCTACTGTACATGCTACCTGTCATACTTATTGAGTAGAGCAGGTAGCATGATGGTGGTGCCGATGGTACTGATTACCAGATACTGACACGCTTGTCCGGTATCAAATACATCTTGTCGCCAGGTTTGACGTCAAAAGAAGAGTAAAAATCAGGATGGTTGACCAGGCTGCCATTGACGCGGAATTCGCCAGGGGAGTGTGGATCAGTCTTGATAAGGGTAATCGCACGTTGCTCGCGTGATTTGCCACGACGTGCTTGTGCCAGACCCATGAACAGGCGTTGCTCTGCAGTCCAGCCATCAATCACTGGTGCGGGTTTGCCTTGCAGTGACAGCTTGTAAGCGCGCAATGCCATGACTATGCCTGCATTGTCGGCAATGTTCTCACCCAGGGTCAGCTCGCCATTGAGGAAGTGGCCAGGCAAGGGGCTGTAGTTATTGTATTGCTCTACCAGTACCCTGGTTTTTTTCTTGAATTTTTCCTGGTCTTCGGCTGTCCACCAGTTGCGCAAGTTACCGTCGCCATCATACTGCGCGCCCTGGTCATCAAAGGCGTGGCTGATTTCATGGCCGATGGAAATGCCCAGCGCGCCATAGTTGAATGCATCTTCTGCATTCACATCAAACAGCGGTGATTGCAAACGCGCAGCCGGGAAGACGATTTCATTCATCTCAGGGCTGTAATAGGCATTCACCGTTTGTGGTGTCATATGCCATTCTTCACGGTCTATGGGTTTGCCGAGCTTGGCAACTTCCCTGTCATAACGTGCCTTGCGTGCGCGCATGAGGTTGCCGACCAGATCATCGCTCTTGATGGTCAGGCTGGAATAATCGCGCCACTGTCTTGGGTAGCCGATCTTGACGCTGATTTTGGACAACTTGATTTGTGCCTGTTTCTTGGTTTCAGGGCTCATCCAGTCCAGTGTCTCTATGCTTTGTTTGAAGGCTTCGAGGAAGTAGCCCACCATTTTTTCCGTGCGTTGTTTAACTTCAGGTGAGAAGTATTTTTCTACATAAATCTTGCCTACGGTTTCGCCCAGGACTTGATCTGTCAGTGCGACACCGCGTTTATCACGGCTGCGGTTTTCCTTGATGCCAGCGATAGTGGCACCCTTGAAGCCAAAATCTTCATTGACAAAATCTGACGACAGGAAAGGGCTGTAGGCACTGATCAGATGCCAGCTGAAATAAGACTTCCAGGCGTCCAGTGAGAAATTGTTCAGGCTCTCGTCAAATCCCTTGATGAAACTTGGCTGCTGTATGATGAGCTCATTCACCTTGCCATGTATGTGGGCGGCTTGCGCAAAGCTGGTCCAGTTGAAAGCCGGTGTCATCTTGTTCAACTCGCTGACCTGCAATTTGTTGTAAGTTTTGACCGGGTCGCGGTTTTCAACTGCTGTCCATTGGGCTTTGGCCAGTGCGGTTTCCAAGGCGATGATATTGTCCGCTTGTGCCGTGGCATTTTTTTCGCCAGCCAGGGTCAGCATTTTTTCTATGTGGGCTTTGTACTTGGCGCGTATGTCCGCCATCCTGGCATCATCCTGCTTCAGGTAATAATCGCGATTTGGCAAGCCCAGCCCGCCCTGGGATATATCGACTGCGTACTGGCTGGAATTCTTGCTGTCCTGGCCTACGCCTGCACGGATAGGTGTGTTGACACCAATTTCATGGAAATGCGCGATGAGTCTGGCAATGGCTGCTTTGTCTTTCAGGGATGCAATTTGTGCCAGTTCGCTTTTCAATGCAGCAATGCCGAGGGCATTGAGTTTTTTCTCATCCATGAAGCTATTGTAAAGATCACCGATTTTCTGCAAATCTGAACCCGCGCGCCTGCTGCCATCTTTGGCTGCGCTTTCAACGATGGTGCGCAATTGTTGCTGCACATCTTCACGCGCTTTCATGAAAGTGCCCCAGTCAGATTTGTCTGCCGGGATTTCATTGGCTGTTAGCCATGCACCTTGCGCATAGCGATAAAAATCATCCTGGGCGCGCACGGCCTTGTCCATGTTCTCTGGATAGATGCCAGAACCAAGGGCAGTCGCTTTGGCAACTACCGTGGTCGGGCTGAGGTCTGCTGCCTGGGCAACATTGGCCAGCAGGCTGAGGGCGAGAGTGCTGAGTAGTAAGCGTTTCATAAGAAGTCTCTGGATAGGATGTTTTATTGTCTGAGCAGGCGCTCTTGGATTATAGATCTAGTGGAGGAATAGACTGATTGAAACTGGCGAAGTTCATTGCAGAAAACAAAAAAAGCATTACTGCGGTAAACAGTAATGCTTTTATCTGAAAGAGTTATCTCAGCAGCTTTGGCTATTGAGCAATAGTGGTTTCTGCTTCAGTTACGCCTGTGGATTCTTTCTTGCAATGCGGGCAAGACTTGCCAGAGATATACCAGGGTGACAATTGCTCACGAGGAGTGACAACAGCACGGCAGGCAAAACACTGCTTGGTGTCTGTAGCTTCCAGTTGCGGGTTCAGTGCGGTGCGGTAGTCAAACACAAAGCAGTCGCCATGGTAGTGATCGCCACCGACTTCTTCAAAGTATTTGAGAATGCCGCCTTCGAGCTGGTAGACGCTGTCGAAGCCAACATTCTGCATATGGATGGCGGCTTTTTCGCAGCGTATGCCACCGGTGCAGAAAGTCACGACGGTCTTGTCATTCAATGCATCGCGATTGGCTTCGATAACAGCCGGGAATTCTGTGAACTTGGCAATGCGGTAATCGATGGTGTTGTTAAAGCTGCCAACGTCGACTTCAAAATCATTGCGGGTATCCACCATGACCACGGCTTTGCCATTATCGTCATGACCCTGGTCCAGCCAGCGTTTCAGCGTATGGGCATCAACGGCAGGTGCGCGGCCATCTTCAGGCTTGATCAGCGGCATGCGCATGGTGATGATTTCTGCCTTCAGCTTGACAAGAATCTTGGTGAAGGGCTGGTGATCAGAAAAACTTTCCTTGGCAACCACGTCTGCAAAGCGCGGGTCCTGATGCAGCCAGTCCATATAGGCATCAATCTCATGGCGCAAACCGGCCAGGAACATATTGATACCTTCTGGCGTCAGCAGTACCGTGCCTTTCAGATTCAGTTCCTTGCATTTATCCAGAAATACCTGGCGTTTTTCAGCGGTGTCATCAAAGGTGATGAACTTGTAGGCAGAAATATTGACGTAGGGTTTATCGGGTGTTTGTATTACAGCGGGCATGATGAAATTCAGTAAGTCATTGATTTGGCAGCATTATAAGCGATTTAATCAGGCTTTTGCGACCAACAGCATCTCGATATGAGGAATATCATCTTCCAGATAGATGTCAGAAACCGTCTCAAAACCAAAGCTGCCATAGAATTTTTCGAGATAGGCCTGGGCACCGATACGGACAGGCGCAGCAGGGTAGAGCGCATGCAAAGCCTTGATGCCATTTGCAATTAAAGCTTTGCCAACACCCGTGCCGCGCCAGTCCTGGGTGCTGATGACACGGCCAAGTGACGCCTCATCAAAGCTGATGCCTGCGGGGACTATGCGCAGGTAAGCCGCCACTTCGCCTTCTGGCGTCCAGGCAGTCAGATGATGCGACAAAGGGTCTTTGCCATCCACGTCCTGGTACACACAGTTTTGTTCAATGACAAATACGGCAGCCCGGGCCTGGTATATCGCGTGCAATTGCAAATTGCATAATTCGGCAAAGCTGGCGCATTGCCATTGCAAATCGTTTAAGTTTTTTGGGTTTGTCATTGGTGCGCAATTTTAATTTTGAGCGTATAGCTTACATCTGTCTGAACAGATGTGCATAGACTCTACTGACCTGAAGCTTGTCTTCACTGCCTTTGAGTTTCAGCGTGATCTTGCCAGTGTCATCCTTGTTGGCGACTTGTATATGCAGGGTGTTGACGACGGTGCTGCGGTGGATTTGCCAGAAGATGCTGCTGTCTAGCTGCGGCAATAATTCACGCAGGCTGCTGCGTATCAGGGATGAATGTTCTCTGGTGACGACATTAATGTATTTGTCAGTCGCTTCAAAATACAACACATCATCAACATTGATCATGCGTATCTGGTTGCCGACTGCGGCGCGGATAATGCGCAGACGTTCTGGTGCTGGCTGGTTGCTGCTATTACCCCCAGGCAGTGCCTGGCCGGGCACCAGATGGCGCAATTGTTCTAGCACGCGATCAAGTTCATTTGGCCTTTGCACGCCATCTGCCAGGCGGGCTTGCAGCCTTTGCACGGTCTTGGTCAGGCGTTCTTCCGTGACTGGTTTCAAGACATAGTCAGAGGCTGAATGTTCAAAGGCTTCTATCGCATATTCATCATAGGCAGTCACATACACGATCAACGGAAAGGCTTTGTCATCCGGCCATTCTTCTGCCAGCTCTTGTGCCACTTCGAGACCTGTTTTGCCAGGCATTTTAATATCGAGAAAGAGAATATCTGGCTGCTTGTCGAGTGCTTCCTGTACTGCATGTACGCCGTTTTCGACCACGGCACAGAGTTGCAGTTCAGGCCAGAGTTTTTCCAGCATTTTTTGCAGGGTCAGCGAGAGTATGGGCTCGTCTTCAGCAATCAGGGCGCGTTTGGCTGTCATGGCGATTATTCTTTGATAGGGATATTGAGATGGGCGATTGCCCCCTCAGGTTGATTGGCTTGCAGGCTCAGACTGGCTTGTGGACCGTACAGGGCCAGCAGGCGCTCGCGGATATTGGCATTGCCTATGTTGTTGGCGGCACTGCTGACATTTTTGCTGTCATCATAATTGAAGGGCAGGCCCAGGCCAGTGTCGATGACTTTCAGGTGTAATTGTGAACCTTGTTTTTCTGCGACGACATGGATGCTGCCCCCTTCCATTTTTGGTTCCAGACCATGCTTGATGGCATTCTCCACCAGTGGTTGCAAGAGCATGGGCGCTATCGGGGTTTGTTGCAGATCGTCGGGCAAATCCAGTGTGTATTGCAGGCGCTTTCCCATGCGTATGGCCAGCAATTCCAGATAGGCTTGCATGAGTGTGAATTCCTGCTTCAGCGTAGTTTGCTCAGCGCGGGAAGAGCTTAAGGTATTGCGCAGATAAACGATCAGTTGCGCCAGCATGTGCTGGGCGCGTGGTGGGTCTATCGCGATCAGACCCTGCAGGTTGGCCAGTGTATTGAACAGCATATGTGGTTCTATCTGTGCCTGCAGCATTTGCAGTTGTGCTTGCATGGCTTGCTTTTCTATTGCAGCATTTTTGGCTTTTTCTGTTTCGGCAGATGCCTGCAATTCTGAAATTTTGGCACGGCTCCAGAATGACCATGCAGCGATCAGGCTGACGATACATGTCAGGGTCACAAAACTGCCCATGTAAGACCATTTGAATTTACTGATATCGGGAAGTGGATAATTAAATGCAAGGGCCGCGATAAACATTCCGACAATCAGGGCAAGTGGTGCCACCATCACACACATCAGGTAAAACGCAATGGTGTTTGGTGTGCCTGCACCCCAGAAAAGACGCTTGAACAATTTAATCAGTGAATAGGCCGAGAAACCTATGAACATCGAAAACAAAACGTTCTGAAACAAAGTGCCGCCACCACGCAAGACAAAGGTCACTGCAAAACCGCAAGCCAGGTTGATGGCCAGCAGGCGTGGCATGTCGCCAATAACACCGACAAGGCTCTGGTAATGTTCAGGCTTTAATCTTGACTGTAAATAAGTCTGGAGCTGAAGCAAGGGTTTGTTATTCATTTCATCATGTGTTGAAAGATATTCGTATTGGCAGCTTAAGCAGTCTTTTCTCCAGGCTATAGCTGAATAAGACAAAGCGGATGTTTTTTGTCGTAAAGCCAGCCAAATCTGGCGCAAGCCATGGTCACATGACAAGGCCAGAATATGCGAGCATATCCTTTAAATAATATTCCTGGCTTTCAAATCATCTAATTGTTGCTCGCCATAAGCCAATATTTCTTTCAGCACGCTACGGGTGTGTTGTCCCAATAATGGTGGTGCAGACGGATATGTGACCGGTGTCGCAGACAACTTCATCGGGCTGGCCACCAGCTTCACTTGTCCGGCAGTAGGGTGGGGCAGATTGATCTGCATTTCGCGCGCCAGCACTTGCGGGTCTTCAAATACCTCATTGAGGGTATTGATGGGGCCGCAGGGCACGCCTGCTTCTTCCAGCAATTTGATCCATTCCGGCTTGGACTTTAGCCTGACCATGTCTGCAAGTATCGGCACCAGCACATCCCTGTGCTCAACTCTTTTTGGGTTGGTACTGAAACGCGGGTCATCTGCCAGTTCAGACAAGCCACCTATTTGCACGAATTTTTTATACTGACCATCATTGCCTGCTGCCACGATGATATGGCCATCAGATGTCGCAAAGGTTTGGTAAGGCACGATATTCGGATGCGCATTGCCCCAGCGCTTGGGCGCATTGCCACTGGCCAGATAGTTCATATTCATATTGGCCAGCATGGACACTTGCACATCCAGCAGCGCCATGTCGATGTACTGGCCTTCACCTGTCCTGTCCCTGTGCGTCAGCGCAGCCATGACGGCGATGGTGGAATACATGCCTGTCATCAGGTCAGCAATGGCGACACCAGCTTTTTGCGGGCCACCTCCAGGCAAGTCATCACGTTCACCCGTCAATGACATGAAGCCGCCCATGCCCTGCACAATAAAATCATAACCGGCACGGTGGGCATAAGGGCCATCCTGGCCAAAACCGGTGATGGAGCAATACACCAGATCAGGCTTGATGAGTTTCAGGGATTCATAATCCAGGCCATATTTTTTTAACTGGCCAACCTTGTAGTTTTCCAGCACCACATCAGATTTTGCTGCCAGTTCACGGATGATTTGCTGGCCCTCAGGCGTGGCGATATCCACCGTGATGGCTTGTTTGCCACGGTTAGCAGCGAGGTAGTAAGCGGCCTCTGTCGTGTTATTGCCTGCTGCATCGCGCAAATATGGCGGACCCCAGGTACGGGT
>Ga0207952_1001304_pt1 | contig 11045 bp, 12 predicted proteins | sample SubbioR12Aug_8Ca_FD_184831 | JGI IMG/M metagenome (GOLD analysis project Ga0207952, IMG submission 184831) | Serpentinite rock and fluid subsurface biosphere microbial communities from McLaughlin Reserve, California, USA - CR12Aug_8Ca (SPAdes) | ecosystem: Environmental > Terrestrial > Deep...
GCTCCCACCTGGTGATCGAGGTGAGAAGCCACGCTCAGATGCGCGACGCCCGGCTGGCCCTCGAACAGTTACAGGGCTTCTGCAAGCAGCAACCAGATTCATACGCCATCTTCTGTTCCCAGTACTTGAGCCCTTCGATCAGGGATTTCTGCCAGGAGTCCGGCCTGGGATTCTTCGATTTCGCGGGCAACTATCGACTGGCCTTCGACGATGTGTTCATAGAAAGAGAGGCGCCTGCGGCTCGCCCGTTGGAGAAGAAACGGCTCCGGTCGCTCTTTGCCCCTATGGCAGCCAGAGTGCTGAGACGTTTGTTCAATGAGCCGCATCGGGTCTGGAAGGTAATGGCGCTGGCTGACGAAGCCGGAGTCAGCCCAGCGACTGTGTCTCTGCTCAAAGACAAGCTAATTGGCGAAGAATACGCCAGAGAGCAGGCAGACGGCTTTGTGCTTCACAGACCGGCCCGGCTCCTGCAAGCCTGGTCCAGCCAGTATCAATACAAGCAGCATGAGCGACATGAGTTCTACTCGCGCGAGTCACAAGAGGAGCTTGAGAAGCGCTTCAGCGACTATTGCAAGCAATACGAAATCCCGTATGGGTTTACCCTCTTCTCAGCAGCGCGTCTGGTAGCACCCTTCACCAGAGGGATTACTCAGTCGCATGTCTATGTGCCAGCCAGCCAAACAGCCTCGCAAATCGCCGAGGCGCTTCAGATGAAGGCTGTAGACTCGGGCGGCAATTTCTCCATCCTTGTGCCCGATGATCACGACGTGTTATTCGGCAGGCAAGACGTGGATGGAGTCTCAGTTGTAAGCGACATCCAGCTTTATCTCGATCTGGCTTCTCACCCGGCGCGCGGTGAAGAGAACGCCGAATACTTACTGGAGCAAAGGCTGCAACCTAAATGGTGAAAAGATACAGCAAAGAAGATTACCCTCAGCGCGAGCTGGAAGCCTGTCATCGAGTCCTTATGGAGATAGTGAATCTGCTGCATGAGTTCAGCGATCACATTGCCCTGGTCGGTGGCTGGGTGCCCTTCTATATCGCCAGATCGGAAGGCAGCCCGCATGTGGGCAGCCTTGACGTAGATGTAGCCTTCGACTTCAAGAACATAACCATGGAGACATACGAAACGATCCTGGCAATCCTGCAAGACAACGGCTACTACCAGAGCAACCCGATCAGGAAACCGTTCCAGTGGTGGAAAGATGTGAAGGTAGACGACGGCGCACCTGTGCCGGTCGAAGTCGATCTGCTTGCCCCTGAATATGGTGGCAGAGGCCAGCGGCACGAAAACCAGTTCGTCCAGGATACAAGAGCCAGAAAGGCTCGCGGCTGCGACCTGGTATTTAGCCGAGTGGAAGAAATAATCCTTGAAGGCACACTTCCAAATGGTGCTCGCGACACTGTACGGTGCAAAGTGGCAGGCGTAGTGCCGTTTCTGGTCATGAAAGGCATGGCGCTTGGACGAGGCAAACCCAAAGATGCATACGACATCGAATATGTGATCCGCAATTATCCCGGCGGCATCGCGGTCATAATCGAGCTGTTCAAACGAGATCTGGATAACAAGCTAGTTCAGGAAGGGTTAGGTCGTATTCGAGCCAAGTTCGAATCGCCTGACCACAGCGGACCTCAAGACATTGTCGACTTCCTGGGCATCAGCGAGGCCAATAAACTTGTGCGCAGGCGCGATGCCTTCGACATAGTGAACGAGCTGCTAGACGCGCTCGAAATCGCGCGGTTCGTGTAGTCTCATCCTCCCGGCTCAATCCTCCGGGAGTTCGCTCCACTCTTCATCGGTGATACCGGTCATGATGAATTCGCGCTGCGCCGGTTCCAGCTCGGGCATTGCATCCTGTATGTGTGTTCCCGTCTGCCAGACACAGAGCTGCGCGGCGGTGACCGGGATTTCCAGGGTGCGGGTTATGCCGGAGATGAGAGATTGTCTGGTGATTAGCATGGCTGGTGCCCTCCATCGTTGGTGTGTTTGACACCGAAAGCCCCGCCGGTTAGCGAGCACGTTGTAAGGGCGAAGTGGCGTAGCCATCGAAGCGAAGCGCAGACCCTTATGACGAGCGCAGCTAACTGGCAGCCTCAAAAGTCAAACACCCAGATGGAGGTCACACAGTTTGTGATCACGCAGCAAACCCGGTCCCGGCATTGTTTGCACCACGAAGTCACCTGCTGCCGGCACCGTCCCGGGCGTTGTCGATCGCGCACCATATCTGGTGCTGCCGAGCTCCGGAGCTCGCCGTCTCTATGCAACCGGCAAACCTCGCCAGATGATGACTGCCGGACATGAGCACTTCCGCAGCCATAGCCAAGCAAGTAACCTGCTCACCGAAATTATCGATCGGCATCAAACCTATGCAGCGGCGTGGCGGGCGGGTAGCCACGCGCGCAGCGCGCCCCCTGTCTGCACAATCGAAGCCACAGGCGACTTGCACCATGCAGCGGGGTGGCGGGTGGGTATCCACGCGCGGAGCGCGCCGTTCGCCGAAGTCCGGCAGCCCAGAGCGCCGCATCCGCCGGTCGCGCTGCCCGCCAGCTCCTGCAGCACTGCCTGAAAACCGCGCAGCAGGGGCCCCGCCGTCAACTTGAACCAAAGTCATACCCTCGTACAAGTGAGGTTGACGGCGGGTGCAAGCGGTAGGCTTGTTGCCAGGCAGGAAAGCAAGGGCAGTCGGACAGAAGCAGTGCAGTGTTGCCAAGGCAGCCTCCGGGGCAAGTCCGCCTGTACCAAAGCCAGGCAATGACGACTGAAAAAGAAAAGAAGACAGAGACAAGAGCTTTCACTCCTGCCTCTGTCTTAGTTGATTTAGGCGCTCTTGCGAGTGCTCTTTTTGGGCTCGGCATCATCTGTCTTTTCAGCAGTGGTGGGCTTAGGGCCACAGAGGTGGAAGCTGGTGAGCTTGAGGATTGGCTTGTGTACTTCCACTGTCTTTCCGTCAACTTCCTTGGTGAAGGTGTTGATGGCCAGTCGCCCGGTAAGGAGGACTTCGCGTCCTTTGGTTACGGTCTGCATCACCCGGTCACCAAGACCATTGGCGACCGCAGTCAACTACAGTTGATAAAAACGGTGACCAAACCAAATTTACTGTGACGCATCCATTCCACCCTTTAGCTGGGCAGCAATTTGAGCTGTTTTCTACTGCGCAGAATTGCGGTGAAGAACGTGTCTACTATCTAGATGGCTTCGGTGAGCTGGTTTCGATTCCAGCGCAGTGGACCGATGCCGTGCCGGCAGATCCATTTATTGCAGTGGCTGCTGGGCGTTCAGTGCTGCGTGTTGCCGAGTTACTGCGGCTAGTCAAATCCGTGAGAGATTGGAAGGAAAAACCGACAGATATGTAAAGGAGATTTTGCCGCATATGTCAAATTATTTTTGCCGCTTTAGCATTTCGCTGCGCTCTCTTGGGTACATGATCAATGTGGCAAGACGCGGCTCCACAATTACATAATTGCCGGATGGCAAGCATTGACTTCGTGCAGCATGCGGCGTAATAATATTTACACGTTTTCCCGGAGGCTAACTGGTGGCGAAGAAACAAAAAAGTGACCCGAAGCTTGAGTCTCTCAAAAAGCTGGGCACGCTAAACTCGCGCGCTGACAAGGTTGTGGATGAGCTATTTCAATCACACGACTTCTTCGATCCACGAGATCTGATACAGGTCAAATACGAAATGTTGCGCAGAGTCAGAGAAGATAATTGGTCAATCACTAATGCTGCCGCGGCATTCGGATTCTCTCGACCTTCATTCTACGAAGCGCAGTCCGAATTCGAGCACGCAGGACTGGCCGGTTTCATTCCGGAGAAACGGGGCCCACGCGAAGCTCACAAGCTGTCAGGAGAAGTAGTTAAGTTCATTGAGGAATGCAAGAGTCAAGACGCGACCCTGAAAACACCAGATGTGGTGCGACTAGTGAAAGAGAAGTTTGGCATTGATGTGCATAGGCGTAGTCTTGAACGAGCTTTGTCTCGCTCGAAAAAAAAACCTCAGAAGTAGACGTTGCAGTGAGGGTCTCAGGGAAGGAGCACGTGCAGGAATACGAAGAACTTCGACGTCGAATAATCGCAGGAAAAGTCGCCAGATCCTCTGGACTGTCCCTTCTCATATCTCGTGGTATGGCCGCCTGGTTGCAGCTGGTTAGTATTACACCTTCGCTGCCTCAATTCGCGCCGGCTAAGGAACCCGTGTCAGTATTGCCGGACTTGCACACGGGAATCACCAACGAAATGGTCAGTGTAATCGCGAACATGATTCTACAAACAACATTGGAGGTGGCACATGCCGTTTGAGACCGCACAACAGAAGGTAACAGCATCCCATCTTAAGCGCAAAGCATATTTGTACGTCAGGCAATCAACACTCCGGCAGGTGGTGGAGAATACCGAGAGCACCAAGCGTCAGTATGCCCTCCGCGATAAAGCGGTAGCACTTGGGTGGCCAGCGAATAGCATAGTCATTGTTGACAATGATCTCGGACAATCAGGCGCACAGGCTGTTGACCGAGAAGGCTTTCAGCAATTGGTGGCGGACGTGAGCCTCGGTAAAGCCGGCATTGTGCTGAGCCTTGAGGTCTCTCGCCTGGCTCGAAACTCATCAGACTGGCACCGCTTGCTTGAGCTTTGCGCGTTGTCCGATACTTTGATTGCCGACGAGGATGGCGTTTACAATCCGGCGCAGATCAATGATCGTCTGCTCTTAGGCATGAAAGGCACCATGAGCGAACTCGAACTACATGTTCTCAAAGCTCGATTACATGGTGGCATAATTAACAAAGCAAGGCGCGGCGAGCTCAGGGTCGAGCTGCCTATTGGATTTGTCTACACTGAGAATGACGAGGTGCAACTCGACCCCGATCAACAAATTCAGCAAACGATCAGGCTTTTCTTTGATACCTTCGCTCGGACAGGAACAGCATTCTCTACATGCAGAGAATTACGCAGGAAGAAGATTCAGTTCCCTCGCAACATAATAAGGGGTCCGCATCGTGGAGAAGTAGTTTGGGATGAATTGACATACGGCAAAGCTCTGCAGATTCTGCACAATCCACGTTATGCGGGAGTTTACTGTTACGGAAAAGTACATACACGCAAGAGACCTGACGGAACAAAGGTTTCGAAGCAGGTTCCACGCGACCAATGGGTGGCATTCATTCCGAACGCACATCCTGGATACATTTCCCTGGAGCAATTCGAAGAGAACGAGCGCCGTTTGCAAGAAGGCTCGCAAGCACATGGACTTGATCGCAGAAAAAGTCCACCCCGAGAAGGACCAGCACTCATTCAAGGAATCATATTGTGCGGACTCTGCGGCAAGAGAATGACGGTTCGCTATTACTCACGTGGAGGAAAACTGTATCCGGAATACCAATGCATACGAGCAAAGGTTAACGAGTGCCTGCCCAAACCGTGTCAGTCAATTCCAGGGGCTGCAATAGATGAGTGTATATCTGAACTACTTGTCGAGGCAGTGTCACCGCTGGCGGTGCAGGTGGCGCTCTCTGTTCAAGATGAACTTCAGTCCCGTCTACATGAAGCTGATGAAATCCGAAAGAAGCATGTCGAAAGAATGAGATACGAAGCTGAACTTTCTCGTCGACGATATCTTAAGGTAGATCCTGATAACCGTTTGGTTGCTGCATCGCTGGAAGCTGACTGGAATGAGAAACTGCGCGGACTCACTGAGCTACAAAAACAATATGAAAAGGAATCCAAAGCAGATCAACTATCACTCTCTCAACAGCAACGAGACCAGATTCTTGCACTGCCGTCTGATTTCCCGAAACTTTGGAACTCGCTAGAGTCCATCGACCGTGAACGCAAGCGCCTCTTACGACTGATCGTCGAAGATGTAACTCTAAAGAGAGGAAGCGATATCCAAGTACACGTGCGATTTAAGGGCGGAGCCGTCAAATCAATTTCGCTACCGCTACCAGTAAAGAACTGGCAGTTGCGTCAAACATCACCTGAAGCGATCGCAGAGTTCGATCGATTGCTCGAAGATCATACCTATCCAGAAATTGCTGCGATACTTAACGAGAAAGGCTTCCGCAGCGGTGAAGGCAAGTATTTCGACCCTGTCACTCTCAAGCAATTGAAGTGCGTATACAAGCTGAAATCCAGGTATGATCGAATGAGAGAACGCGGATTCATAACTGCACACGAAATTGGCAGCTTGCTAGACGTACCGTTATATAGAGTCCACGAACTTCGCAAGGCGGGTCATCTCACAGGCTATCCCGTGAGCTGCAGACGAGAGGTTCTATTCTTGCCTCCCGATCAAAAAACTAGAAAGGCGATTGCGCGGCTTCCATACAGGCCCCTCAAGAGTCTCCGAAAGAGAATTCCCTGATCGTTTTAATGAGGTGCAGTATGAAATCTAATCTTTCCAGCAATCTACGTCGATCCAGAGAGTCTTTTCCTCCTCTTTCTTGCTGCTGTATTCAGTCACTCCCAGGCTGAATTTCACAACTTTGTTGCCGGTGTCTGCAAAGCTTACAGCGCGGGGATCTTGTCCGACTCTGCCGATGATGGTCAATTGATTGTTCATGATTGGCACCTCCAGTGCGTTTTAGGTGCCCCAAGGTCCGCACAAGTCGCAGACCGCGCTAGCGCTTTTCTACAGGGCAAGGACGCGCATGCGCCCGGAGGGGAATCCTTGCCCTGTAGAAAAGTTGTGCCAGTCTCAGCGCCGTTAAAACGCATGGGGGTGCCTCAACAAGAACAGACAAAAGACAAACAACGAAAGAAGGACAAGCCCACAGCCGCTGGCTTTGCAGGCATATAGACAAGTTGGACTTCAGCCGGAAAACAAAATCAGCAGCAAGAAAGAGGATACAGAGGTCAGACGTTGATTGCTGGAACATAGAGGAAAGCGTGATGCAGACTACCAGACGCGAAGTCCGACACCGGGCGCACACCCACAACCGATCCAGGAAGTAGACAGAATCAAGGTACACAAACCAATCACTCACCGGCTTCAATTCCAGACCCAGAGCCAATCCAGGCACAGCAAGCAGATGTTGCAACCAGATAGAAGCAATCGCAAGAGGCAACCACCAAAGACAGTGGCAGGAGTATCAACGCTTTGTCTTACTTCGCCGTTTCTCGCTTGATCGTCCAGTGCAGAGCCAGTCCCGGAATGAGCAGCACAAAGATGGCCAAGAACTTGGCAGCAGTGAGGAACCAGACAACGATGTTGTGCACGGTTTCTGCTGGAACGAGATAGAGATTGCTCGTCAACCCAGTCCACGTGTCAGAAAGAGGCACCCAGATAAGGGCAGAGACGATCATAAAGGCATAGCAAAGCGCTGCCGATCGAAGCAGTATGTTGCGCAGCAAACGAAGTGAATCCAGTGTCATGACATATCTCCCCGAATACCAAAGCCACCTCGATTCTAGCTCTATACATATTAAGACGTGGCTGGCAGAAACGACAATTTCAGCCGCTTCTGCCAGCATGGTCATCTCTGCTTTAGAACAACTCTGGATGTGACTCGCGGATACTCGCCACGCCTCTGTAAGAGACAATGAGATGGTCGAGAATCTCAATTCCCATTAGCTTGCCGGCGGCGACTAATTGCCTGGTCGAATCTAAGTCTTCCCGGCTCGGGTCGGTCGATCCAGCCGGATGGTTGTGCGCCACGACCATGCAATAAGCGTTGCTGAGCACCGCCGCCTTGAACACCTCTCTTGGATGAACCAGGCTAGCCGAGACGGTTCCATGGCTCACCACGTGATATCCCGTCACCTGATTTCTTGCATTGAGGTGCAGAGCTACGAAATTTTCTTCCGACAGAAGTTTCATTGGCTCAAGGTATTGCTCCAGGTCACTCGGCGTCCGAATCGCTGGCAGGGGCTCACTTGTGGGCTCCCGCAAAATCGCCAGTTTGATCTGAGGAATCTTGTACTTCAAATGTTTCTTTAGCGTTCTTGTATTCATAGTCCGCTCCTTATAAAAATGCCGGGATGGCGCAGAGGCTCATCCCGGCTGGGGTTTCAACAGAGGTCATCGTCTAGTTGGCGACAGCTTCCTCCTTCAGGAGCGTTGGATGAATGAGTGAGATTGCCGGACGTGCCGGTGTGAAAGCCTGACTGTTCTCCAGGTGTATCCGGCATGCTTCCCGGATTAGCTCCGATCTTGTCTGCGACCGAAACTCAGCGAGCAAGTCCAATTGGTCGAGCAGACGCTCAGGTATTGCTATCAAAACTTTCTTTTTCATGGTGTTCGTCTCCGTTTGTTTGTGCGGCTTTTCGCCACGCACGGGGGCAAGGGGGAGGCTCGCCGCGTCAAGCGACAGGTCACTCTGGAACACACACAATTCAGTACGCGTGCTTGACGCGGGGTGGTGCCTCCCCCTTAGACTAAAAAGGCGAAAAGTGCAGCTACGTAAGCCTGCAAGCCAGCACGCACGCAGCCTAGCCAGGCAAACACAGACTGCAAGACTGACAAGGTTTCGGCATAGCTCGATTAGTTTGCAACGGATAAGCGTTCGTCGTTATTTGCGGACAATTGGTCAACGGCTCGACTTTGAGCGGCTGCACATGCTTCCCGGCACGGTGATAAGGGAAGTTGATGATCTCACCGTGTTTGACTTGATTGCGAATCGCCGGCATCAATTCATCAGACAACTCTTCTTGCTTCTGCTGCATGAGAGCCAGCTTCCAGACGCCGGGATAAGCGGAAAACGCAAGCAAACCTTGCTCAAAATTATCGTTGTCGATACTCAAGAATCCCTGGCAATTAGTTTCACTGGCAAGCTGCGACAACACCGCAAGAAGGCTCGGCTCAAGGAAGCTGCGCGTATAGAACCAGAACTTGCATTGAGGCCGATCTTGGATCGCTAACAGCCATGCACGCGCATAATCGCATGAATAGTGGTCCCCCACGTCATGAATGCGAAGCGTGTAAGGCAGATTAGTCGGTTCACCAGAGATTTGCGCAGCCAGCCAATCCACAGGCCGCGCTTGATCCACCAGAGCAACAAGGTTCTGAGCCAGCAACTCCGGTCCACCTTTTTGCAACAAGAACTCGCATGTCTTGAAGTTGCGAAGCCGCTTGTGACGCTGGGCGTCAGACTGATAGCGGACGCCATTGCCATAACAAAGCTTTTTACAAACAGGAGTCGCATTGATGCAAGACTCCCGCCGCGAGAGGCTGAAAGCCCATCCCACCTTGCTGTTCTGAGTTAGCTCCAAACCGTAGTCGTGTACGTGCGCATTTACCATGCGGCCCTCCTTTGTGTTGATCCGGCAGCGACGCTGCCTCCCGGAGGGCGACCGGCTGGGCTCTGCCGTCAAGGCGGCAAGAACGAGCAACCTGGGACAAAGGAAAACCAATCGGCTTGACGGCGGTGGGCGCTCAGCCGGTACACTTGGAAAACAGCGGAGATAAAAGCTAAGTCAGTCGGTTGAGCACTGCAACTCAAGCGAAAATGAGCAAGATTTGATGCGCCTTCCGAAGCGCAATCACATTGTCAAGAAAGTACAATTGTTAGCGGTGGAAAATATTCGCGCTTAAAACTGCAGAAAATTCTTTCTGGCTCCTCATCTGGGTTTTGCAGGAAAAGGAGCCTTCAATAAGTGGCAGCGAGCACACCACATTTAGTGGCTCAATGATACCACAAAAGAGCATAAGTCAATCCGAGAATTAGGCCCATTGCGATGAAGCAAAAGAAGAACACAGGCATCCCATTCGAGAAAAAGATAGCCAGCATATATGAGCAGATACTGGCACTCGACGGGTCTGACCTGAAGAATCTCCGAGTCGACCACGACGTTAAGCTGGATTCGATAACATCGAGAGATGACGATGGGACGCCGGAGAAACGGCAAATAGATGTGTATTGGGAGTTCGAGCTGGCTGGGAATATTTTTCGCGTGTGCATTCAGGCGAAAGACTGGAAGCGCAAGGTAACTAGAGAGCAGGTAGATGCATTCCGAAGTACATTGGATGACATTGCCGGTCAGCCAAAGGGGATAATGATTGCTGCCAACGGTTATCAATCCGGTGCTCTGAATTATGGACGGGCAAGAGGAATAGAGCTGTTAGTTCTTGAGCCGACAGACGCTGGAAACAAGAGCATCAGGGTTAACTTCGCCGGTTACAACATCAAGCCGACAGATTTCAAAGTTCATCCAGATAATGATTGGAATCTCGCCCATGGTCTAGGAGATGCCGGGCAAATCAAAGTTCCAGCGACCCTTGGATTACCTCTTTACTTGGAAGATGGTACTCAATGGGGTACGCTCTGGGATGCGGTTTATAACGCTATCCCACGTGCAAACAAGATCGGCATTTTCTCCGGCGAACTCACGTTTCCATCACCGACCTTTATCCACACGGACAACGCTGTCTTGCCCAAATTCAAGCTCCAGAAGGTGTGGGCAGAAGGCGAGCTGACATATTTCATTCAGCCCACCGAAGTTCGAAGAGCTGTAACAGAAGTTCTCCGCAGCGTCACCAAGGATCAAAAATATCTGGTCGATGACTTCGGAAAGCTGGTCTCCGACAGCGAGCCCTTCGAAGCGAGCGGAGATGTGATTTGGCCTGACGGACATAAAATGAGACTCTCAATTGTGAATATTGGGCATCTCAGCGAAGAAGCGAAGAAAGAGTATCGCGAGTCAATGGAACGCCTGGCCGACGAAATCAATTCGGGCAAGCACGACATCCAAGCTACGGCGGCGGGCGAACAACAAACTTCGGACCATCAGTAAGGGTTTCTAGCTGACTTCTAAGACTGGCCATATATTCCTGAAGGACATTTTGACTCTCGTAATTCGGTGCCGTCGCCAGATAGGCCGCCAGCATAACTAGAAGCATTTTGATCTCGGGAGCAGAGAGCGTTGAGGGCGGATTTTCACTCAGCCGGGTAACGTTAGACTGCCAGGTCGATTCTCTCTCTTCCTGCGAGCTTACAGCCACTTTCTGTGCCGTTCGCTTATCTCTTTCAGAGCGCATCGATATCTCATAGACAATGCGTCGAGCTGCCAAGCGACCCGGCGGCATATTTTCTTCAGAAGAAGTGGAAGGGGG
>Ga0207952_1001305_pt1 | contig 11041 bp, 21 predicted proteins | sample SubbioR12Aug_8Ca_FD_184831 | JGI IMG/M metagenome (GOLD analysis project Ga0207952, IMG submission 184831) | Serpentinite rock and fluid subsurface biosphere microbial communities from McLaughlin Reserve, California, USA - CR12Aug_8Ca (SPAdes) | ecosystem: Environmental > Terrestrial > Deep...
CCCGCAAGAGTGCGCCCGTGCCGGGCGCACATGGGAAAAAGGGTCGGCACTGCCGACCCTTTTGCATTCGAGCTCGAACTGCTGTCCGCTTTACTCTGCAGCAGCAGGAGCCTCGGTCGCCTCGGGACGGTCGACCAGTTCGACGAACGCCATCGGCGCGTTGTCGCCTACACGGAAACCCATCTTCAGAATGCGGGTGTAGCCGCCCGGACGGGTCTGGAAGCGCGGGCCCAGCTCATTGAACAGCTTGGTCACAACTTCACGGTCACGCAGGCGCGAGAAAGCCAGGCGACGGTTAGCCACGGTTGCCTCTTTGGCCAGGGTGATCAGCGGTTCGACGACGCGACGCAGTTCCTTGGCCTTCGGCACGGTGGTCTTGATGGCTTCGTGACGCAGCAGTGACACGCACATATTGCGCAGCATGGCGGCGCGGTGCTCGCTAGTGCGATTGAGTTTACGGAGACCGTTACGGTGACGCATGGTGCTTGTCCTTTCCTAACTGTTTAAGACCGCCAGCCGGATCAGGTACTGGCGGTTGCACCTTGGGGCAGAACCCCAGACTTCTCTTCAAATTAACGCTTGTCCAGACCGACCGGGGGCCAGTTCTCGAGGCGCGAACCCAGGGTCAGGCCGCGCGAAGCGAGCACTTCTTTGATTTCGTTGAGCGACTTGCGACCCAGGTTCGGGGTCTTCAGCAGCTCGGTCTCGGTACGCTGGATCAGGTCGCCGATGTAATAGATGTTTTCGGCCTTCAGGCAGTTGGCCGAACGCACGGTCAGTTCCAGCTCGTCGACCGGACGCAGCAGGATCGGATCGAACGAGGCGGCACGCTGGGCCGGCTGGTCGAAGGCATCGACCAGGTCGGTGCCCTGCAATTGTGCGAAGGCGGCGAGCTGTTCAACCAGAATCTTGGCCGATGCTCGGATCGCCTCTTCCGGCGAGATGGCGCCGTTGGTCTCGATCTCCATCACCAGCTTGTCCAGATCGGTACGCTGCTCGACGCGGGCGTTCTCGACGGCATAGCTGACGCGACGCACGGGCGAGAAGGAGGCATCCAGAACGATGCGGCCAATGGCCTTGGTCGGCTCATCGCCGAAGCGGCGCATCGTGCCGGGCACATAGCCGCGACCCTTTTCGACCTTGATCTGCATGTCGATCTTGCCGCCCTGGGCCAGATGACAGATCACTTGCTCGGGATTGATGATCTCGACGTCATGCGGCGTCTGGATGTCCGCGGCCGTGACCGGGCCTTCGCCTTCCTTGCGCAGAATCAGGGTCACTTCTTCGCGGTTGTGCAGGCGGAAGGTCACGCCCTTCAGGTTCAGCATGATGCCGACCACATCTTCCTGCACGCCGTCCACAGTCGAGTACTCATGCAGCACGCCGGCGATGGTCACCTCCGTCGGCGCATAACCCACCATCGAAGACAACAGCACGCGCCGCAGCGCGTTGCCCAGCGTGTGCCCGTAGCCACGCTCGAAAGGCTCCAGCGTCACCTTGGCGCGATGACCGCCCAGGGGCTCGACGTTGATCGACTTGGGTTTGAGCAAATTCGTTTGCATGGGCTCTTTCTTTCATGCTCCCGGGTGCACCACCGGGAACTGATGGACCAACCAGGCGACCTCGCGCCGCCTGGCGGGGACGTTGGGAGCGTTCGCCGAGCACGTCTGCCCGGCACCCGACACCCAGCGGGTAATCAACGCGAGTACAACTCGACAATCAACGATTCGTTGATGTCGGCACCGAACTCATCACGATCCGGCGTCTTCTTGAAAACGCCTTCCATCTTGGAACCGTCCACCTGAACCCAGGCGGGCAGACCGATGGATTCGGCCAGCTTCAGCGAATCGACGATACGCAGCTGCTTCTTGCACTTCTCGCGTACGCCAACCACATCACCGACCTTGACCAGATACGAGGCGATGTTCACGGTGGCTCCGTTCACTGTGATGCTCCTGTGCGACACCAGCTGACGGGCTTCCGCACGGGTCGAACCGAAACCCATGCGATAGACAACGTTGTCAAGACGTGACTCGAGCAAGGTCAGCAAGTTCACGCCGGTTGAACCCTTGCGGCGCTCGGCCTCGGCGAAGTAGCGACGGAACTGACGTTCCAGCACGCCATACATGCGTTTGACTTTCTGCTTTTCACGCAGCTGGAGGCCGAAATCGCTGGTGCGCTGACCGGATGTCCTGCCATGCTGACCGGGCTTGCTGTCAAATTTGGCCTTGTCGCTGATGGCACGACGTGCGCTCTTCAGGAACAGGTCCGTGCCTTCGCGGCGGGAAAGTTTGGCCTTGGGGCCTAGATAGCGTGCCACTTTGAGTCCTTCTTCAATCTAACGTCGCCCTGGCGGGGCTACGCGAGTCTGGCGAGTGTTGTTGGGTGCGCTCAGACGGTGGGCTTGGTTGGGTCAACTCTAGGCCGACCAACGAAAAGCGCCGGCGGCGCCAGTGAGGCGCCCGCCGGCTATGGAAAGCCCGCGATTATCGCGCAGGCTTTCGCAATTTCTTCTAGAGGCAAGCCTCAGATGCGACGGCGCTTCTGCGGACGGCAACCGTTGTGCGGAACCGGCGTCACATCGGAAATCGATGCAATACGAATACCAAGGGCAGCCAACGCACGCACCGAAGACTCGCGGCCAGGGCCGGGGCCCTTAATCCGCACGTCCAGGTTTTTAATGCCCTGCTCCTGTGCGGCACGGCCAGCCACATCAGCTGCCACCTGGGCTGCGTAGGGAGTCGATTTGCGCGAACCCTTGAAGCCCTGACCACCCGACGACGCCCACGACAGCGCGCCGCCCTGGCGATCGGTGATGGTGATGATGGTGTTATTGAACGACGCGTGAACGTGGGCGATACCGTCCGCCACATTCTTGCGAACCTTCTTGCGCACGCGCTGCGCGGCGTTGTTGCTCGGTGCCTTAGCCATCTTGCTCTTTCTTCAGTTGCAGCCGCGATTACTTCTTGCCCGTAGCCGCCGAACGCTTCGGACCCTTGCGGGTACGCGCGTTGGTGCGGGTACGCTGCCCGCGCATCGGCAGACCACGGCGATGACGGAAGCCGCGATAGCAGCCCAAATCCATCAAACGCTTGATGTTGATCGACATCTCGCGACGCAGATCGCCTTCGATCGTCATCTTGCCGATCTCATCGCGAATCTTTTCCAGTTCGCCGTCATTCAGGTCTTTGACCTTCTTGTCGAACGGAACGCCGCAAGCCGTGCAAATCTTCTGCGCGGTGGTGCGTCCAATGCCGTAGATCGAAGTCAAACCGATTTCGGTGTGCTTCTGGGGCGGGATGTTGATACCAGCAATACGTGCCATGGGATACCTCTAGTTCTCTTCCGTAGGGCGTTCTATCAGCCCTGACGCTGCTTGTGACGCGGATCCGTGCAGATCACGCGCACCACGCCCTTGCGACGGATGATCTTGCAATTGCGGCACATCTTCTTGACCGATGCCGAAACTTTCATGTTCTGCTCCTAGACCTTCTATATGCGCCTGTTACAGCGTCATCCCGGGATTGGTTTTCGCTCACTTCGCCCGGAACACGATGCGAGCACGACCTAAGTCGTACGGGGTCAACACGATCCAACTAAGCTTCCAACCAAGGGCGCAGCCCCGATCAGTTCGCCTTGAAATTCGCCTTTTTCAGCAGAGATTCATACTGCTGACTCATCACGTAGGACTGAACCTGCGCCCAGAAATCCATGGTCACGACGACGATGATGAGCAACGAGGTCCCACCGAAGTAGAACGGCACGTTGTATTTCAAATTCAGAAACTCGGGCAATAAACACACAGCCGTGATGTAAACAGCACCAGCCAAGGTTAATCGACCCAGAATCTTGTCAATATGCTTGGCGGTTTGATCGCCCGGCCGAATACCCGGAACGAACGCACCGCTCTTTTTCAAGTTATCTGCTGTCTCGCGACTGTTGAACACCAGAGCGGTGTAGAAGAAGCAGAAAAATACAATCGCTGCGGCGTACAACAAGACATAGATCGGTTGCCCAGGACGCAGGGCATCTGCCATATCTTTCAGCCAACGCAGGCTGTCACCAGTCGCAAACCAACTCACAACGGTCGCCGGCAGCAGAATGATGGACGACGCAAAGATCGGCGGGATCACACCGCTCATATTGAGCTTCAACGGCAGATGGGACGACTGGCCGCCGTACACCTTATTACCAACCTGCCGCTTGGCATAGTTAACAAGAATCTTGCGCTGGCCTCGCTCGACAAACACGACACCCCAGGTCACCAGCATCACCACGGCGCAGATAAAGATCGCCGAAATGATGGCCATGGACCCGGTTCTCACCAACTCCAGCAAACCACCGATAGCACCGGGCAGCCCTGCGGCAATGCCTCCAAAAATCAGGATCGAAATCCCGTTTCCAAGGCCACGCTCGGTGATCTGCTCACCCAGCCACATCAGGAACATCGTGCCGGCCACCAGACTGGTCACCGCCGTGAGGCGGAAACCAAAGCCGGGGGCCAGAACCAAGCCAGGTGAGCTCTCAAGTGCAAGCGCGATGCTCGTTGCCTGGAACAAAGCCAGGCCCAATGTGGCATAGCGCGTGTACTGCGTGATCTTGCGACGCCCAGCCTCACCTTCCTTTTTCAAGGACTCCAACGCCGGCACCACATGCGTCATCAACTGAATGACGATAGAGGCCGAGATGTAAGGCGTGATGCCCAACGCGAGCACGGCGAAGCGCGACAGTGCGCCACCCGAAAACATGTTGAACAGGCTCAGGATGCCACCCTGCTGACCCTGAAACAGCTGCTGCAGCTGTGCGGGATCAATGCCGGGCACTGGGATGTGCGCACCGATGCGGTACACCACCAGTGCCAGCAGCAGGAACACCAACCTGCGTTGCAGATCGCCAAAGCGACCGCTGCGTGCAAGCGTTTGCGCGTTAGAAGCCACGAATCCTCGCGATCAGCTCAACGTCAATCAGGCGATGGAGCCACCAGCAGCCTCAATGGCCGCCTTGGCACCGAGAGTCGCACCGACACCCTTGAGGGACACCTTGCGCGACAGCTCGCCCGACTTGATGACCTTGACCGTCTTGATCAGTTCGCCAACCAGTCCAGCGGCCTTCAGCACTAGCAGATCGACTTCATCAGCACCAATGCGCTGAAGGTCGCTCAAAGTTACTTCGGCATTGAACTTCAGCGAAGCAGACTTGAAACCACGCTTGGGCAAGCGACGCTGCAGAGGCATCTGACCGCCTTCGAAGCCCACTTTGTGGAAACCACCTGCGCGCGACTTTTGACCCTTGTGACCGCGACCCGCGGTCTTGCCCAAGCCTGAGCCGATGCCACGTCCAACGCGGCGCTTAGCATGCTTCGCGCCCGAGGCGGGCTTGATCGTGTTCAGTTCCATGTTCAGCTCCTCAGAGCACCTGCACCAGGTACTGGACCTTGGTGATCATGCCGCGCACGGCGGCGGTGTCTTCCAGGGTGCTTTGGCTGTTCAGCTTGCGCAGTCCCAGGCCGCGCACAGTGGCACGGTGCGATTCTCGGGTGCCAGCCACGCTGCGAACCAGCTTGACCGTCACAGTTTTCTTATCAGACATGAGGTTCCTTCCGTCGCCGTTCAGTTGAACAGCTCTTCGACGGTCTTGCCGCGCTTGGCGGCGACCTCGGCCGGCGTGTTCGAGCGCTTCAGCGCGTCAAGCGTGGCACGGACCATGTTGTAGGGATTGGTCGAACCGTGGCTCTTGCTCACGATGTCGGTCACACCCATCACTTCAAACACAGCACGCATCGGGCCGCCGGCGATCACACCGGTACCGACCGGAGCCGGGGCCAGCATGACGCGGGAAGCACCATGCTCGCCGATCACGTTGTGATGAACAGAACCGTTGCGCAGGTTGACCTTGATCATGTTGCGACGAGCGGCTTCCATGGCCTTCTGCACGGCGACCGGCACTTCACGCGCCTTGCCCTTGCCCATGCCGATGCGGCCATCGCCATCACCGACCACGGTGAGCGCCGCGAAACCGAGAATGCGACCGCCCTTCACCACTTTGGTGACGCGGTTCACCGCAATCATCTTCTCGCGCAAACCGTCGTCGCGACCTTCGTCCTGCACGCGGGGTTGAAACTTTGCCATTTCCTATGCTCCCGGATGCTTAGAACTTCAAGCCGGCTTCACGCGCAGCGTCAGCCAAGGCCTTGATTCGACCGTGATAGGCAAAGCCTGCACGGTCGAAAGCCACGGATTCCACGCCAGCCGCCTTCGCCTTCTCGGCGATGCGCTTGCCGACCAGCTGAGCCGCCGCGACGTTGCCGCCGTTGCCCTTGAGCTGTTCGCGCAGATCCTTTTCGGCGGTCGACGCGGTGGCAAGCACCTTGCTGCCGTCGTCCGAAATCAGGCTGGCATAGATATGCAGATTCGAGCGGAACACCGTCAGGCGCGCCACACGTTGCAGAGCGATGCGCACGCGGGTCTGACGCGCACGGCGCAGGCGCTGTTCTTTCTTGTTCAGCATCGTGCGGCTCCTTACTTCTTCTTGGTCTCTTTGAGGGAGACCTTCTCGTCCGAATAACGGATGCCCTTGCCCTTGTAGGGCTCAGGCGGACGGAAGGCACGCACCTCGGCGGCGAGCTGGCCGACGACCTGACGGTCGGCGCCCTTGATCAGGATTTCAGTCTGGGTTGGGCATTCGACCTTGATACCGGCCGGCATGTCCTTGACCACAGGGTGCGAAAACCCGATCTGCAGATTGAGCTTCTGACCCTGAGCTTGAGCGCGGAAACCCACGCCCACCAGGTTGAGCTTGCGCTCGAAGCCCTTGCTGACACCCTGGACCATATTCGCCACCAGGGCGCGCACGGTGCCACTCATGGCGTCCGCAGCTGCGCTGCCATCTGCAGGAGCAAAAGTCAGCGTACCAGCTTCGTTGTTTACCTTGACCAGCGCATGTTGTGCACGCACCAGAGTACCCATGGCACCCTTGACGCTGATCTGTTCGTTGTTAACGGTCACATCCACCCCTTGCGGGATCGCGACCGGCATCTTTCCAACGCGGGACATTGCGATACCTCCAGCGCTTAGGCGACGTAGCAAAGAACTTCGCCGCCGATACCGGCTTGGCGAGCTTTGCGGTCGGTCATCACGCCCTTCGGCGTGGTGATGATGGCAACACCCAGGCCGTTCATCACTTGCGGGATGTCGTGGCGGCCCTTGTAGATACGCAAGCCAGGGCGGCTCACGCGCTCGATGCGCTCAATCACCGGTCGACCGGCGTAGTACTTCAGTTCGATCTCAAGTTCCGGACGGGTCGCGTCGCCGCGCACCTGGAAGCTTTCGATGTAACCCTCATCCTTCAGGACTGCGGCAATGGCCACCTTCAGCTTGGAGGAAGGCATGCTCACGCTCGCTTTGTCGATACGCTGCGCGTTACGAATGCGGGTCAGCATGTCGGCGATCGGATCACTCATGCTCATAGGAAATCTCCAAATCCTGCCGATTACCAGCTGGCCTTGATGACACCGGGGATGTCACCCTTGAACGCCAGTTCACGGATCTTGCTGCGGCCCAGGCCGAACGTACGGAAGGTGCCACGGGCACGACCAGTCAACTCGCAGCGATTGCGCAAGCGAGTCGGATTGGCGTTGCGGGGCAACTTCTGCAACTCGAGGCGAGCGGCATAGCGCTCTTCGTCTGAACGCTTGGCGTCATTGATGACAGCCTTGAGCTCGGAGTACTTCTTAGCGAACTTCGCCACCAACTTTTCGCGCTTTTCTTCGCGCTGCATGATCGAAAGCTTTGCCATGTCGGTGCCTTAGTTCTTGAACGGGAATTTGAAGGCCTGCAGAAGAGCCTTCGCTTCCTCGTCGTTCTTGGCGGACGTCGTGATGCTGATGTTCAGACCACGCAGCGCATCCACTTTGTCGTACTCAATCTCGGGGAAAATGATCTGCTCTTTGACGCCGATGTTGTAGTTGCCACGACCATCAAAAGAACGACCCGAAATGCCCCGGAAGTCGCGCACACGGGGCAGCGCGATCGTCACGAAGCGATCCAGAAATTCGTACATCTGCGCACCACGCAGCGTGACCATGCAACCAATCGGCACATCCTCACGGATCTTGAAACCCGCGATAGCCTTGCGCGACTTGGTGACCACGGGCTTTTGGCCCGCAATCTTGGTCAGATCACCCACAGCATGGTCCATGACCTTCTTGTCAGCCACCGCCTCACTCACACCCATATTCAGGGTGATCTTGGTGATGCGTGGAGCCTGCATAACAGACTTGTAGCCGAACTTCTCAACAAGAGACGGCACCACTTTTTCGCGATAGAACGCTTGCAAACGAGCCATGTGCGACCTCGTCAAATCTTAATTTCGGCGCCACTGGACTTGAAGACGCGGACTTTCTTGCCGTCTTCAGCCAGCTTGATTCCAACGCGATCGGCCTTGCCGGTCTGCACATTGAAAATTGCGACGTTCGATTGATGGATCGGCATGGTCTTGTCCACCACACCCCCCGTGGTGCCCTTCATCGGATTCGGCTTCACGTGCTTCTTGGCAACGTTCACACCCTCAACGATCAGGTGGTCGGCATCCACGCGCTCGGCAACCGTGCCGCGCTTGCCTTTATCGCGCCCGGTCAAAACGATGACCTGGTCGCCTTTACGAATCTTGTTCATGTCTATCCTTTCGCCGCCGCTTACAGCACTTCCGGCGCCAGCGACACGATCTTCATGAAGCGCTCAGTGCGCAGTTCACGAGTAACCGGGCCAAAGATGCGAGTGCCGATGGGCTCAAGCTTGGCATTCAGCAGAACGGCGGCATTGCCGTCAAACTTCACCAGCGAACCATCCTGGCGGCGAACGCCCTTGGCAGTACGAACGACCACAGCGTTGTAGACCTCGCCCTTTTTGACGCGACCACGCGGAGCAGCCTCTTTGATGCTGACCTTGATGACGTCGCCAATGCCGGCGTAACGACGCCTGGAGCCGCCGAGCACCTTGATGCACATGACGGACTTCGCACCCGTGTTGTCCGCGACATCGAGTCGCGATTGCATTTGGATCATGTCGATTCCCAACTTTTCCCGTGCAGCACCTTCGCACCACTCGGTCAGTCTTGGGCCCGTGTGCCTTGGAGACCTTTCAGCCTCCTCAGCGGTTGAGGGCAGATGCCGGACCGCGAGCCGTATGCGTCTGCATACGAAGCAAGCCCAGCGAAGCCAAGGATTATGCAGGTAACGCCAGGCTTGCGTCAAGCGTAGTTTTCGATGCGCACGAGAAATGAGCAAGTCTCAATGCGCCACCTCGGCCACGCGGTCGGCGCTCAGAGGCGCGCCAGCATATTTTCAGCGCTGCTGACTTCGAACTTTCCAGGAGCCTCAACCTGAACGTCCGCGACCGTGCCGTCCTTGATCACAAGGGCGAAGCGCTGTGATCGCAAGCCCATGCCCTTCGCCGTCAGATCCAGGGTCAGACCCAATGCCTTCGCGAAGTCGGCCGAGCCGTCAGCCAGCATGCGTACCGCACCGCCGACCGTAGACGACTTGCCCCAGGCGTGCATAACAAAAGCATCGTTCACCGAGGTACACCAGATTTCATCCACCCCTTTGGCACGAAACGCTTCAGCCAAACGAATGTATCCAGGCAGGTGCTGCGCCGAGCAGGTAGGCGTGAAAGCGCCCGGCAGCGCAAAGACCACGACGGTCTTGCCCGCAGCAGCCTTTGACAGCTCCACAGGACTCGGGCCGATGGGGCAGCCTTCCGACTCGGTCTCGTGGTACTCATACAGCGTGACCTGAGGCAGAGCTTGACCGACAGTAATCATGAAGTACTCCTTGCGAATGCGGTTCAGAAATGAAAAAGCCGCACGCTGCTGACGCGGCGTGCGGCTACTGTGCCGGAGCGGCAGAGGCCTTAGACGGTCTCAGCCTTCTCGACCAAACGGGTCACGACCCAGTTCTTGGTCTTGGACAGGGGGCGGCTCTCGGAGATCTCCACCACGTCGCCCATCTTGTACTCGCCCTTTTCATCATGGGCGTGGTACTTGCGGGTCGTGGCGACGATCTTGCCGTACAGCTCGTGCTTGGTGCGGCGCTCGACGAGGACCGTGATGGTCTTTTCGCGCTTGTCGCTGACCACACGGCCGACCAGGGTGCGTTGCACCTTTGCAGCAGCTTGCGTCATTTGGCCGCCTCTTTCTTCTTCTGCGCCAGAACGGTCTTCGCACGGGCGATGTCGCGGCGGGTATTGCCGAGCAGCGTGTGGTTGGACAGTTGCTGGGTCGCCTTTTGCATGCGCAGGCCGAAATGAGCCCTCAGCAGCGACTTGACTTCAGCTTCCAGCGCGGCCACATCTTTGGCGCGCAGTTCAGATGCCTTCATGGGTGCTTTCCTTTCAGGCGCCGATCTGGCGCTCAACGAAGGTGCACTTCAGCGGCAGTTTGGCTGCAGCCAGAGTGAACGCCTCGCGGGCCAGCGCTTCGGGCACGCCGTTGAGTTCATAGAGCACCTTGCCAGGCTGAATTTCAGCCACGTAGTACTCCGGATTGCCCTTACCGTTGCCCATACGAACTTCGGCAGGCTTCTTGGAAATCGGCTTGTCCGGGAAGATGCGGATGAAGATGCGGCCACCGCGCTTGATGTGGCGCGAGATGGCACGACGGGCCGCTTCGATCTGGCGGGCCGTGATACGACCGCGCTCGGTCGCTTTCAGACCGAACTCACCGAACGACACTTGGGCACCACGCGTGGCGACACCCGTGTTGCGGCCTTTTTGCTCCTTGCGGAATTTGCGACGAGCAGGTTGCAGCATGTTTAGTCTCCTTTGGGCGCGGCGCCGGTGTTAGCCGGTTGGCGCACCACGCGCTTGGCTGCAGGGCGGTCACCACCGGCACCACCCTCGCCCGGCTTGCCATCACGGCCACGGCCAGGACCCGGACGGCCCGGACGGCGGTTGCGGCGGTCGTCTTCACCCTCGACGCTCTTCAGCACCGGGGCCTCGCCATTGGCAAGCCGATCACCGCGGTAGACCCAGACCTTGACGCCGAT
>Ga0207952_1001306_pt1 | contig 11038 bp, 7 predicted proteins | sample SubbioR12Aug_8Ca_FD_184831 | JGI IMG/M metagenome (GOLD analysis project Ga0207952, IMG submission 184831) | Serpentinite rock and fluid subsurface biosphere microbial communities from McLaughlin Reserve, California, USA - CR12Aug_8Ca (SPAdes) | ecosystem: Environmental > Terrestrial > Deep...
TAAGCAGAGGAGCAGAAATTAACAATGCATTTGATAAAAAAATTAAAGCTGTATAGAATGCAAATGATGCATAAAGTTTTAAAAATATCCGAAACTCCTACCGAAGAAATAATCAGAGAAGCCGCAAACACCCTGCTTTCTGGCGGTTTGATTATTTTCCCTACCGAAACAGTATATGGTATCGGAGCTCTGGCCACAGAACAAAAAGCTATCGACAAATTGCTCTCGTACAAAACCAGGCGCGAAGGCAAACCGCTTTCCATCGCTGTCGACTCGATCAAAATGGCCCAGGAATATGTGGAGGTGAATGACATTGCCCGCAACTTGTATGAAAACTTTCTGCCGGGACCGATAACCGTAGTGTCCCGTGGCAAACACACCGTTGCAAACGGAGTGGAGTCAGAGTCTGGCACTCTCGGTGTGCGCATACCAGACTATGAATTGGTACGCGATATTGTTAAAAAAATCGGAAAACCTATCACTGCGACTTCGGCTAACGCTTCGTATAAAAAGAAACCTTACAACATAAACGACATCTTGAATAACGTGAGTGACAAACAGAAAAACTTGATTGACCTCATCATCGACGCCGGTACTCTACCCAAGAGAGAACCCTCCACCGTAGTCGACACCACCGGAGGCGGAGAAACAGTATTACGCCAGGGGGATGTGCGTTTAACCAAAGTACGTGAAACCACAACTGAAAGCGGAGAACAAACTCAGGAACTGGGTCGAGAGTTGATTCGAAAGTATAAACATTATTTGGGCTACAAGTCTGTGGTCTTGGCGCTCGAGGGTGAGCTCGGTGCTGGTAAAACCGAATTCACCAAAGGTGTGGCCAAAGAACTTGGGATCAAAGAACCTGTTTTGTCTCCTACCTTTATCGTAGAGAAAGAATACCAAATCGAAACCACCGAAGGATCCTATGCTAGAGAAAAAAAGCCGATGCTGTATCATCTGGATACTTGGCGGATTACCGAAGTCGAGGCAGAGTTCGAAGCATTGGGATTGGTAGACAAAATATCCGAGGGTCATGTGTTCTCGATCGAATGGGCCGACAGAGCCACCGAATTTTTCGAAAAAGTTTCCGAGACTGCCATCATCGTTTGGATTAAAATAGAACACACCGATAAAGAAAACGAACGGAAAATTACCATAAGCGACTTTGCCAAGGAATAAATTATGAAAATACTCGCCATCGATACATCCTGCGACGAAACATCTGTTGCCATCACCGACGGCACTCGTGTTTTGGCGAACAAAATATCTTCTCAGATTGAATTTCACAAGAAATGGGGTGGGGTCGTGCCTTCGATTGCACGCACCATGCACCAAGAAAATATCGAGCACGTGGTCAAAGAAGCCTTGCGTGGAGCAAAAATAAAACCAGAGGACTTGGATGCCGTAGCGGTAACCCAAGGCCCAGGGCTCGCCATCGCGCTTGAGGTCGGCATTCGAAAAGCCAAAGAGATCAGCGTACAAATAGGCAAACCCTTGATAGCCATCAACCACATGGAGGGACATATATATTCGACCCTCGCCCAAAACAAATCCGGTAATCCGAAAATTACTTACGAATTCCCCCTACTGGCATTACTAGTATCTGGCGGACACACCGAACTAGTGCTGATGAAAAACCATGGCGAATATAAAATCATCGGGCAAACACTCGACGATGCCGTGGGTGAAGCCTACGACAAAGTAGCCCGCATGCTAGAGCTCGGCTACCCTGGAGGACCAATTATTGAAAAACTGGCAAAGGAAGGAAACCAGGACGCCTTCCCCTTTCCGATACCGATGATGAAAACCAGGTCTTGTGATTTCAGTTATTCCGGACTCAAGACTTCTGTTCTGTACCTGACTCAAAAAGTTTTAACAGAAGGCATAAGTAAAACAGAAAAGAAAAAAATCATCGTCGACGTAGCAGCTTCATTTCAGAAGGCTGCCATAGAGTCTCTGGTCCGCAAAACCCAAATAGCCCTGGAAGATTTGGGTGAAGAATTTGAAATAAAAGACATCATCTTGGCGGGTGGAGTGTCCGCCAACCTGGCACTGCGTAAAGAATTCCGGAAAATCTTTTCCGAGAATTACCGCCTGCATTATCCTACCAACAAGAAACTCTACGGCGACAATGCCGCCATGATAGGTGTAGCCGCGCACCACCATCTAGAGAAAGGCAACTTCACCCAGCCGATAGACTTGGAACGCTTACCTAATCTTTCTTTGTAGGTTTGGTGTCAGAACCAAAGAATAGAAACAGCAGTGCTACGGCGTAGATCACCATGTGCCCAGGCTCCCAATCCCCCACGGTTACATACATCGTGACAGCAGATGAAACCAAAAATACCGCCAGGAAGAAAGTGGTAACACGCGTCAGATAGCCAAAAGTAAATAATAAACCAAAGATGAGCTCACTCATACCCACCGACAACACAAACAAGTTGTCTGAAAAAGATGGGAAAATGGGTTGCATGAAATTCCAATCATGATTGGCCAGAAAGGCTAGGGCAAATTCTGGAAAAAGCAGCTTCTCGGTAAAGGCCAAGACAATGAGACAGATACCAGATCCAATCCGGAGGATATCCAGTGAATGTTTCTCCAACCACACCGGCAATACACCAGACCTGAAACTTTTAACAAAGAAATAAAACGCCAACGAAAAAAGTAGGAGGTTTTCAGCAAAGACTACTACCCCACTCCAGTATCCAAGCATAAGGCACAGAAGCATCAGGATACTGGAAGCAATTCGAGGAGATAGTCCGAACAAAAACATTATCCCGAGTATGTATTGGAAAAGAACAATGACCAGACGCACCGGCGAATCAATCGCTACGTGGGGTGCGATGATAGTCCCCCAGAAAAAATCTACCGTCACTAACAGAAATATACCGAGCAACATTTGGGCTCCTCTGTGAATCTGCACCGCGTATGTTTTGTTGAACTTGATAAGTCGGTTTGGGGTTTTGATTTTTCCATTTAGGTACCAACCCAAAACAACCACAGCAATAACAATCAGCGTCCAGACTATAACTGAAATATCGAGAAAACTATACCAGGGTATTTCTTCTATTTCCTCTTCTTCTACGAACCATTTCACATGCGCCAAAGCAGGCACAAAAGACAACAAATAAAATAAAGAAATCAGCAAACCCGCTTTGATCTTTTTCATGCGGAAATTATAGCAGATTTATTACGGTGGTGTGCGAAGCACACCTCACCCCCGCTCAGCGAATTGTGTTTCTGAAATCGGGGGGTCCGCTCAGCGGACCATACCCAACGCTCAGCGTTGGGTGCCTATCCGGATTCGAACCGGAGATAAAAGCTCCACAAGCTTCTGTGTTACCACTACACCATAGGCACCATAACGAAGTATTTACTTCGTAAACCCTATAATGACAGATTTTTCTTAAATTTCAAGGTTTAAAAAAGATGCTTTGTTTTGCGCATTGCGTACTTTGCCCCTTCTACAAGCAACAGATTTAGAACTAACCACAAGACAACAAATGGTAACCAGGTAACCGGCATCGGTGCCAGGTCGAAAATATCGCGCATACGCGGTATCGTCATAGTTGCGATGAGGATGATAACAGCAATCAACAGACTCCAATTCAGCTTCTTGTTCGCAAAGATATTGTACTTGTAAATCGGTGAATGCAGTGAACGGAAAGAATATGAAATGGCTAATATATATGAAGAGAAACAAACAAAGAATATCGAACGCGCAACCTCCAGTGGTAAACCAATACGAATCAAGAAGTAGTATAGGACAAACAGCAAGAGCGAACTCAATATCCCGATACCCAGAGTCAGCACTTTTACCTCTGTGGTAAAAATCAACCTCAAGTCCCGTCCTTTGTATTTTTCTCTGTCTATGTCTTCGTCGAAGGCAAAAGCCAGTGCCGGGAGTGACCCTGTGAAAAGGTTAACCCAGATTATCTGAAGCGCCGTTAACGGTAATGCTAGCCCCGCAATCAAACTTCCTCCAACAACAAAAACTTCATCGAGCGAGTTGGACATCAAATACACAAACGACTTACGTATATTGCCTAGTATTTTACGTCCCTCATCGATAGCCAAAGAAATAGTTTCAAAGTTGTCGTCCAGTAGCACCAGGTCGGCTGCGGATTTTGCTACATCTGAACCTGAACCCAACGATATCCCGATGTCTGCCGCTTTGAGTGCTGGTGAATCATTGACCCCGTCTCCTGTCATTGCTACCACTTCACCTAACTTCTGATACAACATTCCAACACGGAGCTTGTCTTCTGGGGTTACGCGGGCAAATATTTTAATGTTTGGTATCACCACCAACAACTCTTCGTCAGACATTTTGCGTAAATCAGTTCCTACCAGAACCTGGTCTTCTTTCACCGCCCAATCCAAGCTCTTGGCCACAGAAAGCGCAGTGCCAACCAGGTCACCAGTGATCAATACCATTTTCATACCGTGGGCTTCGATGTTCTTGATAGCTTGTGGTACCTCTGGACGAATCGGATCATAAAACAACAACACTCCCAGGAACTCTAAGTTTTCTATGTCGTTCACCCCTGGGTGCGCGCTGTGTTTTTTCATTCGTGCAATACCAATGAGTCTTTTACCAGCACGGGAAGTTTGATCTATCCATGCTTCAAGTTTTAGATAGTCCTCTTTGGACACCTTTGAACGTTTGAGGAGGATGTCTGGCGCACCCATAACACTGTAGTATTCCCCAGCTAACGCCACCGAGAATTTATTGGTCGAATTGAACGGTAGTAATATTTGTGAACCTGGGGCCAAAGTTTCATCCAGTGAAATATTTTCACGAAGTGCTGCCTTAGCTATGTTTACTTCAAACGGCCTGCCACGAAACATCCATTTGTCTGTAATGTCTTTTGGATTGTCTAAGGTAATGTCGATATTATGGAGTGACTGTTGAAGTATTTTTTTGTCTTCTGCCGAAAAGTCTGTATCGCTTTCGGTGCCCAAAAGCATTGATTCCAGGGTATGTATCCCGACGAGTTTCATGTCCGCCATAGTAAGTGTCCCGGTTTTGTCCGTCATGATGAGTGTTGTCGAGCCGAGCGTCTCTGCCGCAGAGAGTTTGCGGACCACGCCACGCTTGGCAGCGATACGTGTAGCACCGATAGCGAGTATCATGGTCAGAACTATTGGCAAGGCTTCTGGAACTGCGCCCACTGCCACTGCAGCAGAGAGCACTAGCATCGGAAGTGCTGGCTCACCACGAGAAATGCCCAACACCCAAATACCGAGCACAATCACGAGTACCAATATGAATATGAGCCAAGCCAGTTTATCGACGCCTTTTTGGAGTGGGGTTTTTGCTCGTTCAATTTTTGAAACGATCCCTGCGATTTTACCTATCTCGGTGTGGTTTCCGGTTGCATAGACTATGGCGGTGGCGTATCCTTCTACTACCAAAGTTCCCGCATGAGCAATGTTTTTACGTTCAGCAACCTCGGCTCCCATCGGAAGCACGTCGGTCTTTTTTTCTATTGGAATAGACTCCCCTGTGAGTACGGCTTCGTCGATGCGCAGATTGTTTACGGTGATGATGCGCGCATCCGCTGGCACACGAGACCCATAAGCGAGTTTGATAATGTCGCCCGGTACAATCTCGCTCGAATCTATTTCTTCCTCTCGTCCTTCTCGGATAACTCGAGAACGATCTTTGATATATGTTGTGAGTTTGGCCAGAGTGTTCTCTGCATGATATTCCTGATAGAAACCAATAGCCACATTCAAGAACACGGCAAAGAGTATAACGATGGTGTTGGTCCATTCGTTAAGATATCCAGTGACGCTAGCAGCTCCTAAAAGGAGGAATATCAGCGGGCTTAAAAATTGTTTGAAGAATAGAGAGGCCGGGCCTTGTTTCTCGTTCTTTTTAAAAGTATTTTTACCATAGAGTTTGAGTCTCTTTTCAACTTCTGCTTCAGCCAGACCTTTTTCTACAGAACCTAGGCTTGCGAGGGACTCTTCGGTAGACATGGACCATAATTGTTCGATCTTTTGAGTTTGCATCTTTGTATAATAACATATTGTTTCACCCTCTATTGTGCGTGGGGGCGGAGGCTGTAAACTAGTTCAGTTGAAAACTAAAACCTGAAAACATCCTCCACGGATTTTGGTCTGTTATAGAGCTTCCTTTTGTGCATGATGAATTTGGCGGCTTCGTTTGCAGCAATGTATGTGAGGACCAGGTATACGATGATCATTAGCATATAATCCGGTAGAGCACTAAAGTGGAATATGTTTGCTAGATAGGAATTGTAAATAAATATAAATGGTAATAGGGCTGATACTATTATCCCGAAAGCGAGCGCCATGGACATGGCCGGTGCTTTAAGTACGAAACGTGACGAACGGATGGACAGTATGAGTGCGAGCTCGGCAGACACTGAGAGCAAGAACCATCCTGTCTGAAACTCGGCTACGCTGGCATTACTAAACAGGGTGAAATACATCAGATCAAAAATACTAGAAATCAAACCAAAAATAATAACTCTTTTTATTACTTTCTTCGGTTGAAAGTGTGGTGCGTGGCGCAGAGCGTATTCGTCTGGATGGTCGGTGATGATGAGTATCAGTGGCAAGTCCGTCAGTAAATTATTCAAAAGTATTTGTATGGGTAGCATCGGCAAAACTGGATAGAAAAATGAAGCGATGAGTAACGAAAAGAAAGTACCGGCATTCCCAGCCAATGTATACATAATGTAAACCAATATATTTCGGAGGGCCTTGCGTCCAGTCGAAACACTTTCTAGTATCGGGGTCAGGTCTTTCTCTAGGAGTAGTATGTCGGCTGATTCTTTGGCTATGTCAGCTGCATTGTCCACAACTATACCTACGTCAGCTCGACGCAATGCCAATGCATCGTTGATGCCGTCACCCAAAAACGCTACCGGTCCAAGTACCAAAAATCTGTCGATGAGGGCCAGCTTGTCTTCGGGGGTACACTTTGCAAAGACCACAGCTTTGCGTAATTCTTCGTCGGTTAAACTAGCCACCTTTTTCTCTTCGAGAGATATTATCAGGTTGCCTGCATAGACTAGTTTGAGCTCCTCGGCTACGGATTCGGCTACCGCACGCGAATCCCCGGTAAGGATTTTAACGGCAATCCCTCGTTCGTGAGCAAGCTTGATAGAATCAGCTGCGGTTTTCTTTACCGGATCGTGGAAGGCTACAAACCCAGCAAAGATCCATTCCCCCGCTCGGCCGTAGGCTAGTCCTATGACGCGCATACCTTTCTCTTCATAAGCAAGGGCTGTATCAAGCACCAAACCCTTTTCTTTGAAGTCCCGACATTGCGCTACGACATTACCCAGCATTCCGCGAACAGCTTTGGCCCCATCTTCGAAAATGAAAGCTTCATAACCCAGATGACGGTTGAAGGCCTCGAAATGAGCTATCTTTTGAGTCGCGGATTTTATTTTACCGACAGATGAGTTGAGTGCATTATCGTAAGCGAGGGACAGGGCTGAACGTTCATATTCGCCTTCCGTTATAGAGTTTGAAATTTCCCAAAAGTCATACAGGTCGCGTACTGCCGCTACACGCAAATTGTTCTCGGTGATGGTTCCAGTCTTGTCTGTAAGCAGAAACTCCACCGCGCCCAAACCTTCGAGAGCCGAGAGGCGCTTCACGATAACTTTTTTATTTGAAAGTACCAACGACTCGCGGGTGAGGATGATACTCACGATAAGTGGCAACATCTCTGGAACTACCCCCACTAACATCGCGATTGAAAAGACAAAGTATTCCAACAAATCGTATTTGCCCATAACAAAAACAACCACACACATCACGATGATGAGTGCGGCCAGGGCTCCTGCAAAAACGTATTTGATAACTTTCTCGGTAAAAATACTAAAGCTGGACCACTTCTTTACCGATTGCAATTTCTGTTCGTATTTAGTCAGAGAAGAATTTTGGGGTAAGGTTAGTACTTTGGCTATCACCTTGCCCTCGGACAATACCGAACCTGCAAAAATAGTTTGTCCCATCGAGACCTCTTTGGGCAGTGTCTCCCCGGTGCGGACAGAGTCGTCGAGGGTGGCATCATTCGCTTCGATTACTTCGAGGTCACACGGAGCTATGGACCCTGGAACTAGGTGGACAATGTCGTCCATGGTAAGTTCGCTTATTTTGACCTGGACCAACGCCCCATGACGCAGGACGTATACTTTGTTTTCAACTAGGTGTAATAATTTTTCTGCAGCTTTGGAAGCTCGGAACTCTTGGAAAAACCCGAGGAAAACATTGATCAGAATTATGACGAGGATGATGGTTCCGTCCACTGCCGACCCGAGTACAAAAGAAACTATCGAGGACACAACCAACAGCAAGAAAAAAACCGAAGCGACTTGGTTCTTTAGTGTTCGAAGTGCTAGTTTAAAATTTTCTGACACGTGAATATTATAACAGAAAACTATATTTTTTAGTTACCTTTAAGGCCGTGAAAACTTTTGTCATCACTGACTTGTTCTTGCTCTGGGCTATCACCTTTATCTTGGTAACGTTCAATTTTATTGAAACAGTCCACATTCAATTTTTCTTCCGCATATGCTGGTGTCTCACCACTAGCATCATCTGGGCGAGCTTGTCTTTGGAGGGCAAAAGGTTTATCTTTCAGGTTAAAAATCAAATATCTCACATAATTCTTTTCTCCGGGTGTTCGTTGTTTAGGGTTAATAAATTTAATTATTATTTCTCTGTCTCCAGCCAACTCTAATACCCTATCAATCTCGGCTTTGTATCTCTTGTTATACGCATCTCCTTTTTCACCCTTAAGCTGATTAACCCCCTCATCGGTTATTAGGAAAATATTACCTTTCACATTGGCACCGTCTCCTTCTAAGTAATGAATTAACGTTTGTAAGTGTTGTTCATTATCACCACCTTCTAGTCTTATTGTATTTATTCTTTCTCCGGGCTCACGATTAGCGTTAATTTCATCAGCTGCCAGTAATACCTGTCCTGAGTGGACAGTCATAGACTTTGATTGGTCGGCAATAATAGTACCGAAACCGCCGAAATCCTTATTTTCGTCGTAAGTGCGCTTTTCTATTTTAGCTCTAATGATAACCTTTGCACCCTGATGTGCATCCATTAGTAGTTTTCTTTTTATTGGATCCAATTTAACTTTTTCCTCTGGAGTCAAAAACTTAACAATGGCTTCAACTTTCATACCAGCAATAATTCTTTGCTTTTCTTCTTTAGTGTACTTTTTTGATGCCATCAATGCGTCTACGAACACATTACTACCTTCTTCTGCTCTACCTCGTGCCAATGCTGGATTATCGAGCTTAGAATCGCCAGTACTCCTGTCTCCAGAAGCTGAACCTTCAATAACTACTTCAAAAATATCTGAATTAATGAAATCCATTTTATCTAACTGATCAGTAAGGAACGACACTGCATCCATGCGATCACTTGGGTTTTCATATTCAAATGTACCTGTTTTGAAATATTTTGACACGTCGACTACGATTGGGTCTTCTGGTTCTCCGCCTCCACCTTCTAGCGGATTAAATTTAACCGCACCTTTGTTTGCATCGTAATTATGACCAGTCTCTTTGATATTCCAAGTATGACTTGTGTCAGCATCAGTCAAAGAAGACGCCTGCTTGTGCTCTAATGCAGCAGCCGTCGAAGACGTCATAAACATACCCAGAAAGGTTAAGCCCAATCTCCTAAGCCCCGCCTTGTGTTTATTTACGAATTCTGTCCATTTGTTTTTCCTTTCTGAGTCCCACACAAAGTCGTCTGCGGTTATTTGCTCAATATCAGTACCCATTCTTTCAACCGCTTGGTTGAAAGATTCCTCAGTTTCGTATTTTCCAAGAGTGACTTCAGGGATCGGTTCCAATGAGGAGCCTGGAACAGGACCTTGGTCGTTTGATTTTAAAGGCTTGGCATGATTAACCTCGAAATTTTTTCCGAACATAGTATTATTTTGTTTATTGATAAATAGTTTATAAGTTAACCGAAATCCACAATATAAATTGTAACACATAAATTTTTTAAAAAAATCAGGCCAACCAGATTTATCTGATTGGCCTTATTCTTTTTGGAACACAGCGACAACTTGCCACTGTTTTTTGTTGTTTTTTTCGACTTGAAAATTTCTTTTGAAGGTATACACAGTACCCTCAGACTGTGCTTTATTCCAGAGGAATATAGCACCTGGTACGGTCACGCTGTACCACGCGGTTTTGTCCATGGCCAAGAGGTTTCCCCCTTTACCAAAGACAAACAAACTTTTCTTTACAGACACCTCCCAGAAAAACGGGAGGGAGTCTATCACCATAGTGTCGCCTTTCATCTGATCAATGAAAGGTTGGCTTTTTAGTGCCGCTTCAAAAAGCGGAACAATGGAAGCCAACACAACTGTGTCGTTTTGTGCCCGTGAAGGCACGGGCTGGAAGGCGAAAAGGATTAAAGAAATCCATATCGCCCAGAAAACTTTTTTCATGCGTTTTTAAGTTTTAAGAATGAACGATATACCTTTGAAACTAGCACGATTTTAGTGTTTTGTCAACACCTTAACTGATTCAGTATATCTATGAACTACTTCAAATTTTTCAGCTTCTCTTTCAAGGGAATAGAAGCCAGGGTGTACCCTCCCCCAAAGCCATCAAGGAAACGAATATGCATGTGTTCAGACTCTTTAATGTAACAAGTCATAACAGATGAAGGTGAAATATTCATACCGTAGACCAGCTCGCCTTTCTTTTCCTGCTCATCGAGCCATTTTATAAGTCTAGATCTGACTACCGGAGAACCAGCAAAAACCGTTTTCAAGGTATTGTCTATCTTTAGCGTATCCGAGGATGTGGACATGTCGGGGGTTTCTTTATTGATAATCCTGTGCCACACACCCCTCAACTCGAGTTTGGCTGCTTTCCATAAACCAAGTATCAAGTTGCTGGCGACATACCACGGGTGGGTCTTGCCATGCTTTAAATGAGAAGCATGAATTATTGTTTTCAAATGGGTAGTCGGAGAAAAAGTCTTTGGGTGTATCGGATGACGCTTG
>Ga0207952_1001307_pt1 | contig 11038 bp, 11 predicted proteins | sample SubbioR12Aug_8Ca_FD_184831 | JGI IMG/M metagenome (GOLD analysis project Ga0207952, IMG submission 184831) | Serpentinite rock and fluid subsurface biosphere microbial communities from McLaughlin Reserve, California, USA - CR12Aug_8Ca (SPAdes) | ecosystem: Environmental > Terrestrial > Deep...
ATGGTCATGACAGCCTTCGTCGGCTTTTGCCCTGCCTGTGCCATGGTGGGGCGCAAATATCTGGATAACTGAGATGAACCTGTCCCGCACCCAATTACTGGAAGCTGCGCAGCAAGGCGATGGCACTGCCATTGCTGAGCTGCTGACAGTCTGCCAGCCCGATCTCAAACGCTTTGCCCGCCGCACCTGCTCGAACGCAGAAGATGCAGAAGACGCGGTACAGATGGCCTTGTGGTCGCTGTACCGCAAGGTAGGTGCATTGCGCTGCGTCGCCACCTTTGCCACCTGGATGTTTCGCATCGTCGAGCGTGAATGTTTTCGTTTGCTGCGCATTAAAAAATATCATGATGCGCTGGACGAGCTCGATGAAAGCGAGATGCCTGCGGCCACCAAGGTGCCCACAGACCTGAGACTGGACCTGGTGCGGGCGATGGAACGTTTGTCCCCACCCTATCGTGAAGTACTGATCCTGCGCGACGTGCATGAACTGACTGCGCCAGAAGTGGCGGCACAATTGGGCCTGAGCCTGGATGCCGTCAAAAGCCGTTTGCACCGCGCCCGTGCGCAAGTGCGCGAGCAATTGCTGAACAGTGGTTACTGGATGAAGGATGGTGCGCCTGAAGCCATGGAAAAAAATGGAGGTAATCATGTTTTGTAGTACGTCTGTCACAGTGCACTTGTTGCGCGGTATTGGTGCACTAGGTTTGTTACTGCTGGCCTTTTTGGTGCCAGGCTTGTCGGTCATCTGGCAGGGGCTGGCACTTATAGGTGCATTCTTGTTGATGCGTGGCTGCCCCATGTGCTGGACCATGGGTTTGATTGAGACTTTGTATGAGAGGCGAAAGAAGACAAATTTGTAGATTGTGCCCGGCCCAACCTGCGCCGGCCTCTAGAGCCTCCCCTCCAACCCAAATCTGGCACTTGTGATAACTCCCTGAATCATGGATACTTGACTCACCCTACCCCAAAGTGAGGCTATCCATGACACCCGATCAGGCAAGCTCTGGCACGACTGCGCAGTTAAAACCTACGCTGGGCAGCTTGCAATTGTGGGGCATTGCGGTGGGCCTGGTCATCTCGGGCGAGTATTTTGGCTGGAGTTATGGCTGGGCATCTGCTGGCACTTTGGGTTTCACGGTCACCGCGCTATTCATTGCCGCGATGTACACCAGCTTTATCTTCAGCTTCACTGAGTTGACCACGGCCATACCGCATGCGGGTGGGCCATTTGCCTATAGCAGGCGGGCCTTTGGGCCGCTGGGCGGCTTCTTTGCCGGGGCGGCTACTCTCATCGAATTTGTGTTTGCACCACCCGCCATTGCGCTGGCGATAGGTGCTTATCTGAATGTGCAATTTCCTGAAATCAATCCCAAGACGGCGGCGGTGGGGGCTTATCTGGTATTCATGACGCTCAATATTCTGGGCATACAGATCGCCGCCAATTTTGAGCTGGCCGTCACGCTGCTGGCGATATTTGAATTGCTGGTCTTCATGGGTGTGGTGTCACCTGGTTTTAGCATGAGCAATTTCACCAAGGGTGGCTGGGCCGGGCAAGATCATTTCAGCACAGCTTCTTTGCCTGGCATGTTTGCAGCTATCCCGTTTGCGATCTGGTTTTTCCTGGCGATAGAGGGTGTGGCGATGGCGGCAGAAGAATCGCGCAACCCGCAACGATCCATCCCCATTGCCTACATAGGTGGCATCACCACCCTGGTGGTTCTGGCGATAGGTGTCATGGTGTTTGCCGGTGGTGTGGGTGACTGGACCAAGCTGGCGAATATCAATGACCCGCTGCCGCAGGCGATGAAACTAGTAGTCGGTAACAACAGCAACTGGCTGCATATGCTGGTGTGGCTGGGCCTGTTTGGTTTGATCGCTTCTTTTCACGGCATCATACTTGGTTATTCACGGCAGATTTTTGCGCTGGCGCGGGAGAATTATCTGCCGCATTTTTTTGCCAAAATCCACCCGCGCTTCAAGACACCGCACCGTGCGATTCTGGCGGGTGGTGCCATCGGCATCGCTGCGATTTATAGCGATGAACTGATCAAGATAGGTGGCCAGAGCCTGACGGCGAATATCCTCACCATGAGCGTCTTTGGTGCGCTGTTGATGTATATCGTCAGCATGCTCGCCCTGTTCAAACTGCGCCGTAGTGAACCGGATACCGTGCGACCATTCCGCGCACCGTTTTACCCTTACTCACCAGCGTTTGCGCTGATCAGTGCCTGCATCTGCATGGCGACCATGATCTATTACAATCTGCTGATATTCGGGATTTTTTGCCTCTTCCTGGGGCTGGCTTATGTTTATCATGCGATGACAGTGGGCAAACGTTCGCCTGTGCAGGATGAAGCAGACAGCAATCCCATGACCACGGAAACCGCAGCAAGATGAGCATGAAGCCTGCACAATTCAGCCATATCGTCGGCGCGCGCACTTATCATTTTCGCGACCTCAAGGACTTGCTGGCCAAGGCCACGCCTTTGCGCTCTGGCGACTTGCTGGCGGGCGTTGCCGCAAGCACGGCTGAAGAGCGCGTGGTGGCGCAAATGTGCCTGGCTGATTTGCCACTGAAAACCTTCCTTAATGAAGCACTGGTGCCTTACGAGAGTGATGAAGTGACCCGCCTCATCATTGATGAACATGATGCGACTGCGTTCAACTCCATCAGCCATCTGAGCGTGGGGGATTTTCGTAACTGGTTATTGTCTGACGCGGCAGATACTGCAACGCTAACGGCACTGGCACCCGGCATCACACCCGAAATGGCTGCCGCCGTCAGCAAGCTGATGCGCGTGCAGGATTTAATTTTGGTGGCTAAGAAATGCCGCGTGGTGACAGGATTTCGCAATACCCTGGGTCTGGAAAACCGCATCGCCACGCGCCTGCAACCCAACCACCCCACTGACGATAGCACCGGCATCGCCGCCAGCATACTCGATGGCTTATTGTATGGCAGTGGCGACGCCGTCATAGGCATCAACCCCGCCAGCGACAATGTGCCGCAAGTCATCAAGCTGCTGCACATGCTGGATGCCATCATCGATCAATATGCAATACCCACGCAGTCTTGCGTGCTGACGCATGTGACCAATACCATGGCGGCAATCGAGCGTGGTGCGCCGGTGGACCTGGTGTTCCAGTCCATCGCTGGCACAGAAGCGGCCAATAGCAGCTTTGGCATCAACCTGGCACTGCTGGCAGAAGCACGCAGTGCCGCCCTGTCGCTGGGGCGCGGCACGGTGGGTCAGAATGTCATGTACTTTGAAACCGGCCAGGGCAGTGCATTGTCAGCGAACGCACATCATGGCATGGACCAGCAAACCTGCGAAGCGCGTGCCTATGCTGTGGCACGCAAATTCCAGCCTCTGCTGGTGAATTCTGTCGTCGGCTTCATCGGGCCTGAATATCTTTACGACGGCAAGCAAATCATACGCGCAGGTCTCGAAGACCATTTCTGCGCCAAACTGCTGGGCTTGCCCATGGGTTGCGATGTCTGCTACACCAACCATGCAGAGGCTGACCAGGATGACATGGATATTTTGTTGACTTCACTCGCCACCGCAGGCTGCAATTTCATCATGGGCGTGCCAGGTTCGGACGATATCATGCTCAATTACCAGAGCACGTCCTTCCACGATGCCCTGTATTTGCGGCGTGTTCTCGGCTTGCGCGCAGCACCTGAATTTGAAGCCTGGCTCAAGCAAATGGAAATATACCGGCACGATGAGCAATTGCATTTGCATGAATCCCTGCCCTCTGGTTTTGAAACTGCACTGCGAAGACTGACATGAGCACAGCCAAGCCTCCTGTCCACGCCAACCCATGGCAAGCACTGCGCCAGTTTACCCAGGCACGCATTGCCCTGGGCCGCGCGGGTGTCAGCGTACCGACCGCAGCACAACTGGCTTTCCAGCTCGCCCATGCACGCGCCCGTGATGCCGTGCATCAGGCGCTGGATGTGAGCGCATTGGCGCAGGCCTTACAGCAAGCCGGGCATGAGAGCCTGCACGTCAACAGCGCAGCACATGACCGCAATACTTACTTGCAGCGGCCAGACCTGGGCCGCAGATTAAACGAAGAAGCGCGCCAGCATCTGGGACAGCTGTCATCGCCCCCTGCTGACCTAGCCATCGTTGTCGCTGATGGATTGTCCGCCCCCGCCGTTACGCAAAACGCCCTGCCTTTCCTGACAAATTTGCTGACCAGGCTCGCGCCTGATAACTGGAGCCTGGCCCCCATCGTCATCGCCACGCAAGCCAGGGTCGCCATCGGTGACGAGACAGGCGCATTGCTGAATGCCAGCGCCGTGCTGGTCTTGATAGGAGAACGCCCCGGCCTGAGCTCGCCCGACAGCATGGGTGCCTACCTCAGTTGGGCACCGCAGCCCGGCCTGACCGATGCTGCCCGCAACTGCATCTCCAACATACGCCCGGATGGCCTCAGCTATACCGAGGCGGCCTACAAGCTGCATTACCTGCTGACAGAAGCGCGCAAGCGTGGCCTGACAGGCGTGGCGCTGAAAGATGAAACCGAAGCACCTGCGCAAATAGGCAGCCAAGCAAATTTTTTACTGGAGAGCTGAATTAATTGCACGCAGGCAACATACTAAAGTACAGGTTTTCACCTGCCACGGTCGCCATCATTGCGCCTGTGCACGGCATTTTCTCTGAATTACAGCAAGCCTTCTTTGATGCCTGCCAGATCGATTTTCACTGCTAAAACACGCTTTATGGCGAGCATGCCAGCATCTGCCCGCCTGTCTTTTCACGTCTATCCAGTCTGCCTTATCACTCACAGCATTTAACTTCCCATACCATGCTTTGCCCAGTCTTGAATGCTACTATTTTTTCCAGATGGATACTGGCGCCAGCGGAATCCAATCTGGCCTGCGTCCAAAGCCAGACGCAGCATGGTGTCTCGTCCCTGATTGACGAATCAAGGACAGCAGACACTGGCAAACATTCAAATTACACTGTGAGTATCCCTATGAAGAAAAAGATTTTATATGCTTTGATGAGCGCCTCCCTGGCTGGCAGCCTTGCTGCTTGCGGCGGCGGTGATGGCAATGTCAGTAACGCTGGCGGCGCTGTTGTAGCTGCAGTACCGCCAGCTGGACCACCCGCCATCCCAGCACAAAATGTCGCCCCGATTGCGCATGCTGGCGCCGAGCAAACCCTGACCAAGGGAGCGACTGCCTACCTCGACAGCAGCCGCAGCAAAGATGAGAATGGCGACAAACTCAGCTATAGCTGGACACTGACAAAAAAACCGCTGAACAGCACTGCCACGCTGTCTGATCCAACCGCAAAAGGCCCGGGTTTTGTTCTCGACCAGCTTGGTGATTATGAAGCCACGCTGGTTGTCAGTGATGGCAAACTCAGCAGTGCAGAAGCAACCGTGAAGATGAAGGCTGTAGACGCTATTGCCGTCAATCGCAGCGATATACTGTTTTTTGCCAATCCAAATTCTAACAATGTCCCGAACTGGGGACGTGTGCAGTGCTGGGGTGAAAATTACTGGATGAAAAATTTAAATGCCCCCATCATGGGTAACGACGGGGCTGGAAATAGCGAAGTCAAGTATGAAGTCCAGCAATCTGGTGACCGCAAAGCTTATTATTTCTCCGTGCGCGGCACGGATATCGATACGGCTGGCAGCGGCAACAAACGCTGCCAGCAAATTTTTATTCAGCCTGATCAGGCCCTGCCTCTCAATGAACCATTCTGGTACGGCATTGATGTAGCAACTTCCAATCTGGGTAATAGCGCCGACGAGCAATTAATATGGCAATGGCATATCAATAGAAATGATGCGAATGGCCAGGCCATACAACTCTCCCCTTATCTGGCGGCCTACCTCGGCGGCAAGAACCGGATGACCATACAAATCCGCTATAACCGCAATGATGTTCTGCATCAAAGCACGCTGACCAAAAAGGATGTCTACACCAGCTATGACTGGACACCCGACGTCTTCCACCGTTTTATCGTCAAGGCTTACAATAAACGGGAAGACAATGAGAACAGCACCGTGCAAATCTGGCTGGACGGAAAAATGATCGTCGATTACAAGGGTAATTTTGGCTTCAAATATAGTGGCGCCCCCAGCGACGCCGTGGTGCAGGGTTTCTATCACTGGACTAATAGCAATGTCTGGGATGCCACAGTGCCCAAGCGCAATCAATGGATACGTGGCTCCGCCCTGGTACGCGAAGAAAAAGCCAAATACACGCCGCAGTCAATAGGAAGCCTTCTGGAAAGCCAGGAACCTTCCAAATAAGCTACCTAAAAAAAGCGATGGCGTGCAATGCGCCATCGCTTTTTTATTGAACTGGCACTTCTCAGCGCGAATTAGCGCAGACTTTTTAAAACCGTGCTTTCACATACAAGGACGGGCCATTAAGACGCAGATTTAGCTGCGCACTGTCCTCGCGGCCAAGGTCCCGTGTGAGACTGATTCTTGAAACGCCGTAGTCGGCCACGATACCTATATTCTCTACCGGAAACCACTCCGCACCTATGGTCGCCGTGTAGATATGCCCATTGATGCTGCCACCATTTTTCTTGATGCCTGAAGCTTCTGCAAACATGCGCGTTGATGCTGAGAAAGAATGACGCCAGCCAAGTTCAATCAAGGGGGCAAATGTACTACGCTCAAAACTATCTGCTCCTCTTTCCTCTATGCCAGCAACTGAACCAGTCACCGTACCACCGACACGTGCCCTGTAATAGGCAGCCCCCAGGCCCAGACCCACGACATCTGCGCCCTCACCTATCCACCATTTATAAGCCACTTGACCAATTTCCAGTCTGGCATTGGCAGCAAGTGCGGCAGTGCCGCTCAGGGGCTGGCCATTCAGGGTCGTGCTGCCATTCAGGCTGGACGAGTAGGATTTGTCGTAGCGATAATAATCGAGGGAAATACCCTGGCTGCGACCCAGCAAAAAATCTGCCTTCACTCTGGGTATGGTCACTCTTTCGCCATCATAAGATGGCGTTTCATACCGGCCCGAGTTGGTATTGACACCCAGTTGAAAACTGGTATCGGCACTGAATGCGCCGATAGAGACGCTGGCACGATCCAGAGCAGGTGACACAGGGGCGTCAGCTGCCAATGCAGTGGATGCTGCTGCCATGCAAGACATGAGTGACAGCATAGCCCCGGCAGGGCGTGCTCCCCCTCTGCCCAAATTAAACTGAGGAATAAGTTTCGGTGTAAATCCAGCCATGGATAGCTCCTGATAATAAATTTTTCTTAAAATCTTTGCACACAAATGCGCATCTTTCCGCACTTGCAATGCGTGAAGGATAGCAATCCCGCACGGTAAATTAAATGGCAGTTTTCTTAAGATGAGGTCGGCGCAGTCCTACATACAGAGACCTCAAGCGCTGCAATGTTCTGGCATAGTCTTTTTAAAATCCCTCGTCCGATTCTGGCGAGACTGCATGGACCGAAACATCAATACTGCCCCCTCCCGAGCAACACCACACCATCACAAAGAGGAAGAGCATGAAAGTTCTCAACAATAAAGTCGCCATCATCACTGGAGCCAGTTCCGGCATAGGCCGAGCAGCAGCGCTGCTGTTTGCCAGCGAGGGTGCGACAGTCATTGCAGCTGCGCGGCGGCAAACTGAGCTGGACAGCCTGGTTGAACAGATACGCCAGGCAGGCGGTCGCGCTGTCGGCATCGCAGGCGATGTACGCCATGAAGACTATGCGCAAACCCTGGTTGATTTTGCGGTATCTGAATTTGGTGGCCTCGACATTGCCTTCAATAACGCCGGCATCATGGGTGAAATGGGGGCGACACCGCAAGTGTCTGCCGCAGGCTGGCAAGATACGCTGGACACCAATCTGAACAGCGCTTTTTTTGGTGCCAAATACCAAATCCCGGCGATGCAAAAACGCGGCGCTGGCAGCGTGATTTTTACATCCACCTTTGTCGGTCACACGGTTGGCTTCCCTGGTGTTGCAGCATATGCCGCCAGCAAGGCGGGATTGATTGGCTTGACACAGGCACTGGCAACAGAATTTGGCCCACAAGGCATACGCGTCAATGCGCTCCTGCCAGGCGGCACAGAGACACCGATCGCACATCAGATGAACCACACGCCGGAAGCCCTGGCCCAGGTCGCCAGCCTGCATGCACTGAAGCGCCTGGCCCAGCCAGAAGAAATCGCCAGAGCCGCGCTATTCCTGGCATCAGATGCATCTTCATTCATGACGGGTGCGGCCATGCTCGTGGATGGCGGGGTGTCGGTGAACAGGACTTGAGGCAGGCTTCTTGCATTGGCTGATATTCACTAGCGGGGTGTGTTGTGTGCACCATTTTCTCTTTACTGCGACCTGCAACGGTACGCACGGCTCCCCCTACTGCCACTTGTATACAAGTGTACTGTTTTTTGCGATGATGCTGATTCTTTTGCTATCCAGTGAAACTGCATTGAATTAACTGCGTTTTCTATCTTCTCAAGACAAGGCTTACCCGATGAGTACACAATACAAAAACATAAAAATAATGTTGTCATCATGCGTCGTGGCGCTGCTGTCAATGGCACTCATTGCCTGTGGCACCAGCCGCTATTACATAGGTGCGAAAGAAAGCGATGTCGCAAGCCAGACGACATCGATTCGGTTTGCCAATGAATTCAAGATCAATGAAATCGATAATAAATCTTTCATCTTGGCCAAAGCGGCGACACATGAAGTAATACTGCTACCTGGCAAGCACAAGTTCACATTTCGATATGAAACCAGTGGCGGACGTACTGGCTACGATAATGTATTGATAGAAAACCTGGAAGCAGGCAAACACTATGAAATGAAAGTAGCATTCAAATATAACGTCAAGCAGCTTGTCGGGCAGGCGACTGAGGTGTATTTTAAACTTGAAGAAATTAAAGCACCTTGAAATTGCACCAAGCGTATTGCATGGCGAAAGAATGGAGCATGCTGTAAAGGCCAGGTAGAAACATAAGCCTTAACGTCAATTCATACGCCTCCCCTTGACGCCCTCGCCCACTGCTGGCACACTACGCTTTCCATCAACCACCACAGGAGACAACATCATGAGAACCACGGATATTGCCCTCTTGTCGGCTGCCTGATCTGCCCACATCGTTTTCTGGCGCTTATTGACAATTTTCCTCACAATTGTCTTAACAATTCCTCGCTAGTGTATTGATGCGCGACTGATCACGCGCCGGCTTCCATTTTCTTTTTTTCGTTCCTGCACGTCCCGGCTTTTTTTCGTCATTGCCGTGCTTGCGGGATGGTTTAGTGCATTCAAAAAAATGCACGCCTGAATCTGGACATACACTCATCATGATCAATTTTGATTTCGCATCCCTGCGCCTGATCGGCCTGACACCGGCTATCGCCAACCAGTTACATGTACTGGCAGCAGATCAAGACAACGATGCCACGCTACAAATGGTGCGCATTACTGAAGTACACCGCGACAGCCTGGTCGTCCACAATGGCTGCCAGGCCATACAGGCCCGCGCCCTGCCGCGTCTCTTGCATGAACTGGCGGCAGATGAAGACAGCCTGGCGGTTGGCGACTGGGGCTTATTGAGTGGTAATGCGGCTAGTAGCCACCACTTCATCGCCCGCATGCCACCTTTGACGCATCTGGCCCGTCGTAATAATGAAGGGCGGCTGCAAGCCCTGGCCAGCAATATCGATACTGCCCTGCTCGTCATGGGCCTGGACAGCGACTTCAACCTGCGCAGGCTGGAACGTTATCTGGCGCTGGTGCATGCAGCCGAAGTCACACCCGTGGTCGTGCTGACCAAGGCTGACGTGCATACTGACGCACAATCACGCCTGGCCGAGGTGGAGCAACGCCTGTCTGCCAGTGTGCCGGTGTTTGCGGTCAATGGCCAAAGCAGCATGGCGACAGATTTTTTGGCTCCCTGGATGGCAGCGGGCCAGACCCTGATCTTGCTGGGTTCATCTGGTGCTGGTAAATCCACGCTGACCAATACCCTGACCAGCAGCGCACAAGATACCGGTGCCGTGCGTGCCAGCGATGGCCGCGGCCAGCACACCACCACAGCACGTTCGCTACACCTGTGCCCTGGCGGTGCCTGCATCATCGACACACCCGGCTTGCGCACCCTGCAACTGAATCTTGATGAAGAAGCCCTGAGCGCCAGCTTTGCCGACATCGACGCGCTGGCCGCAGCATGCCAGTTCCGCGACTGCAGCCACCAGAGCGAACCCGGCTGCGCCGTGCGCGCTGCCGTGGATGAAGACAGGCTCAAGAACTATCAAAAACTGCTACGCGAAACCCGCCGCAACCAGCAAACCCCGCTGGACAGGATAGCAGCGAGGTCAAAGTGGAAGGTGTTGATGCGTTCTGTGAAGGAGAAGGACAGGATGAAGAGAGGGTAAGAGGCGAGGGTAAAAAGATAGGGTAAGAACGGTCACATTTGTAAAATGCAGCGCATGTCCTTGCATGCGCTGCATTTTATTTTTCGACTTATTCGCTGTCCCTGACAAATTCTTCAAATTTCAATTGTTCCCTGACCATCCGGCGTACACTGCGTACGATAATGAAACTGCCTGCCAAACAGATAATCATCGCGCCTAACATTACGCTGAAATCGAGAATCGCGTGATAACGTCCAAGCGAGAATAGATATGACAACAGCCCAAAATAAGCCATTGGTAATGTCCAGAAAATAATGGCAGACCCCACCCATAGTATTTTGCTCTTTTTTGCAACCTGCACCAGACGCTTCAATAGATACAAATGCCAGACAAAAGCTAAGACTGCAATAACATAAAAATATGCTTGAGATGTCGCAGTAAAGGTCTTATACCAAGTAAGGCGATTCAACCACTCCTGACTAAATGAGATTAAGCGGATGATATTTGGCAAAGACATCAGCACGCAACTAGAACTCATTTCATAAATACCTTCGAAGCAGGATCATAGAGAAAGCCAAATGAACAAAGCCTGTATATCGATCTGCACAACGATCCCAGCGAGTGAGGACACGCTTGAACTTGTTGAGCCAGGCAA
>Ga0207952_1001308_pt1 | contig 11036 bp, 10 predicted proteins | sample SubbioR12Aug_8Ca_FD_184831 | JGI IMG/M metagenome (GOLD analysis project Ga0207952, IMG submission 184831) | Serpentinite rock and fluid subsurface biosphere microbial communities from McLaughlin Reserve, California, USA - CR12Aug_8Ca (SPAdes) | ecosystem: Environmental > Terrestrial > Deep...
AACTAAACCCTAGCGCGAGTAATAGACGTCAAAAAAAATATACGACTTCTAATTGTGCCGCATTATCTATGCTGGACGGTGGTTAGTTATGAACAATTCCCATTCTCGCTACAGCGGGAATGGCTCAGACAACAAGCTCTTTACTTTATCTAAATAAAATTTTACACTCCTGCTCAAAATAGGTCGGTTGTAAAAAACCGTATCCAGCCACCCTCACTAAGAGACCTCTGCATAACTCAGTACCTTTGGAAAAGATGATTCGTTTTAGCGAGATTTCAGATTTGAGCGAGCCCACATATGCGAGACATCTCATAGGGGGCAAGCAAAAAACGAAAGATCGCAAAACGAGCATTTTTAACGAAGGTACTGAGTTATGCAGGGGTCTCACTAAGGAAAGCATTTTATGTTTATAGACTCTCCTTCTGCATTGCATCAAACGCACTTGGAACACTCTTCCATTTCAAAATCGAATAAACCATTTATAGCCACTTTCCAAGGATGGTCACAGTTCTTCTACCCTTTTGATTTTTTCTCAGCGCCAAGCGAACTTGAACACATCGAACAAAACGTAAAAAACTGGCTTGAACAAAACGATACAAACGATTACCTCCAAGATATATTTCCCTTTGAGACAATGTTTTCAGCAATCGATGAGGGGCAGTTTCCCAATGCAAACACCCTTAGAGCTTGGGTACTAAAAACGATGTCTGGGTTACAAGACCCCAATATCTATGCCCAAGATTCTGAGCTCACACAGAGCGCCTTGAACGATTTAATCGTCAATATTTTCGGTCTCGATCCCTCCTTTGTAGCCAGTTCCATATCAACTCCTATCCCCCCATCTAAAAGCGGTTACCTACCTATTGTGATCAATAACCCAAACCCCAACGTCAAAAGTGATGATGATGTGTACATTCGCATCCAAGGGATCGATCCGGTTACGGGCACATTCTGCTATCTTGCATTCGATGCCAATGGCGTGGCTACATACCAAGATGCTACCTCATCCACCGACCCAGCTCAATATTGCTGCGCACTTTCTTCATTGCCTCCATACGGTAATGGGCGGTTGGTCTATGCCTTGGCTCTGATTTCAGGAAATATTCTCATTTCCATCGATAAAAAATTACAATGGCAAATGCCCGACCCGAACAATGCCTCTGATCCTGATAATACTACCCTTTGGAGCATGGTGGAAATGACAGCTACAAAAGATGCTGGTATATGGGCAGACTATTCCAATGTAGATAGCGTTAGCCTGCCTCTAAAATTACAGCTACACACGAGCAATGGATCTAATCAAATTCGAGGATACAACGGAAGCCGTCGGGAGTTCATTGAAAACGTATCTACGTTTCTCAAACAATATGACACGACTCCCAATCAGATATGGAGCACGCTGGCCCAAACCGATCCGTCTGGAAATATTCTACGGTTTATGTCAGCAAAGCATATGATGCCTCCAGCCGGGACCACCTTCCCCGCAGACTATTTTACCAATTATCTGAGCACAATATTTTTGCCTTATTTTGAACAACAGCCCTTATTGCTCGAAGCATCGCAGGCAGATGTATCTAAGGGCATTGAAACCTATTCAGGAACCCTTACAAAAGATCAAGCAACAGGAACCTTGACTTTTGTATTCAAAGGCCAAACAGACGGGAATATCGTTACTCTTCCAGTAACCACTACCTCTCGCCCTTGGTTAACTGGAGCTATAGGAGATTGGCAACCTACGCCCCCCCAACAAAGTACGCAAGCCTATGCAGATCTCATTCGAGATCTATCAGGAATCGTGAATGCTGGGATTCTACCTCAAGCAACGCAAGGGCAATTGATCAACAAATCGTGGATGATCAACCATTTTGGGGACTATTACCAAGCTCCAGTCTACAACATCTACGATCGAGCCTTGCATGAAGCTGGCGCTAATTCCTATTGTTATGACTACGATGACTTTTTAGGTCAGGACGGCACAGAAGTGGGTCCTTTTGATGATGGAACACACCTTATGATTACACTACCGAATTTATCTACAAACTAGGTTTTCGATCCTTGGGCATTGTACAACACACGTTTTACGATCCCCAAAATCGACTGAAGTTTAGTTTCGAAAGAGCTCTAATACCAAACCGCAATGATTACCCTATGTAAGTTAATCATTGCGGATTGGTATAACTTGCGCTCTAAAGACTTCTGTATAACCTGGGCCTTTTGAGAAAAATGAATATTTTTAACAAAGGGAATCAGTTATGCAGAGGTCTTTTCTACAAGATCGGAGAACCCATTCCAAGATTACGATGATAAGCACCTTTGATGTGGTGCATTTGCATATTTCTGGCTGATTTAAGGATTAAAACCCCTTTCTCAATATGATCTGGCATGTAGCGCTCGTAGACAAAATCAGAGCTTTTTTTTGTTTTAATGCCATTACGATTCAGGGGTAAATCTGAAATAAGAAGAAGTGCTCCCAAAGTAAATTTACGTTTATAACTTGCTGCAAAAAGAGTCGCACATTCCATTTCTATCGCCTGTGCTTTAGTTGCCTTAAGCAACGATTTGAATTCTTCATTGAATTCCCAAAACCGAGTGTTAGTCGTATACGTAATCCCAATGTGATAGATCGCTTTCTGTAACTCCAGCACTTCTGTTGTCGCCTTTTGCATAAGAAAATTAGCTAATGCTGGAACTTGGGTTGGAAAATAAAAATCTGAAGTCCCCTCGCCTCGAATGCTAGCTACAGGGACAAGATATTCTCCTACTTGGTATCTTCGTCTGAGCCCACCGCACATTCCTAAAAGTAATGCTGCCTTAATCGGAAGAAAAGAGCATAAATCCACGACAAGAGCTGCTGCTGGAGACCCTATTTTAAAATCGAGAATACTTGTTTCCTCTTTAGGACAGTGTGCCACCTTGAACATACTCCCTTCTATAATAGGCACACCACGTGTGGCAGCAAAATATTCCACATATCTGGGAAAGTTCGTCAAAAGCAAATTAGACTGAAACTCACTGGCTTTACTACCCGAGTACCTCTCTAGTGTTTCCTTGGCAAACTCTTCTTCCTTAAGCTCTGGCATCATATAAGCACCTTCTCTTACAAACCGATTCTAGCAGTTATTGCAAAAAAATGACGTAAATAAAAACATGATTTTTTTCAAACCCTACTGTAAAAAAGCATCCTCTAGTAAAGGACAATTTCTAAATTAACGTTTCTTTGATTTTGGGGTTCCTTTGGATCGAAAAGCTCTCTAAAAGAACCCGAAAATCAGTGGAAAATAAATCTGTTAACAGCTTCTAAGAAGTTCGATCTCGAGTTGTGTTTTATTCCTTTGATCTCCAAAATAGGTCCTTTTTGAGCTAAAACCAGGTTATTTATGGCACAGATCGGCACAAACGAATTCAAAGCCGGCTACAAAGTCGAAATTGAAGGCGAACCCTATACAATGGTCAATATCGAATTTGTTAAACCAGGAAAAGGACAGCCTTTTACTCGTACGAAGCTCAAACATCTCAAAACTGGCAGGGTCATCGAACGCACTTTTAAATCTGGAGAACGCGTCGATATAGCCGATGTAGAAGAAACCAAAATGCGCCTACTCTATACAGAGCCTGATGGGGCTGCTGTATTTATGGATGATGCATCTTTTGAACAACTCACTATTTCTAAGGCTCTGATAGGTGATAATAGCAAATGGCTCATGGAAGAAGCCGTCTATAGTATCACCCTCTACAAGGGAGAACCTATTGAGGTGGCCCCCCCTACTTTTATGGAAATGAAAGTTGTAGAAACAGCTCCTGGCGTACGTGGTGACACAGCCTCTGGTAGAGTTCTTAAACCAGCCCTCACTGAAAGTGGTGCCAAAATCCAGATCCCCATTTTTGTCGAAGAAGGCGAAACCATTAAAGTAGACACGCGTACTGGTGAATACGTTTCCAGGGTTCAATAACCGACTTGCTATTTTAAAAGACCGCTCAGTTTGCCTTGCTAAAGCACGCTCATTCTTTACCGAGCGTGGCGTGCTAGAGGTCGATACCCCTATTTTAAGTCACACGGCCCCTATCGATGTACACATCGATATCCTGCGCGTCCTTTTACCCCATGATCAATTAGGCTATCTCCATTCCTCTCCAGAATATGCTATGAAGAGGCTACTTATAGAAGGGCTTGGTGATATCTACCAATTAGGACATGTGTTTCGCGAAGGAGAATTTGGTGCGCTCCATAATCCAGAGTTCACCATGGCCGAATGGTATCGTATTGGAGTTGCCTATAATACATTTATTGAAGAAACATTAGAATTTGTACGGTGTTTCTTAGGTAAGCTACCAAGCGAAGCTCTTAGTTATCGTGAAGCACTTCTGCGCTATGCCGATATCGACTATCTCCTGGCCTCTAAAGACGATCTTCTCGCTCGCATTAAACACTATCACATTGACCTCCACGGCGATCCCCGATCATGGAAGCGAGGTGCTTTACTTGATCTTCTGCTTAGCTTTGTTGTTGAACCTCATCTTGGCCAAGAAAAACTCACCATATTGTGCGACTACCCGGCTTCTGCAGCAGCATTAGCATGCACGCGGTACAAAGGCGATGAACACGTAGCTGAACGTTTTGAGGTTTATTATCAAGGTATAGAACTTGCTAACGGCTACCATGAGCTCGCTGACCCTGCGGAACTGCGCCGCCGATTTGAAGAAGCAAACACTATTCGCCAATCCTCTGGCAAGGTCCCTCTTCCCATAGATGAGCACTTCCTTTCCGCCCTCGAGAGGGGACTTCCAGATAGTTGTGGTGTTGCTGTCGGATTTGATCGGCTTATGCTCCTTCGCCATCGAGCTAAAAACCTACATGAAATTCTCCCATTCACCTGGGACTTTGTTTAAACATCTGTTATAAATAATTTCAGTTTATTTGTATTAACATTTGTTTTATAATAAATCAAAAAATAAATAGGTAATAACATGTCTATTTTAGACAAGGCTATTTCTAATATACTATTTCTTGGAGGAAATACACCTTTAACTATAGAAAATAGTGAATCTAGATCTACGATCCCCTCCACTACATCCCTGATCAGAGATAGCACTCAAGAATACCTAGACCCATTAAAAAAAATTATCGATCAAGATGTAAAAATCATCGCATCTTCTGAAATTGAACAGTTATGCGATGAGACGCAAAAAATTCGGGAACTATTCTTTAATATTCTGCCTAACTATGCATATAACAGAGCAGAAATCGTACGAGAATGCCCTCTAGAACGTATTTTAGATCGAGACGTCTACTCTTCCCATTCCGCCGAAGATATCATCGATCCTGTAAGTGAAAAACGGATCCATGAAACGCTTTTAGAAGCAGACTTCTCTCTCCGATTGGGGATTCAACCAGATGAACTTAAAGGAAGATTCAAAAAAACTTATTACATTTTAGACAGAGACACTCAACCGCTGGGTATATTTAAGCCCCAAGTAAAAAAATGGTGGAGATTTGCAGATCGCTATGGAGCTGCCGAAGAAAGAGAAGCTCACTTAGCCGAAATTGGAGCTTCTCGTATAGATCAACTCCTGGGAACTCGACTCGTTCCCTACACAACAACCCTTACCTTAAAAAACCCGGAGCCTTCTACCGAGCCTACTGGTAGTTTTCAATTTTTCGTACATAGTGCCCCTCCACTTTATGACTATTTACAAGGTGATAATTTATGGGCAGATCCGAAAGTTATGACCCACTCACTAAATACGCCGGCCAATCACGCCTTGCAGTTGCGTAATTTTGAGGACCTAACATTTCTAGATATGCTCACAGGAAATAATGACGGCCATTTTAAAAATATTTTATGCAAACCTACTCAAGACGGTGGACTACAATTAGTAGCTATAGACAATGGCAATGCCTTCCCCTGGTGTACTGATCAGGATCTCCCCTTTTACAAAAGAACTCCTCTCCACACATATAAGTGGAGAGCTCTACCCCATGCTCAACGTCCCTATTCCTCCGAAGCCCTACACCGGATAAAGACCATCGATCTTCAATCCGTTATCGCCGCTATGAGACAGGTCCTAGTAGATACAAAAACACCTTCTTCCTTAGGGCACATGGAGGATAAAATATACACCTTGCAAGACCGTTATGAAACCATTTTACAAGAGGCCCAAGAGGGTGTCCCCATTGCTGATATTGCTCAAAGTATTATCGATGGAAAGCCTGATGACGACCAGGATGATTTCTTTTTCTTTATCTGATCCAAAAAGAGGGAAATCCTCCTCAACCCTTCAGAACATTTGATTGGGAAAAATCAAAAACTCCTCTAAGCTACTCTTCTAGACATAGAAGAGACCTCTGCATAACCCAGTATCTTTGAAAAAAATGATTCGTTTTAGCGAGATTTCGGATTTGAGCGAGCCCACATATGCGAGACATCTCATAGGGAGCGAGCAAAAAACGAAAGATCGCAAAATGAGCATTTTTAACGAAGGTATTAGGTTATGCAGGGGTCTCTAGAAAACACAAATAAAAGAGTGAGCATATTATGACACTTATCGAAAAAATCAATCTTGGAATCAAAGAAGCGATTCGAGCCCAGGACCAGATTAGACTCAACACTCTTCGCATGCTTAAATCAAAAATATTAGCCGTTGATGCTCGAGCTAACCTTCCTGACTCCGAAGTTTTAAAACTATTTAAAACGTACTTTGGTACCCTTCAAGAAGCTAAGGAACAATCTGCTAGTCGCCCCGAAATCGTGGAAAAATTAGAAAAAGAACTAGAGATTGTTCAGGAATTTTTACCTAAATCGCTCTCTTCAGAAGAAACTAAAAAAATCGTAGTGCAAGCAATCGCCGACTCTGGAGCCAAAACAAAAAAAGATTTAGGTTTGGTGATGAAGAGCATTATGAAATTGAACAATACGGTCGATGGAAAATTAGCCAAGGGTTTAGCAGAGCAACTGCTAGCTGACTAGCTCAAAAAAGAAGAGGTGGTCTTGATGAGCACGAAAGATAGTAACGGAAACCTTCTCCATGAAGGAGACTCTGTACAAGTTATTAAAGATCTAAAAGTCAAAGGATCTACCATAACCCTTAAAAGAGGCACGAAATTTAAGAATATCCATTTGACAGACGATAGTGAAGAGGTGGAATGCCGCGATGGTAAAACCACGATTGTTCTAAAAACTTGTTATTTGAAAAAATCGTAAGGCCACCTTATTGGTTCTGAAATAGAGTCCTAGCCTTTTTATCGCTGAGCAACTACTGGCCGACTAAATTAAAGGTGCTCCTATTACAGAGCGACGATTCTCGTAGTCAGACAGGTTCATTCAGAACTTTTGATTGTTATCAAAAGGAGGCAAAAGGGATCACAAATCTACTAAAATTGAGAAAAGCGATGCTCTCAGAGAGGGAAAAGCTAGTTGTCGACTGGTATAATCAAAACGCTGAGGATTGGGCTAAACAAAGAAAAAAAACATCTGAACCCTCTTTTTGGGCTCAAGAATACACGTATTTTGAGCAACTGGGAAACCCTCCACGAAAACTCTTAGAAATTGGGTCAGGTTCTGGAAGAGAAGCACTTGAATGGAGCCGGATGGGGTATGAATATAGTGGAATTGATACATCAACGACTCTTATCCAGATTGCCAGAAAAACAGAACCCCTGGGTCGTTATTTTCTCTCTTCAGTTTATGAAATGCCATTCTCATCGAATACTTTTGATGCTTTTTCTTCATGGGCTATGCTTCCTCATATTCCTAAGGAGCGCATCGGCGTCGCATTGGATGCAATTCAAAGAGTTTTGAAACCCCAAGGACTGGGTTTTATTGCTATGCGTGAGGGCGTGGAAGAAAGACAGGAACCGGAAACTGGCCGTTGGTTTTCTTATTATTCTCAAAATGAACTTGAGGACACGTTGACGAGACATGGTTTTGAAATCTTGTCAAAGGGGACCAAGCCAAGTCGAGTAGACCTCACATGGCTCACATTCTTTGTAAGATCCCAGAAATAAAAGAAGCTAGGAGAATTTCCTGGCCCTTGTGTGTTAGAAGCAAGTCAGACAAATTCAGGGCTTTTGGGCAGATAAGATCTCCTCAGAAACCAAGAATTCTACCGGCCAGCCCTCACTAGATTGTCTTCTCATCTTTTGCAGAGCCTCTTCGAGCTCTGGGCGAATTGATGTTAGTCGAATGATTTTACCGTTCTGTTTTACCCAGGGATTGATCCCACGGCATTTAAATTGTACGTAGCTATGAGCTTGGGCTGGATCCACAATACGACAATATTGACCAGGAAAGTTTACCATCTGCATCCTATTTTGGATAAAAGGATCCTGTGCATTCAATAGTCGATTCCAAATAGCCTCATCGATCCCGGTGTGAAATTCATGCCACGAGATGATTCCAATCTCAATCCCTTGTAAAATAGCGTCCGCTAACCACCTTGATGTCACGCAGTTAGTGGCACTTCCCCAACAGTTTTCGGTCATGAAAAGTGAAAAAGAAGTGAGCTTAGCAGCTAGGTCTAGATCTGTTATGATCCATTTTCCGTCTTCAAAAGATAGATCTAAGAACAGTGTTTTGGTTTCTTCCCGTGTAATGAATTTTTGGAAATAGGCCCCTTGAATGTTATAATCAATCCGATCAGCGCAAAGATTAGGAAGAGGTTGTTCTAACATGGAAAATTCTTTTCTTTTCGGAGACACTTGTTCCACCGTATAGCCATAGCGATTCAAAATCTCCCCGATTCCAGAACTAACTAGATAGGAATTGTGAATAGTGGATTGATAGTCCTCTTCTTGGTGTTCCTTTGCAAAGACCCAATCCCCTACATGAGAAAATACTGTGTGCGAAACATCATGCAGTAGTCCTGAAATTTGTTCTTCAAGGGAAGCTTCCCTAGATCTAAGGATAGCAAAGACCCCTAAAGAATGGTCAAAGCGGGTGTATTCTTCTGGATGTGTTTTAGTGTAATAGGAAACGCCATACTGATGAATGTCTTTCAATCGTTGAAAAGGAGGAGAATGAATTAACTCAATCAGAACCGGCTCTTCTATTTCTAGAGGTCCATAAAAAGTATGGACCGTTTCAGAGAATAGCTCTCCGATATAAAAAATGAGAAGGAATATCAGAGCATGGAAAGAAGTCATGTATCACTCTAGGACAAAAAACGCTAAGGGATTGGATCAAAATTTTCAAGATGAGAACGTTCAAAAATACCCGATATAAATCGGTATTGCTATGTGCTGATTACGCAATTCTTATGCATTACAAGAATGTTTTACCATGTCCTGCCACAAGGATTCCAGATGGAGATGCTAAATCTCCAAAAAACTAGTTGTTAAAATTTCTATCCTTGTACACCATCGTATTTGGCTGTTTTTAAGACACTTACAACATCATGTGTTAAACTTTTAACGCTACGGATGTTAAAGATCGAAGGAAAGGAATGTGAAATAACAAGGGCCGAATTTAAACACTATGACTTGACTTTGGTAGAGCCTACTTTTGACTCTCCCCTAACGGACCTTATTATTGATTTGAACCATCTTCGAAAAAAACGTTTGGATGGGACGACTCCTTCCCAGGTTTTTTTCAACCTCAAGAGCATTTTCCATATGCTAGAGAGTATCGGCTCGGCGCGCATCGAAGGAAATAACACTTCGCTTCTTGAGTATATAGAGACCAAGCTGGAAGAGAAGGTTGATGTGCCTATGGGAGTTAAAGAGATCCAAAATATCGAAAGCGCCATGGATTTCATTGAAAACAACGTAAAAAAGCATCCGATCAATCAAGCTTTTGTCAGCGAAATTCATAGGATGGTTGCCGATGGATTACCTACTTCGCCAAAGGGAGAAGGAGGCAAAACTCCAGGTCAATATAGGAAGTCAAATTTACAAATCACAAAATCCAAGCATCTACCACCAGAGTGGGTACTCGTTGATGAGTATATGAACGAATTATTTGACTTCATCAATCAGGACAGCGGCGCAAAATTCGATCTGTTAAAAACAGCGATTGCTCACCATCGATTCGTATGGATACATCCATTTAGCAATGGCAACGGACGGACAGTACGTTTATTTACTTACGCAATGTTGATTAAGCTCGGCTTCAACGTCAACGTAGGGAGAATCATCAACCCTACGGCCGTTTTCTGTAATCACCGAAACAATTACTACAAGTACCTCGAGCAGGCTGATACTGGAGAAAAATCGGGCATTCTGGCTTGGTGTGAATACGTGCTCCGTGGTCTAAAAGAGGAGATCGAAAAAATCGACAAACTTCTCGGCTATGACTCTCTGGCCAAGGAAATTTTGATGCCCACAATCAACCACTCTCTCGAAAGAAAATATATCACCGATGTCGAAGCAAAAATATTGAGAATGGCTATCGAGAAAAAAATGATCCAATCAAGTGACTTGAAAGAGATCTTTCAAGGAAAGCACGGCGCAGAACTGTCCCGACAAATCAAGAGACTTGTAGATAAGAAAATGCTTCAACGCATCGGCTTCAAAGACTACGTTATCAGTTTCGGCGACAACTACTTGCTTCGGGGCATCATGAAGGTGCTGGGAGATAAGGGATTTCTGCCTCACCTTGATGGAAAATAAAATCACTGCTCTTGATCTCATTTTTACTGAAGATGCCCAAATTGATTATTCAAAAGCAGGCGGGCCAAGAAGATGTTCTTGAAGTGGCCTTTTGGGGACTTTGGTACAACGATAAGTTCATTCGCACATCTAAAGGTTGGCGAATTAAAGAGAAGATCACTGAACCTTGTTACAACTGGAAGATTCAAAGAAGTGGTCTTTAAGCTTGTCTCTAAGACAAGAATGCTTTACTTATTTACTCTCAACTCTTTTGAAAAACTTCGAATTTGAACTGAGAAAATTCAAACCCAAGACACTTACAGCTCTTAATTAAAAATCGGTAAACCACTGGTTTCACCAGTGGACTCAGGAAGGCTCGGCCGTAGGTTTCTGTAAAGAAATAAAAAAGAACGACGTCGTATGTTTCTCCTCCAAGTGGCTTAGCGAGTCAACT
>Ga0207952_1001309_pt1 | contig 11035 bp, 14 predicted proteins | sample SubbioR12Aug_8Ca_FD_184831 | JGI IMG/M metagenome (GOLD analysis project Ga0207952, IMG submission 184831) | Serpentinite rock and fluid subsurface biosphere microbial communities from McLaughlin Reserve, California, USA - CR12Aug_8Ca (SPAdes) | ecosystem: Environmental > Terrestrial > Deep...
TCATGAGCGCGCGGGACGCGCGCGGTCCTGAAGAGAAGACTGGCCGAGCGCGGTGAGGGCGGTGGCGACGATCGCCGGCGCATTGAGGCCGGCCTGTTCGTATTGCTTGGCCGGCGCCGCATGGTCGATGAAGCGGTCGGGCAGGATCATCGGCCGCACTTTCAGTCCGTGATCGAGCAGGCCCGTGCTCGCCAGATGCTGCAGCACCTGGCTGGCGAAGCCGCCGACCGAGCCCTCCTCGATGGTGATCAGCACCTCGTGCTCGCGCGCCAGGCGGCGAATGAGGTCGGTGTCGAGGGGCTTCGCAAAGCGGGCGTCGGCCACCGTGGCGCTCAGCCCCTTGGCGGCGAGATCCTCGGCCGCGATCAGACATTCGCCGAGGCGCGTGCCGAAGCTCAGGATCGCGATCTTGGTGCCCTCGCGCAGGATGCGTCCCTTGCCGATCTCGAGCGGCGTGCCGCGCGCCGGCAGCTCGACACCCACGCCCTCGCCGCGCGGATAGCGGAAGGCGCTCGGGCGGTCGTCGATCCGGGCCGCGGTGGCCACCATGTGCATCAGCTCGAGCTCGTCGGCCGCCGCCATGACGACGAAGCCCGGCAGGCAGGCGAGATAGGCGACATCGAAGGAGCCCGCGTGCGTGGCGCCGTCGGCGCCAACGAGGCCGGCGCGGTCGATGGCGAAGCGCACCGGCAGCTTCTGGATGGCGACGTCGTGCACGACCTGGTCGTAGCCGCGCTGCAGGAAGGTCGAGTAGATCGCGGCGAACGGCTTGAAACCCTCGCAGGCGAGACCGGCGGCGAAGGTGATGCCGTGCTGCTCGGCGATGCCGACGTCGAAGCTGCGATCAGGGAAGCGCTCGGCGAACTTGTCGAGGCCGGTGCCCGACGGCATCGCGGCTGTGATCGCCACGATCTTCTTGTCGGCTTCAGCCTCGGCGATCAGCGCCTTGGCGAAAACGGCGGTGTACTGCGGCGCGTTGGCCACCGGCTTGGACTGCTTGCCGGTGACGACGTCGAATTTCACGACGCCGTGGTACTTGTCGTCGCTGGCTTCGGCCGGCGGATAGCCCTTACCCTTCCTGGTGACGACGTGGACCAGGATCGGCTTGTCGAGCTCGCTGTCGCGCGCGTTCTTCAGCACCGGCAGCAGGTGGTCGAGATTGTGCCCGTCGACCGGCCCGACATAGTAGAAGCCCATCTCGTCGAACAGCGTGCCGCCGGCCACGAAGCCGCGCGCGAATTCCTCGGCGCGCCGCGCCGCCATCTCGAGCGGCTTGGGCAGCGACCCGGCGAAGGTGCGGCCGAGATTGCGCAGCGTGACGTAGGGCCGGCCCGAGAGCAGCCGCGACAGGTGACCGGACATGGCGCCGACCGGCGGTGCGATCGACATGTCGTTGTCGTTCAGCACCACGATCAGCCGGGAGCGCAGCGCGCCGGCATTGTTCATGGCCTCGTAGGCCATGCCGGCGCTCATAGCGCCGTCGCCGATCACGGCGATGACGTTGTTGTTGCCGCCGGCCAGGTCGCGCGCCACGGCCATGCCGAGGCCGGCCGAGATCGAGGTCGAGGAATGGGCGGCGCCGAACGGGTCGTACTCGCTCTCGGCCCGGCGGGTGAAGCCCGAGAGGCCACCTTCCTGGCGGAGCGTGCGAATGCGGCTGCGCCGGCCGGTGACGATCTTGTGCGGATAGGCCTGGTGGCCGACGTCCCAGATCAGCCGGTCCCTGGGCGTGTCGAAGACATAATGCAGCGCCACCGTCAGCTCGACGACGCCGAGGCCGGCACCGAGGTGACCACCGGTGACCGAAACGGCCGAAATCGTCTCCTGACGCAGTTCGTCGGCGAGTTGGCGCAGCTGGTCGGCGCGGAGCCGGCGGATGTCGGCCGGGACGTCGACGGAATCGAGGAGAGGCGTCAGGCTCTGGCCGGTCATGGCAACACTATACTCCTGCCCGCCGCCTTATGTGCGGCGAGCCACAACGAAATTCGCCGCCTGCCTTAGCAAATCCGCGGCCCCACCGAACGAGTCGAGGTGCGCGGCGGCCTGTCGCGCCAGCAGACCGGCCTGGGCGCGGGCCCGCTCCACGCCCAGGATCGAGACGAAGGTCGCCTTGCCCGCCTCGGCGTCCTTGCCCGGCGTCTTGCCGAGGTCCGCGGCATCGCCCTCGACGTCGAGCAGGTCGTCGGCGATCTGGAAGGCGAGGCCGAGATCGTGGGCATAGGCCTGGAGTGCCGCGCGCGGATGGTCGCTCGCCTTGCCGAGGATCGCGCCCGCCGTGCAGGAGAACGAAATCAGGGCGCCGGTCTTCAGCCGCTGCAGGCGTGTGATGGCGCCGATCGACCGTTCGCCCACCTGGGACTCGGCCAGGAGGTCGAGCATCTGGCCGCCCACCATGCCGTGTGCGCCGCTGGCCCGCGCAAGCTCGGTGACCAGCGCGGCGCGCACCGCCGGATCGCCGTGGGTCTCGTCATGCGCCAGCACCTCGAAGGCGAGCGCCTGCAGGGCGTCGCCTGCCAGGATCGCCGTCGCCTCGTCGAACTGCTTGTGGCAGGACGGCTTGCCGCGCCTGAGGTCGTCGTCGTCCATCGCCGGCAGATCGTCGTGGATCAGCGAATAGGCGTGCACGAACTCGATGGCGCTGGCGGTCCTGAGCGCCGGCTGCACCCCGACCTTGAACAGCGTGGCGCCGGCCAGCACGAAAAAGGCGCGCAGCCGCTTGCCGCCGCCCAGGCTCGAGTAGCGCATGGCTTCGAAGAGACGCGCCTCGCCTTCATCGCCGCTCGGCAGCAGGCGATCCATCGTGCGTTCGACCGACTCGGCGGCGAAGGCCAGCGCCTGATCGAACTGGCGGTGCGACGACAGCGGCATGGAACGTGGGAACCGGACGCGAAAATCAGCTGAGTTCGGCCGGCTGGCTGCTGACCGAACCGTCGGGAGAGAAGTTGATCCTCTCCACCTTCATCTTGGCCTCGGCAAGCTTCTGCTCGCAGTGCCGCTTCAGGAGCGCGCCGCGTTCGTAGGCCGAAATCGCCTCGTCGAGCTTTACCTTGCCCTGCTCGAGTTGCTGGACGATCGCTTCCAGCTCCTTCAGCGCGTCCTCGAACGACAAGGCGGCGATGTCCTTGGGGACCGTGGGTTCTTTGGCCAATTCTGCCTCTCAAAAGGGGTCGGTCGGATCGTAACCGTCCCTACCGAAAGGTGCCAGCCGCGTCACCTATCGAGGCCGAAAATGACCGAATCCGTGCGAAGATTCGTGCTTTCACAACTGTGGATAGCGAATCACGCATCCGTGACATGGCGGCTTTGCACGTTCGCAGGTCAAAACCCGCCGCCGCGCATTGCGGCAGACGCATACCGATGGCAGTTTTCGCCGTCACGAAAATAAACGGCCATTCATAGGAGAGAACGCCATGGGCAACGTCAGCCATCTCGTCACGCGAACCGCAGCCTTCCAGAGTTCGGTGGAGAATGGCCTCGCCGAAGGATCGACCGGCAAGGATCGCCAGTTCGTTACGGCGCTGGCCCGCGGCCTGGACATCCTTCGCGCCTTCCACGCCGGCGAAGGCATGCTGGGCAACCAGGAAATCGCCCATCGCACCGGTCTGCCGAAGCCGACCGTCGCGCGCCTCACGCATACGCTGACCGAACTCGGCTACCTCAACTACATCAGGCGCTTCCGCAAATACGAGCTCGGCGCCTCGGTGCTGGCGCTGGGTTATGCCGCGATCTCCAGCATGGACGTCCGCCGCGCCAGCCGCGCGCCGCTCGAGCAGATCGCCCACGCGCTCAACGCCTCGACGGCGCTGGGCGGCCGCGACCGTCACTCGATGATCTATCTCGAAGCCTGCCGCGGCCCGTCGGTCGTGGCGATCACCCATGACGTCGGCACCCGCGTGCCGATGGCCAGCACCGCGATCGGCCGCGCCTATCTGTTCTCGCTGCCCGATGCCGACCGCAACAAGCAGATCGATGCGATCCGCCGCCGCTGGCGCGACGACTGGGGCAAGGTGAAGACCGGCCTCGAGCGCTCGTTCAAGGAACTGGCCGATCACGGCTTCTGCGTCACCTGGGGCGAGTGGCTGCCCGAGCTGTGCGGCGTCGGCGCGCCGCTGCGCAACGCCGACGGCACCGCTGCCTATGCGATCAACGCCTCGGCGCCGATCTACCAGATCAGCCGCGACCGGCTCGAGGCCGACTGGGGCCCGCGCCTGGTCAAGGTCGCGCGCGACATCCGCACCGGCATGGCCGCCCAGCCGTCCGCCGCGCCGGCGCCCGTCGCCGCACGGCCCGTCACCAACGGCAACAGCAACGGCCACCGGCCGCCGCTCTCGGCGATGGCGCGCCGCTAAGGCGCGCCCTCTCCTTCTTTCAGCAGATGGCGATCCAACGTCCGGCGGACGCGCGTCCTGTCGCGTACCGCTTCAAGGGTTTCAACGATCTGGTCGGCCACGAGGTGGTGGCCTGGCGTCCGGGCTTCGTCGAGATGCGCCTCGCCGTGCGCGCCGAGCTGTGCAACGCCAACGGCCTGTTGCACGGCGGCGTGCTGATGACCCTGCTCGACGGCGCCAGCGGCCTTGCCTGCACCTTCAACGAGACCGCGACGGCGCGGCGCCTCAGCGTGACGCTGGCCTTCACCACGCAGTTCATCAAGGCGGCGCGCGAAGGCGACGTGCTCGCCATCCTCGGCGCATGGCGGCCCTCGACCAGCCAGAGCACCTTCGCGGCCGAGACCGAGATCTACGACCAGACCGGCGACCTCGTCGCCACCGGCGCCGGCACCTTCCGCTATCTCAAGGGTGAGCGCAGCGACGGCATGCTGACCTTCGTCGACCGGAAGGCTGCGGAATAGGCCCCTTCCGCCTCCTCACAAGACGGATGTAGTCTCTCCGCGCCAAGCGTCCAGTTGCGTTGCGTAGCCGCGTCGTCGCGCAAACTTTGGAGGCAGCATCATGAAATTTCCCCGCCGCGCATTCGTGCATCTGGCCGTGGGTGCAACTGCGTTGCCGGCCCTGTCCGGCGTTGCGCGGGCGCAAGCCTATCCGTCCCGGCCGGCACGCATCGTCGTCGGCTTTCCCGCCGGCGGGGCCACCGACATCATGGCGCGCCTGATGAGCGACTGGCTGACGGAGCGCACGGGCCAGCAATTCCTCGTCGAGAACAAGCCCGGCGCCAGCGGCAGCATCGGGACCGAGATGGTCGCCAAGTCACCCGCCGATGGCTATTCGCTGCTGCTGACCGTGACGCCGAATGCGATCAATCCCGCGCTCTACAGCAATCTCGGTTTCGACTTCATCCGGGACTTCGCGCCGGTCATCTATCTCGCGCGGCTGGCCTACGTCGTCGTGGTAAATCCGTCGGTCCCCGCCAAGACGCTCCCCGAGTTCATCGCCTACGCCAAGGCCAACCCGGGCAAGATCAACTACGGATCGGCGGGCCAAGGCACGCCGCAAAACATCACCTGCGAGCTCTTCAAGATGATGACGGGAGTGAATCTGGTCCACGTCCCCTACAAGGGTGGTGCGCCGGCGGTCGCCGATCTGCTCGCCGGCCACGTCCAGGTGATTTTCGCGCCCATCTCGGAAGCGATCGCCCAGATCAAGTCCGGCAAGCTGCGCGCCTTGGCGGTAACGCCCGCGGCCCGCCTCGACGTGCTGCCGGACGTGCCAACGATTGCCGAGTTCGTGCCGGGCTATGAGGCCAGCGGTTTTGCCGGCGTCAGCGTGGCCAAGGGCACCCCGGCCGACATCATCGATCTCTTGAACAAGCAGCTCAATGCCGCCCTCGCCGACCCCAAGATCAAGGGCCGGATCGTCGAGCTGGGCGGCACGGTGACGGGGGGCACGCCGGCGGAATTCGGGAAGCTCGTCGCAGAGGCCACCGAAAAGTGGGCGAAGGTGATCAAGGTCGCGGGCATCAAGCCCGAATAGCGCCGATCTCAACACCCGTCGCCCCGAGCGTAGCCGAGGGGCCTTCTTTATAGCGGTGGCAGCTTATCGTGGAGAGCAGGTCCCTCCACTACGCCTCGCTACGCTCGGCTCCGGTCGGGACGACGGAGGACGCCGAGTTCAGCCAGTAGCGCGGCCGCTGCCCCGCCGCCGCAGCCGGGTCTACCTGAGCGGCAGACCCGACTTGCGGCGTAGAGTTTCAACCAAAGCCCGATTGAGATTGCCGGTTTCCGGAAGCTGATGCGCGGCCTCGAACGCCTTTACAGCGGCAAAGGTGCGGGGGCCTGCGATCAGATCGACCGGGCCGGGGTAAAAATTGTACGCGCGCAACCACGCCTGAACCTCGCCGATCTCATCTCTGGTGAGGGTGACTTTGGGCCGGGGCTCCTCCTTGGGCGAAGCCGAAGCTTCCACGACCGAAGGACTGACTTCAGAGGGCACAGGGGGAAGCTGGGCGACTGCGAGCTGAGGGCCGTAACTCGCGCGTGTCGGTAGAATCGTGCCGCCTGGCTGGTTGAAGATCAGAGCGAGCGCCATTGCGCCGATTGCCAACAAGCCTACCGCAGGCGCTCCGCCGATCGTCTCCTCGATCTTGAGCGCCATCGGCGTCCCCTCTCGTTGGAGTGATCATATCAAACTGTCGGCTGGCGACGGAATGGGGCGCCGTCCTCTTCATGCGGACAATCGTGTAACTGTTGTAACGATTGTAACTAGGCCGCCGCGCTCAGCCTGTAGCGCAGCCAGACCGCGCCGCCGTCGAGCACCTCGTGGCTGGCGAGCGTCATGCGTTCGATCGGCGCGGGCCCGAGGTCGACCTCGCCGGAGTTGAACACGGTCGGCGCGCCCGTGCTGCCGTCGATCGCCGGGCTGATGACGAGGCTCAGTTCGTCGATCAGGCCGGCCCGCAGCAGCGCACCGTTGGCGCCACCGCCGCCCTCCAGCAGAATTCGGTCGATGCCGAGCTCGCGATTGAGCGTTTCGAGCGCGGCCGCAAGATCGATCTCGGTGGCACCGGCGAAGATGTAGGAGACGCCGTCAGCCCGAAGACCCGCCAGATGGCGGTCGGGGACCGCCTCGGTGAGCACCACGAGAATCGGATCGCCGCCGATATCCTTCCGCGCCCACACCGCCTTGCCCTTGGCATCGAGGAAGATGCCCCACGCCTTGACGTCGTCGCGGCGCGCAAACCAGTTCTCGCGCGGAAAAACCTGGTCGCTCGGCGGATACTGCGGCTCGGTGCCCTTGGCGAACTCCTGCGCGGTGACGCGGCCGCACAGCCACGACCCGCCGCCCCCCTGTTCAGCGACAAGCCGGTCGTGCAGGCGCTCGAACAGGTTGGGGACGACATTACCCTTCGGCCGCCAGCGGCTTCCCCAGATCCGCCCGTCGACGCTCGTGACCATGTGGCAAATGACATAGGGCTTCATGCACGAAAGCTTAGAGTCTTTCCGGGTGAATCAGAATCGCTTCTTCTCCTCCCCATTCATATGGGGAGGTGGCCCGTCATACGGGCCGGAGGGGTCATGAGCCTCACCGGTGGTCCATGACCCCATCGCCCTCGTAAGACGAGGGCACTTCCCCTTTGCGGAATCCGCAAAGGGGAAGAGAATGATCCCGTCTCTGATGGTTCAATCCACATCGGACAAACTTTAGGCAGACCCGCTGCGCAGCCGGCCCTCGTAATCGCGCTTGCCGATCGGCACGCCCCGCGAGCGCAGGATGTCGTAGGCGGTGACGGCGTGGAAATGGAAGTTGGGCAGCGAAAAGGAAAGAAGGAAAGTCTCCGACGTGAAAGCGTGTTGTCGCGGCGCCCAGGGCCTCCAGGAGCGATCATTTTCGTCGAGCGGGCGGTGGAGGGTAATGTTCAGCGCCTTGCCGGCCCAGCCATTGACCTCGTCGGGGGTGAACGCCTCCAGCGCCGTTACCGCCTTGCCCATCATGGCCTGCAGGTCGGCAAACGGGACCGGTCCGACCAGCGCGGGCGGGGTGAAGGCGCCGGTCTTCAGCGCCTCGATCCCCCACACGGAATGGTGCCACGCCGCTTCGATCTGGAAATGGAAGGGCGCCATGTCGTCGAAGAGGCGCGCGTTCACGAAGTCGTCGGGATCGGCGCCCGTCTCCGCGCAATGAGTGGCCGCACGGTCGAGGAAACCTGCGACCGCCCTCATGGTCTGCAGGAAGGTCGGCACGCTCAGATCGTAGAGTGATGTCGTCACCACAGGACCTCAGCCGCGCCTTGCCTTCTCGATCTTGGCGACGTCGATCTTCTTCATGTCCATCATCACGTCGAACGCGCGCTTTGCCTCGTCGCCGCCGGCCGCCATCGCCTCGGTCAGCACGCGCGGCGTGATCTGCCAGTTGACGCCCCACTTGTCCTTGCACCAGCCGCACGCGCTCTCCTGGCCGCCGTTGCCGACGATGGCGTTCCAGTAGCGGTCGGTCTCTTCCTGATCGTCGGTGGCGATCTGGAACGAGAAGGCTTCGCTCTGCTTGAACGCGGGACCGCCGTTCAGGCCTATACAAGCGACGCCGGCCACCGTGAAGTCGACCACCAGCACGTCGCCCTTCTTGCCGGAGGGGAAGTCGCTGGGCGCACGGTGGATGGCACCCACCGCGCTGTCGGGAAAAGTGGCGGCGTAGAAGCGGGCGGCCGCCTCGGCGTCCTTGTCGTACCAGACGCAGATCGTGTTCTTTGCGGTTACCATGACGTGTCCTTTCAATGTGAAGGTGCCAAGCGCCTTTCTAGGCGAGCAGCGCGTAGAGATACGTCTCCTGCTTCTCAGGGTTGCTCGGGGTCGGGCCGTAGACCTCCCAGTTGATGCCTGCGGGTTTCAGCTTCTCGGCCTGGCACCATTCGAACAGCGTCTGCCAGGCAGCTCCCATGCCGTCGAACGGCCCCACCATCACGGCGTGAACGGCGCGTCCCGCCGGCAGCTCCGACGGCACGATGTCGCCCCGCGCCTCGATGGGCCGCGCCACGATCGTGCCCATCTCCATGGAGAGAGCGCCGCCCTGGGGCGGCAGCCAGCGCGTGCAGGCGAGACCCAGCGCGCCGGTGTCGAGCGACGGCAGGCCGGCGTCGATCTTGGCCCGCGCCGAACGCTGGGCCTGCGGGATCTCGGCGAACGGCACGGTGGCCTTCACAACGGCGGTCGGCTGGCGGTCCACGGTCACGATCTTGCAGTCCATGAGGTGCTCCCAGACACTTAACCTGTGAGTTAAGTTTTAGGAAATGCCATGGCTGCTGTCAATCGCGTCCGAAGATGAACTCAGGCCTGGAGCAAAGGCACGCGCACGACGTCCCGGTGGATCGTCTGTCCCAGAAGACTATGCACGAGGACGATTTCACGGGCCGTCCAACCGATCGGCTCGATGGGCTGCTCGGCAATGTGCCTGACGTCGCGGAGCAACGTCACATGCGGCTCAAAGCGCCGCGCCGGCCCGGGGCTCGCATCAAGCGCATCGCTCAGCCGCTGCTGCAGAATGTGGAGTCCGATCAGGCGGTCGTCGCCGCCCAGCACGAAGGCGCCGCCGCTAAAACTCATGACGCGGTCGAACTCGATGCGGAAAGCCGGCATCGTGACGGCAGCAGCCCGCTCCGCCAGCGCATCGATCAGGTCGGCAGCCGGCGGCGCGTCATTGTCGCCCACGTGAAAGAGTGTGACATGCAGGTGCTCCGGCTTGAGCGGCTTGCCTGTCAAGCCATGGTCGGCGCGCCAGCGCATGGTGCGCTCGGCGATCTCCGCCGCCGTTTCCTGGTCGGGACGAACGGCAAAGAACAGCCGATCGGTCGCAGGCCGCTGCGCCACCGCCGGGCCCAAGCCGGCATGGCGCCGGCGAAGCCGTCGCGCGAACAGTTGGGACGGGCCCCGCTGGGGCCCCCGCAGGCCCGGCATGCGATTCAAAAGATCGCTGGTTCTAGTGAACAAACTGTCCAAAGCATCTCTCCCCGATTGAATGTTCTCTATACGTTCTTTCTGGGGATAAAGCAAGGCCACGCTTCCCCTACTCAGGCACCAGCGGTAAGTGGTGGGCTAATCCGGAGCGGCGATGAATACGGCTTTGATAATCGGCGCGATCTTCACGCTAGTGATAGGCCTGCCTGCCTTTGTGTGGCTGACGAAGCTGATGCGTCCGCCAAAGCCGGAAGAAGAAGCAATTCACCGAGGGATCGCGGAAGTAAAAGAACGCGAGGCCCGCCGCCGTGAAAAGATGCCCTACCACCGAAGCTAATCAGGACTTCATCCATTCACGGCGACCACCTGCTGTAGCGGTGGGTTTGTCAGTCGTTGAGGATATTCCAAATGACTGCGTTGCAAACAATGACTCTTACGCTGAGTCCTTGCTGCCCCAGTGACCGCACCGACTTCATCGGCCTGGAGCTCGATCCAAAGGTGATGCATTTCCTCAATGGCAGTGCCGTCGACCACGAGAAGATCGACCCAAAGGAAGTGACATTCCTGATGCCGAGAGGATCAGAGCCCTATGTTTGGGCGGCGCGGCGAACAGCCACCAACGCGTTCGTCGGATGGTTCTGCTTGTTTCCGGAGACTGAGACGCTGGCCGAGATCGGATTTCGCCTGCGTCGGGAGGATTGGGGTCAGGGACTGGCGGCGGAAGGAGCTTCGGCCCTCATCAACTGGGGCTTCAGCAGCGCCGGGTATGACAAGGTCATCGCCTGCACCATGGCAGTGAACCACGGCTCGCGCCGCGTGATGGAAAAGATCGGAATGAAGCACGTCCGCACAAACTTCCCCGATTTTCCGGCCCGCATCCCGGGCGCTGAAGAAGGCGAAGTTTGGTACGAATTGCTGCGCTCGGAATGGAATGGCCATCAGCGGTAGGTCCGCTTCGGGCCGACAGGCTAAAGCGTCATGACGGCCTATTGACAGTATTCCTATCCTTCCCTATATATCCTCTTGTGAGGATTTCCGGCCTTGAAAGGCCAAGGAATAGGAGGAAGGGGATGTCATTTTACGATCAGAACCGGCCGTTCGGGGCCCCGCTTGCGACCCCGGAGGCGCCGCAGATCGGCGGCCTGAGCTGGGCCGACGCGGCCTTTTACAAGCGCATCAACGGCGATGGCTTCC
>Ga0207952_1001310_pt1 | contig 11023 bp, 10 predicted proteins | sample SubbioR12Aug_8Ca_FD_184831 | JGI IMG/M metagenome (GOLD analysis project Ga0207952, IMG submission 184831) | Serpentinite rock and fluid subsurface biosphere microbial communities from McLaughlin Reserve, California, USA - CR12Aug_8Ca (SPAdes) | ecosystem: Environmental > Terrestrial > Deep...
CCTGTGGAAGGTGGCTCGTGGCGGCAAGCAGCCGGTCGTGTGCGCGCGCATCAATGCGAATCGTCCTGGCGCCCACGATTCGCCAGAATCGCTGGGCGCGCCGTAGCGTCGCCGTGTTGGTACCGCTACCCGAGGTGACATACACCAGCTGCCCGGCGAAGAGGCCAGCGCGCGAAGCCCGCCAGCCGGACGTGTGGTCGCCCGCCATCGGATGCGCACCAACGAAGCAATGCGCCAACCCTACGGAACGCGCGGCACGCATGATTGACGCCTTTGTGCTGCCGACATCCGTCACGAGGGGCACCTGTCCGAGCGTTGTTGCAGCCCGGCGCAGCACGGCGATGGTCGCGTCGACAGGCACCGCGATGACACACACGTCGCAGCGTTCAGCGCCGTCCAGCGTGGCGGGAAGCACGCCGACAATGACTTTCGCCCGCCGCGCAGCGCGCAGCGCTCGATCATCCCGGTCGTACGCCAGCACCTGATGGCCGGCGGCAGCGAGGTCACGCGCCAGTGACCCCCCGATCAATCCGAGCCCGACAATAGCCACCTTCACCGGGAGGACCGGCGGCTTGTCTTGGCCCGGCGCGCCGACACCTGTTCACTCCGGCAAAGGGCAATGATGCTCCAGAACAGCGATCGTACTTCCTCTCCGGGCATGGCCAATGCGCGGGCCTGCGTGGCCACGCGCCGCACCACTCGCGCTTCGCGAACGGGATCATGCACCGGGAGCCCAGCGGCTTCCTTGGCTGCTCCAATTGCACGAGCGAGGTCCATGCGCTTGCGAACCAGTGCAAGAATGCGGTCGTCGGTCGCCTCAACTTCTTCACGAAGCACTTCGAGGCGGCGCTCCGGGGTGATGCGCGCGGGGCTCACCGAAGCCCCCCGCCATTCAGTGGCAGTGTTCGGCCCGCAGCTTCGGCAAACGCGCCTAGACGGCGCATGAGGGTCCCGAATGCTTCTGGGGTGAGCGACTGATCGGCGTCTGAGCGCGCGCGCGACGGATTTGGATGCACTTCGATGATGAGCCCGTCTGCGCCGGCGGCAACGGCCGCGAAGGCAAGTGGCGCCACGAGATGGGCGCGTCCACCGGCGTGACTCGGATCCACGATGACTGGCAAGTGCGTCTCCTGCTTGAGGACGGGAACGGCAGCCACATCGAGCGTGTTGCGGGTGGCTGTCTCGAAAGTACGGATACCGCGCTCGCAGAGCACCACCTGATCGTTGCCGCGGGCAAGGATATACTCGGCCGCGAGCAGGAGTTCCTCGATGGTTGCCGAGAGCCCACGTTTGAGCAACACCGGACGCCGGACGTCGCCGACGGCGGAGAGCAGTGCGAAGTTCTGCATGTTGCGGGCACCCACCTGCAACATGTCGGCATGTTCGGCCACAACCTCGACCTGCCGGGTATCCATCACTTCGGTCACGACAGGCAGGCCGGTGACTTCGCGCACTTCGGCAAGCAACTCCAGGGCTTCTTCGCCAAGACCGCGAAACGCGTAGGGAGATGTTCGCGGCTTGAACGCGCCGCCGCGCAGCAGCGTGGCACCTGCACTCTGCACGGCGCGCGCCGACTCGTGAAGCATCTCGCGCCCCTCGACCGAACAGGGCCCCGCGATCACGGCGAGCGCATGGCCGCCGAACACTGCGTCCGAGTTGTCACCGACCTGCACGAGCGTGGGATCGGCCCGGAACTCCCGGGCTACCTGGCGATAGGGCTTGAGAACGGGAATGACACTCTCGACGCCGGGGAGTGACCCGAGGCCGACTTCAACGAGACGACGCTCATCGCCGATGCAGCCGATGATGGTGCGATGTGTTCCCCGACTGAGATGGGTCCGGAGGCCGGCGCGTTCGACTGCCTCGCGGATGGAGTCGAGCTGCAGGTCGGTGACTGATGGTGTGGTGATGACGATCATCTGGAGTTGGAGTTGGGGTTAAAACGAAAACCGGCCCGTGGATTGCTCCACGGGCCGGTGGTGATTCGCAGGTCGGAGTCGTCTAGTCGCGCAACGCTTCCGCCGTGCGGCCCGAGGAGCGGCCGACGGCGTAGTAATAGCTGGAGAAGCGTGTCGTGACGATCACTCGTCGTCGATGACGGCGGACATGTCCACGGGCGGAACGGCGGCGACTTCTTCCTCCGTGTGCACCTTGGACGGCTCGGCCGGGCGCTCCTGCCCTTCCGGAATGCTCACGACGCCGAGCACGATGCGGCGGTGGATCGGATCCACTTCCAGCACGCGCACGTTCATCTTCTGCTGTTCCCACGCCACTTCGGCCGGGCTATCGATGTTCTTGCCCGTATCGCTGAGGTGGGAAAGCGGGACGAAGCCTTCGATGTCGTTGCCGATGTCGACGACTACGCCCTTGTCCATCAGGCGCACCACCGTGCCCGGGAGTTCGGTGCCAACCGGATAGTTCTCACCGATCTTGAGCCACGGATCCTCTTCCGCCTGCTTGAGGCCGAGGGAGATGCGCTTGTTGTCGCCGTCGATGTTGAGGATGACGACGTTCACGTCATCGCCCTTCTTGACCACGTCCGACGGATGCTGCACGCGCTTGGTCCAGCTCATGTCGGAGATATGGATCAGGCCGTCGATGCCCGGCTCGATCTCCACGAACGCGCCGAACGACGTCAGGTTGCGGACCTTGCCCGAGAGGCGGGTGCCGACCGGGTACTTCTGCGGCAGCATCATCCACGGATCCTGCTCGGTCTGTTTCATGCCGAGCGAGATCTTCTCCTCGTTCGGATCGACCTTGAGCACCACCGCCTCGATCGCTTCGCCGATGCTGACCAGCTTCGACGGATGGCGCACGTTACGCGTCCAGCTCATTTCGCTGATGTGCACGAGCCCTTCGATGCCCGGCTCGAGCTCGATGAAGGCGCCGTAGTTGGTGATCGAGACGACCTTACCCGAGACACGCGTACCGACCGGGTACTTCGCCGCGACGTCCTTCCACGGATAGCTCTGCAGCTGCTTGAGGCCGAGCGAAATGCGCTCGCGCTCCCAATCGATGTCGAGAACCTTGATCTCCAGCTCCATGCCGATCTGGACCATCTCGGTCGGGTGCTGGATGCGGCCCCACGACATGTCGGTGATGTGCAACAGGCCGTCGACGCCACCGAGGTCGATGAACGCCCCGAAGTCGGTGATGTTCTTGACGACGCCTTTGCGCACCTGATCCTTCTGGAGCTCCTTCATCAACTTCTCGCGCTTGCCGGCGCGCTCGGTCTCCAGGATCACGCGACGCGACACGACGATGTTCCGCCGGCGCTTGTTGAGCTTGATGATCTTGAACTCGTACTTCTGGCCGAGCAGGTCGTCGATGTTCGGCACGCGGCGGAGCGCGATCTGCGACCCGGGGAGGAAGGCATCGACACCCATGAGGTCGACCACCACACCGCCCTTGATCTTCTTGACGAGCACGCCTTCCACCGGCTGATCGCTCTCGTACGCAACGCGAATCTTCTCCCAGACGCGCATGAAGTCGGCTTTCTTCTTCGACAGCACCACCGACCCTTCCTGGTCCTCGAGGTGCTCGAGGAGGACTTCAACTTCGTCGCCCGGCTTGAGGTCGGGCATGTCCTTGAACTCTTCCATCGGGATCGAACCTTCCGACTTGAACCCGATATCGAGCACGACCAGATTGTCGCGCATCTCCAGCACCTTTGCCTTCACGATCTCGCCTTCTTCGATCGCGGCCAGGGTGCCGTTGTACATCTCCATCATCGCTTCGTAGTCGGCCGACGAATACTCGTCTTCCTCGTACAGTTCCGGGCGGCGATTGGAGAGGGGTCGAAGCTGCGCCTTTTGCAGGTCGCGCTTCTCGCGAGCGGTCAGAGTGGACACACCTGCACCGGCGTCGTCGATGAGCGTTTCTGTTTCCAAGTGTCGGTTGTTCCGCGAAGTGTTCGGCTCGTCGCGGCGAGGCTACTGGTGAAAAAACGGCTTCCGTCGGCCGAAGTGCCGGGGGGAGCCTCTAAATATTGCCCAGAACAGCACTTGGGGCAACCTGGGGGCCCCCAGGATCAGCCGGGCCCGAGCCGCTCCAGCGCCAGACCAACTATGCGGGTGATCTGCTCGGCCGGGGTGAGTGAGGTCGTGTCGATCTCGATTGCGTCCGGCGCCGGCTGCGTCTGCTCGGCATCCTTGGCATCCCGGGCGAGGATCGCGGCCGCCTCCGCGGCCAATTCTTCGTCGCTTGGCACGCGGCCCAGCATCTCGACGCTCCGTCTCCGCGCGCGCTCCGTGGGCTGTGCAACCAGCCAGACCTTGAGCGAGGCGTTCGGGAACACGGCCGTCCCCATATCCCGGCCATCCACAACGATCCCGCCGGTCGTCGCACAGCCCCGGATCATCTCATTCACCCAGGCACGGACGCGGGGCATTTTCGCGACGAGGCTCACGTTCTCGGTGACGGCTGGACTGCGGATGAAGCGCCCTGCATCGGTTTGGCCGATGCTCACGGCGAAGGCGCCGTCGACCGCACGCACGGACACATGCGACGCTGCGTTGAGCACCGATTCTTCCGTCCAGGTGGCTGGCGCGCCACCAGCCCCAATCCGTGCGGCCGTGACCGCCCGGTAAAGCGCACCGGAATCGCCATGGCGAATCCCCAGGGCCGTCGCGACCGCGCGCGCCGTGCTCGACTTGCCCGACGCTGCAGGACCGTCGATGGCGATCACAAATCCGGCAGGAACGTTCTCAGGCGACGGCATGGGTGCACCCGGCAAGGTCAGTCCAGAAGTCAGGGTAGGATACGGTCACGCACGCAGGGTCGTCCACTTCGATCGCACCGCCTGTCGCCGCGCCCAGGACACCGAAAGCCATCGCGATGCGATGGTCACCTTCGGTCTCGATGCGACCCGCGAGCGGACGATCGGAACCGCGCACGATGAATCCGTCCGGCAGTTCCTCGGCATCAACGCCGATCGCACGGAGGTTCTTCACAACGAGCGCAATGCGATCGCTCTCCTTGACCCGGAGTTCGGCCGCGCCCGTGACGCGTGTCTCGCCGTCCGCCCGTGCGGCGACGCAAGCCAGCACGGGAAGTTCGTCGATCATTGAGGGCACTTCGTCGGCGACAATCTCCGTGCCGCGCAGGAGGCGCGGGGCCGCAACCAGCGTGGCAACCAGCTCGCCGCCAGCATCGTGCAGGTCTTCCCAACCGAGCCGGGCGCCCATGCGCTCAAGCACGCGGAACGCACCGATTCGACCGGGATTGGCGCAAACGCCGTCGAGTTCGATCTCGCCGGACCTGGCCATCGCAGCGAGCGCCGCAAAAAACGCGGCCGAGGACGGGTCACCCGGCACTGCGGCATCGACGGCGCGCAGGTCGGCGCCGGGCAGAAGCGAGGCGGTCGTGCCCTCGCTCCGAACATCAACACCGCGCGCACGCATCATGCGCTCGGTGTGGTCGCGAGAAACGATGGGTTCGTGGACTTCGACGGGAACGCCGGCCGCGAACCCTGCCAACAAGAGGGCTCCCTTGACCTGTGCGCTTGACACGGCGCTGTGCCACGTGAGCCCGCGCAGTGCGCCGCCCGTGATCGTCATCGGCAGGCCGTCACCCTTTTCGAAGGCGAAGGCCGCCCCCATCTCGGTGAGTGGTTTCGCGACGCGGCCCATGGGGCGCCTGCTGAGACTCGCGTCGCCAATCACCCGAGAGGAAAACGGTAAAGCCGCGAGCACACCGGCCATCAACCGGGTGGTGGTCCCGCTGTTGCCGGCGTCGAGGTCAGCCGCGGGTGCGGCAAGAGCGCGCGGACCATTGCCGGTGACCGTCACTACCCCATCGTCGAGCGACGACACGTTCACACCAAGCCCGCGCAACACGCCGGCGGTATTGCGGACATCGGCCGATCGGAGAATACCGGTGACGCGTGACGTGCCGTGCGCGAGCGCGCCAAGAATGAGCGCGCGGTGCGAAATGCTCTTGTCGCCTGGAACGCGAATGCGGCCCTGCACACGCATGGTCAGGGGGCGAGCGCCAGTGCCGCGTTGGTGAGGGCCACGGTTACCGCAGCCACGATTCGAGCGCGGTGGCGAGGTCGGTCTTGTCGTCGCGGTACTTCACGATGACAGGCGTCTGCAGCGAAAGACCCTGGTCTGCCCCCCAACCTCCCTTCACCGCGCGGGCGCCGGGTACAACGACCGCCCCGGCCGGGATTTCGAGCGGCGACCCTGCGCTCGCGCGATAGACCGTTTCGCGCTCGAGGTCGAACACGGGAGTTCCGCGCGTGAGGATCACACCGGCGCCCAGCACGGCCTTGGCCCGCACGACGGTCCCCTCGTACACACCGCAGTTGCCGCCGACCACGACGTCATCTTCGATGACCACCGGCGCGGCATTCACGGGCTCGAGCACGCCGCCCACCTGCGCGGCCGCGCTGAGGTGGACACGCGCGCCGATCTGGGCGCAGGACCCCACGAGCGCGTGCGAGTCGATCATGGTTCCTTCGCCAACCCAGGCACCGACGTTCACATACATCGGAGGCATGCAGACAACACCGCGCGCGAGATGTGCGCCGCGGCGCACCATGGAGCCACCGGGGACGATGCGCACGCCGCTCTCTGAATTGAAACGGCGCGGCGGCATCGTGTGCTTATCTACAAACGAAAAGGCGCCCGAGTCCTTGGAAAGTTCGACTACGCGACCGTGCCGAAAGGCCAGCAGGATTCCCTGTTTCACCCACGGTACCGCGTGCCAGGCGCCGTCAGCGCCGCGAACAGCCGCGCGGATGGTCCCGCTTTCAAGCAGCGCCAGCAGTTCGTCGACCAGCGGCAGCGGGTCTTCCGGCGACGGCTCACCGGCGGACAGCGCATAGAGCGCACCGATTCGGCGACCGAGTTCGACGTACCCACCGCTCATGACGCGAGCGCTCCTGCCGTGACGAGCGCGGCGCGCACGCGCGGCTCGTGCTTCGGGTCCATCGGCACCAGCGGAAGGCGGAGGTTGTTCTTGATGCGCCCCATCATGGCGAGCGACGCCTTCACCGGCAATGGGTTCGACTCCACAAACGCCGCCGCAAAATACGGCGTGAGCCTGAGATGCAGCGCCTGTGCTGCGGCAGAGTCGCCGGCCAACGCCGCAGTGCAGAGTTGCGTCATCGCCCTGGGCACGGCATTCGACACCACCGACACGATGCCGTGTCCGCCGGCGGCGATCAGTCCGAGCGTGAGCGGATCGTCGCCGGAGATGACGCTGAAGTGCGCGGGACGGCCGCGAATGATCTCCGACATCTGCGCGAGATTACCTGACGCCTCCTTCACGGCCACGATGTTCGGATGCTCGGCGAGGGCCAGCGTAGTCTCAGCGTCCATATTGCTCGCCGTGCGGCCCGGGACGTTGTAGAGCACAATCGGCAGCGGCGACGCGTCGGCAATGGCGCGGAAATGCCCGATGATGCCGCGCTGGGGCGGCTTGCTGTAAGCGGGCGACACATGAAGCAAATGCGACGCGCCTGCGGCCGCCATCGCCTTGGACGTCTCAATCGCGAGTTTCGTATCATTGCCACCGGCGCCGGCGATGACCGGCACGCGCCCTGCGGCCTCATCGACGCAAATGCGAACAACGCTCAGACGCTCCTCAAACGACATGGTCGCTGCTTCGCCCGTAGAGCCACAGGGGACGAGTCCGTTGATCCCCTCGGCGATTTGCCAGGCGATCAACGCCCGAAACGCCGGTTCGTCGACCGTGCCGTCGGCGGCAAAGGGAGTGACCAGAGCCGTGTGGCACCCGGTGAGGAGGGTTGGGGCGGCCATCAGCGTACTCCGAAGATGTCGTCGATTGTGAAGATGCCCTTCTTTCCGGCGAGCCACTTTGCGGCAGTCAAGGCGCCTGCGGCAAACGCGCGGCGGTCCCGCGCTTCATGGATCAGGCGTACCTGCTCAAAGCGGCCGTCGAGAATCAACTCGTGCGTGCCGGGAGCGTGGCCCACGCGAACGCTGGTGATGGGCACGTCGCCAAGCGCGGGGCGAGCACGATCCGCCAGCAGCTTCGCCGTTCCCGACGGCGCGTCCTTCTTGGCGATGTGATGCGTCTCGATGAACTGAGCGGCGAACTCGCCGTGTGCCATTGCGAACTCTTCGGCCGCGCGCTGAACCGTGCGGGCAAAGAGGTGCACACCGATCGAGAAGTTCGGTGCCCAAAGCATGGCGCCACTCCACTGGCGCACGGCCGTCTCCGCACCGGGCCGATCGGCATCCCAGCCCGTGGTACCGCAGACCACGGGCACTCCGGCGCGAGCACAGGCCGCCACGTTCGTCGCCGCCGCAAAAGGAACGGTGAACTCGATCGCAACGTCGGCAGCGGCGAGCTGTTCCTTCTTCGGTCCGTCGCTGGATACGTCCTGTTCACCCAGGAATGCGACCACCGTGAACCCTGCCTCGGGCGCGAGATCCCGCACCGAGCGGCCCATCTTGCCGTCGCCGATGATGGCGAGTTTGAGCAGGCTCATACGGCTGCGCCGAAGAAAGCATCGTGCAGGCGCTGCATCACCGGCCGAACCGAGTCAGCGTCAAGCACCATGGTAAGGTTGATCCCGGTGGAGTCGAGCGAGAGCATATGAAGGCGCACGTCGCCAACAGCGGCAAGCGCGCGCGCCATTGCCGCCGGGTCGGCCGCGAGCCCGGAGCCGACCACCGCGATGATGCCGCGATCGCGCTCAATGCCCACGTCGCCAAACTTACGGAGTTCGGCAACCACGGGTTCGAGATATTGATCATCGTCCACCGTCAGCGACACGGAAACTTCAGACGTCGTGACAACGTCTACCGACGTCCGGTGGCGCGCAAACACTTCGAAGATCTGTTGCAGTGCGCCGGGCGCGCCGAGCATGCGCGGCGAGCGAACCTTGACGATCACCGTGTTTCCCTTGCCGGCGATTGCACGCACCGCAAGCCGCGGCGCATCCGCCGTGATCCGGGTTCCGGTGCCATCGGGCTTCATCGAGTTGAAGATGAAGACAGGAATTCCGCGCCGGACGGCGGGAGCAATCGTATTCGGATGCAAAACCTTTGCGCCGAAGCTCGCGAGCTCGGCCGCCTCGTCGAACCGGATGTGCTGGATGAGCTTTGCGCCGCGCACGACGCGCGGATCGGCCGTGAGCATTCCGTCGACGTCGGTCCATATCTCAATGGCGTCGGCTTCGAGCGCCGCACCAAGCAGTGACGCGCTGTAGTCCGACCCGCCGCGGCCGAGCGTTGTCGTGATGCCGTCAGCCGTGGCGCCGATGTACCCGCCGAGCACGGGCACGGCTCCACGCCGAACGATCGGGAGCAAGTGCTCCTGGGCCGCGGCCGCGATGCGATCCGGCTGCGGTTCAGCGCGCCCGAACTGCGCATCGGTCATGAGCACTTTTCGTGCATCGACCAGCACGGCGTCAATTCCTTCCTTGCGGAACGCGGCCGTCACCATCGGCGCCGACAGCTGTTCGCCAAACGATGCGATCGCGTCGAGTGAGCGCGGCGTCACATGGCCGAGCACGGACAACGCTTCAGCGAGGTGCGCCAATTCATCGAGGAGCATCGACTCCGTCGCGGCGAGGTCTTCCGCGTCTGGGCCGGTTCCCACGAGCTCAGTAACTGCGGCCAGGTGCCGCTCGCGGAGCTGCTGCACGGTGGCAATGGCTACAACCAGGTTGCCACTCGCCGCCTGTTCTGCCACGGACAACAGCGCATTCGTCGTTCCCGCCAGCGCGGAGACGACCACCACGGGCTGTTGTGTGATGCGCCCGCGCACGATGCCAGCCGTCCGGCGGATCGCCGTCGCGTCGCCGACGCTGGTCCCGCCAAACTTCGTGACGATCATGGAAACCCCACCGGCCTCACCGCGTTTCCCGCGGGATTGCGCCGTTGGCCACGAGCAGCTCGGCGTTCAGGATCGAGCCGCCGGCGGCTCCGCGGATCGTGTTATGCGACATCGCAACCAGACGGAGGTCCAGGATGTTGTCGGAGCGGACGCGACCGACCACGGTGGTCATGCCCCGCCCTTCCATCACATCACGCCGCGGCTGCGGGCGATCGGGTTCGTCGCGGTAACGGATCGGCGGCTCGGGCGCGAACGGAAGACCACGCACCGACGGGGCGCCGCGCCATTCGCGCAGCACGGCAATTGCCTGCTCGGGGGTGGGCTTCTCCTCAAATCCGAGCGACAGGCAGGTGGTGTGTCCGTTCTCGACCGCGACCCGATTGGCGTGCGCGCTCACGACGAAGGGCGCGGCGGTGATCGTCCCGTTCTCGTACCGGCCGAGCATTTTCTGAATCTCCCGCTCGATCTTCGGCTCTTCCTCGCCGATATACGGGATGATGTTGCCCAGAATGTCGAGCGAGGGCACGCCGGGATATCCGGCACCGGACACGGCCTGCAGCGTAAACACAAATGCGGTCTTGATACCGAACCGCTCGTGAAGCGGCGCCATCGCCACTGCGGCCGTGGTGCTCGAGCAATTCGCGTTGGTCACGATCGCGCCGCTCCAGCCGCGTTCCTTTCTCTGCCGCTCGATGAGCCCGAGGTGCGAGGCATTGATCTCGGGAATCATCAGCGGCACATCGGGATCCATCCGGAACGTCTTTGCGTTGCTGAACACGAAACGTCCCGCCCGCGCAAATGCCGGCTCGGTCTCCGCTGCAGTCGCTGCATCGAGGCCACAGAAGATCACGGGCGCCTTCACCGAGGCAGGACTGCAGGGCTGCACCACGAGCGCCGCAACGTCCGCGGGGAGTTCTCCTTCGATCCAGCGTGCCGCGTCCGCGTAACGCTTTCCTGCGGAGCGCTCGCTGGCGCCGAGCTCAGCGATGCGGAACCACGGGTGTTCGGCGAGGCAGCGGATGAACGTCTGGCCCACGGCACCGGTGGCGCCGAGGATGGCAACGGGGATTCTGGAGTCAGTCACGGGCATCGCACTCAGCTGGCCAGCAGGGTGCGCACGAGGCGCTCGTACGTATCAACGGCTGCGCGCAGCTCGTCGGTGTCGATGTACTCATCCGGCGTGTGGGCCACGGTGATTGAACCGGGGCCG
>Ga0207952_1001311_pt1 | contig 11015 bp, 10 predicted proteins | sample SubbioR12Aug_8Ca_FD_184831 | JGI IMG/M metagenome (GOLD analysis project Ga0207952, IMG submission 184831) | Serpentinite rock and fluid subsurface biosphere microbial communities from McLaughlin Reserve, California, USA - CR12Aug_8Ca (SPAdes) | ecosystem: Environmental > Terrestrial > Deep...
GAAACGATACTGTCTTCCTGCGCCGGGGTAGCCGTGGGCATGCACGGATCATCAATCAGGAGATTGCCGAAATTCTGGACCGGGAGAAATACGTCGCGGTATTTCCTGAAGGAACGACGACGGATGGCACCCATTTGCTGCATTTTCATGCCGCCCTGATCCAGCCGGCGTTGGCGGCTTCCCGCCCGGTGTTGCCGGTGGCCATTTCGTATTGGGAAGTTGATGGAACGCGTAGCCTGGCGCCGCGTTACGACGGCGATATCTCAATGGCGCAATGTACGCGGGCCATTGTCGGGCGGAAAAAAATCGTTGCCCGTCTGGCCACCTTGCCCGTGCTCGGCGTGAATGGCGAAGATCGCCGTCAGGTGGCGCTGGCGGCGCGGGCGGCTATTTGCGCAGGGGCAGGGCTTCCCCCGCCGAGCAATCCACCTGAAACACCCGTCGGTCTTCCAGGCGCAGGGCCGTCAGGTGGCCGCCCCACAGACAGCCGGAATCCAGCGCCAGCAGATTCGGCGTAATTTTCAGGCCGAGCGCCGACCAGTGGCCGGTAACCAGCACCGCATCGGCACTGCGCCGCTTGGGGGCGTCGAACCAGGGTAAATGGCCGGCCGGCGTCTTGCTCAGCTTGCCTTTGGCCTTGAATTCCATGACCCCGTCCGGCGTGCAGAAGCGCATGCGGGTCATGGCGTTGACGATAACGCGCAGGCGCGGCCAGCCGGTCAGCTTGTCCGACCATTTGGCCGGCTCGCTGCCCCACAGATTGAGGATGAATTCCCGGTAGTCCGGGCCTTGCATGACTGTTTCGACTTCCTGCGACAATTCCCGGGCGCGGGCGGCGGTCCATTGCGGCAGCAGGCCGGCATGAACCAGGCAATACTCACCTTCGGTATAACAGAGCGGCTGGTGCCGCAGCCAGTCGATCAGCTCGGCACAATCCGGTGCATCGAAGATCGGCTGCAGAGTGTCATCCTTGCCGCGGAACTTGGCGCCGCCCTCGGCGACCATCATCAGATACAGGTCGTGGTTGCCGAGAACGGTCACGGCGGCCGGACCGAGCGATTTGATCAGGCGCAGCGTTTCCAGCGATTTCGGGCCGCGATTGACCAGGTCGCCGACCAGCCAGAGGCGGTCGGCGGCCGGGTCGAAAGCGCAGAGGTCGAGCAAGCGGCACAGGGAGTCGTAACAGCCCTGGATATCGCCGATTGCGTAGGTGGCCATTATTCCACCGTGACCGATTTGGCCAGATTGCGCGGCTTGTCGACGTCCGTGCCCTTGACCAGTGCGGCGTGATAGGAGAGCAATTGCAGCGGAATGACGTGCAGGATCGGCGACAACTCCCCGTAATGTTCGGGCAAACGCAGCACATGCACGCCTTCGGACTCGGTAATTTCCGAATCGGCATCGGCGAAGACGTAAAGTTCGCCGCCGCGGGCCTGGACTTCCTTGAGGTTGGATTTCAGCTTGTCGAGCAATTGGTCGTTCGGGGCGATGGAGATGACCGGCATGTCGGCATCGACCAGCGCCAGCGGGCCGTGCTTGAGTTCGCCGGCGGGGTAGGCTTCGGCGTGGATGTAGGAGATTTCCTTGAGCTTCAGCGCGCCTTCCATGGCGATCGGGTAATGCCGGCCGCGGCCGAGGAAGAGGGCGTGGTGCTTGTCGGCAAAACGCTGGGCCCAGGCCTTGATGTCGTTTTCGAGTTCAAGAACCTTGTTGACCGCAACCGGCAGATGGCGGAGCTGGTCGATGTAGGCACTTTCCTGGGCCGGGGTCAGGCATTCCTTGACCTTGGCCATGACCAGCGTCAGCAGGAAAAGGGCGGCCAGCTGGGTGGTGAAGGCCTTGGTCGAGGCGACGCCGATTTCCGGGCCGGCGCGGGTGATGAAGCGCAGGGCGCATTCGCGAACGATGGCGGATTCCGGGACGTTGCAAATGGCCAGTGTCTTCATCTGGCCGAGCGACTTGGCATGGCGCAGCGCGGCCAGCGTGTCGGCGGTTTCGCCGGATTGCGAGATGGCGACAATGAGTTGGCGCGGGTTCGGCACCGAGATACGGTAGCGGTATTCGCTGGCGATTTCGACATTGCACGGCACGCCGGCGATACGCTCCAGCCAGTAACGGGCGGTGTAGCCGGAGTGGCTGCTGGTGCCGCAGGCAAGGATCAGGATCGAGTCGACATCGGCCAGCAAATTGCTGGCTTCAGCGCCGAAAATGCCGGGTTGAATGCTCTTGCTGCCGCCAACGATTTCCAGCGTGTTGGCCAGTGCTTCCGGCTGCTCGAAGATTTCCTTCTGCATGTAATGCTGGTAGTTGCCGAGTTCGACCGCCGCGGCAGACAATCGGGAGATATGCACGGGACGGTCGACCGGGGTGCCGTCAAGGCGGGTGATCTTGACGCTGGCTGCGGTCAACTCGGCAACATCGCCATTTTCCAGGTAGACCATGTTGCGGGTGACTTGCAGCAGGGCCGAGGCATCGGAGGCGGCGTAGTTGCCGGTGTCGGAAACGCCGAGCAGCAAGGGCGAACCTTCGCGGGCGACGACGACCTTGCCGGGCTGCCGGTAGTCGATGGCGGCGATGGCATAGGCGCCGACCAGTTGGCGACAGGTGATCTGCACGGCTTTGAAGAGGTCGGGTTCGACCTTCAAGGTCGATTCGAGCAGGTGGGCGATGCTCTCGGTGTCGGTGTCGGAGGTGAACACGTAGCCTTGAGCGGTCAGGTCGCGGCGCAGGCTTTCGTAATTCTCGATGATGCCGTTATGGACGACGGCGATCGAGCCGGAAACGTGCGGGTGGGCATTGCGTTCACAGGGGGCGCCGTGCGTTGCCCAGCGGGTGTGGGCGATGCCGGTGACCGAGCGGGTGTCGGCCGAGGCGGTTTCCAGTTCGGCGACGCGGCCGACCGAACGGACACGCTCGATGCCGGGGCCGCCGATGACGGCGAGACCGGCCGAGTCATAACCCCGATATTCGAGTTTTTTCAGGCCCTCAACGAGGACGGGAACGATGTTCTTGCCGGCGGCTGCCGCGACGATGCCACACATATTGGTCGTTAGCTCTTAGAGGTTAGGGGTTGGAGGGGGCGCTGGCAGCTGATAGCCAGCAACTAGATCCTGTAGTACTCACGATACCAGGCGACAAAGCGGCTGACGCCTTCCTGGACGCTGGTGCCGGGGACGAAGCCGACCCAGTCGTTGAGCAGCGAGGTGTCGGCGTAGGTGGCCGGGACATCGCCATCCTGCAGCGGCAAAAGACGCTTTTCGGCCGTCTGGCCAAGGGCGTCTTCGATGGCACCGATGAACTCAAGCAACGGCACCGGGTTATTGTTGCCGATGTTGAAAACACGATAGGGCGCATTGCTGGTCGCCGGGTCGGCGGAAATTGCGTCATATTCCGGGTTGACCGCAGCAGTCCGGTCGAGCACCCGGATCACGCCTTCGACGATGTCATCGATATAGGTGAAATCGCGCTGCATGTTACCGTGGTTGAAAACGTCGATCGGCCGGCCTTCGAGGATGGCCTTGGTGAACAGGAAGAGCGCCATGTCCGGCCGGCCCCACGGGCCATAGACCGTGAAAAAGCGCAGGCCGGTGGTCGGCAGGCCGTAGAGGTGGCTGTAGGTGTGCGCCATCAGCTCGTTGGCTTTCTTGGTCGCGGCGTAGAGGCTGACCGGGTGATCGACGCTGTCGTGCTCGGAGAACGGCATTTTGGTATTGCCGCCATAAACGCTGGAACTGGAGGCGTAGACCAGATGCTTCACCTGGTTATGGCGGCAGCCTTCGAGAATGTTGACGAAACCGACCAGGTTGCTGTCGACATAGGCATGTGGATTCTGGATGGAGTAACGGACGCCTGCCTGGGCGGCAAGGTGGATGACCTTGTCGAATTTCTCGGTGGCGAACAACGTTTCCATGCCGGCGCGATCACCGACATCCAGCTTGACGAAGCTGAAATTGGCATGGCCGGTCAGCCGCTTCAGGCGGCTTTCCTTGAGACTGACTTCGTAATAGTCGTTCAGATTGTCGAGGCCGACGACGTGGTCGCCCCGCGCCAGCAAGCGTAGCGAGGCAGTCATGCCGATAAAGCCGGCGGCGCCGGTCACGAGAATTTTCACGGGAGTACCCCTTGCAGGAAAGTCTGAATTTTACCGCAGCGCAGCATCGGCATTCTGACGCTCCAGCATTTTGGAATATTTCATCAGGCTGTTGAAACAGCCGATGGCAATGTGAATCAGCCCCGGCAGGCCGTCGCGGAAGCCTTGTCGGACAACGTAGAACTTGATGAAGCGAATCAGCGGGCTGAGTGCAATGTGCCCGAAACTGGCCCGTTTGCCGGCCGCCAGCGCCGCCTCGGCTGCCAGCGTCGTGTAGCGGTTTTGCTTGGTCAGGTAGCTGGCCAGCGACTCGGCCGAGTCGTGCAGCAGGTCGCCGCTCAAGTTGTCAACGCGGCCTTGGGTGACGACCTTCTCATGTACCGCATCATCCGACCAGCGGGCCCGGCGGCGGTCGAAGAGGCGCAGACTCCAGTCCGGATACCCCTCGCCGTGTTTCAGATAGCGACCGAGGAAGCGATTGCAGCGCGGGAAGCGGAATGCTGCGGTCGACGGGGTTTTTAGCGCATTTTCGATGCTGGTTTGCAAGGCCGGGCTGACCCGCTCGTCGGCGTCGAGGCAAAGCACCCAGTCGTGGCTGGCGGTCTCGACGGCAAACTGCTTTTGCCGGCCGAAGCCCCGCCAGCTTTGCGTCATCACTTTCGCACCATAACGCTCGGCCAGCGCTTGCGTGCCATCCGTGCTGCCCGAGTCGACCACGACGATTTCGTCGGCAAAACGGACGCTCTGCAGGCAAGCCTCAAGTTGCGAAGCCGCATTGAGCGTGATGATGGCAACGGAAAGCGGTTGGCGCGAGGCAGGCATTTATAATTGGCGGCTTCGAAAAGCCGTCATTTTATCTGCCGATGCGTATCCTGATCGTGAAAACTTCCTCGCTCGGCGACGTTATCCACAATTTACCCGTGGTTAGCGACATCAAGCGGTATTTTCCGCATGCCGCAATCGACTGGTGTGTCGAGGATGGCTTCAGTGCCATTCCGCGTCTGCATCCGGGGGTCGGTGAAATTATCCCGGTGGCGCTGCGCCGCTGGCGCAAGGCCTTGTTCCAGGCAAAGACCTGGCGCGAGATCAGCGTTTTTCTCGCTCTCATCAAGACGCAATCCTACGATTCGGTTATCGACACCCAGGGTCTGCTCAAAAGTGCGCTGCTCGCCCGCCGTGCCCGTGGCCCGCTCTCGGGCTATGCCGCCGACTCCGCCCGCGAACCATTGGCTGCCCGCTTTTACGACCGGCATTTCACGGTGTCGACCGCCGCGCACGCCGTCGCACGCAATCGCCTGCTGGCCGCAGCGGCGCTCGGCTATGTCGCCGATGGCGAGCCGGATTACGGCATTACCGCGCCCCTCGCTGATTTTCCCTGGTTGCCGGCCAAGCCCTATGTGGTTTTTCTCACGGCCACCAGCCGCGACGACAAGCTGTGGCCCGAAACGCACTGGCTTGCGCTTGGTCAGCGCCTCCATGAGCAGGGTTACCAGTCGGTTCTGCCCGCCGGCAGCCCTGTCGAGCGCGAACGCGCCGCCCGTCTGGCCGTTGGCATCCCGGATGCCATCGCCGCGCCGCCGCTGAGCATTCCGCAACTCGCGGCACTGTTGGCGGGCGGGCGGGCCGCGGTTGGCGTCGATACCGGCCTGACCCATCTCGCGGTCGCACTAAAGACGCCAACCGTGGCCATCTACACGGCAACCGATCCCGGCCTCACAGGTGTGCTGGGCGCCGCTTTTTACCGCAACCTGGGAGGAAAGGCACAGGTTCCGGCGCCGGAAGCCGTACTGGGCGAGTTGCAGACGGCGCTCGGCTGATGGCACGCCCGATCTATTCGCTGATCCTTTATCTCATTACCCCGCTGATCTGGCTGCGCCTGCTTTGGCGTGCCCGCAAGCAGCCCGAGTATTTGCAGCACCTCGGCGAGCGTTATGGCTTTTATCGCCAGCCGACGCCGGAAAAGCTGATCTGGGTACATGCCGTCTCGGTCGGCGAAACCCGCGCCGCCCAACCGTTGATCGACGGCTTGCTGGCTCAATGGCCCGATCATCGGATTTTGCTCACCGGCATGACGCCAACCGGCCGGGAAGCCGGGCGGGAAGTCTATGGCGGGCAAGTAATCCAGGCTTACCTGCCCTATGACTACCCGGCTGCGGTCGACCGCTTTTTTCGCCATTTTTCACCGGCTTTCGGCGTCCTGATGGAAACCGAGATCTGGCCCAACCTGCTGGCGGTTGCCAAGGCCCGAGCGGTGCCGGTGATGCTGGCCAATGCCCGCCTGTCAGTACGCTCGGCGCAGGGCTACGCCAGGCTCGACGCGCTGGTCCGCCCGGCCTTTGCCGCCCTGCGCGGCGTTGCGGCACAAACGGCGGGTGACGCAGCGCGCATTGCCGCCCTCGGCGCCGGTGCCGTTGAAGTCTGCGGCAACCTCAAGTTCGATGTCGCGCCCAGCCGGGAAGGCATCAGCCTCGGTCAACGCTGGCGAGCGGCTGTGGGCAATCGCCCGGTCTGGCTGGCGGCCAGCACGCGTGAGGGCGAAGAATTGTTGATCCTGGAGGCCTGGCGTCAGGCCGGCATCCCGGAGGCCTTGCTGGTACTGGTGCCACGCCACCCGCAGCGCTTTGACGCAGTGGCTGGATTGCTGCAGCGGCAGGGCGTTAACGCAATTCGGCGCAGTGCCGGACTGCCCTCGCCGGAAACCCAGGTCTGGCTCGGTGACAGCATGGGCGAAATGGCGGCCTATTACACGCTGGCCAACCTTGCTTTCATCGGCGGCAGTCTGTTGCCGCTGGGCGGGCAAAACCTGATTGAAGCCGCCGCTTGCGGCTGCCCGGTGCTGGTCGGGCCACACACCTTCAATTTCCTGCAAGCGACCGAGGATGCCATTGCGGCGGGCGCGGCGCGACGCGTTGATTCGCCATCTGCCCTGGCAATTGCGCTGGCCGATTTATTCCGGGGCGAATCGGGGTTGCCGGCGATGCGTGCCGCCACTCGTGATTTTGCGCAGGCCCATCAGGGCGCGACGCAGCGCATGCTGGGGCTTATTGCGCGCTGCTCGGGTCGAGCAGCGTATTGATCTGAGCGACGTCGTCTTCGCCCAGCGAGCCGACGGCAGCTTTCAGCCTCAATTGGGCCATCAGCGTATCCAGCGTCGCCTTGGCGAGATCGCGGCGCGTCACATAAACCTGATTTTCGGCATTCAGCACGTCGATGTTGATGCGAACACCCACCTCGTAACCCAACTTGTTGGATTCCAGCGCCGATTGTGAGGAAACCAATGCCGCCTTGAGTGCCCTGACCTGCGCCAGCCCATTGACGACACCCAGATAATACTGGCGGGTAGAAAGCGCGGCACCACGGCGGGCCGTTTCAAGATTGGACTGGGCCGCCATCCGGTTGGCGGCCGCCTCGCGTTGGCGCGAAACGACCTGCCCACCCTGAAAAAGCGGAAGGTTGAGCTGGACGCCGACGTTCTGGAAATCGGTATCGAGCAAGCCAAACTGCGTTGAACCAAATGATTTGGAACTGCCCGCATTGGCGACCAGGTCGACGGTGGGGTAATGCCCGGCGCGCTGCTTGTCCATTTCGCGCGCTGCGATATCGGCAACCGCTTGCTGAATCTGGACGCTGATACTGTCCTTTTCGGCAGCGGCGACCCATTGCTTCATGTCGGAAGGCTGTGGCGGCGTCAGTGCGGTATCCTTGCGGGTGGTCGCCAGCGGCCCCGCTTCCCTGCCGATAATCGATTCCAGTGTCCGCTGCTTCACCTCGAGATCGCTCTCGGCAGCAATCTCCTGGGCCAAGGCCAGATCGAAGCGTGCTTGCGCTTCGTGGCTGTCGGTAATGGTCGCGGTACCCACTTCAAAGTTCTTTTTGGCCGATTCCAGCTGTTGGTCGATGGCTGACTTGTTGGCGCGAACCGCCTTCAGGTTTTCGACGGCATAAATGATGTCGAAATAAGCCTGTGAGACGCGCAGGATCAGATCCTGGCGGGCTTGGGCAAAACTCGCCTCAGCTTGGACCACCTGGATTTTCGACTGGTCGTAAGCAACCCAGTTTTGCCAGCGAAACAGCGGTTGGGACAGCGTCAGTTGATAGCCGTTGCTGTTGAACTGCGGCTTGGCGTTCAGCGCCGGGTTGGCCCGAAAAGAAACCTCGTTTTCATTCCAGGCCGAATTTCCCGACAGGTTCAGGCTGGGCAACAGGCCGGCCCGCGCCTGCGGCATCTTCTCCCGACCCGCATCAAGTGTGGCTTGTGCGGCGGCAAAACTCGGGTCATTCCGCTGCGCTTCCCGGTAGACCTGGATCAGGTCCGCAGCATGGAGCGGCGAGGCAAGCAGGGGGGAAATCAATAACCAGGCGAGCTTGTTCATGCCATTCTCAGTAACGACGCATTGTGGGATCGACTTCAAGCGCCCAGGCCTCGACACCGCCTGCCAGATTGTGCACGGCAGCGTAACCCTTGCGCTCTAGGAACGTGGCAACCTGCATACTGCGGCCGCCGTGATGGCAGATCACCACGATATCCCGTTCGGGATCCAGTTCTTCACAGCGCATCGGAACCAGATGCATCGGAATGTGTTGCGACTCCGGCAGGCAACACATCTCGATTTCCCAGGGTTCGCGCACATCGAGCAAAAGGGGTTTGGTCTGGCTTTCGTCAGACAACCACTCGGCGAGTTGATGGGCGCGAATCTGTTTCATCAGAAGGAGAAACTGGTCTTGGCGGTAACCCCGTCAAGGGCTGGAATGACGGTTTCGAACAGGTTGACCGTGTTGAAGACACCCTCGGCCGTGCAGGTGATCAGTTGCGCTTCCATCACCGGCGCTTCGCCGACAACAACTGCCATCCGGCCGCCAACGCGCAATTGCTCGAGCAGTGCTGCGGGCAGGGTAGGCACCGAACCGGAAATCACGATGGCATCGTAAGGGCCGCGCTGGGCCCAGCCGTTCGAGCCATCCCCGATTTCGACTGTCACATTGCTGACGCCGGCGCGTTGCAGATTCTGCTGGGCGAATTCGGCGAGTTCAGGACGGGATTCGACGGTCACCACGTGATCGGCGTGTGCCGCCAGCAGGGCGGCCATGTAACCGCTGCCGGTACCGATTTCCAGTACCTTGTCGGTTTTCTTGATGCCGAGTTCCTGGAGTAGCTTGGCTTCAATCTTGGGGGCCAGCATGACCTGACCGCTACCAATCGGGATTTCCATGTCGGCGAAGGCCAGATTGCGATAGGCAGGGGGGGCGAAATCCTCGCGTTTGACGACAAAAAGCAGGTCAAGAACCTTCGGATCCAGAACCTCCCAAGGCCGGATCTGCTGTTCGATCATGTTGAAACGCGCTTGCTCGATATTCATTGGGGTCTCCGCAGACGTAATATTAGCACAGACTAATATATTGATTCGGACAAAAATAAATTATACCCGACTCTCCTGTGCGCTCCCACGCAGGCCGTGGCGCAGGATATCCTTATGTATTTGCAGATAAAGGCGCGAGTCGCTCTCGCCGCTCTGGCAGCAGGCCATGGAAAAACGCCAAATGAGCAGCATCAGAATGGGGGCGATAACGACATCGATGGTGGTTTCAACATCCATGCGCCGGAATTCCCCCGCGGCCATTCCGCGTTCCAGCGCCGCGCCGACCAATGCCCGGCCCCGGCAAATTACGTTTTCATAGTAAACCCGGGCCACTTCGGGGAAATTCCGAGCCTCGGCCACCATGAGTTTGGGAATGCCGGCGAAGTTGGTCAGGCCGATCTTGCCCCACCAGTTGTCGAGCAATTTTTCCAGCAAGTCGAAACTGGTGCCGGTGTGCTGGGCGGCGATTGCTTCGTTCTCGGCGACAACAGGCAGGATGCCTTCCTGAATGACGGCCTTGAACAGCGCTTCCTTGCTGTCAAAGTAGAGGTACAACGTCCCTTTGGAAACACCCGCCCGGGCCGCAACGTCTTCCAGGCGCGTTGCCGAAAAACCCTTTTCGACAAAAAGCGCCAATGCCGCGGCGGTCAATTCCGAGGGGCGAGCTTCCTTGCGGCGTTTGCGGGGGGGGGCGGTAATCGACATGGCTAAATTAATGACTCTGTGGTCATTAATTTAGCATTCCGCTTTGTTTCAGGTCAACGATCTTCCTTGATGACGCGGCCGGCTAATGGCTGGATCGGGCGAGCGTTGTTCCTGTAAAGCCGGGAGAAGATGTTGATCTGCTCCTGCGAGACCTGGACCGGCTGTTTCATCACCAGCCACAAGACGCCTTCGCTGCAAGGCGGCGTCGTCAGCGAGCCCATGTAAGTGTAATAACTCCGCGTCGCCGGCAGCAGGCTTGCCAGGTCGATCTGCGTTGCCGGCGGCTGGACCGAGGTGTTTTTCTCAAGGGGCAGGTTGTTCCAGAGCGTCTGGATGAAGGGGTTTTCACTGCCGCGTTCGAGCAGAACCGCGACGACGGCGAGTTGGCCTTCGTCCGATTTGTGTACCAGATGGACCACCATGTCAAAACGCTGGCCATTCACCTTTTCTTCGGACGGACGGTGAAAGTGGAACTGCACCAGTTCATAGGTCTTGCCGGTGAGACTGATTGAGTTTTCACCGACTTCGACTTGAACCGTGTGGCCGTTATCGACGATGCGGAAAGTTGAGGGGCGGTAATTGAACTTGATCGACTCGAGATCGACTTTGATGCCGTCGCGGATGTCGATTGGCGACTGGCGTTGGCCAACGGCACAGGCAGTATTCCTGGGGTCCAGTTTCGACCAGTTTTCCGGCCCGCCTTCGCCTTCGTAATTCCAGTGGATATGAGCATGCTGCCTGGCTGGCTCGGCGTGTGCCAATTCCAGCATATAGCCTTCAGACCTGGCGGATTTTTTTGGCTTGGCGGTGGTGGATGGCGCCGTATAAACAGTAATTGTCGACGGTTTGATCGGTGCGGTTGC
>Ga0207952_1001313_pt1 | contig 10992 bp, 8 predicted proteins | sample SubbioR12Aug_8Ca_FD_184831 | JGI IMG/M metagenome (GOLD analysis project Ga0207952, IMG submission 184831) | Serpentinite rock and fluid subsurface biosphere microbial communities from McLaughlin Reserve, California, USA - CR12Aug_8Ca (SPAdes) | ecosystem: Environmental > Terrestrial > Deep...
CACCTCGGGCATTTCGCCGCGACGCAGTTCAATCACCATGCGCATGCCGTCTTTGTCCGATTCATCACGCAAACCGGAAATACCTTCAAGCTTGCCTTCCTTAACCAGCTCGGCAATTTTCTCCAGCAGTCTGGCTTTGTTGACCTGATAAGGCAATTCCGTGGTGATAATCGCTTGCCGGCTGCTGTCGCCGATGTCTTCAAAATGGCAGCGTGCACGTAAATATATTTTGCCGCGTCCGGTGGTATAAGCGCTGTAAATGCCGGAAGCGCCGTTGATAATGGCCGCCGTAGGGAAATCTGGCCCAGGGATATGAGCCATCAAGTCATGCACAGTCAGATCCGGCTGATCGATCATCGCCAGACACGCGCTGATCACTTCAGACAGGTTATGCGGCGGGATATTAGTCGCCATGCCCACTGCGATGCCGGATGAACCGTTAATCAGTAAAGTCGGTATTCGGGTCGGCAATACCTTCGGCTCGGACTCCGATTCGTCATAGTTCGGCGCAAAATCGACCGTTTCCTTGTCCAGATCAGCCAGCAATTCATGGGCGATTTTCGACATGCGCACTTCGGTATAACGCATCGCCGCAGGGGAATCGCCGTCAACCGAACCGAAATTGCCCTGTCCGTCGATCAGCATATAGCGCATCGAAAAATTCTGCGCCATACGTACCATGGTGTCGTAAACCGCCGTATCGCCATGAGGGTGATATTTACCGATCACGTCACCGACCACACGCGCCGATTTTTTATAGGGTTTGTTCCAGTCATTGCCTAACTCGCTCATCGCATACAACACACGGCGATGCACCGGCTTAAGGCCGTCTCTGACATCCGGAAGGGCTCGACCGACGATAACGCTCATGGCGTAATCGAGATAGGACTGCTTCATCTCGTCTTCGAGATTGACAGGTATTATTTCTTTAGCGAAGTTTGACATTGATCCCTATACATACAGTGTGCCGTTAATATCGAGCGGCATGGTTTCATGGCTAAGTGCAAAATTTCTGACCACATGACATGAAATAAGCGAGAAATTATAACAAATTGTCTTACTAGTGTCGAAGCTGATAGTGTTTTAAAACCAATACTCAAATAGAACACGGATGACGCGGATTTACGCGGATTTTGTTAAAAATCCACTGTTAAGTTTATTGGCCTTATGTGAAACTCTGTGGGTAAAACACCTTCATCGAAGCATTGTAAGAGTAAATCCGTTCGTCCAGAGCTTGTCGAAGGATGGGTGGATTTACGGCTAAGTCTCATGTTTCATCAAGTGCATGGTTAAAAGAGCTCCCTTTTTTTAATTCGTGTTTATCCGTATAAATCCGTGCCATCCGTGTTCTAATCTAAAATCAGCTATCGTCAGGCAAATATTTCCGTCAAAAAATTCTGCATCGCTATCCATGACCGCCGATCTGCGTCGGGCTGATAAACAGTGCCGAATACCGGATCATTAGCAAGCGGATTGGTAAACCCATGCATAGTATTGCCGTAACTATGCAACTGCCAGTCTGCGCCTGCATCGGTCATTTCCTGTTCGAAAGCCAACACTTGTTCGGCAGGAACCAACGGATCATCCCGCCCACACAAAGCCAGAATTTTTGCCTTGATCGCATTACTCTGCGTATTGCCGGGCGGCACCAGCAGGCCATGAAAACTGACCACGCCTTTAATATCGGCGCCGGTTCGGGCAAGATCCAGCGAACACAAGCCGCCAAAACAAAAACCGATAGCGGCGATTTTGCTGTCGTCGACCCAGGGCATCAATTTCACCGCTGCCAAAGCCGCTTTCATGCGCTGTTGCAGCATGGCCCGGTCAGCCATAAAAGGCTGCATCAGTTTCATGTTTTCATCAGGACTTGACCCTAAAACGCCCTTGCCATACATATCAACCGCAAAGCCGACATAGCCTAAGGCTGCGAGCTTTTTGGCTTTCCCGGCAACAAAATCATCCCGACCGGCCCAAGTATGGTTAATTAAAACCGCTGGTCTGCGCCCTGTCAGCGCATCATCAAAGGCAAAAAAAGCCTCCAGCACCACATCGCCATCCAGATAAGTTACGGTATTCGATACAATTGCCATGCTAATACCCTCTGTAATTTATGCCACAGATTGCACAGATAGTCGCTGATAAATTGAAATATTAACAGCACCCTCTTAAATGTTACGGATGGGGTTATAAACCCTTCCCACATAAATAAGATTGTTCATAAGTTGTGGAAATCAATCAACGCTTAATTCTACTTTGTCAGATTTCATGATCACACAATTCAAGATCGTCATTCCGGCATGGATTCACGTCAGGCTTTCCTGCCTGACGCCCTTTCGGGTAAATGCAAATCTGTTCCAGACAGATTTGTGCCGGAATCCAGGCTCCATGGATGGATTTAAGCTTACCATCTATGGCACTGGATACCCGCTTCCCGGCGGGTATGACGAGCTTACGTATAATCTGATAAAGTAGAATTAAACGGCTGGCTTATCATTCATGAAACAGCAAAAAAACCAATCCGTATAATCCGTGTTGACCTGTGGCTGAATAATTATGTTTATTTAATGCTACCGGAATCCCGTAAGGCTGTTAAAAAACCGGTGGAAGCCTCTTCTACCATATCCAGTACCCGTTCAAAACCGTATTGGCCGCCATAATAGGGATCAGGCACCTGTCGCTCATTCAGATGCGGCGCATAATCAAGAAAATACTTGATCTTAGGTTTATATTGCTCGGGGCAGGCGTTGACCAGTATCGAATAATTTTCATCGTCCATCGCCAACAAAAAATCGAAATCCTCAAAGTCCCCGTTAATGACTTGTCTGGCCCGCAAACCCGACAAATCAATACCCCGCTCCAACGCTGCCGCTTGCGAACGCAAGTCAGGCTCCTTGCCGACATGGTACGCATGCGTGCCGGCCGAATCGATAGCAAAATGTGCGTCCAGCTTATGATCCTTGACCAGTTGTGTGAACACGCCTTCAGCCGTGGGCGAGCGGCAGATATTGCCCATGCAAACGAAAAGTACCTTTATTTTTTCCATATTGAACAAGACCGAGGAGTTAATTGTAATACCTCATATTGTACCGTCTGAACAGATAAATGGGCAGAGCGACGGCGATGACTATCAACTTAAAACTGCTCATTCTTTATTCCCATTACCTATAGTCATCAGCACTATCATCAACACCACAACAACCAGCACCGGCCAGAAATAAGGCGCCATGATAAAAACCCCTATCAATGCAACGAACATCGCACACAGAAACATAAATACACCGACGCCCAAAAACAACAGCACCATCAACACGCCGGTGATCATCATGACCAACAAAAATGTCGGCACGGCGGCAAAGCGAACCAGCGGCTCCGCGACCGGCTCATCGTTGAGCATAACACTGAGCTGCCCAACGCCCGGATGAAACAAATAGCTTAAAATAGCGATAATTGCACCGACTATCAGCACCTTTACAATCAGTTTTCTATCGTGTTTTTGTTGCATCATCATTCCCCTTGCAAAGGCTTATTGCGCTTTATGGTGCAGGCTTATTTTAACCAGCGACCAACCCAGAAACACCATGTTAATGCCCAAAAACAAGCCCAGCAGCCAATGAGCCGATTCAGACCAGCTAAACCAGATAATCAGCGCAAAAGCCAAAGCCGTAGTACCGCTAAACAGAATAAACCCCCAATTAGCCAAGGGACGCATCATCAATGCCAGGGAAATCTTGGCAACGCCTTCCAGCGCAAAAAACATCGTCATCAGCATCGTCAACGTCAGCGCACCGGCAACCGGTTTGGTGATAAACAACAAGCCGACGAGAACCTGCAAGACGCCCATAAACAGCCACCAACCAAAGCCGGGCATATTTTGAAAAACAAAGGCCCGGCTAATATGAACTATCCCGCCAAACAGCAAAATCCAGCCTAAAAATACCACTATCGCCGTCGTAAAAAACTGCGGCACAACTATCGCGAATAGCCCAAGAATAATGAAGAAAATGCCCTCCGCCAGAAACAGCCGCCAATGCGTTTGTAAATAAGCCAGCATTTGCTGCCGCATATGCTGTAGTTCAATATTGATGTCGTCTAGTTTGCTCATTACAAAAAATCCACCTTACAGCGTTATCACTTTGGTTGTTCCAATATCGTTTCGAGTGCCTGTTGCAATGTGTCGAGATGAGCTTGCACCGTCTCCCATACCATCACGGCATCAACGCCCAAATATTCATGCGCTAAAACATTGCGCATACCGGCTATTTCCCGCCAAGGCATGTTAGGTTGTTCTGCCGACAACGTTTCAATGCCAAAATCTTTAAGCGCTTGCCCGATAATTTCCAGATTGCGAATCACAGCATCCTGGGTTTTTCTATCTGCCAAAAATCCCGTTAAATCGTAACCTTCGGTATAAGACTGAATCAATTCGATGCTTTCCAGTGCCGCTGCAATAAAGATAAACCGATCTTTCATAGCGGAACAGCTTCTTGCAAGACCCGCTGCCGCAGGTGTTTGTTCAATGCACGTTCGCTGACTATATCGACCTTGCGGCCCAGCACGGTGGATAGCGCATCAATCAGGCCAACTTGATCCAGCAGCGTTGTGCCGGGCAAAAAGTCGACCAATAAGTCAATATCGCTGTCCTGGCGTTCTTCACCACGTACAACGGAGCCAAACACGCGGATGTTGACGGCATGGTAATGTTTAGCAATATCCAGAATACTGGCTTTTTGCTGCTGTAAGGTTTTATATAATTCAGTCACGTTAATATCTCCTTATTTTTGCCGACTATTGGGCTAGTTCGTAGGGTAAGCATCGCGTACCATGTTCAAAGTATTCCGGTTTCAATTACACCTCAAAAAGGTACGCGATGCGTACCCTACCTGGCTGCATATTTTTTCATAAAGTCCGTAGGGTACGCATCGCGTACCATGTTCAAAGCGTTCCGGGTTCAATTACACCCCAAAAATCACCCCCCAACAACGCCAAATATTCCTCTTCACTGATAACCCGCACACCCTTTTCCGTAGCGGCAGCAATTTTTGCAGCACCCACGTCGGAACCCGTAACCAGAAAATCGGTTTTCCCGGTAACCGAACTGCCTACTTTCGCGCCCAAGCGTTTGGCCTCTTTGCTCATATCATCGCGTTTGCCGTGGATCATGGTGCCGGTAAAGACGATGGTTTTTCCGGAAATCGGGCTGATGTTTTGCTGCTGCTCGGCGATTAACGGCGTTGGGACTAAATTAAAACCGAGCCGGTAGATTTGCATGAAATCGGTTTTGATTTTTGCCAGACATTCAACCACGGCGGCTCCGGTTTTCTCGGCGAAGCCTTCGATATTGATCACGTCTTCAACGGTCAGTTTGAAAATATCCATCAGATGATGATGTTGCAGCAGGCGTTCGCAATTGCCCAGCCCCATCCGGTGAATGCCGAAAGCACCCAGGAAGCGCCAGTCTTCGATGGCTTCGGTACGGCTGCGCTGCAATTGGTCGAGCAGATTTTGCGAGGTTTTTTCGCCAAAGCCCATGTCCTGCAATTGCGCCATGTCCAGCTGATAAACGGCATAAACCGAATCGATGCCGCAAGCGTGGAGTTTTTCTACGGTTTTTTGCCCGAAACCGTCGACATTTGCCAGGGTTCTGAAAAAATGCTCGATGGTGTTTTCAATTTGCGCTGGGCATTTGGTGGTGTTCAGGCAATAAAGGTAGTCGCTATCCCAAACCAGCTCGCTGCCGCAACTGGGACAATGTTCGGGGATTTGCGGTTCTTTCGGAATAATGACCCGCTCGATTTTGGGTATCACCAGGCCTGAGCGTGTCAATTCAATCAAGGTGCCGACGCCGATGCCCAACTCCTTGACCATGCCGTAATGATGTGCGGTCGCCCTGGAAATCACCGCGCCGCTCAATTTGGTTGGGGTCAGCTCGGCAACCGGATTGACCCGGCCAGAACGGGAGGTTTGCGGAGTGACTTTCAGCACGATCACTTCGGCGGTTTCGACATTGCTTTTATAGGCAATCTGCCAGCGGTGGTGATGCCGCGTTGCACCGAGGTATTGTTTCAACTGTTCATTGCCGACCAGCTCGAAAACAACGCCGTCCACATCGTAATCGACCAACGTGTAGACGGTTTCGATGACGTGGTCGAAATCGGTCAATACTTCTGCGGCCGTGCCTTCCCAGGCGGGCAACTGGGAGAACGGGAAAAATACCGCCGCATGGTTTTGTATGGCTTCTAAAGCATGTTGTTCCAGGTCTTTTTCTTTAATGATACTGGCCTGGAAATTCCGGGAGTTTTCAAAATATTCGGCCAGATGGCTGTTGAAATAAGTTTGGCTGACCACGATTTCACCTGCGCCCTGCCCTCTTTTGCCGTTGCCGCCGACTTTCAATCCGCGCTCGAAGACCCGGCTGATGTCGGTGCCTTTGCGGCCGTCGCCGCGCGTGTACAGCAATTTTCCGTCGTCGTAAGCCGCATAGCCGTCCAGCTTGGGCGTGGCGCGGATCATCAGCGTGGAAGCATCGACGTTACAGTCTTCGGCGGCTTTTTCCAGCCGGGACAGCCATTTTTCGATGCCGCTTTGGGAATAGGTTTTTTCGGTCGACAGCATCGGCTCCGGTAACGCGACGGTCTTGCCGACAAAGCCGATTTCCGGTTCGACGGTTTCTAAATAGGGGTGATGCGGGTGGCGTTTTTGCAGTTCGGCCAGGAAAACAAAGTCATAATCCGCATCGGAAATAAGCGACTCGCCGCCACGATACAGCGCGTTGCAGGCCTGCAAAAACTCAAGCAGCTGTTCGTCGGTCAGTTCTTTGGGATTGGCCTGTGTTGCGATTTGAGCGATCAGCTCAGGGGATAAGTGGATTGATTCCAGTTCGGCTTCCTTAAGAAGCTGTAACTGCGTATTGCTAAGGAGTAGCATTTAAATAATCTGAATAACGGTGGGCGCGAATTTATTCGCGTTTTTATAGCGGCAACGCGAATAAATTCGCGCCCACATAATTGAAGGTCAGCTTTAGAAACAGCAATTGCGGCGTAAAATGTCGGGTTTCGCTATCGCTAACCCGACCTACGGTCTGCACCCATGCAGTCGCAACCCGACCAACGATCATTGAAATGTTACAAACTCTGCCGAATAGCTTGAATAGTCGCTTCGGTCAGCGGTTGTCTTCTATGGTCAAGAACCACGCCATCCAATTTCGCGGCCAACAGGTTGATGGTTTCTATGTAGTCGTCAAAAACAGCCGGAGCATCATCCAATGCTTCGGGTTGCATAAAAAACACGATACCGGGACAGTAAAAATTATCTAAATCTTTATCCGGGAAAGTGCCCGGCTCTACAATACAGGCCACGCCGTAATCGACCAACCGGTTAGCGTCCAGACGCTCGAATATTTTCAAGCTGCCGTATTCAAGCCCGACCATTTCAAAGGCTTCAACCAAATCGGCCCCGTTAAAATCTTCGTCCGCCTTGGTGATAATGCTGAACTGAATAATTGCCGGTGCGGCAGCACGTGGCGGCGGCTCTACATCGTCATCCTGCTCATAGTAGACATCGTCATCATCTTCATCATAGTATCGATCGGACTTGTCATGAGCATGCTGAACGCCGACATTACTTTTACCCCCTAGCGGGATAATGTCGAAGTCGTCTTTGGGATCAATCGCTACAGATTCATCGGCATAGTCAGTCTCATCGTCATCATAAAACTCCAGGTCTTCCTGAGCTCTTTTATCCTTTATATAAGCCCAGATCAACATGCCGATAACTACAACCATACCGGTTGCAATAATTACAATTCTTAAGATTTCTTTATCCATTATATTTCCGCCAGACTCACTGCTTCTTCAATATCAACTGCGACCATCCGGGACACGCCCGGCTCTTTCATAGTAACACCTGCCAGCTGTTTTGCAATTTCCATCGTCACTTTGTTGTGGGAAATATACAAAAACTGCACCGATTCCGACATTTCTTCAACCATTTTCGAAAAACGCCCGACATTAGCATCATCCAGCGGTGCATCGACCTCGTCCAGCAAACAAAAAGGCGCAGGATTGAGTTCGAAAATCGAGAACACCAGGGCGACCGCCGTTAACGCCTTCTCTCCACCGGACAACAAATGTATGGAGCTGTTCTTCTTACCGGGCGGTCTGGCAATAATGTTTACGCCCGATTCCAGCTCGTCCTGCTCGGTCAATTCCAGATAGGCGTGACCGCCGCCGAATAACTTGGGGAACTTTTCCTGCAAGCCGGTGTTTATTTTATCGAAGGTTTCCTTAAATCGCAGCCGACTTTCTTTATCGATCTTGCTGATAGCCTGATCCAAGGTCTGCAATGCCTCGATTAAATCGGCATGTTGCTCGTTAAGAAAATCCATCCGCTCCGATTGCGCCTTGAATTCCTCTATCGCGGTTAGGTTAATGGTACCTAATCTTTCGATTTGAGCCAACAAGTCATCAACCGTTTTTTTCCAGCTGTGCTCTTGGGCCTGTTCCGGCAAGCTTTGCAGCACCGTCTCGACATCCGCATCGATCTCGTTAAGCTGCTCATTGACGGTCTGCTGCCGCACCTTGCTTTCCTGCAGTTCAAAACGGATCGTATCCAGTGCTTCTTTTTGCTTTTCCAGCGCGCGTTGGGTTTTGATATGCTGCTCGGACAGCTGCGTTATTTCCGCCTCAAGATCTTCCTGAAGCTGGCGTTGTTGTTTCAGGCGGGTTTCCAACAGTTCCTTATCCAAAACCATCTGCTCCAGCTGCTTTTTTTCGGCATCCATCGGGGTAAGCGTTTGGTGCAGATTTTTCTCCAGTTCGGCGATGCGTTCAACCGACTGCCGATGTTGCAGCTGCAACCGCTCCAGCTGTTTGCCGGTTAAGGTTTCAGATGACCGTAGCGATTCAATCTGCGACTTGATGCTGAAAACCTGTTGCCTAGCCTCATTGGCGGACTGGTCGATGCGCTGCTGCTGGGATTGCAAGTCCTGATTCATCGCTTCCAGGCTTTGCTTTTTCTGCTCCTGCTCGGCCATGACCTGTTCGGCCTGCTCTTGCAACACCTGGGATTCAGCGACTGTCTCGGCATTTTCGGCAGTCTCGCGACTGATTTCTTCAATATCGTTGCAGACTTGCTCCAAGCGGCGTTGCTGGTGCTCCAGTCGGGCCGAATGCGCGCTGAACTCGGCGCTCTTTGCCGACAGCTCAGCGCCCAGGCTGTTGTCCTGCTGTTGTATCGATTCGCGCTGGACTTCCGCGTCTTTCAAGCCGGTTTCGGCGCTTTCCAACTGGTCTTCAAACGCCTCGATCTCGATATGCAACTCTTCCTGCCGCTGTTTTAACAAACGCAATTCCTTCTCGCGTTGCAACACCCCGGTTTTGCTGTCTTTGGCGCGGATTATCTTGATCCAGCCCGAGCCGAACCAAGTGCCGTCCGGTGTGATGACCGATTCATGCAGCTTAAGTTGAGCGGATAAAGTTCTCGCCGTTTCGGCGTCATCGGCGCAGTAAACCCCGGCCAGCAGGTTGCCCAAATCCCACGGCGCTTTAACTTTGTCCAGCAGCTTCACTCCTTCTCCCTCAGGGAGAAGGCTGGGATGAGGGGCTCTGCCAGTCTCAACCAGCGTTAACGATTCATCAGTCAAGCGCTGCAAGCCCGGAATTACCTGGTCGGCGCTCTCGATGCAAATCGCCTCGAGGTAACTGCCCAACACCGTTTCAACCGCCGTATCCCAGCCTGATTGCACATCCAGAAACTCGGCAAGACGCCGGTTTTCGGTCAAATCCACGGACGCAAGCCATGCGCCGAGGTGTTTATTGTCCTTACCCATCGCATGTTGCTGCAACAATTCCAGCGAAGTTATTTTTCCTTTGACGCTTTGCATTTCCGAACGGCGCGTATGCAGATCATCATGGTGCTGCTTGACCTGCTGCCGTTGCTCGCGTATTTGCTGATGCAGATTTTCAAGCTTCTTTTGCAGCTCATCGCGCTGCGTCTCAATGATTTCAATGCCGGCATCCAGCGATTCAATCTCGCTTTGCAAGTCGCTTGCCTCCAGCTCACTGCGCTCGCCGTGCAGCTTATCCAGACGGATTTGCAGCTGGCGATTCTGGTTTTCCAGCTGCACGGTTTTTACCCGCTGCACTTCGGATTGTTCCTTGTAGCTCGAACTGGTTGTCCGGTATGCTTCCCACTGCTCCTGCCAGGAACTTTTCTGCTGCTGCACTTCCTGCTGGCTGTACAAAACGTCTTCCTGCCTTTCCTCGGCGACAATCAACGCCTCCTCCGCTTCAAATAAGGCCTGTTTGATTTCTTCCAGCTGTTGCACATCGGCTTCGAGTTCTTTTAACGACTGGTCGGCCTGCTCGCGCAAACGGTTAATTTCAACGGCGGTTTGTTCGCGGCTGCTTTCACTGTGCTTGATGGTCTGCTCAAGGCCGCTGACTTCGGCGACAATCTGGTAATAATCGCCTTGCGAGCTGCTGGTCTGTTGTTGCTGAGCTTTATGTTCGGCGCGCTTGGTTTCGATGTTATTATCGATGTCGCGCAGTTCTACAAACAGACGGTTATGCTCATGAGCTACTGCCTGCAATTTTTCGTCCAGTTGCTTGGCGGCCTGATGATAGGTATTCCAGCGCATCGCCAGCAGTTCTAACTTGAACTGGCGTTCCTGCTTTTTGAGCTCGGTATATTTTTCGGCTTTTTCGGCCTGCTTTTGCAGATGCTTGATTTGCTTTTCAACCTCGTCGCGCAAATCGTCCAGCCGCTCCAGGTTTTCGCGGGTGTGTTTCATCCGGGTTTCGGTTTCGCTGCGGCGCTCCTTGTATTTGGACACACCCGCCGCCTCCTCGATATGAATCCGCAAATCCTCCGGCTTGGCTTCAACCATCCGGGATATGGTGCCCTGCTCGATGATCGCATAGCTGCGCGATCCCAAGCCGGTGCCCAAAAAGATGTCGGTGATGTCTTTCCTGCGGCAACGCGAACCGTTCAGCA
>Ga0207952_1001314_pt1 | contig 10988 bp, 10 predicted proteins | sample SubbioR12Aug_8Ca_FD_184831 | JGI IMG/M metagenome (GOLD analysis project Ga0207952, IMG submission 184831) | Serpentinite rock and fluid subsurface biosphere microbial communities from McLaughlin Reserve, California, USA - CR12Aug_8Ca (SPAdes) | ecosystem: Environmental > Terrestrial > Deep...
CCTTACGCCCAAAAATTGCAGGAAATGCTCAGCAATATTGTGAGCAGTATCGAAGGTGGCACTACTTTGGCATTGGCAGAAGAAAGAACAATTGAAAAAGTATTGTTGATTGTAATTACATCTGACAGAGGTTTATGTGGAGGATACAATGCGAATATTGTTAAATTAGCAAAGAGTACTGTTGCAGAAAAATACAGCAGTCAATTTAATAAAGGAAACGTTACAGTTTGGAATATTGGGAAGAAAGGTTGGGAAAGCTTAAATAAAGCAGGCTATAATACCAACGAGCGTTTCAAAGACATTTATTTGAATTTGAATTTTGAAGCGGTACAAGAAGCTGCTCAAGCTGCTATGAAAGCTTTTGAACAAAAAGAATTTGATGCAGTTGAAATCATTTATAGTGAATTTAAAAATGCGGCAACTCAGGCATTTGTTGCAGAGCAATTTTTACCTATTCCAAAAGTTGCCCCTAAAGCAGGTAGCAAGAAAGCAGATTTTATTTTTGAACCAGCCAAGGAAGTATTAATTGCGGAATTAATGCCGAAAATCTTGAATACCCAATTATTCAAAGCAGTATTAGACGGTAACGCAAGTGAACATGGTGCACGTATGACTGCTATGGATAAAGCAAGCGAAAACGCAAACGAATTACTGAAATCATTAAAAATTAGTTATAACCGTGCACGTCAAGCTGCTATTACAACTGAGTTAACAGAGATTGTGAGCGGAGCCGCTGCATTACAAGGATAATAGCCAATACAACCATGGAATTAAGCGAAATCATACCACATATAGAAGTGCTCATTTTTGCCAGTGAAAAACCGCTGACTTCATTGGATATTGTAGAGCTCATTAATAATAGTTTCGGATTTTTAGAAGAAAGAATTTCGTTGGACCAGGTGGAAACTGCAGTAGAAGGGATTAGAGAAAAATACGCAGCAGAATTTTATCCTTTTGAAGTGAGAGAAAGTGGTGGTGGATGGCAATTCCTTACAAAGAAAGACTATCATAAAACGATTGCACAATTAAATGGAGACAAGTTTTTAAAGCGACTATCGAATGCAGCTTTAGAAACGCTAGCAATCATTGGTTATAAGCAACCCATTACAAAAGGAGAAATTGAAGCTATCAGAGGTGTAAATAGCGACTACTCTATACAGAAATTATTAGAGAAAGAATTGATCTTAATTAGCGGACGAAACGAGCAGTTGCCAGGAAAGCCATTGGTATATGCTACTTCAAAAACTTTCATGGATTATTTTGGCATCAATAGTGCTGCTGATTTGCCCAAAATTAAAGAGGTATTGGCCGAGCAAATTGTAGAAGGTACTATAATAAGACCTGAAGACTTTACCGATAATCAGATTGCTGATGCAATGGCGGCATTACCTACTGATGAAGAAATAATTGATGGTGATGTTTCCGATTTAACAGTGAATGAAGAAGGAGAATTAATTATTACAGAATTGAATGAATCATCCGATTCAGAAGTAGCATCAACTGATGAATCAACCGATGCAACAGAAGATGATTCGGAAAATTTATCAAACGATGTTGAAGACGAGAATAATCCGCAATAGTTGGATTATCTTTACCCCATGTCTTTAACAATTTCCAACGAACAATTACAAGCAGCTGCAACTCAGTATGGCACGCCGTTGTACATGTATCATGCAGAAAAAATAACTGCACAATACCAGCAATTACAAAATGCATTTGAAGGCGTTTACGCAAGATTTTTTTATGCATGTAAAGCACTTACCAATATTTCGGTATTAAAACATATACAATCAATAGGTTGCAATATTGATTGTAGCTCTATTAATGAAGTTTATCTGGCACTCAAAGCAGGATTTAATCCAGAACAAATTTTATATACCAGCAATGGTATTGATTTCGAGGAGATTATAGCCGCCGTGAACGCAGGTGTTTCAGTGAATATAGACAGCTTGAGCAACTTAGAAAAGTTTGGAAAAGCCTATGGTAGCAGGTACCCTGTTGGCATCAGACTAAGACCCAATATTATGGCAGGTGGAAATTTAAAAATTTCAACAGGCCATAGTGGAAGCAAATTCGGCATACCATTAGAACAGTTAGAGGAAATTCTTTCACTAAAAAATCAATATCAATTACGTATTAACTGCTTGCATGTTCATACGGGTAGTGAAATAAAAGATGTAGATGTATTTATTCAAGTTGCAGATATATTCTTTGACTTAGTTCCGCATTTCCAAGACCTACAAGTGTTAGATATGGGAGGTGGATTTAAAGTGCCTTATCAGTCCAATGAAAAAGGAACAGATATACCGCTATTAGCCAAAAAAGTAGGCGAAGTTTTGAATAAGTTTGAAATAACTTATGGTAAAAAATTTCAGGTTTGGTTTGAGCCAGGTAAATATTTAGTGAGTGAGTGTGGCTATTTAATCACAAGCGTGAATGTGATAAAGGAAACACCAACCGTGTTATTTGCCGGCATTAATAGTGGCTTTAATCACCTTATACGCCCAATGTTTTACGAAGCTTATCATCCCATCAGAAATATCAGTAACCCCAATGGCCAAATAAAAAATTATGCAGTAACAGGGAATATTTGCGAGACAGATAATTTTGCTTGGGACAGGCCAATTAATGAAATCAGGGAAAACGATTTATTGGTAATAGACAATGCGGGAGCATATGGTTTTGAAATGGGAAGCAATTACAATTCAAGATTTTTACCAGCACAGGTTTTGTATAAAGAAGGTCAAATGCACCTGATAAGAAAAAGAGATACCATGGAAGACTTGTTAAAAAATCAGATCGAGCTCAATTAAGAACAATTCAGTAGTTTACATTACCATGATTACGTTAAAAAATATCAGTAAAAGCTTTGATGACCGAATAATCATTCAGGGAATTGATGCGGTAATGGAGAGCGGTAAATGCAACTTAATTATTGGCACTAGTGGAAGTGGTAAAACGGTTTTAACTAAATGCATCGTTGGTTTAATTAAACCAAATGAGGGTAGTATTGAATTTGATGGAGAAGATTTGGTTACAATGGATGATAAAACCAAAAAATTATTGAGACAAAAAATAGGCATGCTTTTCCAAGGAAATGCTTTATTTGATTCAATGACGGTTCAAGAAAATGTAAAGTTTCCCTTAGACATGTTTACCAAATTAACCCATGGAGAGAAATTAAAAAAAGTAGACGAAGTATTAGAAAGAGTTAATTTAAAAGATGCCCATAAAAGATTTCCCGCTGAAATTAGTGGTGGTATGAAAAAAAGAGTGGGAATAGCCAGATCCATTGTATTAAATCCGAAGTACTTATTTTGCGATGAGCCCAACTCAGGATTAGATCCACAAACCTCCATGGTAATAGACAAGCTGATTAAAGAAATTACAACCGATTACAAAATGACTACAGTTGTGGTAACCCATGATATGAATAGTGTGATGGAAATTGGGGACCATATTCTTTATTTATATAATGGAAAAAAACAGTGGGAAGGATCTAATAAAGACATCATTTTCAGTAAAGATCAATTACTAAATGATTTTATTTTTGCATCAGAGTTTTTGCAAGATGCGAAGCAGATGCGTATGCAAGAAGCGGGCAAATAAAACAAGCAATTAATAATAATTTATGAAACGAAAGTGTTTTTTTGCTTTCATGGTTTTAATATTGAGTTCATTAGCAATTCAAGCGCAAAGTCCAATTGACAATAGACCTGCGTATATGAAAAACCCTGCCCTCCCCGAATTCAAATTAATTTTAACAGACAGTAGCTTATTTACCAATAGAATGGTTCCTAAAGCAGACTTTACATGCATTGTATACTTCAGTCCAGATTGTGGTCATTGCCAATACGAAGCAGACCAAATGATTCGAAATATGGACAGTTTAAAACAAGTCCAATTTATTTGGGTTAGTTATCGAGAATTCAATGATATTAAGGCGTTTGGTAGAAAATATCAATTTGACTTATATCCCAATATCATCATTGGAAGAGACCCAGAATATACTATTCCGGCATTTTTTCAGGTCAAATTCACTCCATTCGTGGCATTATACGATCAAAATAAGCAGTTTGTAAAGGCTTGGGAGTCGGGTGTAGAAATGCCTGAATTATTACAATTTATTCACAAAAAATAGGGCTGCTGCACGTACCTTTGCACCACTTAAATTAACCACTTTAAATAATGCCGATTATGAAAGTTACTGTAGTAGGTGCTGGTGCTGTAGGAGCAACTTGTGCCGATAATATTGCCCGTAAGGAATTATGTACTGAGCTGGTATTACTAGACATCAAAGAAGGTTTTGCAGAAGGCAAGGCCCAAGACATGATGCAAACAGCAGCATTACTAGGTTTTGACACAAAAATTACCGGAAGCACCAACGATTACAGTAAAACTGCAGGCAGTGATGTGGTAGTGATTACTTCTGGTCTTCCTCGTAAACCAGGTATGACTCGCGAAGAATTAATTGGAACCAACGCAGGTATTGTAAAAGGTGTTTGCGAAAACATTTTGAAGTATTCACCAAACGCTATTATCATTGTAATTAGTAATCCAATGGATACAATGACTTACTTGGCGTTAACTGCAACAGGTTTACCAAAGAATAGAATTATTGGAATGGGTGGCACATTAGACAGCAGCCGCTTCAAATATCAACTAAGTCAACATTTGAATTGCAGCCCTGCCGATTTAAATGCATTGGTTGTAGGCGGTCATGGAGACACTACCATGATTCCGTTGATTCGTTACGCTACATGGAATAGCGCTCCAGTAACAGATTTCCTTTCTGTAGAACAACAACAACAAATTGTAAATGATACCATGGTGGGTGGAGCAACACTAACTAAACTCATAGGTACATCTGCATGGTATGCACCAGGTGCTGCCGGAGCCGCATTGGTTGAAAGCATTGTACGCGATGAGAAAAAATTATTCACTTGTTGTGTTAGCTTAGAAGGCGAATATGGTCAAAACGATATTTGTTTAGGCGTTCCCGTAACCATAGGAAAGAATGGTTGGGAAAAAATCATCGACCTTAAATTAAATGAAGAAGAACAAGCTGCATTTAATAAGAGCGCCGATGCAGTAAGAAGCATGAACGATGTGTTGAAAACATTATAATTATTGGATCCACTGCATTGCCATTGCTGCAATGCTTGCGGTATCTTGTAACTGCATACAATTAAAATGCCCTTTGGGGCATTTTTTTTTGCCATAATTACTACAAGGTTGACAGGATAAATCAGGAACAATAAAATTGTGATACCCTACTTCATTTTTATGCGATGCCAATTGTTTTGAACCGTAATAAGGTTCTACGGCCAACTTAGGAGAAGTACCTCCCCAAATGGCCAATACTTTTTTATTAAAAGCACAAGCAATGTATTGCAGGCCTGTATCGTGCGAAATAACCAGCTTAGCATGTTTTACTAAATCAGCGGATTCATGCAAAGAAAACTTACCACAAGCATTGTAAATACGAATAGGATCAATGCTTGCAATGGCTTGCCCTTCTTCCTGATCTTCTTTGCCGCCAATTAAAATAATGGGGTATTGAACTTGAGTACATAGCTGCTGTAATTTAGGAATGGGCATTTTTTTGGTAGCATAAGAAGCCCCAATTACAATAGCAATAAATCCAAACTGATGAGATGCAGGTATATCAGCTAGCTGAATCCCTTTTCCTTCAGGAATAAAATAATCTAGACCTTGCTCATCATTTACCACTCCTAATGGAGCGAGTGCATCCAAGCTTCTGAGTGTAATATGTCTTTCGGGCATTTGGTTGATTCCAAAACGGGTCAACAACCATTTCTGCCTGCTTAACTTATGATAAGCATATACAGGAACTTTTAATTGAAACTGTAACAACCAAGACCTAAAATTTTTATGTAAATCAATAATGAAATCAAACTGTTGACTCATTAGCTTTGGAATCAGCTCATTCAGGTTTTTATTAAAATAATGAAAATGGTCTATATAAGGATTGGCTTCTGTAACAGCTTTCATGGAAAGCTTGGTTAAAAAATGTACTTCAACGCCAGGTAATTGCTGCTTTAAACACCGAAACACAGGAGAAGCCAACACAATATCGCCTATTGAAGAAAAACGAATGACCAATATTTTTTTGGGGGATACTTCCATGATTGGCTTATTGATTTAGGAATGTTTTTCTACAAAGTCTAAATCTTTATGAAAAGTTTCTTCCGTAAAATAGAATGCAACCAAGGTAATGAACATAATAATAAACCCTGTGATAATTCCACTTTGAATAAGTGACCAACCCCAGGTCTGCTGAAATAAATTCAAGAACATCAGGTTAATCAGCGGCAATGCTCCCCTTACCATATTAGGAATAGTAGTAGCTGCAGTTGCCCTTAAATTGGTGCCAAACTGTTCTGCACCCATCGTTATAAAAATGGCCCAGAATCCTGTACTAAAGCCCAATAAGCCACAAATTAAATACATGGAAGCATCGCTGTTATTATAGCTGCTGTAGAAAAATACCAAACAAGCCATACACAATAAATAGAAAGAAAGCAATGCTTTTTTTCTACTCTTAAAATACTGACTCACCAATCCAATTAAAATATCACCAATGGCAATTCCTACATATGCAAACATGATGGCTCTCCCACTCTCTATTTTGTTTTCACCATACAATGCGCCAGCAAAACGATTGCTTAGATTTACTAAAATCCCAATCACGTACCAAGTAGGTAGCCCAATTAAAATAGCCAATAGGTATTTCTTGAAACGTTTCTTGTTATTAAAGAACATAAAGAAATTTCCTTTTTGAATGCCAACTTGTTCTTTTAAACTATGAAACATGCCACTTTCTGTAACAGAAATACGTAACAACAATAAACCAATACCAAGTCCCCCACCAATCATATAACAAAGCCTCCAATCATTCGTGAGTTTGTAAACAAAATAAGCAAACACTGCTCCAAATAAACCAATGCCTGCAACCAATGAAGTACCTACTCCTCTTTTCTCTTTAGGCAATAATTCGCTCACCAATGTAATGCCTGCACCCAATTCCCCAGCTAATCCAATACCAGCAATAAATCTGGCCCATGCATATTGATCTACTGTTTGAACAAATCCTGTTGCAAAATTTGCAACAGAGTATAAGGCAATCGATCCAAACAACACACTGAGTCTTCCTTTTTTATCTCCAATAGTACCCCATAAAACACCTCCAATTAATAGGCCTACCATTTGCCAATTAATAATTTTGGTACTAGCTGCAATTACTTGAACACTGTCTGATAAAGAAATGCCAATGCCTGCTAAACTGGGTTCACGAACAATCGTAAAGAGTAATAAATCGTAAATGTCTACAAAATAACCAAGGGCTGCTACAATTACAGGAAGAGAAAATATACCGTATTTTTTAGCCGTCATGATGATTACTTCTTTTTATTAAATACCAATTTCATGATAACTGGTGCAGTCGTTACTGCTACAATTCCTAGAACAATAATTTCTAAATGATCTTTTAAATCGAATCCAAACTGTGCCAATATCCATTTTTGCAAAAAATGTCCAGCAAAAAGCATACTACCAACCCAAGCCACACAGCCAACCACATTATAGAAGCTGAACTTTTTTTGATCCATTTGAACTATCCCCGCAACTATTGGAGCAAAGGTTCTTACGATTGGAATAAAGCGAGCTACAATAATAGCGCCACCCCCATGCTTTTCATAGAACTCATGTGCTTGTTGCAAGTATCGCTGTTTAAAAAACATATTTTCTTTCCATTGGTACATAGAAGGACCTACTTTTCTACCAAACCAATATCCAGTTGTATTTCCAATTATACCCGCTGCTGAAATCAGCATCATAATCAACAATAAATCAAATACTTCATTACCTGTTGGTATGAATTCATTGGCTAAATTGGTGCTGTAAATACCCGCAACAAATAATAAGCTATCACCAGGCAAAAAGAAACCTGCGAACAATCCAGTTTCTGCAAAAACCACAAATAAGATCAACCACAAACCACCATGCTCAATATAAAACTGAGGTTGTAATAAATTGGTCCAATGAAACTCTAATAAAATTTGCATTAACATAACACTACATTAATTCTGTTTATGATTGCAGTTCAACTGCACCTTCCTCTTGTAATTCTCCTTCCCATTTACTTACCACCGTAGTTGCCAATGCATTTCCTAATACATTGGTTCCAGTTCTAAACATATCGCAAAAATGATCAATTGGCAAAATCAATGCAACCCCTTCTGGTGGAATTTTAAACATAGCACAGGTAGCCAATACAATGATAAGTGATGCTCTTGGAACACCAGCAATCCCTTTACTGGTTAACATTAGTACCAATAACATGGTAATCTGTTCGCCAATGGGCATATGAATTCCGTAAGCTTGAGCAATGGCTAAGCTGGCAAAAGTCATATACATCATGCTTCCATCTAAATTAAAGGAATAGCCCAGCGGTAAAATAAAAGATACAATGCTTTTTTTACAACCAAATCTTTCTAACTCTTCTGTTAATTTCGGAAACACGGCTTCACTACTCGTGGTGCTAAATGCTACTAATAATGGATTGGCAATCGCTTTCAGTAAGCCTTTCATTCGCTTACCTAAAATAAGGTACCCAACAGTACATAAAAGCACCCATAACACAGCAATACCTAAAACAAAATAGCCAAAGTAAATAAAGTAAAAACTAAAAATACTCAATCCTTTGTCTGCAACTACTGCAGCAAGTGTACCAAACACACCAAAGGGAGCAAAATTCATTACATAACCAACAATTTTTAAAATTATATGCGCAACAACATCAAGGGCATTAATAACAGGTTTTGAATAAGGTCCAAGGTTTGCGGCAGCCACTCCAAACAATATAGAGAATACAACAATTTGAAGAATCTCATTGGTTGCCATTGCTTCAAAAATGCTAGACGGCACTACATGCTCAATAAATTTTTGCAAAGAAAACTCAGATGTTTTACCCATTAAGTCTTTTAACCCTGCATTATCTGCTTGCGATAAATCTATATATGACCCTGGTTGAAAATAATTAACCAATACCATTCCCACTAATAAGCTTACCAAAGAAGCGGTAACAAACCATAACATGGCTTTACCTCCTACTCTACCTACTGTTTTAAGATCACCCAGCTTTGCTATACCTACCACTAGTGTACTAAATACCAATGGAGCTATAATGGTTTTTACTAATCTAATAAATATCGTTCCAAGGAGTTTGATGTTTTTAGAAAACCCACTGATCGTTTCCGGAGCGGCATTTTCATGTACAATATATCCTGTAATAATTCCCAATACCATGGCAATCAGGATATAAATAGTCAGTTTATTCTTCATCCGGCAAAATTTGAGTTGGCAATATAGCCGTAAATTGAATATAATACCTATTTTGCCAGATAATTTAAAACCAGAACCCAATTAATAAAACTATGAGTTTATTCAGAAAGAAATCGCTTACAGCGATGCTGGCCAATGCAGAAGATTCTACCAATGGTTTACAAAGAACACTTGGTGCCGGAAATTTAATTGCATTAGGCATCGGAGCCATTATTGGAGCCGGTTTGTTTGTTAGAACTGCTGCTGCTGCCGGACAGTCTGCCGGACCAGCTGTTACCATTTCATTTATTATTGCCGCTATTGGTTGTGCTTTTGCTGGTCTATGTTATGCAGAGTTTGCAGCAATGATTCCAATTGCAGGTAGTGCGTATGCTTACTCTTATGTTACATTAGGAGAATTGGTTGCTTGGATTATTGGATGGGCATTAATTATGGAATATGCTTTAGGTGCAGCCACTGTATCTATTGCATGGAGCGAGTACCTCAATAAATTATTCGGAGGCTCCATCCCCTATGAATGGTGTCACTCCCCCTTTGAGAGTTTTACAGACTCAGCAGGTGTATTACACCAAGGCATGATTAATGCACCAGCATTATTGATTTTGGGTCTAATCACATTATTGTTGATTAAAGGAACACAAGAATCTGCCATTGTAAATGCGGTAATTGTATTTATTAAAGTAGGTATCGTATTGTTATTTATTGGAATTGGCTGGCAGTTTATTAAGCCTGAAAATCATACGCCTTATTTAATTCCAGAGGGAACTGCAGCGGTTGTAGACAGTGCGGGAAAAGTAATTGCAGATTACTCTCCTTTCAATAAACATGGATGGGGTGGTGTACTTGGTGGTGCTGCTGTAGTGTTTTTTGCATTCATTGGATTTGATGCGGTATCAACTGCAGCACAGGAAGCAAAGAATCCTAAAAGAGATATGCCAATTGGTATATTAGGTTCATTAGTAGTATGTACCATTTTATATATATTATTTGGACACGTTTTAACAGGAGTTGCTAATTGGAAAGAATTCGTTGACCCAGAAAAAGGTCGTGAAGCTTCTGTAGCGTATGCTATTTCTGCTTATATGACTGGCTATGGTTGGTTAGCACAAGCTGTAACCATTGCTATATTAGCCGGTTTTTCTTCGGTTATTTTAGTAATGTTAATGGGACAAAGCCGTATTTTCTATTCGATGAGTAACGACGGATTAATTCCAAAAGCGTTTGGAGAATTACACCCTAAATTCCGCACTCCTTATAAAGCCAATATTATCTTATTTGTTTTTGTAGGATTATTTGCTGCTTTTGTTCCAGGACATGTGGCAGGAGACTTAACCTCTTTTGGAACCCTATTTGCTTTTGTATTGGTAAGCATAGGTGTTTGGGTATTAAGGGTAAAATCACCTGAATTAGAGCGTCCATTTAAGACACCAATGGTTCCATTAGTATCTTCATTAGGAGTTATTGTATGTACTTCAATGATTTTTGTACTAGATGCCACTACTTTAAAAGTAGCATTTGGTTGGATGGCATTGGGATTAATAGTATACTTCATCTATAGTAAAAAAAGAAGTAAACTAAATGATTAATCAAATTAATGAATAGCTAAGGCCCCGATGCAAATC
>Ga0207952_1001316_pt1 | contig 10982 bp, 15 predicted proteins | sample SubbioR12Aug_8Ca_FD_184831 | JGI IMG/M metagenome (GOLD analysis project Ga0207952, IMG submission 184831) | Serpentinite rock and fluid subsurface biosphere microbial communities from McLaughlin Reserve, California, USA - CR12Aug_8Ca (SPAdes) | ecosystem: Environmental > Terrestrial > Deep...
CGGGGTGGTTGGTGGAGCTGAGGGGGATCGAACCCCTGACCTCCTCATTGCGAACGAGGCGCTCTCCCAGCTGAGCTACAGCCCCCTCCGACCCGGAGAACCGCGCGGATAATGGTTGCCGGGCCACCTGTCAAGCAAACCGGTCTATGTTAGCGTCCAGCCGGCTTTTTCGACGGAGAGGTAAACCAGTGGCAAACAGCAAGAAGGCGGTTCAGACCGACGCCGCCCCCAAGGCGCTCGGCCCTTACTCTCAGGCGATCGTGGCCAACGGGATGGTCTTCTGCGCGGGGCAAATCCCCCTCGATCCGGCCACGGCAGACATCGTCGCGGGCGGCATCGCGGAACAGACGCACCAGGTCCTCAAGAATTTGCGCGCGGTACTGAAGGCCGCCGGCAGCGACCTTGACCGATCGGTCAAGACCACCGTGTTCCTGAAGAGCATGGAGAGCTTCGCCGCCATGAACGAGGTCTATGCCCGGCCGGAATATTTCGGCGCCAATCCGCCGGCCCGCTCGACGGTGGAGGTGGCGCGCCTGCCGCGCGACGTGCTGGTCGAGATCGAAGTCGTGGCGCTGGTCTAGATCGTTGGGGGACCCCGTGACCTGGATTCTCGGCCTCGGCACGCTCTTCCTGTTCGCGATCCTGATCGGCCACCTGCTGCTGGCGCTCGTGCTGATCATCCCGACGTGGCGGATCTGCACGCGGGCAGGCTTCTCGGGGGCGGTGTCCTTGTTCCATCTCGTGCCGTTGATCGGCTCGTTCATCGTCATGGCTGTGCTCGCGTTCAGCACCTGGCCCAACGGCGAAGCCTCGCCGGGGCGGCGTTAGGTGATGGGCGTGGAGATCGCGGCCCTGATGGGCTTCTTCGGTCTCACCGGTGCCTTTGCCGTCGTCGGCACGGTGCTGGCGGCCTGGATGGCCTGGCGCATCGTCGAGAAGGCGGGCCTGCCGGGCTGGACTGGCCTGGGCGCCATCCTGCTGACGCTGACGGGTGTCGGCACGATCGTGCCGCTGATCCTGCTGTGGGTGTTCGCTTTCATGCGTTGGCCGCGCGATGAGCCCGCTGCGGCCGGCTTCGCCGCGCCGACGGGCGGTGGCCCGGCCCCGTCCTCGCCGCCCCGCGCGCTGGCGGCCCCTCCGATGAAGCTTGCCGATCGGCGTGGCTGGCAGCTTGCTGGCGGCGCTATCTCGCTCACCCTCGATGGATCGCTGCCGGCCTATGTCGTCACGGGCGCGCCCGCGGCCCAGGCCGGCGATCTTTCCGTCCCCGACCCGTCGGTGGGCCAGCCGCATGCCCGCTTCCTGATTGCCGGCGGCCGGCTTGGCCTGGAAGACCTTGGGAGCCCCGGCGGGACCTTCATCGATGGGGCCCGGCTGCTGCCTGAGCATGGGCCGCGCGACATCAGCGCGGCGCGTGCAATCCGCTTCGGAAGCGTCGAACTGGTCCTGTCACGCACCTGAAATGGGCTTGTGATCGACAATCCCCGCCGAGTAGGGTGCCCGGCCGGCAGCCAGCCGGTATTTCCAGGCGGGGACGCGATGCTGTCGCTAGCGGTGCTGATCGACAAGGTGATCGACATCTACACATGGATCGTGATCGCGGGCGCGATCATGAGCTGGTTGGTGGCGTTCGGCGTCGTCAATATCAGCAACAAATTCATCCGCATGGTGGTCGATGTGCTTTATCGGCTGACCGAACCGGTGTTGCGCCCGATCCGCCGGATCCTGCCCAACCTGGGCGGCGTCGACATCTCGCCCGTCATCCTGCTGCTCGGCCTGTTCTTCGTCCGCAGCCTGCTGTGGGAATACGTCTGGCCGGCTTTCGTACGTTAGTCCGTTGCCTTGGCCGACCCGGCCTTCCTGCGTCGCACCGGGCAAGGCGTGACGGTCGAGTTGCGCGCGCAGCCGCGGGCGCGCCGCACGGCGCTCGAATGCTCGGCCGAGGGCACGCTCAGGGCCGCAGTGACGGCGCCGGCGGAGGACGGCAAGGCCAACGCCGCCGTGATCGCGCTGCTCGCGGCTGAGTGGCGCCTGCCCCGATCGGCCTTCGATGTCATGAGAGGTCCTGCCGCGCGCGACAAGGTGCTGAGCATTTCCGGTGAGCCCGCGGCGCTCGCCGACCGGATCGTCGAATGGGTACGCGAACATGGCTGATGCGAAACTAATAGATGGAAAAGCTTTCGCCGTCGGCCTGCGCCATCGCGTGGCCAAGGGTGTGCTTGAATTGGTGGCCTCGGGGGCGCCCAAGCCCGGCCTGGCGACCATCCTTGTCGGCGCCGATCCGGCGAGCCAGGTCTATGTCCGCAGCAAGGGCAAGCTCGCGGCCGAACTCGGCATGGCAAGCTTCGACCACCGGCTTGCCGACGAGACCACCGAGGCCGAGCTGTTGGCACTGATCGCCGAGCTCAACGGCGATCCTGCAATCAACGGCATCCTGGTGCAGCTGCCGCTGCCCAAGCATATCGATACGTCGCATGTCCTGCTGGCGGTCGATCCGGCCAAGGATGTCGACGGCTTTCATCCCGTCAATGTCGGGCGGTTGGGCTCGATCGTATCGGGCGCGCCGCTCGACTTTCCCGTGCCGTGTACGCCGCTCGGTATCGCAATGCTGTTGCAGGATACCCTGGGCTCGCTGGCCGGCCGCCATGCCGTGATCATTGGGCGCTCGAACCTGGTCGGCCGTCCGGTGGCGCAGCTTCTCCTGCGCGCCGACTGCACGGTCACCATCACGCACTCGCGCACGCGTGACCTGCCGGGGCTCTGTCGCCAGGCCGACATCGTCGTGGTCGCGATCGGCAAGCGGGAATTCGTGCGCGGCGACTGGATCAAACCGGGCGCTGCGGTAATCGATGTCGGCATCAATCGCATCGTAGGGGCAACGGGCGTGACGAGACTGGTGGGCGACGCGGCCTTTGACGAGATCCTGCCGGTGGCGGGCTACCTGACGCCGGTTCCGGGCGGCGTCGGCCCGATGACGGTGGCGTGCCTGATGTTCAACACGCTGCAGGCGGCCCGCCGCGCCGCAGGCCTGCCGGTCGACCAGGCTTAGAATCAGTTCTCGTGCTTTCTTCTCTGCCCCCGCGAAGCGGGGGAAGTGCCCCCGAAGGGGGCGAAGGGGGAAGGCCACACGGCGGGTTTCTCCGATTTCAGATCATGATCGGATCGTTGCGGGCAACTCGACGGGGGCCCGCCCCCTCCGCCCCTGCGGGGCACCTCCCCCGAGACGGGGGAGGAGAAAAAATCAGTTCTTCAGCATGCCGGCGACCAGCGCCGTCACGTTGTGGCGCATCATCGCTTCGTAGGTCGCGGCCGGCCCGCCCGGCTTCGACAAGGCGTCGCTGTAGAGGCGGGGGCCAACCACGGCGCCCGACTCGCGGGCGATCTGTTCGACCATGCCCGGGTTGGTCATGTTCTCGACGAACAGCGCCTTGATCTTTTGCTCGCGCACCTGGCGGATCAGTGCCGCCACATCCTTGGCCGACGGCTCGCTCTCGGTGTTGTAGCCGCGCGGCGCCATGAACTGCACGCCGTAGGCCTGCGAGAAATAGCGGAACGAGTCGTGTCCGGTGATCGCCTTGCGCTGGGCCGCCGGCACCTTCCCGATCTCCGCCTTGACCCATTGGTCGAGGTCGGCCAGTCGCCGGTCGTAGATCGCGGCGCGTTCCTTGTAGGACGCGGCATTCGCCGGGTCGGCCTCGGCAAGACCCAGCGCGATATTGGCAACGTAACGGCGGGCGCAAGCGACGTCCTGCCAGCAATGCGGGTCGGGACCGTGCGCGTGGCTATGGCCGTGCGCCGGTCCGGCCGCGATCGTGGGCACACCCTTCGACGCCACGATGGAGCGGCCCTTGATGGGGGCCGCCTTGGCCAGACGCTCGATCCAGCCCTCGAACCCCAGACCGTTGCTCACCATCGCCTGGGCGGCGGCCAGGGTGCGGGCATCTGTCGGCCTGGGTTGATAGGTGTGGGCGTCGGTGTCGGGACCGACGAGGGTCGAGAGCTCGACGCGCTCGCCGCCGATCTCGCTCACGAGATCGCCCAGGATCGAAAAGGTCGCCACGACCTTGATTCTGGATTGGGCGAGGGCAGGAGCGACCGCCAGCAATGGGGCCGCCGTCAGCAGGAAACGACGAAACATACCGTTATAATATAACGTCCTTCCGGAACATCAAACGGGAAAGTCGAGCCAGAGCGGGGTGTGGCCGGTGGCTTCGAACAGCCGCAACAGATCCGCCGAAGCGATCGCCGTCGTCATGGTGTTGACCAGCGGATGGGCATTGATGGGTCCGCCACCTGTCGGGCCATCGTCTGCGAGGCCACGATCGAGCACCAGCCTCACCACCCGCGCTTCGTCGTTGACCAGCGCGAAGGGCGTCACCGATCCCGGCTCGACCCCGAGCACGCGCCGCAGCCGCTCGGGACTGCCGAACGACAGCCGGCCGGCGCCCAGCGCCTCGCCCAGGCGCTTGAGATCGACCGCGCGATCCTCGAGCGCCACGACAAGCCACATCTCCTCCTTCTTGTTGCGCAGGAAGAGGTTCTTGATGTGATGGCCGGCCAGATTGCCGCGCAACGCCTTGGCTTCCTCGACGGTGAAGACCGGCGGGTGCTCGACGGTGCGGTGCGCGATGCCGAGCGCCTCGAGTTTGGCGAATAGTTGTTGCGGGTCGTACATGAGGCCTGTCTACAGTAGCGGGATGAAAGGTATCGTTCTGGCCGGGGGCACCGGCACGCGGCTTTACCCGATGACACGGGCCGCCAACAAGCAGCTCCTGCCCGTCTACAACAAGCCGATGGTCTACTATCCGCTGACGACCATGATGCTGGCGGGGTGCCGCGACATCCTGCTGGTCGTCAATCCGCAGGATGTCGAGACCTACCGCCGCCTGTTCGGCGATGGCGGCCAGTGGGGCCTCAATATTTCCTACGCCACCCAGCCGAAGCCCGGCGGCATTGCCGAAGTCTTCCTGATTGGCCGCGAGTTCATCGGCAATAGCCGCGTCGGCCTGATCCTGGGCGACAATCTCTTCTACGGCGATTCGTTGGCCGCCGTCGCCGAGCGCGGCGCCAGGACCAACGGCGCGATGATCTACGCCTATTGGGTGTCCGATCCGCAGGCCTACGGCGTGGTCGAGTTCGACGGCGCCGGCCGGCCGACCAGCATCGTCGAGAAGCCCAGGAACCCGCGCTCGAACTGGGCGGTGACCGGCCTCTATTTCTACGACTCCGACGTTTGCGACGTCGCCACGCACATTCCGCGCTCGGCGCGCGGCGAACTCGAGATCAGCGACATCAATGCTCACTATCTGAAGGCGGGACGGCTGACCGTCGAGAAGCTCGGCCGTGGCTATGCCTGGCTCGACACCGGCACACCCTCCAGCCTGCTGAAGGCGGCCCAGTTCGTCGAGACTGTAGAAGATCGCCAGGGCCTGCAGATCGGCAGTCCCGAGGAAGTCGCCTGGCGCATGGGCTATGTCGACGACGGCGCCTTCGAAAAGCTGATCGAGCCGATCCGCGAGAGCGAATACGGCAAATACCTGCAGCGTTTGCTGGCGATGCGCTGAGCTTTTGGCGGGCTTGCCAAGGCGCGGAAAAACCCCTATCACCACCGCCTTCCGGCACCTACCCGGCCGGATCGGAGCGCGGGCGTAGCTCAGGGGTAGAGCACGACCTTGCCAAGGTCGGGGTCGAGGGTTCGAATCCCTTCGCCCGCTCCAATTTTCTTCCCGTCCTGATCGTGGTTCAAGCGGCTTCGGTATGCCCGCCGATCGGGCCGGCACGCGGCCAGTTGCGTGCGAGCTGCGCGCGCCGCCTTTGACGCTCAGCTGCCCCATCATCCGAATCCAGACGCCCTGACCACGGCCGACATCCGCCGGTAGTGTCTCAGTTCGAAATCTCAATGCGATCTCGCTTCAAGAACGGAGGTTCTCCAATGGCTGATGCCCGATGCAGTTGCGGGGCTCTCACACTAACGCTTCCAGAACCATCAAAATTGGTTGTCGCCTGTCATTGTCTTGACTGCCAACGGCGAACTGGCGCGCCATTTGGTGTAGGCGCCTTTTATCCGGTCGACGCCGTCGCCATTTCTGGAACTCCGAAAGAGTTCGCCCGGGATGCAGCAAGCGGCGGGAAGGTCCGCAGCTACTTTTGTCCAAACTGCGGCTCAACGGTCTATTGGAAGGCCGACATCCTGCCGTCGATGATCAGCGTTGCAGTCGGCGCGTTGGCAAACCCCAAATACCCAGCCCCCGTCAGATCGGTTTTTGAGCAGTCGAAGCATAATTGGGTTCAAATTAGTAGTGCCGTCGAACACTTCCAGCAAAGCAGTGCGGTAAGAGTTTCGAACTGAGACACCACTAAATCTCGAGAGATGCGGGCCGGTCGCCAGCGTCAATCCTTCGCCGCCGCCCCCCTGCAGAACACGCTGACCAGCAGCGCCACGTTCTGCTCGGCGGCCGACTTGGTCTCAGCCTTTTCGAGGATGCCGTTCACGGCTTCGATCAGGATCCGCGCTAGCGCGGCCCCCTTCTTGGGCTCGCCTAAGGCCTCGGCGAGCACCTTGGCAACGAGCGATTCGAAGCGGTCATTTGCGGCGAGAACGTCGCCGCCGCAGATCCTGTTCTTCTCGTTGATCAATTCGCGTCCGTATTCAGACGCATGCAGCAACTCGTACACCCAGCTCACGCGGGCGTTGATGATGCGGAGCAGCCGTTCTTCCCAGGGGCCAGGCCTGCCGTAGGCCTCGACGACCGCAGCATGGACCCGTTCGTTTATCCGGCCGCTCAAGGCCCGGAACACGTCATCTTTGGTCGGGAAGGTGTTGTACAGGGACGTCCGCGAAACGCCGGACGCCTTGGCGATGTCCGACATGGACGTCTTGGCGAACCCGTGCTGCGCGAACTGCTTCATCGCGCCATCAAGCAGGGCCTGGCTCGTGGACGCCGAACCGCTCATGGATTGAGGTTTACAAAACGGACCATAAATGTCAATATTGTCCAATGAAAACGAAGCCGCACATCCCATTGGTCGACGAAACCATATCGATCAACTGCCCGATCTCGAAGGTGTTCGAATTCATTTCCGATCACGAGAACTATATCCGCTGGTATCCGGGGGTGATGGCGGTGACCTCGGCCGATGACCTGCCGCCAGGCACGGTTGGAAAGGTCTACAACGAGATCCTTAGATTGCCATCGGGACGGAGGCGCTCCTTTGACATTCAGGTCGTGGAAAGCCGAGCGCCCGGCCTTTTCGCGACCGAAGGGACGCTCACTCCGATCCACCCGCGCATGGAAGTGCGGCTGACGGCGAAGTCGGGGAATGAAACCGCGTTGAACCTGAGGTTCTTCAGCCGAAATCAGTTCGCGATCGGGCGAATGCTGATCGGAACGCTCGGTCCGCGCGCCATCCGGCCTCAGACTCAGTCCGCCCTTCTGAAGCTCAAGTCGATCCTGGAGTGAGACGGTGACGGAAAACCGCGGCCCGGACAACGCGAACCCCATGCTGAGCTGGACTATTGGAGCTGTGAAGGTCACGCGCATCGTCGATGGAGATGCCCGTCCCCGAAAGCACGTCGCGGCCGTTCCTTGTCGAGGCCACGCCGGAGGTGCTGCGGGAGCACGCGTGGCTCTTTCCGCGCTTCGTGACGGAGGAGGGCCATCTGTGCTTCTCGGTCCACGCGCTGCCGGTCGAGGCGCCGGGTATCCGATTGGTCGTGGACACCTGCGTCGGCAACGATCGGCCGCGCGGTATAACCGGTGGAGTCGCGCTGGCCACGGGCTTCCTGAAGTCGTTGGTCCTCTTTGGAGCGGGGACCAAGGGGGATTACCGTGGGCAGAGAAGATCGTCGTCTGAAGCATGATTGAAGGGGCAGCGCTCTCGCTATGGAGAAACATGCGTGAAACGTTCTCCCAAATGGCCTCGAGCCAGCTTCGGTCTTACCTCGAGATTCGTCGAAGGCTCGGCAACGGCACGTCGGAAGCCGCCGGCGTTACCGATACGAAAGCCGCTCCCGGCCGTCACGCTGAGAGGCGATGCGGCCGCCGAGGCAATTTGCGCCGTGGTTCGCCGCATTCCCCGCGGTTGGGTGGCAACCTATGGCCAGGTCGCCACGATGGCCGGCATGCCGAGACGTGCCCGCCTTGTCGGCCGGGTCCTTCAGCGCCTCGATCCGAAAACCAACGTCCCGTGGCACCGTGTCGTCAACGCCAAGGGCGAAGTGTCGTTCAGCCTCTCTCGCAATGGCGGGGACATTCTCCAGCGACGCTTGCTGGAAAAGGAAGGCATCAAGTTTGACGCTAGCAACCGTCTGGATCTGGAACGAAATCGCTGGCGGGACTGAATTCGAAGCTGCGACAATGGTCCTTGCCAAGGTCGGGGTCGAGGGTTCGCATCCCTTCGCCCGCTCCAATTTTCTACCGCAAGCCAGTTGGCATACAGCCAACCTCATCCTGAGGAGCCGCGCGAAGCGCGGCGTCTCGAAGGATGAGGTCGTTACCCATTGATGGATACAAATACCTCGTCCCGAGGAGGCGCAAAGCGCCGTCATCGCCAGCGCTCAGCCGGGCAGGCTGCGGCCGCTGGTCTTGGCTCACGCACCTCCGACCATCTCGCTCACGATCTCGATATTGCGCAAAATGTCATCGATAGGCACAGGACTGTGACGTGCATTGCGACTCGCATCCGGTTTCGGCAGAACAACGAGACGGTGAACTCCTGAAGCTGCATAAGCTTCTACGCTGCGATTATCGAAGCCGCCGACCGGCGTTACCGTGATTTCAAGCTCGCCCAATTCGGCCGGGCGTTCATGTTGCTCGCCCGCTTGTTTCAAGCCCGCGATATGCTTTTTTGTTTCTTCCACCGTCAGCCCGAAACCATACCAGCCATTCCCCATAGTGACGGCGCGTCGAAACGCGGCCGGGCTTCCGCCACCGACCACAATCGGCGGCATCGGACGCTGGATCGGACGAGGATAGGCCGCAACACCGCTGAATGATGCGGTAGGGCCGTCATGCTTCGGCGCATCCATCGTCCAAATCGCTCGCATTGCGCGCAGGATGTCGTCCATCCTCTCTCCGCGCCCTTGCATCGGCACTCCGAGTGCTTTGAATTCAGGTTCAAGCCAGCCGGCACCCACGCCGACAATGAGGCGCCCCCCGGAAGCGACATCAACACTCGCCAACTCCTTGGCGAGAAGCAGCGGGTTCCGTTGGGGCAGGACGATGATGCCGCTTGCGATGCGCAACCGCTTCGTATGAGCGGCGATCCAGGTCAGTGATACCACGGTGTCCAGCATCGGCATTTCTGGCGCCAGCGGAAAGGAAGGAAGCATTGGATCTGGCAGTACGACGTGTTCACCCGTCCAAACTGATTCGAAGCCAGCAGCCTCGGCGGCACGAGCGACCCGAACCGCAGAAGAAGGGTCACCGCAAGTGCCGTAATTGATTGCGAACAAACCAATCTTCATCCCACATCCTCTGCTGAACAAGCCGGCGCCCCCGTCCGGGACATCTTTCCGATCAATCGGAGGCGTGTGTTACAGTCACCGTGAGCGTTCCCTTTCCAAAACGCGCTTTGCTTGTCGTCAGCACAAGAGAAACTGATCATGCGACCCTCTTTGGAGTCTCTGCGCGTATTGGAGGCGTGTGTCTCAGCCGGCAGCTTCGCACGCGCCGCTGAACGTCTGTTTCTCACGCCTGCCGCAGTCAGCCTGCGCATCCGTACGCTGGAGGCTGAACTCAATCAGCCGCTCTTCGTGCGCTCCGGCCGGCGCGTGGTTCCAACTGACGCGGCATCGGCTTTGGCAGACCGGGTACGAGCGGCATTGGGCGGTATCACCGAGGCGCTCAACGAATTTCAAGCTGCTGCCCCGCTCCTCAAAGTGACCGCCCCGCCGACCTTTGCATCACGCTGGCTTGCCCCGCGGTTGGCGCAATATGCAGCTGCGCTCGGAGGCTGCGGTATCGAACTCGATGTCTCGGTCGACATACGCGGCCGCGAAGCATTCGATGTCGCCATTCGAACGGGCTCCGGCGGATGGTCCGGGCTTCGGGAATATCCTCTTACCCCCGTGGATGTGACGCCAATGCTCGCGCCCTCTCTGCTCGGAACGCGAACGCTCGTTGCGCCGAGAGAATTGGCTGACTTCGAGCTCTTGCCACACCCCGACTGGGAACAATGGTTCACGGAAGCGGGATGCAAGGCGCCGGCGGACCTGCGCTTCATCGCTGTCGACTATCCAACGCACGAGCTGAACGCCAACGCCGCCCTGGCCGGCGTGGGTGTGGCGCTGTTGTCACCGTCACTGTTCAGGCCGCTTTTGGCCGATGGCAAATTAATTGCGCCGTTCTCGTGTGTGCTCAGCGGACCGGCTTGGCATTTTGCCCTTATGCGTAGTGATGACTCCCGCTCGGCGCCGCAGCATTTCTGCGCATGGCTTTGCGAGCAAGCTGCAGTCAGCTCGGAAGGCTGCGGATGAACTCGATGATCGCGGCATTGACCTCGCCCGGTCGCTCCTGCTGGGTCCAATGACCGCAACCCGGAATCATCTGTGTCTTGCGCAGTGCCGGCACGAAGCGTTTGAGATTGGCCAATAGCTGATCCATGCCTGGAGCGGACACCACGAAGTCGCGGTCACCGGCAACATAGAGTGCCGGAACCGTCACCGCCGCACCTTGCAGGGAGCCCTGCAGTTCCCAATTGCGGTCAAAGTTGCGATACCAGTTGAGAGCACCGGTGAAACCGGTGCGCTTGAATTCGGCCGCGTAGAAATCGACATCGCTCTCGGTGATCCAGGCCGGCAGGGCCGCCGGCGCGCCCGGGCCCTGCAGGAAGCCGCCGCCCTTCGGCACCATGCCAAGGCTGGGGGCAGCCCCTCCGCTCGCCACGGCCGAGCGGGCAGCCGCCGCGCCCTCGCCCGATGCACCGAACAGCATGTTGCGGATGGTCGAACGCGGATCGCGCCCCAGCTCGGCATCGGCGGG
>Ga0207952_1001317_pt1 | contig 10972 bp, 15 predicted proteins | sample SubbioR12Aug_8Ca_FD_184831 | JGI IMG/M metagenome (GOLD analysis project Ga0207952, IMG submission 184831) | Serpentinite rock and fluid subsurface biosphere microbial communities from McLaughlin Reserve, California, USA - CR12Aug_8Ca (SPAdes) | ecosystem: Environmental > Terrestrial > Deep...
ACGGTTGCTTCTGGCAGAACAGTAACTATTAAAAATCTTGGGATCCGGTATGGTGTTTCTACTTCAACATCAGGCCTCAGCGCGGGTGGCGTAACCAATAATGGCACATTGACACTTCAGAACGTTTCGGTGACTAATAACAAGTATGATTCAACAAGTTACTACGGCGGAGGTGGTGTTTTTTCTAACGACTCTACTAGTCTTACTATTACCAGCTCAACCATAGCGGATAACACTTTCAATGGATATTTATACGGAAGCGGCGGAGTTTACACGACGCAAAGTGTAACCCTAACTATCACCGGCACTACTTTCAGCGGAAATACCGCCATCGGCAGTAATCCAAGTCAGTTTCCTTATAGTTATGCTGAACCTTCCGGAGCACTCGGCGTCTTCCGTTTCGGAACTGACAAGGTTACAAACAGCACGTTCGTAAATAACACGACAAACGCCTACGCCGGGGCTATCCAGGTCTACTATCCTGGATCATTCACTATTACTAACTCAACGATCGTCAATAATTCCTCATCGCTCGGTACCGGCGGCATCCTTTTTGAGTCAGTTACGAGCGGCTATAACCTCTATTTAAGAAATTCCATCTTAGGGAATAACATAGGAAACAATACCTCGAGTGATTTCTATGTTGTCTCTGGATCAGGCGGAATGGTAACGGACAATGGTCATAATATTGTGGAATTCAGTACCAATAAAACTTGGAGTGGAACTGGTAACCTGACCGGTAATCAATCCAACCTGAACGTCAGTAGCACTCTAGCGAGTAATAACTCCCTCTACAGTCCTCAAACACTCGCTCTTCTTTCTGGTAGTGTGGCCATCAATGCAGGAACTTCTACAGCCAATAACGGCGTAACCATTCCGGGAACGGATGCTCGTGGTGCTTCCCGTAGTGGCACGGTAGATATCGGCGCGGTAGAATTCAATAGCTCATTCGATACTATTTACTACACCCTCACCTACACCGCAGGGACTGGAGGCACTATAAGTGGCTCTAGCACTCAGTCAGTAGTAAGTGGGGCATCGGGGACTGCAGTTACGGCCATCCCGAACAGTGAGTATGTATTTTCTAGCTGGAGCGATGGTTCGACAAGTACGAGTAGAACTGATCTCAATGTCTCCAGCAGTATTTCGGTCACCGCCACATTCGTCTTCTCGAACGCTCTCGCAATCTCAAATATCGCAACCTCAACTGCTACCAGTTCAGCAACAATCAGTTGGGACACTACTCACACCGCCTCAACCCAAGTACACTACGGCCTCACATCTTCATATGGATCATCTACCGCTATAACAGATGCCAGCCCGCGCGTTGCTTCACACACAGTCTCCCTCTCAAATCTCGTTGCTTGTACCAGCTACCAGTTTCTCGCTTCATCAACAGACGCCCTCGGTACCACCGTCACCAGTACTAATAAGACTCTCACGACTGAAGGCTGTGCCGGAAATTCTCCGGTGCTTGGAGAAACTGCCACCTCAACTGCTACCTCGACTGGCAGCACGCTCTCCTATACGCACAACAACTCTTCGAGCGCCACACTTAATATCCCTTCAGGATATGCCTCTCAAAACGCCGAATTCCAAATTAAAGCTCTTGTTAGCTCAACAGTTGAGACAGCCCTAGGAACACCAAGTAGTTACGAAATGGTAGGGTCCCATGTCTATGACTTCAAAGCGCTCACCGACACTCAGACTACTATATCAAGTTTTTCGTCTCCCATTACTGTCACAATACACTATCTTTCTAGCGAGGCCTCTGGACTCGACGAAACTACTCTATGGATCTACCGCTACGATGGGTCTAGCTGGAATGCTCTATCGAGTTGTAGCGTAAACACCAACGCCAAAACAGTCACCTGCACCACTACGCAGTTCTCCACCTTTTCTCTATTCGGACAAGCCACAACTTCGGGAGGGAGTAGTTCGGGAGGTTCAGTGTTTCTTGTGCCCAGCGTCTATCCGCAAAACCAGTCCACTCCGATACCGTCACCAATCACTCCACCGCCAACAGCAACCGCAAACGAAATTTCCTCATCGGGCACACCAACAACTTCTTCCGTAGTTACTGCAACATCAAGTTCGTCTCAAAACATACTGCCGAAACAAACCCGCCAAGGAACAACTCCTCCTCATCGCGGCCGTGATCTGACTGGTGGCACAAACGGCAAAGATGTGTTGGCTCTTCAAAAATTCTTGATTGAGCAAAACACTGGCTCCAGGGCACGGGAGTTAGCTCAACTCGGAGCTACTGGATACTTCGGAAAACTGACGAAAACAGCACTTGCCGAATATCAAAAAACATATCGAATTTCTCCGGCTCAAGGATATTTCGGATGGAAAACAAAAATATTTCTTCAGTCACTCTATTAGGGCGCAGTATCTAGCGCATAGAACTCCCCTTTGCCTGTATCCTGATTCCAACTTCGTCCCACGTAGAGAGCACTTGGTTTCTGGTATACTAAGAACATGGATTTAGATAGTGCTATTTTATATACGCACGACATCGGGAGAATACGAAGATTCTACGAAAAAGTCGTGGGGCTTAAAGTGGAATATCAGGACGGCAATCATTACGTTTCTTTTATTTTCCCTAATGGGGCTAAATTAGGTATTAATAAGTCAGTACTCCCCCGAGAAATACCAGGAGTCCAAACTTTTTTTATACGAGTCACAAACATCAAGGATCAATACGAAAAATACAAAAATCTCGGATTTGATTTTTATGAACCCTACAAAGAATACGACTGGGGAACCTACTTCGCCATCCTCGATCCAGATAAGAATAAGATGGGTTTTATTCAACTACCCACAAAGTAGTTTCAACTTCTCTCCTCTGCTAAAGCTACGGACGGGCAGGCGCCCCACAATCGGAGCAATTGGTTTCTGGTATACTTTCTGTATGGAAAAATCGGCCGCTTTCGATGTTGTTATTGTGCCCAGTGATACTGTAAAAAAACGAGCAGTGCAATTAAGCCGCTCACTGAAGAAACACGGTGGTCTCTTTGTCTTGAACGAACGCTTGTATTCCACTCATGTGTCGCTTTACATGGCGGAGTTGCCCTTAAAAAATCTATCTGAGATACGAAAAGTATTAAAAAATATTGCTTCCAATCAAAAAAGTTTTAAACTAAATCCAATTTTATGGCATCAGTCCCCTGATGGATATATTGACGTAGAATATAAAAAGACTAAATCATTGGCGAATCTACAAAGAAACATCATTAAAAAATTGAATCCTCTCCGAGAAGGTCTCTTGCGAGAAAAAGACATCACACGCCTTAAGACAGCTAAGGGGTTGGAGAAGCACAATATTCAAAAATATGGATTCCGAAGTGTTGGAAGAAAATTTGAACCGCACCTAACGCTGACGAAACTTAAAGCCTACAAGCCAGAAGTGACTCCTAGAATCAGTCACGAAAGAATGTCTTTCAGCTCTACTGAAATTGGAATATTTTATCTCGGAGAACATGGAACCTGTAAAAAACTCGTAGCCAAATACAAGCTAGGTGTCTAATAAAATCTCACACACCAAACTGGTCCCAACCCCATTCCACGTCGAGAGCACTCGATTTTTACTAGCTTAAATTAGATGCCCTCCCAGGACGATGGAACTTTGGTATAATTATCGAAATATGGAAATAAAAGACTTGCAACTCAAAATTAAAGAGTCAGGCCAGCAAATGACGAATCCATTTAAAAGCAGTTCTGAAATCTGCCTAGCTATTACCGAAGAAATGGGTGAGGTTGCTCAAGAAGTGGCTCTCCTCGAAAAAATTGGAACGAAGGTAGGTTGGGAAAAGGAACCGAATAAAGATCGTCTTGCTAAAGAAATTTCCCAGTTACTGAATTGCATCATCACCCTAGCAAACCATTACGAAATAGATCTAGGTAAGGAATTTGAGAAATAAGTTCCAATCTCGTCCCACAACTGGAGCACATGGATTTGTTATACTTGTAGGATGAATAAAAAAGGATTCGCGCCAATCATTCTGATTGTTATCGTTGGGCTATTAGCTACTGGTGGAACTTGGTATTACGTCGACCATCAAATTCGAACGCTAGACAATTCTCTCACAAACTCTTCTGTTGTGACTTCAACCGAAAAGATTCCTTCGTCGACTTTGGATCCTGAAAAAACTCAACCCACCCCCACTAACCGACAATCACCCACTTCCGAAACTTCAGAGTGGGAAACTTATCAGAACATAGAGTATGACTACTCCATTCGTTACCCCGCCGGCTGGAAAGTAGTCGAGCAGAGAATAACCGGGCCCAATCAAAACCTAAACATGTTTTCAATGGACCTCTATGATTCTCAACATCCCACCTCCTCTCGTCAGCCATCCATGTGGCTATCTATCCTCCCTTGTTCAAATCCAGTAATCACAACATTCCCGATTGAAAAAATCAGTGTTATCAATGACCTTACCGTTGATAATATTCCCGCGAAAGAAACAAAGAGCCCTACCATTCTTTTACCTCTTATAATGTTTGGGAAAGAAAACTATTTTTATCAGTTCCAAACTAACCCACGAATGAGTGTGGATTGGAACCAAGCTAAACAGATACTACAAACGTTAAAGTTTACAAATCAAAATAGCCCCTCCCCCACATCCTGCTGGGATGGAATACTAAAGCGCTTCCCAGCTAAGGCTTAAGCTAGAAAAACAGATTCCAACTTCGTTCCACAACTGGAGCAGAAATAAGATTCTTGAATCAAAGCCTTTTGTATAGTTGCTTGAATATAACTTTCTGGAACTCCGCTAGAAGTGTGTTTTGGATAATCAGAGCCTCTTCACTGTTCAAATCTATAAACGCCACTCGATCTTCATAGATTATTTCGATTATGTTTTGATCGAAAACAGCAACCTCTGTTCGTATAAATTTTATAAACCTCTCGAGCCGAAGTCTCTTTTGTTGTCCTGAAAGAGGGCTACTGATGACTAGTCTCTCAAGCCGTTTCGCATCTCTTTTTTTACGGTAACCCGAAGAAAGATACGAGTTTACCGAAGCGAGATCCTTTTCTGATGTATACCGGAAAAAGGTGCTGCCCTTTTTACTATGTGCAATCACATCATCAAAAACAGCACGGATACCACTCCGACCCTTCAGTACCTTGAGTGTAGTGTGCATAAGATCGTTCGACGACAACTCTCGTTCTTTCGGGATGAGACGCTGTAGTTGATGGGTATCTCGCACGAACAAATCCCTAATACGTTCGGGATTTGTTGTTTTCCAAACAAATCGCTTGCCGTTTTTCACCTTAGTGATCAGTTCGTTATCGTGCAACTCAAATAGCGCTCTGTATACGGCGGGACGGTGTAGTTTGGTCTTTTTGATGATATCCGTGGCAAGCATGGGGCCATGCTTCTGAGTCGCCTCATATACCGCAGACGCATGTCTACTCATACCAAGCCGCTCAAAAACCTGAACTATACTCTTCATACTCATATTTAAAGTGTACAAAAATTAGTACACTTTTTCAACATTTCTGACGAGGATCAATCGTGAGTTTACAGTAATAGTGTTCTTTGAAAAAGGAGGTTCGTCATGGGTAAAATTCTTCCCATAAAGCCTGGCGACGTTGTGAAGGTCAAACAGGGAACCATCCCCGATGCCGTGATCGAGGCTTTCAATGAGCTGATTGTCAAGAAATTTGATGGCCGCTCAGCAACTGTCCGTCAGGATGAAGTTATCAGCTTGCTGGTCACAAAAGGTCTAAAGGAAGAAGCGATCTACGAGAATGGCTGGCTTGATGTCGAGGGCATCTACGAAAAATCTGGGTGGGAGGTCGCCTACGACAAACCCGGATACAATGAATCGTACGCAGCATTTTTTGTGTTCACGAAGTAAGTCGCTAAACACCACACTCTGGTCCTTATCTTAAGGACCTTTTTTTACACAGGTTCCAATTTCGTTCCACAACTGGAGCAAATTGACACACTACTTTATGGCAGTATAAGATCTTGCCAGCAACCAACTTTGGAGGAATTGGAATGACTGATATTAGCCCTGAAATTCGGGCGCTGGTCGATGCTGAAGTTGAAGCAACACTCAACTTGGTCTTCGAGAGTCTGGCTGATAGACTCGACGAGAAAAAGACTGAGCTTGAGAAACTTCGATTGCAAGTGGCTTGGCCAGAATCAGTGGGGCCAAAACCTCTTCGAGAATTCACTCGAGTTACCCACGAGACATATGAGAGCTCGCTGAGATGGCTCGCGGAATTGAGCAAGGAAATACGTGATTCAGTCACAAGAGAATCATCCTAAGGCCGCCCCGATGACATCGGTGTGCGGTTTTTTATTTCTTTAAAGCTGTTCCAACTTCGTCCCCTACCTACGGCAGGCAGGCACGTCGAGAGCTAAGTTGAACCAAGGTACACAAAACACCAATCCTGGATGTATACTGTCAGAATGTGGATCAGTAAACGCTTCCTACTCCTCGGCATAACGCTCTCACTGCCGTTTTTCATTGCTAACGCGCTTGTGAGGCTGCAGGTGAAATTTTTCCTCGCACTCATTCGCCCACTGGGGGAAACCACCAGTTTCGAGCAACGTCTTGTACTCGCCCTCATCGCACTGGTGGGCGTAGGCGGTGTTGTAGCACTCCTGCCGATTTTGAGAGACAGACGATTCTACGCATTAAATGCAATTGTCGGCGTAGTGTTTCTTGGCTTTGCAATCCATGCTGGGTACGGAATTGGTTATGATTTTTACAAGTGCGACATCCTCAAAATCCCGAACTGCGATTAATTAATGTGCGCAGCGAGTAAGGGCTGGTTGATTTATTCCTTCCGTAAAATTTTTTCCATCGTTTTCCCTTTTGCGAGTTCATCGATTAATTTATCGAGGTAGCGAATCTCCCGCATCGTTGGCTCTTTAATATCCTCCACTCGGACACCGCAAACTACGCCCGTAATTAATGATCGCGAAGGATTCAGGCGTGGAGCTTCCGCAAAAAATGTTTCAAAGTCAGTTTTCTTTTTCAGTTCCCCTCCCAACTCTTTCTGGCTATATCCCGTTAGCCAGCGAATGATTTCATCAACTTCTTTTTTCGTACGTCCTTTTTTCTCTGCCTTTGCAACATACAAAGAATAAACACTGGCGAAGCTCATTGTATAGATTTGATGTTTTGTCATAGCGTCTTCTGACTTCTGTGATTCCCCTATTTTAGCACGAAAGGAAGTGGGGATAAGTTCCAACTTCATCCCCTGCCCACAGCCATCTCCGGCATGATTACCACGCCCGTAAAGAAATGTGATATGGTGATTAAGAAGAGGTTAGAACGAATAAAAAACATGAAGAAATATTTAATAGTAGCTCTTGGTATTATTGTGCTTATCTTGGCGGCTTGGTACTTTTATGCACCGCAAACACCTACCCCCTCTCTAGAAAGTAATTTTACTCATGATGGAGTAGTGATGAAAGATAACCCCGGATTCAAACCTGACATCTGGTTTCTTTCTTATGAAGATCCTGGCAGCCCGGGTCTTTCAGTGGAACTAGATCTCAACTCTGTTCCGGCTCCATACATTTCACTCACACAGGGCGAACGTGTCCACGTTGAGGGCAATCTCATTGGATCAGTTGTGACAGTGCGTTCGATTACGTCTCTTTCGACAGAAACAGGTACACCGATCAAGCTCTATTTTTATAATCCTACTCGCGACCAAGGTCCAGGCGGAATCCAATGCAGTAAAAACGGACTTGTCGCTGTCGAGCGAATCATTCCTAAAACGACGACTCCACTTACGGACGCTGTGAAACTTCTGCTGCGCGGTGAAATTTCTGATGAGGAACGGACATCGGGCATTGAAAGCGAGCTTCCGCTTTCCGGCGTTACACTGAAAAACGCCACCCTTACTGATGGAGTTGCCACGCTTACATTCGACGACCCCCAAAACAAAACAGGAGGTGGTTCTTGTAGGGTTTCCATTCTATGGGCACAGATTGAAGCGACTGCAAAACAATTTCCAACGGTTCAAAACGTACGCTTCGCGCCCGAAAAATTGTTCCAACCTTAACGGAACGAGTTTTTTGAACTGGAGTCTTCCCAGAAAATCGAGAACTGAAGTTCCGGTATGATGATATTGCCCCTTACACAAATGACAATAACCTAAAGAATAAACATACAACAACACATTCTCAACCGATTAATTGACTCTCACTCTATTTTCACGAAAAATGGCGTAGCCTTAAAATCGGGCTTGTCTGCCTAGGTAGATACAATCATAACAATCTATAGGTGCTCTTTGACACATTAATAAGGGGAGGAATCTCGAAAATGTCGCAGGTGGCTCATATTAAATATGCGGGGGGTGGCCTCATCGTACCGGCTCATGATACTTATAGTCGTGAACAGACAGTCCAACACGTACTGAGTACAGTACGATCGAAGCGAGCGGCTCACGTGAGCATAAGGGGCAAAACATGGAGTGTGCTCCTGGCCAATCATAGTTCACCACTGGAATGCGCGAGTTGCCAAAGGCAGATCAACGACGTGGTATGCGAACTGCTTAACGACAGCCACAAACCGAAGTTCTGCGTAGCCTGCGTATTCGCCTAACCGGCCTTCTTCTGTCCTTCCCTCTACCACCCCTCCTTCCGAGAGGTGTCCGCCCGCCATGCTATGCTCCGACATTGCAGGCAGGCGGTTTTTCATTCTCTACATACTTCGCAAAGAAATTATCACAAACTTGATTAACAAACCGTGAAAGATCGTCGAAAAGTCGATATTTCATTTGATGAATAAGTACGTATGCAATATTAACTAAATCGGTATAAACTATTCCTATGAATATGTTCAAAGAAGTGAAGACGCACACCGTAGAAGAATATCTCGCTGCAATTCCTAAAGAACGAAAAGATATTATCAATACTCTCCACACGTTTATTATAAAAACCGCCCCGAAACTCAAGCCTCATTTTGCCTATAACATGCTGGGGTATGGTTCGTTTCCGTATAAAAACTATAAAAAAGAAATGATTAGCTGGCCTGTTGTTTCGCTAGCAAACCAAAAAAACTATGTGAGTCTGTATGTGTGCGCTTTAGAAAACGGAAAATACCTCGCCGAAAAATATAAAAAAGAACTGGGAAAAGTGAGTGTCGGGAAAAGCTGTATCCGTTTCAAAAAGCTGGAGGACGTGAATCTTCCTGTCTTAAGGAAAGTTATCCAAGCGGCAGCAAAAAACCCAGGACTTGTTGGAGCAAATAAATAACTTTATGATCAAAAAAGGTGTCGCTTCTGGCGTGGTTCATATAGTGCCAGACGATTTACGAAAGGCTCTTATTGCAGCGCCCAAAGTACGAGTATTGTGGGAAGATATTACCCCCCTCGCACGCAACGAGTGGATCTGCTGGGTCACATCCGGCAAAAAAGCAGAAACAAGAAGTATCCGCATTGAGAAGGCAATCTCAAAAATGAAAGGTGGAATGCGAAGGCCTTGCTGTTGGGCGGGTTGCACTCATCGTTAAAAAGATATGAATAAAGACATACAAAAATACAATCGCGCCCAGTCGCCAACCAATAAAGCAATATGCGAGAAGCTCTATAAAGAGATCGCGGCTGGACTTCCAAAGGCAGAGAATAAGATATGGCATCGCTCACCGGTGTGGTTTATTGATGACAATCCGATCGTTGGATATAACGTTCAGAAAAAAGGCGTACAGCTCCTTTTTTGGAGTGGTATGTCTTTCAAGGAAGCGGGACTTTCTCCGGTGGGCAATGTAGAGAAGTTCAAGGCCGCTGGAGCAATCTTTACGAATGTTGATGAAATAGTGGTGAAAAATATAAAGCGCTGGCTCGCTAAATCAAAAAAAATCCAGTGGGATTATAAGAATATAGTCCAACGACGCGGAGTACTGATTCGGCTGAAATAGAGACGGCGAATCAACCCCCTAATTCCACGACTAGAAGATGTTGCGTTACCCTTCATGAGAAGGCTTTTAGTGTGTAATCATTTTTGACTTAAAACGGCTTTATATTTAGACATAGGTCGAATTAAAAATAATCAAATTATAAAAAATATGACAACTGTTATTAACACCCCCCACAGAAAGAAGGTTCCGATTCCGTACTAGGCATGGTACTCGGGATTATTCTGGTACTTGGGCTCATTACTCTCTTCTTCGTTTATGTTCTTCCGACTATGAACACAGATACGGTTCCACAAAACGATAGCTTAGACGTAAACGTTACCTTGCCTACAAACGAAGTAACGCCCCCCACTACAGGGAATATCCCTCCTGCCTCTCCAAATCCTTAAATTCTGACCACCTTCTCGTTCCAACTCCCTCCCACGTCCTGAGTTTGAAGAAATCAGACGCCCATTTTCGGGCGTTTTGATTTTTACACTTTCTACGATTTCCTTGACTAGAAAGCAACATCAAAAATAAAAAAGGAGTACCACAAGATGGTTCTCCTTACTTTCTCCTAGCCCCCCGCCCCGGGAGCAGAATCGATCAGTCTCCGACACCGCTCAACGTCCCCTACCCCCTCTCTCTCGCAGGGGGCGTATGGATTCTTGCTCCACTGGCAGGAGCTCTGCATGTAGACGATAGAGCTAACTGCGAGGAAAGCTAGAAAAGCTATTTCCTCATGACTCATTCCTTGATCTCCTTGCTGGTATTTTTTTAACACATTGATTTATAAGCAACAAATCTTCTTTAGTTGACGGGTTGTCGCGGAACGAGATAGTGTTATCTGAGAACAACCCCTCGCGCCAAAAAATACAAGGAACAAAATCTATGAAAACAGAGCCAGGGTGGGTAAGAGTCGCAGGTAATGCCAATAACGTTCGTTCGAAGCACCATCATGTTTGGCGATGTTTCCGTGGGGAGAATTCCGAGGAAATTCCCCTGACAAGCTGGTCGGTACAAGGAACGGCAAATGCCAAGAACTTTGTTCCGGGGACTGATCCTGCAGGTGACAAACACGGACTGATCGCCTGGATTGATT
>Ga0207952_1001318_pt1 | contig 10971 bp, 10 predicted proteins | sample SubbioR12Aug_8Ca_FD_184831 | JGI IMG/M metagenome (GOLD analysis project Ga0207952, IMG submission 184831) | Serpentinite rock and fluid subsurface biosphere microbial communities from McLaughlin Reserve, California, USA - CR12Aug_8Ca (SPAdes) | ecosystem: Environmental > Terrestrial > Deep...
TGCCCCGCCGATCAACCGGGCCTTGCGCATAGTAGCTACCGGTAGCTACTATTTCGCCATGCGATCAATCGGCATCAAAGTCCTCAAGAACAAGCTGAGCGAGTACGTCCGGTTGGCCGCCGGCGGCGAGACGATCCTGGTGACCGACCACGACCGTGTCGTCGCAGAACTGGTCCCGCCGCGCAGTGGCCGCGCCGAGTGGCTCGGCGACGCCCAGCTGGCCGACGCCGTCCGTCAGGGGTGGCTTACCCCACCCGTTAGCACCGGCGGTCCGTTGCCGCGGCGCGTCCCGACAATGCCACTGGCGCAGATCCTCGCCGACCTCGACGAGGATCGCGCGGACCGATGATCTACGTTGATTCCTCCGTGGTCCTTGCCGAGCTGTTTGCTGAGGATCGACGTCCACTGACGTCACTCTGGGACGAGCCTCTCGTCTCAAGCCGATTGCTGGAGTTCGAAGTCTGGAATCGCATTCACGCCAACCGGTCCACGGCGGCCCGGCACGACGCTGCTCGCGACCTGCTCGGCCGCATCGGATTCATTGAACTCTTGCGCCCCGTGCTCGAACGCGCGCTGGAGCCGTTCCCCACGCCTGTGCGGACGCTCGATGCGCTGCATCTGGCGTCCGCCGAGTTTCTGCGGGGTCGCGAGACACAGCTCACACTCGCCACCTACGACGAACGCATGCGCACCGCAGCCCTGGCCCTGAAGATTCCCCTCGCGGAACTGTGATCGCGCGGCTCACGCCCTGACCTACGGCGTCAGGTCAGCCCGGTATCCTGTTGCCACCTGAATGAACCGCGGAATCTCCAGGATATTCCGGCCCGTGAATCGCACGGTGTGCGCGTCCACTCGCTCCACGCCGGGCAGGTACGCCATCAACTCGGCGGGTGTGTAGTTCTTGTAAGTCAGCTCGAGCCGCACGGGACCAGCGGGCACCGCATACGGGCGCATCTCGCGCAGGCGGCTGATTGCCGCGCGCGCCTTCTCGCGAATCATTGCCTGCGACGCCTCCGGCGTCATCACGGCCGCCGAGTGAAAGCCGATCGCGCGCTTCACCACAGCTCCTTCCACGGTCGGCGCGATTGCACGCACTTCATCCACGGCCGCTTCATCACCGGTCACCAGCGCGACTGGCACGCCGAAGTGTCCGGCAACGGCGGCGTTCAGACCCGACTCGGCGCTGGCGCGCCCGTTGATCTTCACTGCCGCAAACGTCGCGCTGGAGATCGTGTGGGCGCGCACGCCCTCGGGGTTCGTGGTCGCCGAATGGTAGCCGATGAAGAAGACGGCGGAGAACGTGGAGTCGATTCCCTCCATCATGCTCAGCGGCCGCGGTGAGCCGCGGATGATGGTGACATCGCGCGGAAACCGGTCGATCAGGAGGTTCTGCATGTTGCCGTGCGAATCGGCGATCACGAACTGCGACGCCCCCGCCTGCCGCGCGCCTTCGATTGCGGCGAGTGCTTCCGCCGTCATGAACTCCCGAAACCGATTGTACTCGAACCCTGTGGGCCCCAGCTGCTGGTCGGTGACAACGCCACCGATCCCTTCCATATCAACCGAGATGAACACCTTCACCGGGCGCTGGGCCGCGGCCGTCGCCGCGACAGCAAGCAGTCCAAATGTCAGTGTGGCCGCGCGGCAGAAATGGTTCATTGAACCCGGATCCGGTTTGGGGAAGCCTAAAGCTGGCAGCAACTTAGCCTCTCTTGACAGGTGAATATCAAAATGATATCATATTGCCATCACCCTGACAGGAACCTCACATGTTTCGCGAAAACGAATACAAAGCCTCAAGCGGACTTCCGGCCCTTCTTTTTCTCATCGTGCTGATGGCCGTCGCTGTCGCCATGGTCATCAACGGAGCCAACGGCGCCCAGCCGCCGATGGTCATCACGGGAGTGCTCACGTTAATCATCGCGAGCATTGCCCTCGGCGGCCTTTTTGTCGTCAACCCCGGCGACGCCAAGGTCCTGGTGCTCTTCGGTGACTACAAGGGCACCGTGAAGGCTTCAGGGTTCTGGTTCGCGAACCCGTTCCTCACCAAGAAGCGGATCTCGCTTCGCGTACGGAACTTCGAGACGTCGAAACTCAAGGTGAACGACCATCGCGCCAACCCGATTGAGATTGGGGCAATCGTGGTCTGGAAGGTGGTGGAGACCGCCGAGGCGCTGTTTGAAGTGGATGACTACGAGAAGTACGTCGCCGTGCAGAGCGAAAGTGCCGTCCGCGCCGTGGCGACCTCGTACCCCTACGACTCACACGCGGAGACTGAGGTCTCGCTGTCCACGCATATGAGCGAAGTCTCCAAGGCGCTGCAGATCGCGCTGGCGGAGCGGCTCGCCCGGGCCGGTGTGGAAATCGTCGAGGCGCGAATCTCGCACCTGGCCTATGCGCCGGAAATCGCGCAGGCGATGCTGCGTCGCCAGCAGGCCACGGCCATCGTGGCGGCGCGATTCAAGATCGTCGAGGGTGCGGTGGGGATGGTCGAGAACGCACTCGAGCTGCTCTCGCATAAGAAGATCGTGAATCTCGACGAAGAGCGGAAAGCACAGATGGTCAGCAACCTGCTGGTCGTGCTCTGCTCGGAACGCGACGCCAGTCCAATCGTCAATGCCGGCTCGATCCATCAATAGCGCCGGGCTGATGTTCACTCGTATCGATCGCTGATCCGTGTCGGCCGAGCGCAAGAGTTTTCTCATTCGCGTTGACCCAGCGCTGCTGGATGCCGTGCAGCGCTGGGCCAACGACGACCTGCGCTCACTGAACGCGCACATCGAATACCTGCTGCGCGATGCATTGCGCCGCGCCGGGCGACTGCCGAAGGCGGCAGAACGCCAAAAAACAACCGAGGAGTAACAGCGATGGTGTATGTGCCTACTGCGCACCAAGCGGCGCAACAGACGCCGGAGCAGATCGCCGCGGCCGCGGCAGCGAAGTCAGAGAAGGTGGGCCCGCCCGACCCCATGGCCGCAGAGAGTTCTACGCCGATCGCGCTTGCCGTTTTGGCCTCGTTGGCGGCAATCGCGGCCATCGCGGGGCTGATCATCGTGTTCACCGGCACGGCAGGCGCGCAGGGCGCGCCGTCGCCGCAGGCGACGTTCCTGTTTATCAAAGGCAGCGACACGATTGGAGTGGAGCGCGCCACGCGAAGTCGTGAGAGCACGTCCGGCACCATTGTGGCGCGCGGCGCGGGACGAATCACGTACACATCGGCGCGTTCTGCATTTGGAGAGCCCGTATCGTTCAGTCTTCGCGCCTACGGTCCCGGGACACCGGACGACGCCCCTGCCGTCCAGACGGGCACAATCGACGTGGGCGTGGATAGCGTGGTGATGGACGTTGTCGCCGGCGGGTCCCCGATGCGATTTGCCAAGCCTGCCTCAGGCCGTCCGCTCCCGCTGATGAACCTGAGTGCGGCGCTGATGGAGCCCATCATCGCGCGCGCGCGCGCTACGGGCAAGAATCCCGCAACGACGCCGGTGTTTCTCGTGCAGGGCACCGGCATAGTGTTCGAGGCAACGGTGCGGTTCGGCGCGGGAGACAGCGTGTCGTTCACCGTTGCCGGACTCGAAACCAGATTGCGCGTGGACCGCGACGGCCAGATCACCGGCGGCGCGATCCCGGCGCAGAACGTCAACATCGTCCTTGTGACCGGCGCCGCCGCGCGGGCGATCTCCATTGGACGACCCGACTACTCGGCGCCGGCCAACGCGCCGTACACGGCGGAAGACGTCTCAGTGCCCACCCGCGCCGGGCATTCGCTCTCCGGCACACTGACGATTCCACGAGGCGCCGCAGGCCGCGTGCCGGCCGTGGTCACGATCACCGGCTCAGGGCAGCAGGATCGCGATGAATCGATCGGCATCGTCGCCGGTTATCGCCCCTTCCGTCAGTTGGCGGACACCCTTGGTCGGCGCGGCATCGCCGTGCTTCGGCTCGACGATCGCGGCATCAACGGCAGCGGCGGCGACGTCGCCAATGCCACGAGCGCCGATTTTGCCGATGATATCCGTGCGGCCGTGGCGTTTCTCCGCTCGCGCGCCGATATCGACGGAGCGCGCATTGCTCTCTACGGTCACAGCGAGGGCGCACTGATTGCTCCTATGGTCGCGGCAACCGACAGCAAGCTGTCCGGCATCGTGCTCGCCGCAGGCCCTGCGTACACCGGCCGCAAGATCCTCGACTTTCAGCTGCGCAACCTCGTCATGGGCAACTCGGCGATTCCCGCAGCAAGCAAGGACTCCGCGGTGAAGGCAAGCTTCGCGCAGTGGGATTCCACGGCGGGCAAATCAGCCTGGATGAAGTTCTTCCTCGACCACGATCCGCTTGTCACGCTGCGTCGCGTCAAGGTTCCCGTATTGATCGCGCAGGGCGGCACGGACCAGCAGGTCACGCCGGAACAGGCGCCGATCATCGAACGAACCTTGCGTGAATCAGGGAACCGCCAGGTGACCACGAAGGTCTTCGCGGACCGCAATCACCTGTTCCTCGATGACCCGGTCGGATTTCCGGGCGACTACGCCAAGCTCAGGAATCCGCGGATCGGCGCCGACGTGATGGGGCCGGTCGTGGAGTGGCTCGCGACGACGCTTCGCGCGCCGCGCCTGCCGTAGCGAGTTCGACGCGGACATTCGATGCGGCGCCGGGCGACACGGTCTGCCGCTCGCGCCCTACGGTCAGCACGATGGCTCCGTCAAACGGTTCGCGCGATTCCACGCGCACCCGCGCACCCGGCTTGATCCCCCGTTCCGCCAGATACCGCAATAGCGACGGATCGCGATCGCCCATCCCTGCGACTCGCGCGTTCGCGCCGACAGTCAGTGTGGCAAGGCTCTCGAGTTCGCGTTCGTCGATTTTTCCATCGGCAGTGGGTATCGGCGCGCCGTGTGGATCCACGGTGGGGTTTCCAAGCACGTCGGCCATCTTGGCGATCAGTTCCGGGCTCGCGGCGTGCTCGAGTCGTTCTGCCTCATCGTGGACGTCGTCCCACGCAAAACCAAGGCGGGAGACGAGGTAGCTCTCAATTACACGGTGCCGGCGAATGAGCTGCAGCGCCATGGTGCGCCCGCTCGCGGTCAGCCGCGTGCCGTGATACCGCTCCGTGGTCACCAGTCCGAGCCGCGCGAGCCGCTGCAGCATTCCAGTTACGCTGGCCGCGGCAATTCCCAGGCGTTCGGCAATAGCATTCGTTCCCACCGGCGCATCGGCGGAACCGTCTCCGGCGCGGCCAAGTTCGTACACGGCCTTCAGGTAGTCCTCGGCCTGTCCCGTCAGCTCCCGCGACGGCGCCTTTGCGTCGTCCGCCCTCGTCACGCCGGCGTAGCTCCGGAAGCGGTGCTCGAACCCGTGGACGGCGGCTGACGGACCATCAGCACCGGGACGAGCGTCCGGTGCCGAACCTCCTCAGCGACACTGCCAAACAGGAAGTCCTTCAGCCAGCGATGCCCGTGCGTGCCCATCGCGATCAGGTCACAGCCTTCGCGGTCAGCCGCCGCCGTGATCTCGGCCGTCGGGTCGCCACTCGCCAGCACGGCGTCCACCTGCAGCCCCTCGCCGCTCAGGCGAGCGGCCGTGGCCTCGAGGTACTCGCGGTCCTTCTTCATCTCTTCCGACTCACGCAGCTTGAGCTGCTGCATGTTGCGGGCGGCAAAGCCGTCGGCCACGTGAATCAGCACAAGACTCGCGTTGTCGTGACGCGCCAGCTGGCTCACGTGGTCCAGGATGGCCCGGTCGGTGACCGTGTTCTCGAGGGGCACAAGGATGCGCTTGTACATGGTTTGGTTAGGCCAACCACCCTGAGAAAGTTTGGAACAACAGCCATGCGTTCAGCGATCCGATCACCAGGGCGACGGTCCAGGCAAGGAACTTGAGCCAGGCGGGGTTCACGAACTCCCCCATCTTGGCACGATCCGAGGTGAATTGCACGAGGGGGAACACGGCGAACGAGAGTTGGAGCGAGAGAATCACCTGTGAAAGCACCAGCAGGCGCGCCGTGCCACTCTCACCGTAGATCACCGAAACGATCACGGCCGGGACGATGGCGATCGCGCGCGTGATGAGCCGGCGCATCCAGGGCCGAAGCCGGATGTCGAGGAATCCTTCCATCACGATCTGCCCGGCGAGCGTGCTTGTCAGCGTCGAGCTCTGGCCGCTGGCGAGGAGCGCCAGCGCAAAGACGGTGCTTGCACCCGCTACACCAAGGAGGGGCGTCAGCAGTTCGTAGGCCTGATGGATTTCGGCGACTTCCGTGTTGCCCGACTTGAAGAATGTGGCGGCAGCCACGATGAGGATCGACGCGTTGATGAACAGCGCGAACGAGAGCGCGATGGTCGAGTCCACAAAAGCGTACTTCACCGCCTCCTTCTTTCCGGCTGGTGTCTCGTCGTACTTGCGGGTCTGCACGATGGACGAGTGCAGGTAGAGATTGTGCGGCATCACGGTGGCACCGAGTATGCCGATCGCGAGGTACAGTTTTTCCGGGTCGCTGATGATGGAAGTAGTCGGGATGAACCCGCTCATCACCGCGGCAAACTCCGGCTTGGAAATGATGATCTCGAAGAGGAAGCAGGTGCCGATCGTCGCCACGAGCGTGATGACCACGGCTTCGAGGATCCGGAACCCGCGGTTCTGCAGCATCAGCACCAGCATCACATCGGCGGCCGTGATGATGATGCCCCAGGTCAGCGGGATGCCAAAGAGCAGGTTCAGCGCGATGGCCGACCCGATGACTTCGGCCAGGTCGCAGGCGGCGATGGCGATCTCGCAGAGCACCCAGAGGCCGAACGACACCGGGCGCGAATAGTGGTCGCGGCAGGCTTGGGCGAGATCACGCCCCGTGACGATTCCCAGCTTGGAGGCCAGGCCCTGGAGCAGGACGGCCATCAGGTTGGAGAGCAGGATCACCGACAGGAGCGCGTACCCGAACCGTGAGCCGCCAGCGAGATCGGTGGCCCAGTTGCCTGGGTCCATGTACCCGACGGCGACAAGGTAGCCGGGCCCGGCAAATGCAAAGACTTTCCGCCACCAACTGGCGTGGTTGACCTTGATGCTGCGATACGATTCGGAGAGCGAGGGAGCGATGCGCGCGTAGCGCCATCCCGAGCCAGGCTCAGCTGGCGCCGGCGAAGTCGCCGGTACCGGCGGAGTCGCGTTCGGGTTCAGGTCGTTCGTCATCTCAGAAGTACGTCGCGAGCGAAACCAGGAAGGCGACACGCTCACCAGGATTGTTGAACGCGTCGCGCGCACGACCGCGGACGACGTCGAACTTCACCACCGACTCGCTGGTGGGGCGGAAGTTCACGCCCAGCGTCCACTGCGCGTGGCTGTCGCCGGGGAGCGAGGTGTCGAAGTCGACGCCGTCCCAACGAACCTTGGCAGCGAAGATCGAGTTGGGAAGGGTGCGCACCAGCCCGCGACCAAACTCACGAATCGCTTCGACATATGCTCCGCGCTGCTGCGATGCATAGATGCCCACCAGGCCGGCGGGCACATCCACCGATGCCATTGCCGCTTCGCCCTGCAGGCGGATGCTCGCTACGCTCGCGTCAAAGTCCAATACGGTGATCGTGGCGTTGCGCCGCTCGTCCACATCGACGCCCTCGATCTCGAAGGCGTTGTATGCACCGCGGTGCGCGGACAGGCCAAGCTCAAACGACTGACGCGGGCTCCAGGCCAGACGCCCGACGAAGGCCGGCGACGCGTTGTTGTCCTCGTGATTTCCACGGCCCAGCGGAATCCGCGTTCCATCCTCGGATGCCGTGATCAGTCCGTCGTGAAATCCGTTTGTGGCGTAGAGCTCGTAGGTCAGCCGCCCACCCTTCCCGACGCGAAGCTGGCCGAGTGCACCGAAGCCGGGCTCCGAAAGCGCGACGCCGATGAGTTCCGTGCTCACCAGCGGACGGTCCGTGAACTCGTTGAGCGGACTGTCGTGCGAGAGATTGAACCGCCCAAGCGGCGAGAGGATCATCCCGCCGCGCAGGGCGAACGCCGGGTGAATGCGCAGGTCGATCGCGGCAAACTCGAGCTTGATCTCTTCGCCCCCCTCCTCAAACTCCAGCTCCGACGCAAAGCGCACCACATCGCTCACTCGCGCGCTGGCGAAAAGGTTGAAGCGCTTGGCCACAAAGCCAGATTCCTCAGTGGCGCCGTCGGCGCGCTCGTGGCGCACATGCGCCTCGGCGTAGCCGCCGAATGCCGTGCGCGAACCCAGCCGGTTCTCGAACGGCTTGTCGTACACGCCACCGCGGACGAATGGCCGTTCCACGCGACTCGTGTCGCCGCGCGTGGTGTCGCGTTGCTGCGCTGCTGCGCTGGGCGCGGTCAGAAGGAGCGCGACGAGCGTGGCGATAGCGCCACCGAGCGTTCCGCATACAATCAGTCGGAGCCGAGCACGGTGCCGCATCATCGGCCCCGCCCCAGGTCAATGATCAATCGCGCACCGTCGAGCGTCGTTGTGAATCGCCCCAGCGCCCGCTCCGCTGGCCCCTCGAGCACCGTGCCCTCGCGATTGTACTGCGAGCCATGGCAGGGGCATTCCAGCCGGTCACCGGCAACCTCCACCGTGCAACCACGGTGCGTGCAGACCGCTGAGAGCGCGGCATAGCTCCGGTCACCGGTGCGGAGTACGATGATCGGATCGTCCGATCCGCTCGGCAGAATCGTGATCGCGCCATTGCGTGCCGCGAGTTCGGGGTGATCCGCGAGAGCAAGCGAGATGCGGCCATCGATAGCCGTCACCGGCCGCGCCATGACTGACGCGCACCCGGTGAGCGCCGCGCCGGCGATTGCGCCGGTGCAGGTGCCCAGGAACTGCCTGCGCCCGAGAGTTGAACTGCCGGAGTGCGTCATCGCGACTCCACGAAATCGAGCAGTGCGGCGCGCTGGCCGGCACTGAGCGCGGCAAACGCCATCCGCGCACGGAGCGCTTCGCCGCCGTGGAGCAGGATCGCCTCCTCCACGGTGCGGGCGCGACCGTCGTGCATCAGGAACGCCTGTCCGTTGAGGAACTGTCGCATCAGCCGAAGGCCCCAGAGCGGAGTGGTCCGCCACTCTCGACCATTCGCGCCGCCGTCGGGACGGTTGTCGGCCAGCGCGTCGCCCATGTCGTGAAGCAAGAGGTCTGAGTACAGCGTGACCGGCTTGTTTGCGAGCGCCGCAATCGGGTGCGGACCAGTGTTGAGCGTTGGCACGTGGCACTGCGCGCAGCCGACCGAGGTGAACAACGACTTCCCTTCGGCACGCACGGCTGTCTCGGCGCCCGGTGCTGGTGGGGCAAGCGTGCGCAGGTAGTGCACCACAGCCAGTACCGTGGCCGACGGCACTTCCGGGTCGGCCGCCAGGTCGAAGTTCTCTGCAGGCACAGGTGACAACGGATTCCGGTTCTCCTGCGGCCGGAACTCCGATGTGATGCCCATATCCTGGTGGTAGGCTTCGACGGTCTGCTGCAGAATCGTCGGCGTCTGCGCTTTGCGTCCGAATCGACCGATGCGCGGACCCGCTCCACCGCCGGGCTCGGTCGCGGGGACGTACTCGTGTGAGGTCGTCCAGTTGGGACGGCCGGAAATGCCATCGCCGTTCGCATCGTTCTCATCGGCAATCGCGATGAGCGCGGCGTCGGGAATCGCCTCGATCAGCCCGGCACCAAAGACCGGTGGGGGAAGCCGCACCGAGACCGCGACGCCCGTGGGTATCGGCTCGGCGTGCGCGCCCGGAGTGGCTTTGTCCTGGATCTGCGGGCCGCCGATCTGGATGAGAAATCCGTCCGCGACACTTCCGATGCGATGCAAGGAGTTCTCAAGCCGGCCGCGGCCATCCCCACTGTGGCAAGAAATGCAGGAAACGTTGTTGAACACGGGACCGAGTCCGGTGGCCGGACTGAATCGCCGGCCGAATTCCGCATCCCCTCGCACGAACGCTGCCTGCTCGGCGGACGTAAGTCCTTCGAGCGGCGCGTCAAACACGTCCCCGTCGTCAGGAGCGCTGGTGAGGAGGTCGCTGCAGGCGATTGCCACCAGCGCCAGGCCGGCGAGAATCACACCCCCACGCAGCGTTTTGAACCGAGCAGAGAAAGTTAGCACGTACTAAATATTGTGTTCATACCTCCTAATATCAACCCCCGGGCGGCGACTGGGCGGCCCCATGGGTTACGCTGCCGAGTCGCCAACCCCCCCGGCATTTTTTCGTTAGTAGGCCCACCTACTCCCCGCCCCACCATGTCTCAGGCTCGTATCGCAGCAGCGGCGGTCTTCGCCCTCGCCATCTCCGCCACGCCGGTGTTGGCGAACGGCACCGTCGTTTCGGGGCACGCAGCCACGAAATCCGTTCACGCTGCTGCAACGAACACGGTGGGCGCCACCACGGCCGCGGCGCACGCCGCGCGCATCCCGGCCTTTGCGCGCAAATACAAGATCAGCTGCAGCGTCTGCCACGCACCGGTTCCAAAGCTCACCGCCGCCGGCGAAGCCTTCGCCGGCAACGGATTCGAGTTTGAGGTTGGCGAAGAGCCGCGTGACACGGTTGCAACGGGCGACAACCTCCTGCGCCTGCAGAACACGGTTCCGCTCGGCATCCGCATGGATGCGTATGCATCGCTGTTGACCAAGTCGTCCGGCGGAAAAGTCACCAACGACATTCAGGCCCCGTGGGTGATGAAGCTTCTGTCCGGCGGCCAGATTGCCGACAAGATCAGCTACTACGCCTACTTCCTGCTGGGCGAGCGCGGCGAAGTAGGCGGGCTGGAGGACGCGTACATCCAGTTCACCGACATCAAGAGCTCGGGCGTGAGCGTGATCGTCGGGCAGTTTCAGGTGTCCGATCCGCTCTTCAAGCGCGAACTGCGGCTGATGTACGACGACTATCAGCCCTACCGTGTTCGGGTAGGCAATGCTATCGCCGACCTGACGTATGACCGCGGCGTCATGGCGCTCTGGTCACCGTGGGAAGGGGGCGACCTGGCGGCATCGGTGG
>Ga0207952_1001319_pt1 | contig 10965 bp, 12 predicted proteins | sample SubbioR12Aug_8Ca_FD_184831 | JGI IMG/M metagenome (GOLD analysis project Ga0207952, IMG submission 184831) | Serpentinite rock and fluid subsurface biosphere microbial communities from McLaughlin Reserve, California, USA - CR12Aug_8Ca (SPAdes) | ecosystem: Environmental > Terrestrial > Deep...
ATTTCCAATTCACATATTCCACACGTAAGCCCTTTTAGAAACTTCTGATCAGGATAAAGTTCAAATTCAGTTTTAATTTTTTTGTTTGGTACTTCCATTGTTTTCTTTTCAAAGAAAAATTTGATATAATTTTTTTAAATTTTTTTTTAAAAAATGAATTTTTGATTTTTCATTAAAAAAATTTCGGGAAAATTTTAAAAACTTCCGAAAATTTTTTATTTTTTGTTTCAAAAAAAAATAAAAAAATTGAACACCTTTTTTCTTATAAAAAAAAAGAAAAATGGCTCGAACTAAACAAACTGCTCGAAAGTCGACAGGAGGAAAAGCTCCTCCAAGAAAACACGTTGCTTCTAAAGCAGCTAGAAAGTCTGCTCACGTTGTAAACGGAGGCCTCAAAAAACCTCACCGGTTCAGACCTGGAACTGTGGCTCTTAGAGAAATTCGAAAATACCAAAAATCAACTGAATTACTTCTTAGAAAGCTCCCTTTTCAACGATTAGTCAGAGAAATTGCTCAAGAATTCAAAACTGATCTTCGATTCCAAAGTTCTGCAATTGCTGCCCTCCAAGAAGCCGCTGAATCATATTTAGTAGGTCTTTTCGAAGATTCAAATTTGTGTGCAATTCATGCTAAAAGAGTTACTATCATGCCTAAAGACTTACAATTGGCTCGAAGAATCAGAGGTGAAAGAACTTAGATTTTTTCTCTTTTGATTTTCTTTTCCTGAAAAAATTTGAGGAAAAAAATTAAAAACTTGGAAGAAAAATAAAAAATTAAACTACAAACAAAAAAAAATGATTTTATTTAATAAACACTTCTGTTACGTTTGTGAGCTGGATTTCTTAGTTAAATGTTATAACATAATTCGCAGTGTTCTAGCCGGATTTGTCTTCTTATGCTTTTGTTTGTATTTTATTTTTCATGATGTAGACTATCTTAGGTATACGATTACCTTTTTAGGGGCTATGTTCTTCTACTATGGTTTACTACTTGTACACGCACTTATGGGATGTCTCGTAAAGTCAAATATCATATCTGCAGAAACAAATGATATGTTTTGTTGTAATACCCATAAAATCACACGTACTCCAGGAGCTTAGAAATATAACCTCCGGGTTTTTCGAAAAAAAATTTGGAAAAATAAAAAAAAATTTGGAAAAAAAAATTAAAAAAAAATAAAAACATGACAACCCCCACTTTAATCACCTTAATTTCTTCAGATGAAGAAGAATTCAAAGTAGCAAAAGAAGTTGCAGAACATTCTGTCACCGTCAAAAACATAATCGAAGACGTAAACGATACTAGCCAACCTATTCCTCTTCCAAATGTCAATGGAAAGATTTTGAAAAAAGTCATTGAGTACTGCCAACACTATCATGATACTCCTCATGAAATTGTAACAGACAATTCAGGAAAAATTCCAGAACTCGATGAATACTGCAAGACGTTTTGTAATGTCGAACAACAAGTGCTTTTCGAAACTATCTTAGCTTCAAACTATTTAGATATCAAACCTTTGTTAGACCTCACTTGTAGAGCTGTTGCGAATATGATCAGGGGTAAAACACCAGAAGAAATCAAAAAGGTTTTTAATATTAAGAAAGATTTTTCTCCCGAGGAAGAAGAACAAGTCAGAAAGGAGAATGAATGGTGTGAAGAAAGATAATGAAAAACAATTTATTCAATAAAAAAAAATATCAACTCGAAATATATCGAGTTGTCCAACACCAATTTTGAAGAGCCTCAAATTTTCTCCATTTGTTGGCTTGAGTCATACATTTACTTATTTTTTTAAAATTAGATTTATCTAATTGTTTTGATAATTCTTCCCAAGAATCAAATAAAACTATACAAGGAAGATTATATACTTCAGCAAAGTTTATCCAAAAAAGTTCATCTGAGTAATTGGAAGATTGAGGATTAAATTTAATTTCAGAGTTTTCGTAAATAGGAATATCTATTGACATATTTGGACAATAACGTTCATTTCTAGAAACTGTTCTATCTACGTATAATTTCAATTCAACAGCAAATCTAGGAGTAGGAGAGAAAATTGGAATTGACATAGCATAATGATCTATAAATTTGTAATTTGAAATAGAGTAAGGTAAGTAAATAACAGCCTTCATTTCTGAAATAGTCTTGTAGTTATAACCAAAATAGTTATCTGAATGAATAAATTCAAATTTGTTAGATAATAATTCAATTAATTCTTTTGGTTTAACATGTCCGTTTATGAACAACTTCCCGTTTTTCCCACTGTAAATGTCGTTGATAGAATCCAATTGCAAAGCTGGTAGTAAGATCGGATAAATTCCTGTATAGTGGTAGATGTATTCAATATCATAGAGATAATGAGCTGCTATAACATGTTTCGGTAAAACAGATTTTTCCATATCTTTTAAATATCTGAAGACATCCAAAGTTTCATTTATAGAACATCTGAAGAGATTAATTCTATGAGCAGCATTTACTATAGTACTTTTATTAAACTGAAGGAAAAACTGGAAATCAGCGGGAAGAAAACCAAATATTAAAGCATCTGTTTCAAGAAAATGTATCTCATTTCGAAATAAATTAGAAATATTATTCTTATGATCTTCGTTCAAATATTTGGAAAAAGGGATGGTTTTAATAGGAGAATTTTTGAGACGATGTATGGTTCTGCCACTAGCTGGATTAGAATTTTTGTAATTCCAATGAAAAACTTCGTGATCAGTTCCACTAGCCTGATTTAAAGAATATTCAATAAAATTCGAATCATCTGTCATCACACCGTCATGAAGATTAAAATCATAGAATCTCATACTCTTGTTTTGATTGCATTTGAAAATTGGAGGATCTTTTTCTTCCCAATTAAGAGTTTTCCAGCAAAAAGGTTTGAACTCACAATCAGGAATTTCTTGTTTATTTGAAAACATAGTATCAAAATTTATGCCAAGATTCAATAGATCTTCGATCCATAGTTGATATAATTCTATGTCTTCAATTTCAATAAACTCCCTTTCGTATAACTCTATTGTGAGTTCTTCTAATATATTATACCAAGTATTTCCTTTTGATTCCCAATTATCAAGAAAAGAAATCAACGCTCCAGTTTTAAGATAAAGAGGTAACTCAGCCTGGAAATCCTTTAAATAATTATGAGGATTTCGTTTTTGTATGATAAATGGATAAGAAAATAAGATCTCAATATATGATTCTTTTAGAACTCTTTCTACTATATAACCACGCCATATGTCACTCACTCTTCCATGAACTGTCGTAGGTAGCAAAAGTCCCCAAAATGCTTTCTTTGTCCACACAGTTGCTTGAGCGTTAAAAGGAGAAAAACTATTTTTAGGTATTAAAACTGGTTTTTGATTAATTTCGAAATTTAATGGAATATTTTGAGATAGTCTATAAATCGCGTCTACATCAGGATCGTGGTTTGCAAGTGATTGTATTATTCCAATTTTTCTTATTTCAAGTTTCTTTTCTATTATCTTTTTAATAGTATCATTGGAGTTTTTAATTTTATCTAAAGGAAAACCCCTGGGCCAAGTATAATCTCCGGTATCAGGTTTCATTAAAGGATAAGGATTGAATGATTTTTCTGTAGTTATATATTCTAGTACATCAATGAATTCTGATTCCAGCAATTTTTCAAAAATACTATGATTCAATAATAAATTATCATCATCGAAATCAAATATTATTTCAGCTCCTTGTGAAATGGCATAATAATAACCAATGTTTTTTCTTGAAAAATGATTGAAAGGTATCATTTTAATAAATTTTGTTTTGAAGGCCATCTCTTTTTGTGTTTTTATATCTAAAATCTTTATCCTATCACTAGAAAATCTGTCGTATTCATTCAGGGGTTTTCCGTTTTTGTCCAGTACTATTACTAAACACCATGAAGAAAGTGATTCAGCAAGCCTTCCAATTTTGTTGATAGAATCTGATATTTCGAAAATAGTTGTTACTACACCCCAAATTTTACAAGAATTATTGGGGTTTTCGTTATGTAATTTTATGGTTTGGAAGTCTGTCCTTTTTCCTGTATAAGTTCTGGTTTTTTCTCCAGTAAAAAGTTTACCTGTGGATCCATAGTCATTTTGCAACGGCTGATTTTGGAAATTACTTTTGTTGTCATTTTCGTAATTAGTATTAGTGAGATTGAAATTAATTATAATGAATACTAGGATTGTGATGAAAATCAAACAGAATAAAATATGTCTAATATTTGGTTTCATTTTTTTGTACAAAAAAAATTTCGGATAGATCGGGAAAAATTTCAAAAAGAAAATTCAAAAAAAATAAAAAATTCAAAAAAAAGAAATGTCTGACACCCAAAAGAAAACCATTTACAACGTATGTCTCGAAGTAGAAGAATCAACATCTTTCGAACATATGACCTTATTTACTCTTGTCAATCCAGACCATGAATTTATTCTCAAGTTAATTGGATCAATGTTAACCAATCTCCTCAAACTCCCAAAATCATGTGAAATAATCGGTGAAAGAAAACTTGGAGAAAAACAAGTGGACGTTTATCTTGTTAAGCTCGAAGATCGATCTATTGTTGAAACCTACTTCAAACTTTATAACAACAAATTAGAAGGCGAAGAGGATGGTTTGATTTTACATATCACCAAGAAAAAAGGCATTGAAAGAAAAATTGGAGATACAATCAAGTTTTCTAATTTGAAAATCAAGGAAGTCGGACCAAAAGATCCCATTCTCAAATTTCCATTGGAATTATAAATCGTTCTTTGTCTTCATTTTCAATGAAAAATAAAAAAATATTTTTTCTAGATAAATCATGATAAAAGTTAGATAGAGTTATCATAAAATATGATAAAAATCAGATACAATTTAGATATTTTACATCTAAAATACTAGGTCAGACATGTCATTCACGGGTCGCTTTTTTGGGTCTTGGGTGCCGGACATAATGTCCGGAACCTTCGTAAAAATCAAAAGATATGACGAACTTGATTTGTAAACCAGTAACTTTTCACAGAATTTTTTCGGACTTTTTTCGGACTTTTTTCATTACTGGAAAAATCTGAGAAAACATCAAGAAATTAGAAGAAAAACTAAAGATATTTATTATAAAATCTATACCAACAACCAGAAATTCTGAAAATTATCTTGAAAATATCAAGAGGAATGTTTTCTTTGTAGAAAAATGATTCATTTTCAAAATGATAACAATGCAACAAAAGTTTTCCATTTTCGAATCTTTGTTTTTTTCTGCCTGATATATTTTCTTCAAGCTCTTTTTTAATTTCTAGTTCAGCTTCATCACGCCATATATCTGAATTGCACAACAAATTGATGTCTGTTATTGAGTAATTACGCTCTAGTGCACAGGTTAATATCACACAACTTACGCAGTTAATTCCGATTTTTCCAATATTTAATGAACGTAAAGTTCTGGTATTATTCACCATGCTACCTATACATAGCAAAACTCGATAATCAAAAGTATTTTTACTGATATCTAAACAAGTCAGTGTATTATTCATACGCAATGCTTCAGATAAATATCTTATTCCGTTAAGTTGGATCATATTGTCGTTAAGTATTAGCGTCTCCAAAGACCTATTTATATACAACGCATCGGATAAGTGCTTGACACCAGCATCTTTAATAAAATTGTCAGAGAGATCAATTTCTTCAAGGGTTTTAGTTTCAGTCAATAGTCCGGCCAAGTACCTAGCTTTTGAACAATCTATTCCAGCTCCATTAAGTGTTAAATGTCTCAAAGTTATATTTATTTTCAAAGCTTCACTTAAAGCAAAAACTCCGATATCATTAATTCTAATAGACTCAAATATAATTTCTGTTAATGTCTTATTAGTTTTTAAACACTCAAAAATAATTTCTAAATCACCACGTTTGATATCACTTTCAGTTAGAATTAAGAAATTATCACAAGGATCTCCGAGTCTTCTTTCCCAATAATATTTTTCTTTTGAATTGAAAAGACCCATTTTATTTTTCTTTTTTCTTTTTTTTTCAAAAAAAAAATATTTAAAGAGCCATTTTCATTGTAATAGCAGGATGAGAAACATAATCAATTAATTCAAAATCTTCAAATTTAAATGAATCAATGTCATCAGTCTTTTTCTTTATAACGAGTTTAGGAAAAGGCTTTGGCTCTCTTTTAAGTTGTTCTCTCAACTGTTCAATATGATTTTTATAAACATGTGTATCTCCAATTTGATGAATAAAATCACCACATTTTAAACCTGTAACATGAGCTATCATTTTAGTCAATAAAGAATAACTTGCGATATTAAAAGGAACTCCTAAACCCATATCAGCAGATCTTTGATACATCAAACAACTGAGTTCTCCGTTAGATACGTAGAATTGACAAAACATGTGACAAGGAGGAAGAACCATTAATTTAAGATCATTGGGATTCCAAGCTGTCATAACAATTCTTCTAGAATTAGGATCTGTTTTAATAAGATTTATACATTCTTTTAATTGATCTATTCCTTGTCCTGTGTAATCTGTGTTCATATCTTTGTATTCTGCTCCAAAATGTCTCCATTGGAAGGAATAAATCGGACCAAGATCTCCTTCTTGTCTATCTTTGAATCCACATTTATCAAGAAAAATCCTTGAACCATTTTCTTTCCAGATATTCACACCTTTTTCTTCAAGTTTTTTAGAGTTTGTAGATCCGGAAATAAACCAGAGTAATTCTTTTGCTATTCCTCCCCAAAACATTTTCTTTGTAGTTAAAAGAGGAAATTCATCGTTTCTAAGAGAAAATTTCATCATATTTCCAAATAAAGAAAATGTTCCTGTTCCTGTTCTATCAGGTTTTTCATTGCCATATTCTAATATTTCTTTGACAAGATTCAAGTACTGGTATTCGGGGTGATTCATTTTTTTTTGGGTTTAAAAAAAAAATTTGGAAAATATTCCCGATTTTTTCTTTTTTAAAAAAAATAAAAAAACAAAAAGAAATGGAAACTCTTTCTGAAATTTTCTACAAAAACAAACAAAAGTTATCTCAGGAAACTCAAGAAAAACTCCAACGTTTTTTTAATAAAAAAGAAATAGTTGAAGCAAATCTCCGCTTTGAATGGCTTTACAATTTTGGTCAACAAAATATCCAAGACCAAAATAAGGAACTTGAAAAACTTGGAATTGGAATCAAGATTGCACAAGACAACCTCAGAAAAGGATTACTAGAACTAGGTGAAGCTTTGACACGCAAAGATAATCAATCAAAACACATCGAAGCACTATCTACAGCGATTGTAGAAACACTTATAATGTTCAATGCAGCATTACCTTGTTGTAAAGAGAAGACATCAAAGTTTGTTACTATAGTCATGGGTTATGCTCAAATGAGAAGAACAGTTGTCGTATGTCATAACAATATAGGTTGTTATGAAAAATCACTTGAATTATGTGAAAAAGAAAAAACTGTTGTAAGCTTCGTATTTGCACATGGTGTTAACACCAATTCATTTATTGATGATGTTGAAATTCTCAATGACAAAAAGAAGTCTATTGACAACTATAAATCGATTTTAAATAATCTTCACTAAGTTTTATGAAAAATGCATACAAAAAATAAAAATAGAAGAAAATAAATGCCAAAGAAAAGACAAGAAATCTCTCTTGAAGATCTAGATATAGGTCCTTATGAGATAGATAAAGCTTCTATAAGAGTTCAAAATAATGTGAGTACAGCTAAATTCAGTAGATTCATAAATCTCAGTGGAGTAAGTATGAAAAATCCAGAATTTGTTATTCAGACTCCCAACCACTTTTCTGCAGCAGTTTTTAGAATAGTTGATTCAGGTTATCATTATGGAAAATACACAAAATGTACAAAAAGAGTTGCTTCAAATGTATTCAGATCAGGAAAAATCGTTACAACTGGTGCTAAATTATCTAGTGCGGCTATTCTTCAATTATCAATGGCTTTATCTAGATTGAAGAAAAATTACGATGAAAATATCTCAGTTTCTGATTTTCTTTTAAGAAATGTAGTTGTAACAATGAAAATCCCTGGAAAAACTGTGAATTTGGATAGATTATACAAAGATCATCCAGATTTCTGTTGTTATTCTAAGAAAATCTTCCCAGGTTTAATTATGATTCTTCCAAACGGCCACCGCCCGAAAGCAAACATCTTCACGAGCGCGAGCATCGTCATGCCGGGCTCTTATGATTTAGAATATTCCGAGAAATGCCTGACTTGGGTTTATAACGTCATTTACGACTATCTCGAAGACGCTGAATAAAGAAAAATAAAAAAACATTTTTTCTTATAAGAAAAACTTCGAAGAAAATTACGATCGAAAAGAAAAATCGGAGACCAAAAATTACGAAGATAAATTCGAGAATTTCCGAATTTCCACATTATTTTTTTCCCTTATAAATACATGTAAAAATTCGGAAGTGTAAAAATATCATATTTTGATGATAAGTTAGATATATTTTAGATAAATTTAGATAATTTTAGATAATTTTTAGATTCATCTGATTTTTCTTTTTACGAATTTATTTTTCTCCGATTTTCTGGAATTATGTGTAAATTCGAAAAAATTCGATTTTTTTGTTTTTCTTTTATTAATTTTTCCCAGGTAAGAAAAAGTGATTCAATCTAAATCTCCAACGAGTTTTGAAGGTTCCTCGTCTTTTTCTTCAAAATTAGTCATACATTCGTTACAACTGAGACCTCCTATTTTTTTGGTTTAGGTCTTTTTTATTTTTTATTTTTTGTGACTTTTTTCTTTTGTTAATTTTTTTTCCAACCAAGAAAAAAAAATAAAAAAACCAATGTCTCGATATCCATCTCCTGAAAAAAACACCAAAATAGACATTAATTCAGAGTCATTATTCAAATTCGAATTATCCTGGAATTCGCAGAGCAACGACAAACGTCTCGACCTCGACGCTGCTTGCGTTATGTTTAATCATGTTGGAACTGTCATAGACTGTGCATATTTCAATCAGCTTACTTGTTGTAACGGAGCCATTGTTCATTCCGGTGACTGTAAGAATTCTAAAGATACATATCATAAAGAAACAATTACAGTTGATTTACGCCATGTAAGTCCTGAAACAAAGGCACTTACTTTTCTTATAACCGCTTTTAGAGATGGTGATTTTACCAACATTGGTAATTCTTGGGTGAGTTTCGAGGATTTGGGAAGTAATACCATCTTCTTCGATTGTTCTCTTGAAACACTCGGGGCATGTGGAAAAAACACTGCTTTCATCGTAGCTACAATTTTCAGAAATGACGTTCCTCCTAAATATTATCACCACATCAGAATTTGCAATCTTCCAATAGTTGGAAGAGATTTTGTAGAATGTGAGCGCCAACTTAAAGAAGAACTTTCTCCTGAAATTCACAAAGGATTGATCGAGGAAGGAGAATCATTTGAAAAAAGTAAAACTTTCAATCTCCATAAGGGGTCAATATTGCAATTATCAGAAGAAATCAAGAAAGAAAAATTAACAGTTGGTTTAGGATGGGACGTTTCAATCAAGGAATGGGATTTGGACGCATCTTGTATTATGTTCAATAATACCAGAGGAGATGTGGAAGAAACAGTTTATTTTAGTCGTAAATCAAATTCAAATGGATCTGTTGTATTGTCAGAAGACAACCGTACTGGAAAAGGATCAGGTGATGATGAAAAGATTTGGGTTCAACTTGATAAAATTCCACAATGGATCAGTGATTTATTCTTTGTTGTTACTATCTTTACATATGGCGGAACTTTTGATTTCGTTAAAAATGCATACATTAGACTTCTTAATTCAAATGAAAACGAAATGTGTCGTTATAATCTCAAGAATGCAGGTTGTTTCAATGCACAGATTATGGCTAGAGTAACTAGAACTAATAATAGTTGGAAATTTATTGCCATTGGCCAACCTTGCAAAGGAAGAACTGCAACAGATCTTGTTCCTTATTGTCATTCTATCTTGAATGGAACATTTGAAGAAAAATATTTGAAAACTTTGAATGACGAATTGAGACAATGGATGTTTTCTCATAGAAAAAATGAAAAATAGTTTTTTATTCATTATTTCCATTTCGTAATATAGAAATAGCAGTATCTCCATTTGTATTTGCGATATCTGGATCAACGTCATATTTTAACAATAATAAAATAATGTTAACATCCTTTTTCATAGCAGCTATAATCAAAGCTGTATTACCGAGGTCATTTTGGATATTGGGATCGGCTCCGTGTTGTAATAAGACTTCTGCTACCTCAACATAACCATTTTTTACAGCCAAGATTAATGGTGTATCTCCATTGCTATCTTGTGAATCGACATATGGAACTGGCTCTGGTCTTCGAAAAGGTTTATCATCTAATTCTTCAGTTTTGATAATATTAAAGATAATGAAAATAATGATTAATGATTTGGTAAATGATGTCATTTTATTTTTTCTTTTTTCTTATTCAATTTTCTTCAAAGTGTTGTTATTCAACAATGGTAATTCTTCGATAACTTCAACTTCAAGTTTGGATTCAAGATTATGTAATTGATCTTCAAATTCAGAAAATGGAATGATCTCGTCATTGTACCAGTCGTAGTCTTTAATATCTTCCACATGCTGAAGTGGTTGTAAATGTTTTTCACAGAAGAATGCATATGATACGTTTGAATGTTTCGACCAACTATCTGGAGGTATTTTCTGTACAATGCGACATCTTTGTACTGCTTTTACACCACATTGGTTTGAGTTGTTAGCCGGAAAGAATGTACATTTTGAATTGAGTACTTCTCTCAAATGTTGTACTTCTTTGTTGAGTTTTTCTCGAGGTTCATCTTCTGGTAAGGTAACTTTTAATCCCATAGTGATTTGTGTTGAATTTTTTTTTGATTTTTTTTTTGATTTTTTTTGTTTTTTTTTTGTTTTTTCTCAAAAAAAAAATCGGGAAAACCAAAAAAAAAGATATTTTTCGGAATTTT